>Ga0209577_10002142_pt1 | contig 19190 bp, 17 predicted proteins | sample GraSoiAngelo_109_FD_185874 | JGI IMG/M metagenome (GOLD analysis project Ga0209577, IMG submission 185874) | Grasslands soil microbial communities from the Angelo Coastal Reserve, California, USA - 14_0903_12_20cm (SPAdes) (version 2) | ecosystem: Environmental > Terrestrial > Soil > Grasslands...
GCCACGGCGACGGCGCAGCCCGCGAGCGCTACGTGAGCCCGCCGCTCCACCTGAAGGCCCTGGTCCCCGATGAGGTCCGTTTCATTCTCGAGCGCGATGCGCGCCTCCTCGTTCCCGTGGGGACGTGCGAGCAGCACGGCCCGCACTTGCCGCTCGGCTGTGACACCATCATCGTCGAGTGCCTGGCCGACGATTTGTCCGGCGCGCTCGAGATCCTGCGCGCGCCCACCATCGAATATGGCGTCAACACGTCCACCCAGCGGCCGTTTCCCGGGAATGCCTCAGTGCGCCGCAAGACCCTGCACCGTTGGATGAACGACCTGCTGGGCTCGTGGGAGCAGGCGGGCGTCGACACTTTCATCATCTTGACCGCCCACGGCTACGATCCGCATCAGGAAGCCCTGTCCACCCTGCGCACGCACCAGGCACGGATCTTCACGGTCGACGTGTTCGACCTCGATTTCAGCGGCCTGCTCGAGGATGGCGACGGCCCGATGCACGGGAGCGAGCTCGACACGTCCCTGCTCCTCTACCTCGCGCCGGAGCTCGTCCACATGGAGCGCGCCCAGGATTTCCTGCTGCCCGAACGGAAGGTCACGCGCTACCAGCGCACCCGGCTGGGCGCGCTCCCGAAGGGATCCCCCGGTTCGCTGGGCCGGCCGTCGCTCGCGACGCGGGAGAAGGGCGAACGGCTGTATAAGATGATCCGCGAGCGCATCGCCACGCGAGTGCTGGGGGCACCGGTCCCATGAGCGCGCTCCTGCTCGCGCTCGCCGTGGTCCACTGCCAGGGCCAGGGGTCGATCGACGAAGGAACGCTGCTGGTGCGGCAGGACACCGTCGAGGTCGCGCGCGAAGCGTTCCGGCTCACACCGGCCCGCGCCGCGGCGGGCAGCTGGACGCTGGCGACCACGATCCGCTACGATCGCACCCGACCAGTGGTAGTGCTCGACCCGATCCTCGAGCTGGGCCCCGATTCCGTGGCCACCACGCTCGAATACACGGTGGCCGACCCGCGCGACCCGATGCGCATCGTGGGCCAGTTCACCCGCGGTCGGTTCGTGGTGCGGATGCTGGGGCGCCGCACCGAGCGCGCGCGGGAGTACCCCACGCCCCCGCCCGCGGCCGTGCTGGACGACTCGGTGTTCGCCCTGTATCTGCCGGTCGCCTGGCTGGGCCGGGCGCAGGCCGTGCAGGTGACCGCCGTGTTCCCGCGGGCCGGCCGACGCGAGCTGCTGGCGGTCCGGGACCTGGGCATCGAGACGACCACGCTGAACCGCGACGCCGCGGAGCTGCGGCACATCACGGTGACCGGGGGCGCGAACCGGCTGGTGCACGTCTGGCTGGGGGCCGCGGGGCGCCTCGCCAAGGTCGAGATTCCCTCGCGCGGCCTGGTGGCGGCACGGCAGCCCGCGCGCTGAGCCGGTCGTCGCCGCGCGCGATCCGGGTTAGATTGTCGCGCGTCGAAACCTGCGGCGCTCCCGCCGCGTACGAGGTGTCGTCCCAACGACCGGTCCAAGGATCGCCATGAGGCTTCTGCTGTGCTCCGTCGGGCTCGCCGTCTGCCCGGTGCTGGCGGTGTGCCAGCGCCCCGTTCCCGCGACCCTGTCTCTCGCCGACGCCATCGCCCTCGCCCGTGCCAACAGCCCGGTCTACCGGCAGGTGATCAACGACCGCGCGCCCGCCGCCTGGGCTGTGCGGAGCGCGTGGTCGACCCTGCTGGTGCCGAGCGTGAGCGCCTCGGGGGGGATCGGCTACGCCGGCCCGGGCCAGCAGACGTTTCTCACGTCGAACTTTTCACAAAGCGTCTCCACGTTGTCGTCCAGCTACAGCATCGGCCTGGACTGGAGCTTGAGCGGACAGACCCTCACCCAGCCGGGACTTCGCAAGGCACAACTCTCCGCGGCGGACGCCGACGTCGCGGGCGCGGAGACGAACCTCGTCACGACCGTCACGCAGCAGTACCTGACGGTGCTGCAGGCGCGTGACAATGCGGAAGTGGCGCGTCAGCAGTTGCAGCACGACGAGGAGTTCCAGAAGCTCGCCCAGGCGCGCTACGACGTGGGACGCGCGTCGTTGATCGACGTGCGCCAGGCGCAGGTGGCCCGGGGGCAGGCGGAGGTGGTCCTGCTGCGGGCCCGCACGGCGGTGCAGGTCGAAAAGCTCCGGCTATTTCAGGAGATGGGGGTGACGGCCCCTGTCGACCTCGCAGCGGTCCAGCTCACCGACACGTTCAAAGTGGAGGCGCCCACGTGGCAGCTGAACGACCTGCTCACGATGGCCGAGCAGCAGAACCCGGCGCTCAAGGCGCTGCGCGAGCGCGAGGGTGCCGCCGCCTGGGGCGTCCGGGCGGCGACCGCGAGCTACGGCCCCTCGCTGTCGCTCTCGGCCGGCTGGTCGGGCTTCACGCAAAAGCTCTCGGACATCGACCCGACCATCGCGAGCGCGCGCGCCAGCGCGGCGGCCGACTCGACCACGTGCGCGTACGCCAACAGCGCGTGGCTCAACGGGGGCTCGGGGCAGCCGCCGCTCGACTGCACGCAGTACTCGTTCAGCCCCGCGGCGGAGCAGGCGATCCGCAGCCGCAATGCGGCCTATCCGTTCCACTTCACGCCGGAGCCGTTCCAGGCGAGGCTCACCGTCCGCATCCCGCTGTGGGGCAACTTCCAGCAGCCGCTCGAGGTCTCCCAGGCCAAGGACCAGCAGCAGAACCTTCAGGAGTCGGTGCGGGCCCGCGGCCTCCAGCTCCGGACCGACGTGAACGGGGCGTTCTTGACGCTCCAGACGACGTATCAGACGATCGCCATCCAGGACACCAATCGCACCGCGGCGCGCGAGCAGCTGCAGCTCGCCACGGAGCGCTACCGCGTCGGCTCGGGTACGTTCTTCGAGCTGCTCGACGCTCAGGTGGCGGCGCTGCGCGCCGAGACGGACTATGTCAACGCGGTATACGATTATCATAAGGCGCTGGCCGCGCTCGAGGCGGCGGTCGGTCGGCCGCTGCGGTAACGGGAGGAAGCGACTGCGATGTCCAAACGAAACAAGGTGCTGGTGGGCGCGGGGGCGGCGGTGCTGATCGTCGGGCTGGTAGCGATCAGCGCCGGCGCGCGCCGCGACCGCGGTCAGGAAGTCCGCTTCGAAAAGGTCGCCCGGCGCGACCTGGTCGCGGCCGTGACGGCGAGCGGCAAGATCCAACCCAAGAAAAAAGTCGACATCTCGGCCGACATCACCGGGCGGATCACCAAGATCGCCGTGCGCGAGGGCGACCTCGTCAAGCAAGGACAGTTCCTGCTGCAGATCGACCCGACCATCTACGAGGCCAACCTGCAGGCAGCGGCGGCCACGCTGGCGTCGTCGCAAGCGGCCGCGGTGCAGGCGAAGGCGAACCAGGATCAGGCCGAGCGCGCCCTGCGGCGCACCAAGGAGCTGCACACCCAGAGCCCCAACCTCGTGTCGCAGGAGCAGCTGGAGCAGGCGCAGACGGCGTTCGACATCGCCGAGGCGAACCTGACCGCGGCGCAGCACCAGGTCGATCAGGCGCGCGCGGCGATGCAGTCGGCGCGCGACAACCTCCGCAAGACCACGCTCGTCGCGCCCATGGCCGGACGGGTCACGCGCCTCGCCGTGGAGGAGGGGGAAGTGGCCGTGCCGAGCACGTTCTCGAAAGACATCGGCCTGCTGATGACGGTCTCGGACCTGTCGGTGATCCAGGCGAAGGTGAAGGTGGACGAGACCGACGTGGTGCGGGTCCATCTCGGCGACTCGGTCGAGGTGTCGATCGACGCGTTCCCCGACACCACGTTCACGGGCCACGTGACCAAGGTCTCGAACTCGAGCGTCCTCAACGCCGGTCAGGCGGCGACGGGCCAGAGCGACCGCGCCGTCGACTACGAGGTCGAGGTCACGCTCGACAAGCCGCCGGCCGACACGCGCCCGGACCTGTCCGCCACCGCGCGGATCGTCACCGATACGCGCAAGCAGGTGCTGTCGATTCCGATCATCGCCCTCACGGTGCGGGAGAACAAGCCGGTGTCGACCGAAAACCGCCCGGTGGACACGACGGGCGCCCACAAGAAGAAAGAAGCCGAGGGCGTATTCACGGTGAAGGACGGCGTCGCGACCTTCCACGCGGTCAAGGTCGGTATCGCGGGAGACGAGTATTTCGAGGTAACCGACGGCCTGAAAGAGGGCGAGACTCTCGTCGCCGGACCGTATCAGGCGATTCGCGATCTCAAGGACGGCGCCCGGGTGCGCGCGATGAAGCAGCCGGCCGACTCGACCAAGAAGAAGGCCGCGGCGTGACGCTCCCGCAGATGTTCCGGACCGGGGACACGCCGCTCCCCGACATCATCATCCTCTCGCACAAGCTCACACGCGCCTACGACATGGGGGGTGAGATCGTGCGCGCGCTGCAGGGCGTGAGCGTGCAGATCCGCAAGAACGAGTACGTCGCGGTCATGGGTCCTTCGGGGTCGGGCAAGTCGACGCTCATGAACCTGATCGGCTGTCTCGACACGCCCACGTCCGGCGAGTATTGGCTGAACGGCCAGAAGGTGTCCGACCTGGACGACGACGAGCTGGCGCGGATCCGGAACAAGGAGATCGGGTTCGTCTTCCAGACCTTCAACCTGTTGCCCCGCGCCAGCGCGCTCCACAACGTGGAGCTGCCGCTCATCTACGCAGGTGCCGGCGCCCGGGAGCGCCGGGCCCGGGCGGCGCGGGCGCTCGAGCGCGTGGGGCTGGGCGACCGCATGGAGCACCGACCCAACGAGCTCTCCGGCGGACAGCGCCAGCGCGTGGCCATCGCGCGCGCGCTCGTGAACGACCCGTCCATTCTGCTGGCCGACGAGCCCACGGGCAACCTCGATTCCACCACCAGCTCCGAAATCATGGCGGTGTTCCGCGAGCTGCACCGCCAGGGGCAAACGATCGTCATGGTGACGCACGAGCACGACATCGCGGCCCACGCGGCGCGCGTGGTGACGCTGCGCGACGGACTCATCGCCAGCGACCAGCTGCAGGCCGCCTGAATGCCGCTGTTCGAGGCGCTGCGCCTCGCCCTCCAGACGATCCGGACCCAGAAGCTGAAGAGCGGCTTTTCCCTGCTCGGCGTGTTCATCGGCGTCGCCTCGCTCATCGGCGCGTGGTCGATCGTGAACGGCGTCAACCGCTACATGACCGAGAAGTTCGCCCAGACGCTGTTCGGCGTGAACACGTTCCAGCTACGGCGCCGTCCGATGTTCACCCCCAACGTGCCCGACTCGGTGTGGCGGGCGTGGGCACGACGGCCCCGCATCCGCTTCAGCGACGCGGAGGCGCTGAACGCCGGCTTCACCGTGCCGGTGATCACGGCCTGGCAGTCGAGCGATAACCAAACCGTCTCCTACCGCGACAAGCAGGCCCGGGACATCGAGCTGACCGCCGCGAGCGAGCGCTACTTCGAGATCAAGAACCTGCGGCTCGCCCTCGGGCGGGCGTTCACCGCGCAGGAGAACCGCTCCGGGGCGGCGGTGGTCGTGCTGGGCGACGCGGTGGCGCAGCGGTTGTTCGTGGATCGCTCCCCGCTGGACCGCAGCGTGCGGATCGGCGGCAGCGCCTATCGCGTGATCGGGGTGGTAGAGAAGCAGGGGAGCGTGCTCGGCTTCCCGCTCGACCGCTTCGTCGTCGTGCCGGCGCAGTCGCCCGCGCAGAATCTCGTCAATCCTCCCGGGATCCTCGACGCCTTTCTCGTGAAGGCACAGAGCGAACCCGAGATGCGCCTGGCCATGGACCAGGCCGAGGGGATCATGCGCAGCCGCCGCCATCTGCGGCCGCGGCAGGATGACAACTTCGCGCTCGATACCTCCGAAGGCGTGCAGCGGTTCTGGGCGGGCATCAGTCGCATCCTCGTCGTGGTGCTGCCGGGGGTGGTGCTGGTCTCGCTCGTGATCGGCGGCATCGTGATCATGAACATCATGCTCATGGCGGTGGCGGAGCGGACGCGCGAGATCGGCCTGCGGAAATCGCTGGGCGCGCGGCGCCGCGACGTGCTGCGGCAGTTTCTCGCCGAATCGGCGGCGATCGCGACCGTGGGCGCGGCGTTCGGCGTCGTGGCCGGCATCGGGCTGACGTTCCTCATCGCCGCCGCCTCTCCCCTGCCGGCCAGCGTGTCGCCCGTGTCGATCCTGTTGGGCGTGGTCATGGGCGCGGGCGTCGGCGTCGTCGCGGGCGTCTATCCCGCGAGCCGCGCGGCGCGGCTCGATCCCATCGCCGCGCTGCGCCAGGAATAGCCGTGACCGCCCTGTTCGAAGGCGTCGGCATCGCTCTCGCATCGCTGCGCGCCCACAAGATGCGCGCCGCGCTCACAATCCTGGGCGTCGCCATCGGGGTCACGGTCGTCATGGTCATCGGGGCGTTGATCAGCGGATTCAACAAGGGCATCTCCGATATGCTCTCCTCGCTCGGCCCCAAGACATTCTGGGTCGGCCGCTATTGGGGGGGCCAGGGCGACGTGGACCCGGAAGACCCGGACCCGTGGCGGCGGCGTCCTCCTATGACGATGGACGAGGCCGCGCGTCTGGGGCAGCTGCCTTCCATCGCTTTCGTGGTGGTGGACGAGAACACGTCCGCGGACATCGACTTCGAGGGCCACCGCATGGCGGCCATCAGCATCCGAGGCCGCAACGCCGACTGGCCCAAGATCGAGGGCGGTGCCATCCACCCGGGCCGCTCGTTCAGCCACGTCGAGGACGCGGCCAACAGTCACGTGGCCGTCGTCAACACGAAGCTCGCGGAGAACCTGTTCGGCCAACGCGACCCGACCGCGCGGCGCATCAAGATCAGCGGCGTGCCGTACGACGTGATCGGCGTGTACGACCCGCCGCCCCACCTGTTCGGCGGCGAGGAGCAGCCCCAGGCCATGATCCCGCACGGGACCTTCGCCAAGGACCTGCAGTACTGGCGCGGCTGGATGGACATGTTCGTCGTGCCCCAGGACTCGGTGTCGCTGGAGCGCGCGATGGACGACGTGACCATGGCGCTGCGCACGATGCGGGGCTTGCGGCCGGGCCAGCGCAACAACTTCGATGCGGTCACACAGGAAGTCTACGTGAAGGCCATCAACAGCTTTACGCTGGTGGCCCGGGTCCTGATGATCGCACTCTCGATGGTGGGTCTGATGGTGGGCGGCATCGGCGTCGTCGCGATCATGATGATTTCGGTCACGGAGCGCACTCGGGAGATCGGCGTGCGCAAGGCGCTCGGCGCGACGCGGCGTGAGATCCTGTGGCAGTTCCTGGTCGAAGCCGCGACGCTCACGCTGGTGGGCGGCATCGTCGGCATGGTCGTGGGCTGGCTCATTTCGCTGGTGCTCGCCGGCGCTACGCCGGTTCCCGCCTACGTGCCGCTCGGCTCCGTCGTCCTCGCCCTCGGCGCTGCCGCGGTCACGGGGCTGCTGTTCGGTATCTATCCCGCGAGCAAAGCGTCGCGTCTCGACCCGGTCGAGGCGCTGAGGTATGAATAGGTCGGTGGAGGGTGGTGGAGGGTGGTGGAGGTGCGTGGAGGTTGACCTCCACCAACCTTCAGAACCTCCACCATCCTCCACCATCGTGTAATTCGATCCCGATGGCCTTTCTCGAAGCCGTCCGCCTGGCTCTCCAGACCATCCGAGCACAGAAGCTCAAGAGCGCCTTCTCGATCATCGGCGTGTTTATCGGGGTGATGTTTCTCATCGCCGTCGTCTCGGTCGTGCAGGGGATGAACCGCTACATGACCGACAAGTTCGCCGGCACCCTGCTCGGCGTGAATACGTTCCGGCTGCGCCAGTTCCCCGACGTGCAGCTCGGCAATGTGACCGACTCGATGTGGCGGGTGTGGCGCCGGCGGCCGCGCGTCAGCTACGACGACGCGCAGGCGGTCATGCGCGGCGTGACGGTCCCGGTGCTCGCGGCGTGGGAGTCGAGCACCCGCACCACGCTCGTGGCCGGGCACAGGCACGCGAAGGACGTGGAGGTCACGGCGGCGACGGAGCTCTACTTCGACATCCGCTCCCTCGCGGTCGAGCGCGGCCGCCCGTTCACGGGACAGGAAGTGCAGGCCGGCGTGCCCGTGCTCGTGCTCGGGTCAGAGCTGGCCGAGAAGCTGTTCGAGGGTCAGGATCCGCTCGGCCGTGAGGTGAAGATCTTCGACCTCCCCTACCGGGTGATCGGCGTGGTCGAGAAACAGGGCAACCTGTTCGGCCTGTCGCTCGACAAGTTCGCGGTGGCGCCGGCGAGCGCCCCGGTCAAGCGTTATGTCAGCGAACCGCGCATGGTGGACGCGGTGGCCATGAAGGCGCGCACCCAGTCCGACATGCGCGAGGCGCTGGGACAGGCCGAGGCGATCATGCGCAACCGGCGCCACCTGCGGCCGCGCCAGGCCGACGACTTCACGCTCGAAACCGCGGACGAGGTGCTGGATTTCTGGGGCAAGATCAGCCGGGTGCTGTTCGTGGCGCTGCCGGGCCTCGTGGCCGTGTCGCTCGTGGTGGGGGGGATCGTCATCATGAACATCATGCTGATGGCGGTGGCCGAGCGGACGCGCGAGATCGGTATCCGCAAGTCGCTGGGCGCCCGGCGCCGCGACATCCTGCGGCAGTTCCTGGTCGAGGCCGCGACGCTCGCCACGGCGGGGGCCACGGGGGGCGTCGTCCTGGGCATCGGACTGGCCGCCGCCGTGGCGGCGCTCACCCCGCTCCCTGCCGCGGTCGCGCCCTGGTCGATCCTGGCCGGCGTGGTGTTGGGCGGCGGCGTCGGGGTCGTCGCGGGCGTGTACCCGGCGAGCCGCGCCGCGCGACTCGATCCGATCGCCGCCCTGCGGCACGAGACATGACCGGGGGGGCCCTGTTCGAAGGGGTCGGCATCGCGCTCGACTCGCTGCGCAGCAACAAGCGACGGGCGGCGCTGACGATTCTGGGCGTCGCCATCGGCGTGACCGTCGTCATGGTGATCGCCGCCATGATCAGCGGGATCAACCGCAGCGTGTCGAGCGTGATCGAGTCCATCGCCCCGCGCACGTTTCTGGTGTGGCGCTTCTTCCAGGCGGGGGTGAACGTCTCGGACGGCTCCGACGAATCGAGCCCCTGGCGGCGCAACCCGGAGATCGTGGAGCTCGAAGCCGACCGGATCGCCGTGCTGCCCTCCGTGCGCTACGTCACCCGGCGCGACGAGAGCTCCGCCACCGTGGAGTACGGCGACCGGCGGCTCGAATCGGTCAACGTCTCGGGGTTGTCGGCGCAGTGGGTGGAAGTGAACGGCGGCGACGTCCATCCCGGCCGCACGTTCACGCGGCTCGAAGACGTGGCCAACGTTGCCGTGGCGGTCATCAACACCAAGCTCGAGGAGCAGCTGTTCCGCGGGCGCGACCCGATCGGCCAGACGATCCACGTCGGCGGGGCGCCGTTCAAGGTGATCGGCGTCTATGTTCCGCCGCCCAGTCTGTTCAGCGGCACGACGCCGCCGTTCGTCGGCATTCCGCACGGCGCGTTCGTCAAACACGTGCCGTACCGGAAGGGATGGATGCGGCTCGCGGTCGCCCCGGCGCCGACCTACACCCAGCAGGAGGCCATGGACGAGGTGGTGGCCACGTTGCGCTCGCTGCGCGGGCTCAAGCCGGGGCAGGAAAACAACTTCTCGATCGTCACTCAGGACAAGTTGCTGGATTCCTGGAACAAGGTCACCGGCATGTTTTTCCTCGTGATGCTGGTGCTGTCGTCCATCGCGTTGATGGTCGGCGGCGTCGGCGTGGTGGCGATCATGATGATCTCGGTCACCGAGCGCACGCGGGAGATCGGAGTGCGCAAAGCGCTCGGAGCGACACGGCGCGCCATCCAGTGGCAGTTCCTCGTCGAGGCCTCGACCCTCACCGTGGTGGGAGGCGCCGTGGGGATGCTCGCGGGCGGTGTCGTCGCGTTCGGAGTCGCCAGCCTGACGCCGATCCCTGCGCACGTGCCGCTGTGGTCGGTCGTCGCGGCCCTCGCCGCCTCCGCCCTCACCGGGATCGGATTCGGCCTGTATCCCGCCAGCAAGGCGGCGAGACTCGATCCCGTCGAGGCGCTGAGATACGAATAACCGGTGAACGGCCCGGGGAGTGGCCGGGGAAGGGTGGTATCGGGGCCCCTTCCCCGGCCTCATCACCGGCCACTTCCCGTTAGTTTCCCCGCCGTGCCCCTCTCCGAAGCCATCCTCCAGGCGCTCCAGACCGCGTGGAGCCACAAGCTGCGCTCGTTCTTCACGCTGCTCGGCATCATCGTGTCGGTCGCGTTCCTCGTGGCCGTCGTCGCGGTGATCCAGGGCATGAACGCGTACGTGCGCGAGCGCATCGCGGGCGCGATCGTCGGGGTCAACGCGTTTCAGATCCGTCGCGACCCGATCCAAGTCGGGTTCATCGACGACGAAGAGCTGAAGCGGATCCAGCGCCGGCCCATCATCGGCCAGGAGGACGCCGCCTACGTGGAACGCGCGCTGCCCGACGCGCAGGCCATCTCGCTCCAGTCCGGATGGCCGACCCCGATGGCGGACGTGCAGTGGCGCAACCGCACGGTGGGCGACGTGCTCGTGTTCGGTGTCACGCCGCCGTTCGTCGTGGTGCAGGACTACGCGTTCGCGGCCGGGGCGCCGTTTAGCGACGTGGACGAGCGGCAGCGGCGGCTCGTGGCGGTGCTGGGTTTCGACGTGGCGGAGAAGCTGTTCGGCGCTCCAGAGCGCGCCGTCGGCAGGGCGATTCGCGTCCGCGGTGCGCAACTCACGATCACGGGCGTCGTCGCCAAGAAGGGTACCGTGCTGGGGCAGTCCTGGGACGGGTTCGTCATGCTGCCGCTCACGACGTTCGAGGCGCTGTACGGACGCCGTCAGACCACGGTGATCTCGGTCAAGATGCCGGCGGCCGCGCGCGTGGCCGACGGCATGCTCCGCGCCGAGGAGGCGATGCGCATCGCGCACCACCTGCGGCCTTCGCAGGAGGACGACTTCACCGTCGACACCGGTGAAGGCCTGATCGCGTTCTGGGGCAAGCTCACCCGGGTGATTTTCACGGTCGTGCCCGCCGTGGTGGGCATCGGCATCGTGGTGGGCGGTATCGTGATCATGAACATCATGCTGATGAGCGTCACCGAGCGCACCCGCGAGATCGGGATCCTCAAGTCGCTGGGCGCATCTCGGCGCGACGTGCGACGCCAGTTCCTCGCCGAGTCGGCCATCCTGTCCCTGCTGGGCGGCGTCGCCGGACTGCTCGCGGGGAGCGCGCTCGCCGCCCTGGTCCAGGTCGCCTCCCCCCTGCCCGCCCGCGTGACGGCCTGGTCGGTGGCGGTGGCGCTCGGCCTCGGTGTCGGCGTGGGGATCGTGTTCGGGGTCTACCCGGCCCACCGGGCTGCGCGCCTCGACCCGATCGAAGCGCTGCGCGCCGAGTAGCATGGCGTTCCACTCGTTTCGCGAAGGCTGGCTGATCGCCGTCGACCAGCTCCGCGTCAACAAGCTGCGCTCCGGGCTCACCATCCTCGGGGTCGTGATCGGGATCGCGACGGTCATGGCGATGGCGTCGATCGTGGCGGGGTTCCGCGAGCAGATCGTCAATACGCTCGAGGTCGTGGGGCCGACCACGTTTCGCATCCTGCGGTTCTTCTCGTCCACGCCGCTCAATCCCGACGCCTTGCCGCGCGAGGTGCGCATCCGCCCCGCCCTCGCCCCCCGGGAAGCCGAGGCGATCGCGCGTCTGCCCGAGATCCATTACGCGGCGATCTGGACGCAGCTGTTCTACCGGTTCGAATACGCCGGGACCCGCACCCAGATCCTGGGCGTGTTCGGCGCGGACGATCGCTACATGGAAATCTTGGGCGGCGAGCTGGTCCGGGGCCGGGGGTTCACGACGGCGGAGCTGCGCGGCGGGGCGCCGGTCGCGGTCGTGGAGCAGCGCACCGTGGATCGGCTGTTCGGGGCGCGCGAGCCCATCGGCGAGATGGTCCGCATCGGCGGCCATCCGTTCCGCGTGATCGGCGTGTGGCGGCGTCCCACCAACATCTTCGAGGTGCCGGGGGCGCCGGAGATCGCGGGGGTGGTGCCGTTCGAGGCGGCCCACGCGCGTTTCCCGATCGACCGGGTGAACGGCCTGATCATCCTGGTCAAGCCGCGACCGGAGGTGAGCGTCGCACGCGCGATGGACGCCGCCACACTACAGCTGCGGCGCCTGCGCGGGCTGCGGGTGGGCGAGCCCAACAGCTTCGACCTGCTGACCTCGGATCAGGTGCTCGGCATCTTTGACAGCCTCACGTTCGCGTTCTTCTTCGTGATGCTCGTACTGTCGAGCATCGCGCTGCTGGTCGGCGGGATCGGGGTGATGGCGATCATGATGGTATCGGTGACGAGCCGGACACGGGAGATCGGCCTGCGCAAGGCCATGGGCGCCACGCGCCGCGATGTCCTGTGGCAGTTTCTCGTGGAGGCGGCCACCCTCACCTTGATGGGCGGCCTGCTCGGCATCATGCTGGGGACCGTGACCGGGGAATTCCTCAAGCGGCTGCTCGACTTCAACACCACCGTGCCGGTGTGGAGCGCCGCGATCGCGACGGTGGTGTCGATCGCCGTCGGGCTCGTCTTCGGCATCGCACCGGCGGCGAGAGCGGCGAAGCTGGATCCGGTGGAGGCGTTGAGATATGAATAGGGTGAAAGGCCCGGGAACGGTGAGAGGCCGGGGAAGGGTGGCGAGGGGGCCGTTCCCCCTTCCCCGGCCTTTTCCCGCGAGAGACGGAGCCAGACTGTGAACCAGCAGGTGGACCTTCTCGCCATCGCCGCCCACCGCGACGACGTCGAGCTGACCTGTGGCGGCACCCTGGCCAAGGCCGTAAAGGCGGGCCACCGGGTGGGGATCGTCGATCTCACGCAGGGCGAAGCCGGGACACGAGGTGACGCAGGCGTACGCGCCATGGAGGCCGAGCGCGCGGCCAAGGCCCTGGGCGTTCACCTGCGCTTGAACGCCGCGTTCCCGGACGCACATCTGGAAAACAATGAGCCGTCACGCGCGAAAGTCGTCACGCTGATACGTCAAACAAAGCCGCGGGTCGTGATTCTTCCCTTCCCGATCGGCCGGCACCCGGATCATCGCATCGCGTCGGAGCTGGGGCGGGACGCCTGTTACCTGGCGGGGCTCGCGAAGTACGGCGGGCAGGGAGAGCCTCACCGGCCGTTCAAGGTGCTCTACGCCCTCGCCTACCGCGAGGATCCCGTAAAGCCGTCGTTCGTGGTGGATATCTCCGATGTCTTCGAGACCAAGATGGCGGCGGTCCGTTGCTACGGATCGCAATTCGACGGCGCCAAAGCGGCGGGCGAGATCCACCCCACCGGTCAGGACCTGTACGAGCTGATCCGCGTGCAGTCGGCGCATTACGGCTCGCTCATCCGCCGGCCGTACGGCGAGCCGTTCTTTTGTCACGAGACGCTCGAAGTCCAAGACGTGCTGCAGCTTGGCGTGCAGTCCCTGTAGCGTCTAGATTCACCCGCATGCCCAAGCGGCTGGTCTATCTCGACAACGCGGCCACGACGCCGGTGCGGCCCGAAGTGCTGGAGGCGATGCTGCCCTATCTCGGGCGCGACGCCTTCGGGAACCCCTCCTCGGCACACCGGTTCGGACGCGCGGCGCGCGCCGGCATCGAGGAGGCCAAGCGCACGATCGCCACAGCGCTGGACGCGGACCCCGGCCAGGTGATTTTCACGTCCGGCGGCACCGAGGCGGACAACCTCGCGCTGATCGGCTGCGCGCTGGCGGCGCGCGAGCGGGGGGGAGGCGCGCCCTTCCGGGTCGCCGTATCGGCGATCGAGCACAAGGCGGTCCTTGGCGCGGCGCACGCCGTCACCCGGCTGGGCGGCGAGGAAATCATCCTGCCGGTCGACGGCGCCGGAGCCGTGGCGCTGGACGCCCTGGACGCCGCGCTCGCCCGCGGCGTCGCCGTGGTGAGCGTGATGTGGGTGAACAACGAGGTGGGAGTCGTGCAGCCGGTGGCCCGGGTCGCCGCACGCTGCCGCGCGGCCGGCATCCCGCTCCATGTCGACGCGGTGCAGGCGCTCGGCAAGCTCCCGGTCTCACTCGCCGAGGTGGACTGCACGTTGCTCACGATTTCGGGCCACAAGATCGGCGCTCCCAAGGGGATCGGCGCGCTGATCGTGCGCGACCGGCACGCGGTCGAGGCCATCATCCACGGTGGCGGCCAGCAGTTCGGGATCCGCCCCGGGACGGAGAACGTGCCAGGGATCATCGGGCTGGGAAAGGCGGTCGAGCTGGCGACGCGCGAGCAGGCGGACTTCGCCGCCCGAGCCGCGGCGCTGCGCGACGAGCTCGAGCGCCGCGTGCTCGCCGTGGTGCCGGATGCCGTGGTCCACGCCGCGCACGCGCCGCGGGCTCCGCACGTGTCCAACGTGTCGCTGCCGGGCACGGACAGTGAGGCGCTGTTGATGCATCTCGACCTCGCCGGGATCGCGTGCTCCTCGGGCTCCGCCTGCAGCACCGGGGCGGTCGAGCCGTCGCACGTGCTGACGGCCATGGGCGTGCCGCGCGAGCTGGGCGTCGCGGCGCTGCGCTTCTCGTTCGGCAGGGAGAACACGGCGGAGGACGTGGACACGCTCATCGCTGCCCTGCCGAAGATTGTCGACAAGGTCCGGCAGCTGTCCGCGGTGTTGCACCGGTGAGCCAAATCAATTGCGGATTGCGGATTGCGGATTGCGGATTGGTGGGTGAGAGGTCGAATCCGCAATCCGCAATCGCCAATCCGCAATCGGGCGGGGTGGCGCGGTGAGGGAGCGCGTTCTCGTCGCGATGTCCGGCGGGGTGGATTCGTCCGTAGCCGCCGCCTTGCTGGTGGAGGCGGGGTACGACGTCGTCGGCGCGACCATGAAGCTGTTCTGCTACGGCGACGCGGTGCCCGACCGGCCCTGCTGCTCGCTCGACTCGATCAGCGACGCACGCCTCGTGGCGCACCGGCTCGGCATCCCGCACTACGTGCTGAACCTGGAGGACCGGTTCGGTCGCGACGTGATCGCCAATTTCGTGAGCGAGTACGCCCGCGGGCGCACGCCCATCCCCTGCGTGCGCTGCAATTCGTTCACCAAGTTCCGCGACTTCCTCCACCACGCCGACGCGCTCGAGTGCGCCTACATCGCGACGGGGCACTACGCCGTCGCGCGGAACGGGGCGCTGTTCCGCGGCCGCGACGCGCAGAAGGACCAGTCGTATTTCCTGTGGGGCATCGACCGCTCGGTGGTGGCGCGCATGCTCACGCCCGTGGGACCGCTCACCAAGCGCGAAACCCGCGCGGTCGCCCGGCGGCTCGGGCTCGTCACGGCCGACAAGCCCGAATCGGTCGAGATCTGCTTCGTCCCCGACGATGACTACGTCGGGGTCCTCGAGCGGCATCTCCCGGCGGACGCCCCCGCCCTCGCACCCGGCCCGCTGGTCACGGCCGGCGGCGAGATCGTGGGCGAGCACGCCGGGTTCGCCCGCTACACCATCGGCCAGCGCCGCGGCCTCCCCGGCGGATTCCGTGAGCCGATGTACGTGGTGGCGATCCGGCCGGAAACGCGCGAGGTGGTGATCGGACCGGGAGACGAGCTGTTCGGCCACGCCGTGGCGCTCGCCGAGGTGAACTGGCTCGCCGAGCCGCTGGCGCCGGGCGACGCCGCATTCGTGCAGTGCCGCTACCGCGCTGCGGCCGTGCCCGGCCGGGTGCGGGAGCGCGCGGGCGACGGACTCGTACTCGACCTCGCCCAGCCCGTGCGGGCGATCACGCCGGGGCAGTCCGGCGCGCTGTACGACGCCGACGGGCGCCTGCTGGGCGGCGGCGTGATCGCGTAACTGTCTCCCGGGCAAGTGGTTCGTCCTCTCGGCGGAGGTCGTGCGCGGCGTCACCGTCCGATCGTCGGTCCACGGGGTAGGTTTCAGGCTGGACCAACCGCCGCGGCGCGCCCGCTCTGACCGTCGCCGCCACCGCCCCACATTTCGGAGGACCAGCATGCCCGCTCGTCAACGTCGTCCCTTGTGGGGGCTCGCGCTGCTCGCCGCCGTCGCCGCCGCCGCCTGCAGCAACGCCACCGGGCCCCAGGCCCAGCTCGCCGACCCCCCGCAGCTCAGCGCTGACCTGGAGACTGTGTCCGGTATCTTGCAATCCGCGGTGCTCCAAAGCTTCGGCGCCGTCGGCACGGCCACGGGCTCGCCCGCCACCGTGGCGACGCCCGTGGGCGCCCTGCTCCAGGCCGCGCCCATCACTGCCCCGCGCACGTCCAGCCAACCGTACGCTGACGCGCCGCGGCGGCTGCAGGCGCTCCGCCAGGCGGCGAGAACGCTCGGCTCCGGCATCAGCGCCAGCGTGATACCGCCGCAGTATCTGGGTCAGACCTTCGTGTGGGACGATGTCGCGCATCAATACGTCGTCGGCCCCGACGCGGGACCGACCAACGGCGTGCGAATCATCCTGTACGCCCTCCGTTCGGACACAGCCGCGGTGGCCGAGCCGTCGACCGCCGTGGGCTTCGCGGATCTCCTGGATGAAAGCACCACGAGCCCTGCGGTCGACAAGCTCCACGTGATAGTGAAAGACGGCACGCCGGCAAGTCCCGGTCCCAGCACGTACGCGGACTACACGGTGAGCGGCAGCGTCACCGGCAACCCGGCTACGGCCTTCACCGCTGCGGCAGTCGGCTACGTCAGCGACGGGATACACGCGCTCACGTTCAACGCGACGTTCTCGGCGACCAACCTCACCACCGACAATTCGGATGCCCAGATGGACGTGACGTGGGACCTCGACAGCCCTGTGATTCACGTGGAGCTGCACGAGACGCTCGCCACGTCGGACGCGAACCATCTCGCGGTGACGATCGACTTCAGCGTGACGCGCGGAGCGGAGACGGTCTCGGTGAGGGGGACCTTCCTGGTGGTGCTCTCTCCGTTTGCCCTGACGGTCAACCTGTCGATTACGGTGAACGACGTCGCGTTCGCGCGCATCACGGGTACCGCCACCGCGACGAGCACCAACATCCAGCGGCACCACGCCAATGGTAGCGCCGTCTCTGCCGCCGAGGACCAGGCGCTGTACGATCTCTTCATTCTGCCCCTCGACATGGAGGTCGTGGTCGAGCACCTGTTCAACCCGAGCCAGCATCTGATGGGCGGCTGAGCGGGCGCGGCTCTACGGGGCGAAGCCCCCGCCCGGCCTGGCCGGGCGGGGGCTTTCGTCTTATAAGGGGGAGTGAAGATGGTCTATCGCGCCCTCGCCGACTGTATCGTGCTGGTGCACGCCGCCTTCGTCGCCTTCGTGATGCTGGGCGGATTCTTCGCCTGGCGCTGGCGGGCCGTGCTGTGGGCCCACGTGCCGGCGGCGGTGTGGGGGGCAGCCATCGAGTTCGCCGGCTGGACGTGCCCGCTCACGCCCCTCGAAAACGCCCTGCGGGCCCGGGCCGGACTCGAGGGCTATCGGGGCGGGTTCGTCGAGCACTACGTGATCCCGTTGCTCTATCCGGCGGGGCTGACCCGGCCGGCCCAGGCACTGCTCGGCACGTTGGTGGTGGTCGTGAACTTCGTCGCCTATACCGTCTTCATCCGCCGCACGCTTCGGGGAGGCTGACCCTATGACCACTCGCCGCGGTTTCCTCGAGTCGCTGTTCGCGGTCGGTGCCGCCCTCCCGGCGCTCCGGGACGACGCGCTACCGCGGCTCGCCCGCGTGGCCCGGCAGGCGGACCGCCGGCCCGCCGACGACATCACCGGCGACGAAGATTTCTGGCGCGAGGTCCAGGAGGCCTTCACGCTCGATCGCACGATCATCAACCTGAACAACGGCGGGGTCAGTCCGAGCCCCCGCGTCGTGCAGGAGGCGATGCGCCGCTACCTCGAGTACTCCAACACGGCGCCCGCCTATACCATGTGGCAGGTGCTCGAGCCGGAGATCGAGGCCGTCCGACACCGCCTCGCGGCGAGCTTCGGCTGCGACGCCGAGGAAATGGCGATCACACGCAACGCGAGCGAAGCGCTCGAGATCGTACAGCTCGGGATCCCGCTGGAGCGTGGCGACGAGGTACTGACGACCAGTCAGGACTACCCGCGCATGCTCACGACGTGGCACCAGCGCGAGCGGCGGGAGGGCATCGTGCTGCGGGAGATCACCTTTCCCGTGCCGCCGCCGTCCCAGGACGACCTGGCCGACCGCTTCGCGCACGCCATCACGCCGAAGACCAAGGTCATCCACGTTTGCCACATCACGAACCTCACGGGCCAGATCTTCCCGATCCGCAAGATCGTGCGACTGGCGCGGGAGCGCGGGATCGAGGTGATCGTGGACGGGGCCCACGCGTTCGCGCACTTCCCGTTCACCCGCGACGAGCTCGACTGCGACTATTACGGCACCAGCCTTCACAAGTGGCTGCTGGCACCCCACGGCACCGGGTTCCTGTACGTGCGGAAGGCAAAGATCGAGCGGCTCTGGCCGCTCATGGCGGCGCCGCCCGAAATGAACCGCGACATCCGCAAGTTCGAGGAGATCGGGACCCATCCTGCCGCGAACCACAACGCCATCGCGGAAGCGCTCACGTTCCACGAGGGGCTCGGGGCGGAGCGAAAGGCGGCGCGGTTGCGCTACCTGTTCCAGCGCTGGGCGAAGCGGCTGGAGCAGAGGCCGGGCGTCAAGATCCTCACCCCGTACGACCCCGCGCAGTCGTGCGGGCTGGCGAGCGTCTCAGTCGAGGGGCTGGACGTGAACAAGCTCGTCGCCTTCCTTTGGGACAAGCACCGGATCCTCGTCACGCCGATCGTGCACAAGGAGTTCAGCTGCATGCGCGTGACCCCGAACGTGTACACGACACTCGCGGAGATCGATCGGTTCGCGGACGTGATGGAAGACGTGCTGCGAAAGGGGCTGCCCGCATGAACCGGACGATCGTATGGATCGTACTCGGTGTGGCGTTGACCGAGGACGCCTGCGGTGGCGGCCGGTCCGGCAAGGCCGGCACCGCGGCGCGCGATACGCTCACGGAGCGGCAGCGGGACTCGATCCTGGCCGGGTCGCGCATCCCGGGCGCGCGTGGGGTGGGCGCCGCCATGCGTGCCGCCGATTCCACGAACGCGAGAGTGCGGGCGTCCGACAGCGTCGCGCAGTGAAGCCCGTCGCCTGGGCCGCCCGCCTGTGCGTGCTGGGCGCGTGCGCC
>Ga0209577_10002144_pt1 | contig 19178 bp, 15 predicted proteins | sample GraSoiAngelo_109_FD_185874 | JGI IMG/M metagenome (GOLD analysis project Ga0209577, IMG submission 185874) | Grasslands soil microbial communities from the Angelo Coastal Reserve, California, USA - 14_0903_12_20cm (SPAdes) (version 2) | ecosystem: Environmental > Terrestrial > Soil > Grasslands...
AAGGCTTGCTTTTTTCTTCCGCTCCATCCTAGACTCCTCTCTTCCCAAACAGACCTAGGGCCGGACAGGCCCGATGTGAAGCCTGTGGAGATGCGGCGCAGTAAGGCTGATCTGTGAAGCAGGAACCCACCGAAGAGACCGGACTAAACATCCGGCTCCGTAGGAATCCTCGCCGCAAGCGGCGGGGAGGACGTCAATTAGTCGGAATCTAAAAGAGGCAGACGACTTTGGGCCCAGTAGTAGGGAGGCTCTTCGGGAATCGCAACACTTTCCTCGGCCGCATCGGGATTCCACATGTGCGCATACGGGCCTCCACGCTGAATCAATTGGTCGTGAGTGCCTTGTTCCTGGATGCCACCTTGCTCAAGAACCACGATGCGGTCTACCCAACGAAGAGCGGAAATTCGATGCGAAATCAAAATACATGTTTCGCGCCTGAAGTGCTGAGCCAGATTCGCGAAAATCCTTCGCTCGGTGGCGGCATCAAGCGCCGAACTAGACTCATCGAATATCAACACAGACGCCTTTTGCAGGACTGCCCGAGCCAACGCGACCCGCTGCCGCTCTCCTCCAGATAGCAGGTTCCCTCGGGGCCCCAGGGGCGTCTCCAATCCTGCGGGGAGTTTACGAAGCAGGTCTTCGAGGCCGGCAATTTCAATCGCGCGGCCGAGCTGTTCATTGCTTGCCGAAGGATTCGCAAGAATCAGGTTTTCCTTGAGAGTCCGGTCGAAGAGAACCGCATCCTGCATGAGGTAACACACTTTGGCTCGTAGACTTTCTAGGCTAACATTTCGGATATCAATACCATCGATATAAACGCACCCACGATTTACGTCATACAGCCTGGCAATCAGTTTCGCGATGGTGCTCTTACCGCTCCCGCTGACGCCGACCAGTGCAACTTTCTCTCCGGCCTCGAGCTTGAGATTAAGACCTTCGAGGGTGGCCTTGCGATTTCCGTAGGAAAAATGGACATTTTCCATTTCAACCGAGCCACGAACCGGGGAGGAGAAGCCCAGCGCTCCCGGTCTGTCGTATACCCTCGGAACAAGTGCAATCACCTCTTGAATTCGGCGGATGTTCGTGCCGAGACGATTTAGTCGTGCATAGATGTCCACTGCGGCATGAAGGGGATCAAACAGCCTGGCCATGTAACTGTAGAAAGCGACAAGTCCTCCTACCGTCAAGGCCCCCACAAACACGCGGTATCCGCCATAGCCGAGAATCGCGATGGTCCCGAGAGCGATCACTCCCACGTAGCAGGTGGTGAACAGGATCTCGATGAGATTCCGGTCGTTCAGGGCTTTCACCTTTGCGATAGCACGTTTCAGGTATGCTTCAGCTTGAGTTCGTTCTTGGTTCAGGAGCTGAATCTGAACGATCGAAGACAGTTGTTCCTGAAGAAAGCTGTTTTCTTTGCTGGAGCGCTGTTGCACCAATTCCGAGGCCTGTTTCAAACGCTCCTCGAAATACCTCCTAAAGATGAAAAAGAAAGGCGTGAGGGGCAAGACCATGCACGTAAGCCGGAAGTCCAGGGAAAAAAGTGTGATTAAGACAAACAGCGTGTTAAACGCTGTCTGAAGAACATATGGCACAAGGCTGGACCCCAGCTCCGCGGCTTGGTCGACATCCTGTTCCATACGGTAGAGTTTTTCTCCCACCGGAGTGCTCTCGTGGAATTCCGCGGAAAGACGGTGCATCTGCTCGAGCATCCCCAGGCGTATCCGGAATGCGAGTTTCTGAACGGTTCGGAAACTGACCAGCTCGGCGAGCGCAGAAAACCCCAGCCGAAACAGATAAATGGCGAAAAAAGCAGCGGCGACATATAACAAAAGTCGCAGATCCTTTTTTGGAAGGATTCCATCGATGAGCCACTTGAGGAGCAAGGGATCGAGCAAGTACATGAGGCTGCTGAGAACGATTAGGGACACACTAAGAAAATGCGCCGCCAGAAAAGGCTTGAACTGGGAGAGGAACCACCTTGTGTGAGTTTTCAGGGCCATATGTGGCTAAAGATCGCTATCTCCTCCCCACAGGTTGCCGCGAATGAGCCCTTTGGCGGCTGCACAACTCAGGCGGTTCCTTCGTTACGCATCGCCTTAAGAACCAGGAGGCCACAAGAACCTTCCTGCTCTGCGGCCCGAGGATCCGCAACGGCAGAGCCTCGACCCATCCGTCCGGCTCCGGTCATGAGCAACCTGAAGTTCAAGCAGCAACCTCTCCTCGGCGAGCGATAGACTTAGACTTCTTCGCCAAGAGCGAACCCTTCCAGGGGCGTGTCCTGGCGAGGAGCTTGTTCTTCGACTCAGGAGACGATACGGCGTCAAGAAGACGGTGGGTCCTTCTAAATTCCGTCGGAGTCAGCTGAAATACTTGCTTGAATCGCCTTGCCAGATCACGCGGACTTCGATATCCCAAATCCGCGGCGATCTCCTTGACGGGACCTGGTGTGCATTTCAGTCGGTCGGCGGCGGTCTTCAAGCGCCGGCGCTTGGCATATTCTCGGAGTCCAATACCGGTAAGACGTTTGAAAATTTTTGCGGCGTGGCCACTGGAGATGCCGAGTTGCAGGTGCTGGCAAACCGCACAGAAATCCCATCCTGTCTTGCCGTCACTGGCATCGATGAATTCCTGAAGTTTTCTGACGCGCCAGTCGATTGCACAACCCTGAACTGCAAAAACTTGCTGTGCGGTTACGCTGGTGGGGAATAAATGCTCAATGTTCGGTCGCTCGTAATTCATATGATTTTTCGCTCCTCACTGTGAGTCTTGTTTTTGGCTGGAGGAAAGTCTCTCGGCGGGCCAGGTGAGACTGTCTGTTCGAACATCTTTAGTCTCGCAAGTAGCGCCCTCATCGGGTCTGATCAACTGTCTCTAACCGCGTCACGCGGGACATTTCGCCTACATTGATGGGAGTGAGTTTGCCGCCTTAGCTAGCAGGAGACTAGCTTCCTCCCGGCGGGGCATCGGAGGATCCGCTGTGGCCATTGAGCTGGATGAGGCCCATGTGCAGCAGTTTCTGGAGGCACTCCGCCGTGTCCCCCGCCAGCTGCTGGCGGGGAACAGGGAAGTGCCGCTCCATGGCATTTACAATACTTTCTAGCGTCAGCCCTTGGCTGTTGCCCTCGATGGTCCCCCACACACGGGCGGCAGTCGGATTCAACCCGTAGCAGACGCCCTTCTTGATGTCCAGCAGTACTGCTCCATCTTCTGTGTAGGTCGAGCGAACATCTGGTGAGATCATCCAAATGGTATTGTTACCCAGGGTCATTTGTTCTCTCTCCCGCGTGAAGTCGAACTCACACGAAACCAAGCATTCAGGACTCGTTACTTTTGAGGGCTAGGGGGCCGAGGCAGGGAGAAACGGCAAAACCTTCGTTGAATCAGTCGAATCGCTCTCTTCTTGTACGCCTATTCGTTTTTTCTACCGTGTGCATCTTGGCCGAGGAGCATCGGCGATGTGTAAAAAAAATTTCCCTTGCCCAAAAATTGGACACGCGGGATCGCACGAGAAGTGCTTCACAAATTAGCTTACGTGGATATTCTCGAAGGAGCCGCTGTACAGCCTTCTGAACGCGAGCCGCCAACCGACACTCGTGAAGGAGACGCCGCAAGAATCATGGCCGAATACCGGACCAAGGATTTTTCCTGGACCAGGAATCTGCCCGAAATCCCGGCCATCAGCGCGGCATACTGGTTAGCTGATCAGGGGCTTGATTGCGCTTTCCCTATCGATGTCCGAGCCCAAATGAGTCGAGGAACTTCTCTGCTTTGAATTGTAATTGTTGGGAACCGTTATATAATACGACCCGCCACCGAATTGGCAACGCACTACACGGGGTAAGTCTCCGGTGGCCTCTGGTTTCGAAGTGCGACCCCCCGTGAACATGGCTCGTTCGCCGGCCGCTTTTTTCTAACCCCTGCCCCTCGGACAAAAAGGCGAACGAGTTCCCAATCTGTCTTCGTCAGCTGTGATTAGTGTGTCTCAAGGTTAGCGAGTAGCTATGCCATCTTCCAATCGACAGACCATCCTTACGGCGCGCAACTCGAATTACCCGGGCGTGCGCATCAAAGCCTTGCGGCTCGCACTGGGAATTACGACTCGCGGGGTAGAAGAATACAGCCGGCGCATCTCTCGCCTGGCCGGGAACAAGGCCTTCCTGATTCCCCACAGTTCCCTGAGTGAAATGGAGAAACCGGGGGCCGAACCGCCCGGCATCTGCAAGCTTTTCAGCCTGTGTGTGATCTATCGCGTAAGTTTCAGAGACCTCTTGGACATCTATGGGTTGAACCTGGAAGAAATCCCGAGATGGCAGATGGAAATTCAGCTGCCGCAGACACACCTGATCTCACCTGATGTTCACGACTTGAATCGCCGTGTCACCTTCCCAGTGAAGATTAATCCGGAACTTGATCTGAGTGAGACGCACTTACTGTCGCGAATGGTCCAGGCTTGGGGCGAGATTCCCCTGGCTTTCCTGCAGCACGTCGGAATCAAGAAACGGCTGTACGGCTACGTCGGAATGAAGGATTTCACGCTTCACCCCTTCATCCCTCCCGGTTCCCTGGTTCAGATCGACGACCGCGACACGAGAATTCAGTCCCGCGGATGGGAGACCAACTTTGATCGGCCGATCTACTTCCTGCAACTTCGCGAAGGATTCGCCTGCGGGTGGTGCCAGGTGGACGGAGGGAACCTCAGCATCATTCCCTTTTCTGCCTCTCGGTGGCCGGTTCGCAGGTTTCCGTTTCCCGGCGATGTAGATGTGGTCGGCAGAGTAACCGGGGTGGCCATGTCGTTGACCTCCCACCGTCCGAAGGTCCTCTCGGACATCGCCGATCGCTCGGCGTAATTACCTTGCTTCTTTTCTAATGTTGGGAAGCATGATGGCGAAACGACGTTCAATCAGTGAACGTGCGGGCCGAGGAGCCAACTCAAGTCCACGCCGATACCGAACGAATAGCTATTAAGTTGAAGAGGCACGCTCCGGCTGAGGTCGAATTCCAGATCCAGGTACCCAACCGGCTTGTAATCGAAGCCAGCATTGAACCCATTATCGCGCACCAGGTCTGCAGCGCCCGCGGACACGCTGGCGGCGGTGAAACTCTTGCGGTTTTTGGTCAGGCCGTTGGCCTGGCATCTGGCGGATGCTCCGCACCGGAAAACCCGGCTGATCACCGTTTGATTCCCCCAAGGCGCGACGTCATAAACGGAGGCCGAGAAGCTGAAATTGCCGGGATCGTATTCGAGACCGCCGTTGAATTGCGTGTTATATCCGAAGGTAATAAAGGGGCGGTGAAAGAATCGAGTGTCCATGACAGTGTTGCCCACACCCGCGTCGAGGAACGGAGAGAAATCTCCGAAGGCGTGGTCGATATGGTTCGCCAAATTCCAAGTGGCATGACCGGTACTGAAGCCCTTCTTCGTGTCACCGCTCGGGGCGGTGAGGTGAATGGCCGAGCTGCAATTCAAGGATTTGTTGGGATAGTTCAGCCGGATGTCGGTGAAGAAAGTGCCGACGCCAATACCCGAAACCGCCCCGCTGTTATTCTTCTTGATGGTAGAAGGAGTACTGACAAAGTAGAGTGGCACGCCCGCGTCAATTCCAAAGTGGCGAGAAAAGTTGTACCCGAGAGCTGATCCCAGGTCGTAGACAGAGCCGTCGCTCGTGTAGCTGCCTTCGAACCGCGTGCCCAGGGTCCAGCCGGGAGTGAAGCCTCCTGAGTTCTCTCTTGCCGGACCGCTCGCGGCGGGGTTCGGTGATTGCGCAAACAAAGGGGCGTAAGACGAAAGAACTACTATCACACAGAAAAAGCCTGCGCTAGAAAACCACTGGATTCGCGATTCAAAACCGCTCCGAGTTGATCCATCGCTGAATTTCAATTGTGGCCTCCAATAAAGTGATGCGTTTCGAGTCGCGCTAGACGATCGGAGATTCTGGATCCCTCCCGTGCATACCTATGACCGAAGCGGGGAGTTCGAGGCGGTCGTTAGAAGGTTCGATTCCCAGTTTAGGAGAATAGGGGTCCCAGGCTTACACCAGGAATACACCGAGGTTTCTCAGCAGTTACCTGTACGACCAACCACTTTCCTCTTTTGCTTGGTCTGGGTGGACTGCCTATCGAATCGCTGGACTGCCCGCTAGAAGGCATGGTCTCTGACTGCGCACGAATCCGTCCGACTCGGGCCGATATTTCGTTTGGCGTGGCCACAAGATTCGGAACACTAAACCATCCGCGTTACGCGTACCGGGTCTAGCTTAACGGGGTTGATTTTCTCGAGTCGAAGGCTAAACACAGAGCAGAAATACTCTGCCACGCGAGGGTGTAACCCACGGTGCTCACAGCCTTAAACGGCCCCTGCGACCACAAGAAAACGAGAAGGACATTTGAGGCAAAAATGAAGCAAATATAGTTGACCGTGAGTCTGAGCTCGAATCCGGGATTTGGTTCATGGGTGTAGCTTGCCAATTTCAAGTGAAGATCCATGAGCTGTGCGACTTGCTTCTGAGTTTTTCGGAGCCATTGCAGGGCGAGCGTTTTGCGCTCTTTCAGAAAGATGCGTCGGACTTCCGGAGTACCCGTTCGCGAAATGAAGCCCATGTCGTCAGTGGCAAAGATTCTCTTTATCGCCATGGTCTCCACAGACACCGAATCGAGAGCGGCGCGGGCACTAGAATAGTCCTCAATCGTCACAGACTGGGTGCGGTTTTTTCTGCTCCACTGCACGAGCAGGCGGCCAGAAAAGACGAGGATTAACGCTCCGAGAAATAGGATGGGAATTAGCGGCGTCATGGCCGCAAGGTGCTCGCGACACGGACCGAGATGTGGGCGAGTGCGGTTCTCGTCTTTGCTTCGAGAAGGTCATAATCTCGTTCGATAGCGCTCTCTTCCGGCGGCACGGGATCAGGTCGGGAGGACCACAGGCTGGCACACCACATAATGAGGGTGATCAGGTAGGTTATCGGGCGCAGCTTTCTCAGTCCGATTGACAATTCGTTTCCGGGCAGGAACAAGAAGGCCAAATTGATCACATCGAGCCCGACCAATAGGGAATAGCCGATGGTCAAACCCAGTAGATTGCGCCCGAAAGAAATTCGGTAGCGTCCAAACAGCCACAGCATCACCAGTAAGAGTGCGCCCTCCACGTACCGAAGGTCGCGACCCAGTTCAGCAGTGGCGCGAGGCAGGGAAGTAAAGCCACCGTGGAGAAGGTCGATTGCCACATAAGTCCCGGTGAGAACGAGCACCACGAACAGGAGAGTTTGGGCAAAGCGTGCCACCGCTGGGTTGAGTCTGAGTGATCGCCTGAAAATCTCAAAGACTATCGCGTAGCTCATCACGATTGTAACCAGCTCGGTATGCCAGTAGAACGCTTGATTGAAATTTGGAGCAAATTCATAGCAGGAAAAACGAAGAAGGTCGACCAGAAAAACACATCCCACGTAGGCATAGAAGAAGGGGTAATTTCTTAGCAGCGCTGCCTTCACACCACGGCAAAGGACAATAGCCTCAAGCGCGATAGCGCTCGACCAGATGAGCTTCGTACCCACGGCCACCTCGATGGTTAACTAGACTGGCATCATAGTACAGCAGGCAAGAGGAAGGTGCTACGCACCTTCCTCTTGCTCCCAATACAATAGTGGTTAGGCGGAGCTAGCCGTTCGGTTCGTCTTGAGAGGAGGATCGCTGGAAGTAACTTCCCGCACTCATTGGCTGGGCGGAAGGTGATTAGAAAAACAGGCGGATTCAAGTATTGGCGACCATTTCGCCACGTTCCGGTAAACCCATTTGATTGCGAGTCCCATATACGCTGCATAGCGGTGCTTCTCGAACATGGGATAATCACTGCCCACCGCGACACATTCCGAAGGGAATAGCTGCAGCAAGCGCAATGCAAATGCCGCAACATCGTTATGCGGGAATGGCTCACGTGAAAAATGGGCGATCGCAGAAATACCTACAACGATCCCGCGAATCTGACTCAGCTCGGTGATCGCTCCCTCCCAGTCCCTGTCGTCCACTCCCTCCTGCCGGGGCCAGCCCAGGTGCGGAACATAGACACGCAGCTCGTGATGCCGATTCCGAATAGAAATCAACTCTCTCGCCAGCGCCGCAATACCCTTTTCGGCGTGGACAACCAGCCACTTTTTCGAAGACTCAAGCGAGTCCCCAATCTCTCCGAGAAGCTGCAGATCCGCTGTCTTGACGCGCAACGCCATTACTGCGTCCTCGCTGAGGAAGTCTCGAGACGGAAGACCTGCCTCTGGACGAAAGCACGGCGCGATTCGGAACTCAGGCAGAGGTGAATTGACGATTCGTTCGAGGCAGGGATGGTTGTCTCCACTCCATTTTTCTACAACCAGGGCTCGTTCGATTCCGCTGGAGCTGAGCCGCAGTTGAAATTCCGCGATGGGATCCGGGGCGGACATGTCCAAGTGCGTATAGGCGTCCATCACGGCTTCATCTCCCTGATTCCCCAGAGGATCGCGAAAAATGCCAGCCATGGAAGCAGACCAATAAAGATGAATATGAGAAAAGTTTCGTGAATATCAGACAGCCGCCCAATGTAGGGGCTGCAGAGACCGTAGGCCAGGTTTCCCAGGCCACCCAAAAGCCCGGAAGTCACGCCCACATGCGCAAGGTCGAGATCCTGCACGAATGTCAAATAAAGGACCAGAAAGCCTGCCACGCCTGCGCCCGTCAATACAAGACATACCAAGGCGAGGTATCGGTAAGGAGTAAAGCCCGCCGGTACCGCCATGCTCATAAAAACGCAGCTGACCAAGAGCGCGCGTCTCTTTGCCAAATACACCGGGAGCCCTTTACCCACCAGGTTGCGGACAAACAGGCCCACGAGAATGTTCCCGCTTGAAATTCCTGCGTAGACCGCAATCGAAAGAATGTTCCCGGCGGCAAAGGCGAATCCTCTTGAGGACTTCAGATACAGGGGAATCCAATCGGCGAGGTAAAAATTCGCGCTATTGACGACGATCGCCGAGACGGCGAGCATCCAGAAAGCGCGCATGCCGAGTATGCGACCCGTTAGGCGCAGTGCAGGCCCGAATGGGAGGGCGGCTCCCTTGAGCTCGTCCCCCGAGCCGCGCGTGTACCAGAGCCATCCGACAACCCAGAGCCCCCCCAAGGCTCCCGTGATCACAAAAGCTGCTCTCCAACCGTAATACACAGTGACGAGTGTGACGATCAGTGGAGCCAGCAGCGCCCCAACCGCGGCACCGCTATTAAAGATGCCATTCGCCAGTGGACGGTCCTTAGGTGGCAAGAGACTCTGCGTCACCTTAAGCGCGAAAGCTGGACAGCATCGCCACACTGCTGGAGAGGCCCGTCAGCAACCCCGCCAGCGACCACAATCCACCAGCCGCTGGATATGTGATTCGCGGTCCATGAGTGTCTACCAAAAACCCGCCGAAAATCTGAACAATCCCGTAAGAGTAGCGAAAAGCGGCGATGATCTTGCCGAAGCCCTCCTTGGTGAGCCCGAATTCCCCAATAATCTTGTCCGCCGTCAGCGACAATACCTGCCGATCCAGGTAATTCAGCACGGTGGCAAGAAAGAGAAATCCGCAAATCCACCAGGTGCGTGAAGAAACGCGGCTGGTGGACTCGTGAAACTCGTTTGTCAAATCACGAACCTGCCGTCCGCTCGGATATTTAGACGAATCAGCACGCCTCTTGGTCAGAATGCGCTCCACTTCACAAGTCCAAAGCATCAGCCTGCGCAGTAGCGCAGAACTTTGGGCTCATTCAGGCCGCGGACTATCTCCATCCTTCATGCGGAACAAAGGGAAACTGGGAGAATGCCTCCTCCACCATTTGGATCCCATAACCGGGCTCTGTCGGCACCGTCAGGCACCCGGTTTCCAATTTCAGCGGATTCCTCACCAGCGCCTGCTCTAACTTTTGTTCTGACTGCGCCCCGATGGTCTCCAAAATCAGGTAATTGGGAATGGTTGCAGCAAACTGCACATTCATCGCGGTCGCCAAGGGTCCGTTCGGATTGTGCGGCGCCATGCCGATGTAATGTGCTTCCGCCAGCGCTGCAATCCTCTTCATCCCGGTTATTCCGCCGCAGTTCACCAAGTCGCACTGCAGAATGTCAATTGCCTGCTTCTCCACAAACTCCCTTACCCCATAGATCGTCGCCCATCTCTCGCCAGCGGCGATTGGTATCGAAGTTGCCCGCCTCACTTCAGCCAGCACGTCAGCATTTTCCGGCGGTACCGGCTCTTCCACAAACATCAGATTCACATCCTCGAGCGCTCGACAAAGGCCGATGGCGTTCTTCAAGTTCAAACGTCCGTGACAATCCACGGCAAGCCCCATATCCGGACCGACCGCTTCGCGTGCGGCGATAAAAAACTCACCGATCCGTCTCCAAATCGATGCATCCAGGTATTCTGTCTCGCGATACCCGCGGTCAATCACTCCACCTGTTCCCGAGTACCCATTTGAGCTTGCCTTGCCTTCGGAAATCGGCGATCCATAAAACAGCGGCAAGGTGGTCTTAGCGGCCGAGTATCCGCGCTTCTGGCACAGCTTCATGTTTTTTGCAAACTCTTCGGGGCTGCCTCCTGCTGGACAGTGGCAATACACGGGAACCCGCGTTCTTGTCGGCCCTCCCAGAAGCTTATGCACCGGTAGCCCGCAACTTTTCGCCGAAATATCCCACAAAGCACAGTCGATTGCGCTGATGGCCGTGCTGTGCATCGCCCCCCCTACCCAAAAGGAGTCCCGATACATCTTTTCCCAGTGATTCTCAATTTCTGTTGGGTCCTTCCCCACCAGGTAGCGCTTCAACTCCAGAATCGATTGCTCGATGCTCAAGGTCTTCCGCTTCATCGTGGTTTCCGACATTCCGCTTATGCCTCGGTCGGTTTCCACTTTCACGATGACCGCGTTTCGGAAGTCCAGATTCACGATCTGCGTCTTGACGTCAGTCACCCGCATCGTTGTCCTCGGGCGGCAGCCTTTTTCATTCACCAGGTTTTTCACTTTTGCCGAGCTCATGTCCCACCATGTGCGCGAACGCAGCGCGTTGGATGAATTATAGAAACCCGAACCTCCGCTCTTGATTGGCGCCAGTTTACGAGCCGAAGGGCTCGCCCCATCGCAGAAAGTGATGGAGAAATTCAAAGGTGCCCACACCATGTATCGTGTGCGGTCCGTTAAAATATTCAATTCTCGTTCGGTCGGAAATATCGACACGATCATAGTGTCTTTTGACTTTGGAGTATTCGTAAGCAACCCACGGGTCAACGGAGACGCCATCGCTGTGACCTCTCTCGACCATGAATGGACGAGGGGTCATGAGGTTGGCCATCTCACTGTAGTTGAAACAGTTCCCGAGATTGAATTCGGGCATTTCATATTCATAAGTAAAAATGTAAGTGAACGGCCGGTCGTTGCGGCTGACCTTCCAGATCCACTCGTTGAAATCGCCGGAACAGATCGACAGGCAATATTGATCGAGCAGGGGCGGGACGCGGACCGCCGTTTTACCGCCATAGGAAAGGCCATAAAATCCTATTCGTTGAGCGTCCACAAAAGACTGCTGGCCCAGCCAATCAAGCAGTCGCTTGTGCTGGCTCAAAATGAACGAAAAAAGGGAGAGTTTGAGGGGGTTCGCGAGTCTTTGAAGCTGGCGGAACTTTTCTCCTCCAATATATGGATTCTGCGGGCAATAGACTACAAAACCGTGGTTCACAAGGTCTGTGGCCAACTCATGATAGTAGTGTTCGTTTTCAAGCGTGGGCTTGATCACGTCCTGGGGCCGATTCTCCAGCCCATGCTGGCAAACGACGACGGGACGGCGCTCACCGGGCCCCAAGGATTTCGGCAGAAGCAAAATTCCATATGCATAGACCTCGGGCCAGAGGGGTAACTGAACCTCATAACCTGTCCAATTAGGCTCGTCGTAGATCTTACGTGTGTTTGCCGTGATCGGCGCCTTGGGATCTGGAAGCTTGCCAAAAATCTCCTCCCACAAATAGTTGCGGTACCACTTGGTGGACTCTTCCCATTTCACAACCGATGATTCGTCGGCCTTCGACCAGAACTGTTCGCGAACGCTCTCCGACGCTCGCACGGCTGCTTGCGTAAAATCCACAAGTTGCTCGAACTGACGATGAAGGCGGGCGGCGGGGTCGAATTTCTTCCTCCCGTCCACAGGAATCGGGCCGGACACCTTAGGTCCATTCTTCGCTCCAAGCATGCTCAAGAATCCGCTGAGAGCGCTTTCGGAGCTTGGTTTTCCCTGCCCGACATCCCCGCTGACAACCAGCGCAAGCTTTTGATCAGCGCCAAGCTTTTGATAAAAGGGCTTGGCGCGCTCAAGCTCGGTGCGGACACCCTTAAGCATGGGGCTGACTAGGCTCCCGGGCGCGGCATACTTTAGTCGATGATCGTCAGCCGGCGGCCCGGAAATCTCTGGCCCGCGAGACGCTTCCACAATCAAGCCGCGCGGCGAAATCAGACTTGCCAATTCCGCATCTCCAAACTCTTGGAGCAGCGTCCAGACATTCCGATACAAGGGTTCTTTCCAAACATCCTGACGTGACTGGAAGTAGCCGCTCACCACGGCCGCGTCGATACGAGTGTCCACGGCAGCACTGTAAAGAGCCACAAGACCGCCTTCGCCATAGCCCATCACGCCGGTCGGCAGGGAAGTCTTATCCCGGGAGAACCAATCCACGGCAGCCAGAACCTTCTGCACTTCATACCCGATGATGTGCCGCCCAATCTCGTAAGCCATGCGGTAGATGAATTCGCGGTGAGTAATATTCGTGAACGCATCGAAGGCGGAATTACCCGACCAAGTGTCCTTCCGATCGATCAGCGTGGGGACCAGCACCAGACATCCGTTTTCCGCGAGGCGACGGGCAAATTGAGCTTCCGCAGGAAGGCCCGGCGCCAGACCGACTAGCGCTTCGGGCGGCAAGTCAGCATCCGGAAGGGCGACTACGCGTGCCACGGGAACTTGCGAGGGTTCAAGCAGCAGCCCTTCAGCGTCGACGCCTGGTAGCACCGGCCATCTTACGGCATACACCCGATACGCAGTTCCCGTTGCGACCGCCTCGGCGTCTCCCCAAACAGCTACGAGCTCGGGCGCATCGTACGCTATCCGGCTGTCCATGAGCCCGATGACCTTCCGAAGCCGCTCACGATTGGGTGACACCGATGTTTCATATGCCTGGCGGGAAGAAAAGTCACGGTGCCACAGTCCTTCTCTTCGCCCAAGGGACGCAGCCGTCTCCTTGACAAGGAACTGTCGTATTCCCTCTACCATCTGCGCAGCCAGATCACCCTCCTGGGTGAGCGGCTGTGTTCCCGTGAGCTGTTCCGGCGGTGAAAAGTAATCGCCGACCTCGCCAGAAGGTGGTCCGATTGCGGGCATAAAACTGAAGTGGGAACCCGGCAGCCCAGAAGCAATGGCTATTTGCCCGATTCGCTGCAACAGCTTTCGACGGGTCATGCACATTCTTCCCTCCCAAGATATCGGACTCGCATTGCGGAAAGGGTCATGCCATCGCTCTTTCAATTCACCGTTCTCGACTGGAGAGGCAATCGCGCCCGCGGTTTCGCCTGCTGCGACTGAGAGTTTCAAAAATACGTACCCCCGCGCCTTCATGGACCTGGAACGGGACTCGTAGGTTATAAAAACGGGCAACAATCAGTCCAATACAATGTTCAGATGGAATTCAGTGTGTCCTGATATTGATGATCGCTGTCGCGAACTGTGGTCGCTCAATGCCGAATTGTCGGACAACAGGTGTGGTACTTCGATGAATTTCGGAGTCTCCTTTGGCAGCCAGACCGTCGCCTTACGTCTGGCTGGCGAAATCATCTCGGCCTTGCATTGATGCAATCTATTCATTCTATTTGACGCTCAGCGAGCCTGCCGATAGCTTAGCCTTCAAGTCGCTTGCGGTCGCCGCAAGACTTCTCGGCGTTGTCTTTTGGCGCCGATCACTGAACCCTGATCGAGAGCAAAGATATCCAGTGATTTCATTGCCCGAAGAGGGCTTCTCCTTAGGCCTGCTGACTCTCCGGTCCGAACGTCATGGGAAGGGTTGTCACAAGTCGTCGCAACAATGCCGCCGAGATGAAGTCAATACGCATGTCAAACCCAGTTCGGCGCTCAGCGGCGGTGCGACTACGCGCATCAGGTAATGCACCATTGCCGTTGCCTTCGTCGACGGACACGAACGGCCGGAAACCTTATTTAGTTTGTCGAAGCGGAGATCCCGAGGAAACCATGCGAGCGCTCATCGGTTTCCCCTGTTCGGATATCCAGATCGCCGGTTTTGGCGCTATAACATAAGGAAGCTGGCCGGTGCGCGAAACTTTGCAGCTGCGGACCAGTCAAGTGTCAGGAAATGACAGGAGGCCAGGCGTCAAGATAAAGGCGCTTCGATTCAAGGCCAGCGAACCCGGTAAGGGAATGGAGATGATTAAGCCGCTCTTGGGCAAATTCGCCAAGGCTCCCAAGAACGGCCTCAAGGTCTAGTCTGATGAGCCATCCGCCAGTCCCGGTGAAAACAGATCCGCTAGAGAGAAAAGGCAAAAACAAAGTGCCTTTGGTCAAAGCCCCGTCGGTAGTGAAAAGGGGCCGGAATCAGCTTTTGAGATTTGGATTCCTCGCCTTGATCGTCTTCCTACTCGGCATCCGGGGCAGCCGCGAGATAGCTCGCCTCCATTTTGAACTGGGACGTTTGTTTTCCAGTCAAGGTAAGTGGGACAAAGCCATCAATGAATATCGCAACGCGATTCACCTCGAGCGGGATTATTTCAATGCGCGGTACGCGCTCGGGCTCGCGTTTACGGCTAAGGGCGGATGGGACGCGGCCATCGTGGAATATCGGGAGGCGCTTCGCTTGGATCCAAGCAGTGGCAAAGCTCACTACGCACTTGGATTGGCGCTCGGCGCGAATGGTGATTTAGATAGTGCGGGGAACGAATACAGCAAGGCTCTCACTCTGCAGTCGGACCTGGAGGAGGTGCGCAGCAACCTCCGGAACGTTCTTCGAGAGGATCCCGATCCGGAGAGAACCATTGCAGACCATGGCAAGGCTCCGCCTCTTGTCACACAGTTTGCCGCCGCACACAACAACCTGGGAATTGCACTCTCCCAGAAAGGCGAAGTAATTCAGGCCATCGCAGAATTTCATGAGGCGTTGCGTTGGAATCCCAACCTCGGAGCAGCCCATAACGACCTAGGCATTATGCTTTACAAACAACGCAACCTCAATGCGGCTGTGGCCGAATACCGCGAAACGATCCGGCTGCTGCCGGACTATGCGGAAGCGCACAATAACCTCGGCAATGCGCTGCGGGAGAAGGGGAACTTGGACGACGCCATTGCCGAATATCGCAAGGCCCTGGTCATAAGGTCAGACTACAGCGAAGCGCACAACAACCTCGGCGTCGCGCTCGCAGCCAGGGGCGACTGGGAAAAAGCCACAGTCGAATATCGCAAGGCGGTGGCTCTGAATTCGTACTTCATTGCAGCGCATTACAATCTGGGCGTCGCGTTCGCGGCGAAGAGCAATTGGAATGGGGCCATTGCTGAATTTCGCAAGACGCTCAGTCTAGAGCCGGAACATATCGATGCGCATTATGCCCTCGGCCTCGCGCTTGCCGCTAAGGGTAGATACGAGGAGGCCATCTCGGAATACCAGCGAGTCCTTCCCGAGCGGCCAGACTTTGCCGAAGTGCGTTACAGCCTCGGGAACGCTCTTGAGGCCAAAGGCAACAGCAAGGCGGCCCTCGAACAATACCGTGTTGCCTGCCAGCTTGCATTCAATAATTCCACAATCTGCGCCGAGTACAAAAGACTGCTGCAAAAACTAGACCAATAGTCATGGCTGACACCCGCCGAGGATAACTAGATCATCTTCGAGTATGGAGAGCTGTGCTAGGACTCTTTCTGTTGCTAATGATGTTCCGCTCCTGGCGGGCTGGAGGTTCGTCGGCAAAGACACTTTCGCCCTGTCCGCCATGCACAATTTCTCGGGCAATCTGACTGGAAAGGTAGGGATCTTCGCTGAACGCCTCTGCATTCCGGCCGAGCCGCGGGTCCCGGTTGGGCTCGATCACGAGCGTGCCCAGCTGATGAATCCCTACCGCCCTAGCCTCCCGGGCGGCCGCCACGTAGATCGACTTCACCAAGTCCATGTCCCAGGAGCTGCCGATGGCCAGCCCTTCGGGGAAAATCGTTGCGCCCGGAAAGTCAGAGGAGGCACTACTAAGACCGGTGCTCGGAACCGCGGGAGAATGAGCGCACTCAGGTCACTGACCATCACCGCGCCTCGAACTTCGCACTTCAATCCCTTGGAGATAGCTGACCACGGCACGAACCACGTCCTCGCCTCCCCGCTCCGTAAAGGGCGAAACGGAAGGCTCGTATCCGCCCATTGCGAATTCTTCCCTCGTTGGCAAATAGCCAAGCCAGCCGTTCGAGTAACCGAAATAAAGTGTGTAGGGAAACGGAGACCGACGGCGCACTTCCATGGCGATCTCACAAAAAAGCTCGAGAGGAGCTGCCCAGATGGCGATATCGCTGTTGATTCGAAGAAATCGAACGGGGAGCCGTACGACGGTTTCGCCCGTACTGGTGGCCCTGCTGTAATTGGAAAGTTCGGGATCCCAACCCATTCCAGGCTTCCTGGGTGACTCAACTATTTGTTCCCCAAGTATAAGGCTGACATTCGAGGTCGTGGATCCAATATTCCGGTTGGCTTCAATAATCTTGTCCCCGAGGAGGACTCGGAATTGGCTGAGGTGCCCACTCGTGAAGTCGGGATACACCGTGTAGATTGGTGCGAGATTACCTGCCGCCCCATTGATGAAAAGCATGGGCGCACCAATTTGCTGCTCGACATATTCGGCGACTGCGCCAGGAGCATCGGCACTGATTTTCCGGTTCTCCCCGCCAAGCACCGTGCCATGCATGGCGTAGTTGGCAATAAGGGTGAGTATTTTCCCATCCGAGTGCTCGAGACGAATTAATCCGATGGTCCGGTCGGTCGGCCCGTCAGGGTTCAGGCCGAGGAACGTGGGCCCTTCCTCGTCTCTGGCACGCCGATTGATATTGGCCATCGCCAAGCCGTAACCAATTCCCAACCGAGCTGGTTCGAGCTTCTGTAGGGCTTCCGTGATGCCTGCAATGAGTTTCCGCTTCACCCACTCGGAATAGTCAGGATTAGATTCGTGCTGGAAGCGATGACCCATAAAAACAGCCGCTAAGCCCGGGGGGCCAACCTCTGGTGCGGAATGTGTGTGGGTGACCGTCCACCACACCTGGATGGGCTTCACACCGGTTCGCTCTCCAATCTCTCGAACGACTTGGTCATACCAGGAGGGAGAAAAACCGCAAATGTCCGTGGAAACAAGAAAGAACTGTGTTTTCCCGTCGTCCATAGCGACGATGCGATGATATAAATGATCGTGAACGCCATCAGACTTTCGTGGGTCATATCCCAAGAGCCACTGCGGCTCGGATGGTGTTATATCGACCTTGACCAAAGACGCCCGGAATCCTTCTCCCAAGGTGACTGTGGATCCCCCCAGGAAAGCCAGAAACACCAGACAAGCGAGTCTCAACGCTTTGCTCAAACATAGGTTGAAAATGAACATGCACGGACGGAACACCGTTGGTCTCCTTCCGGAATGGGTATTCACCTGAGCCTTCAACTGCTAGCCTGCTTGACACTACGTCCGAAGTGGCGGACCCGATAGCCAATAAATCAGTGATCGTTGCTGCCTGCAGATGCTGCTGGTGCGCGGGCCGGAAGCATGCGCAGCAAGAGATCATCTATCTGGCCTGTCTTCCAACGCACCAAATCAGGGTTAAACAATCCACCGCGAATGAGACCGGCACCGTCTGAAGCATATCCCAATCGCGAGTCGCCATTGAGTACCGGCAGAATGCGTTGCGCGTTTTCCTGCTCTGCCACGGCAACTTTGTTCATGGCTTCCAAAGCTTCTCGATGCCCGCTTTCCGATTTCGCGGCTTCGTACGCGTCTCGCGCCCTGAGCCATTCGATCAGGTTAAGGGTGCTTCGGACAGCGGTCTGAATGGTCCGTCCTACTCTCAATTCGGAGTCGATCGCGGAATGATATTCCGGCTCGGCAACACGACGCGCCTCCCCAAGCTGGGCATTCCCTTTTAGGAACCAGTCCTCCAGTTGGCCCAAGTATTTTGCCGTGATCCGAGGACCCCACGGGTCTGTCCATCGGAGGTCGTTCTGCCAAGCGCGCGCCCGGCCAAAACTCGGGACGGCGGGATCCAGGAAGAAAGGATTGCTCGGCCCTCTCTGCAGCGGGCCTGGATACCGCGCCACTGCGTCTGAATAGGGAAAAGCGCGAATGCCCTCGCTGAAATCGTGCCAAGCCCGGAGCACATAAGGTGCCGCTTTGTAGCCAAAGTCGCGTTCCGCCTGTTGTCGAAGCATCTCCTCCATGGAAGGCGCGGGATCGAATGACATGCGGTTAATCAGTTCTTCTGTCCGCGAAGACGTGAAGCCATAGAAAAACCAATTTCCGAACCAACCATTCAGATCGTATTCGCGGATCTTGGCTATGCGTTGGTACCACTGCTCCAAGCACGGAATGTAGGGTACGAATATGAATTCCTGGCTCACCGAGTTTTCCGTTTTGGTGGTGATCGTCAGCCCGTCCGTACGAGCCTCCTTGTATTCATTTACGAAAAGCTCGGGAGGGCCGACAGTCGATATGATGTAGTCTTCGGTTTGGTGCCGGATCCCATCTTTTTCAACTACCATCCCCTTGTTGAAATCAGGTTGGACAATGATGTCTTTGGGGAGCATCGGCAACAGCTTCAACACCCATTCCGACTCCATGTTGTAGTTCTCAGCAATCATGTCTTTGTCGCGACCACCAAATTTGTGTACGGCATTGTCCAGGGTAGTCAATATCTCCGCTGCGACTTCTTGTTGCGTGCGGTGACTGCAGCGTGGGCATTGCTTGAGGGAGTGCTCGGCGTTACCGCAATACCAGAAACCCTCGCTGTCGTAGATCACGATAAGACCTCTCACCAGTGGTGCGTGGTGAAAGAGAGTACCCACCGTCTCCGTGTAATACTGGCGGACACTCTCGGTGGACGTGCACATCGGCGGACCCCAGCCGTAGCCTCGTGT
>Ga0209577_10002145_pt1 | contig 19174 bp, 21 predicted proteins | sample GraSoiAngelo_109_FD_185874 | JGI IMG/M metagenome (GOLD analysis project Ga0209577, IMG submission 185874) | Grasslands soil microbial communities from the Angelo Coastal Reserve, California, USA - 14_0903_12_20cm (SPAdes) (version 2) | ecosystem: Environmental > Terrestrial > Soil > Grasslands...
TCTCCTCGAGCACTTCCCATGCCTCGTCGCCGAGCCCGCTTCGCTGGTGCGCTGCGGCAGACGCACGGATGTGGATGGCCACGAGGGCGTGGGCGATCGTGTCGTGTAGCTCGGTGGTCACCTGAAGCCGCTGTTGGTCGAATCGGTGCTGAGCGGCGGCCTCGCTCTCGCGACGGGCCTCCTGGGCCACCTCCAGGGCCAGCGCCCGGCGGGAACGGACCGCGTCGCCCGCTGCCAACGCGACCAGGACGGCCGCCGGGTACGCGAGCAGCTCGGCGGCCGACGGCGACTCGCTCGTGATCGCCACGCCCGCGACGACGACCGGCGCCATCGACGCCCCCACGACCAGCGTGCGGGCGCGACGGCCGGTGAGCCCAGTCGTGAAGACCGCTACGCAGATCACGCCAGCCGCTGCCTGGTTCGGGTGGAAGACCGCGAGGCAAGCCAGCAGTCCACCCGCCACCAGGGTGAGGACGGCGACGGGGTAGCGGCGGCGGAGGACGAGCGGGGCGGCTGTGAGCACCGCCAAGAGCACCGCCAAGGGTGTGAGCCGACCCTGACGCGGTCCGACCACCGGGTTGAGGACCAAGGCGACGAGGGCCGCCACGGCCACCACACCGTCAACGTCGGGTGCCTGCCCAACAGCGACCCCCACCCGGGCGAGGCTCGCCCGCAACCCGCGCCGCTGCCCGGCCTGTCGATCTGGCGGGAATGGGGCGCTCATCCGCCGTCGGCCGGTTCCCTCCGGCCGGCTACACCGCCCGCCGCCATGACCGAGCCTCAGGGAGAGGGATGCATTGGTGTCTCACCCCGACCGCGCCGGCCGCAGGACGGTTGCCAGAACTGACCGTTGCGGCTGTGGTCATCACAAGGTGAGCCTTTGCCTCGCTCGACGTCACGAAGGGTCGCTCCTGCCCGGCGTTGTTGCGCCCGGTGTGCCCACGACAACGGTACCCGCCGGACCGGGCTCGGCGGAGGTGTGCGAGCCTGAAGTGAAATGTGTACTGCCCGCGACGATTTGTCGGATAGTGCAGGGCATCGGCGTCAAGAACATCCTGGGTCGCGGCGTACAGCGAGGGTAGGGCGTGCCCGCCCGGCGTCGTTGAAGGCCTGACCAGGGTCGCCATCGGGTTCAGCGTTTGATGCAGATGAAGGGTCGGGCTAGCAGACCCTCGGGACCGAGTGCGCTGTCACGTGGTGCACACCGTCTCTGTGCGGCCCTGTTGGATGCGGGACTCCGGAGCGCCCGATGACATCTGGTATTCGGGGAAGGCTCGCAGGAGAACGCGGCGAGTCGTGACGCTCGTTGCCGTCCGCGGACTCAGGGGCGAGGCGGCGGCCTGACCGCTGACCCGACGTCGGCGCCGGGTGGCGATTCAGGCCCCTCCGGCGTTGAAGAGGCGACCGATGGCGAACCCGATCGCCGCCGCCCCCAGGCCGATGGCGATCATCCTCGCGCCGTTTTTCCACCAGCTTCCGACTCTCGTCAAAGCGGTGTAGGCGCCCACTCCGAACAGGGCCGCGGCGCTGAGCGCGATCGCGACGATGAGGGCGACGTGGCGCGACAGGAAGACGAACGGCACGAGCGGGATGAGGTGGCCAATCAGGGTTGCGGCCGTGATCACCGTGGAACTGCGAACAACGTCGCGGTTCGCGACAGGATGAAGATTGCGCTCTTCCGAGAGGATGGTGCCCACCCACCTGTCACGGTTGGCAGTGATGGTGGCGACGACTTGATCGAGGAGGTCCCCGCTGAACCCCTTCTCCCGGTAGAGCGCCTCGATCTCCTGGCATTCGAGGTCGCCGTCGTCCTCGACGGCAACCTCCTCGACTTGCTTTTGTGCCGCGTAGTAGTCGCGATCCTCGGTCGTCGAGGTGTAGCCGACGGCGCCCATCGAAATGGACTCGGTGATGGCCGCCGCGAAACCGGCGGAGATCAGCACCGTACGGCCGCCGCCGCCGGCCACCACCCCGAGGATGATCCCGAGGATGTTGACCAGGCCGTCTTGGCCGCCGAGGATGACGTCGCGCAGCGAATCGCGGCTCCCGTCGTGGCTGTGCCGGCGGCGCCGGTCCTGAGTGGGCGCCTCGGCGGCGTCGCGGCCGGGGCCTCGGGCCACGTTTCGGCCAAGTCGGGTCAACGGTGCCCGCGGCCTGCGGTGTTGTCCAGGTGTCGCTTGGTCCATTGGTCACCCGTTTCGTTGACGATGTCGTTGGTCCGGTAGCCCAGTGTGGCCTTGGAACATTGATAACGCGGCGCGCTCCTTGTCGGACGAATGGACACGGGAGCGGTGGGAAAGCTTCAAGCGCGAGCCAGCGACGCTGGCCCCACCTTCGAGCTCGACCTCGGCAGGCATCTCGGCGTCCCCGGAACGAGGTAGTCAATTGGTCAAGACCACGTCGAGCAACGTGGCCCTGGGCGGCTCAACCGCCGTGAGGCGGGGCTCAGTGCCACAGTTCTGTTCGGAGTGGGCGCCTACACCGCTCTGACCAGAGTGCTGGTGGAAGAGCGGCGTGCGCATGATCGTGACCGGCCTCGGGGTCGCGGCGATCGGGTTCGCCATCGGGCGCCTCTTCAACGCCGCAGGGGCCTGAAGCCCCGCCGCCAACCGCCGGTGATGGCTGGAGGGCCCGCCGGTTCCACCGTGGCCCGCCGCGAAGTGCGCCGCGCCTCGGCGCATTCGATCGGTTCCCGGACCCCGATCTTCGTCAGGCGTTCGATACGTGCTGCGTGAGTCGTCACACCGGGCTAGATCGAGGTCGCCTCGGCCTACGCTTCTGCCGTTACCGCTCGCAACGCGGCGAGCGACTCGCGGATGACGCGCGAGAGGCCCCGCCGCTGGCTGTCGGTGATCCAACGTTCGAAGGCGACGCGAAAGACAGCGATCCCGGCCTCAGCGGTGAGGCTGGCGGCGGGCTCCTTCACCCCGCGCTGGCGCAGCGCGTCGGCGAGCGTCGACGCAAGGGTTGCCATCTTGATCAGCTCTCGCTCGCGCAGCTCGGCGTTGGCGGTGATCACGGCCTGGCGTTGACGCGCGAAGTCGCGACGCTCCTCGAAGAACGGACCGGTGGACTCAAGCGCGGCGGCAACCGCCTCCATCGGCGACGCGGTCCTCGGCGCGGCGATGACGGCGTCGACTAGGAGCGTCTGCAAGTTGCCGGAGCCCGCGAACAGCACCTCGCGCTTATCGGCAAAATGCCGGAAGAACGTCCGCTCGGAGACCCCCGCGTGTGCGGCGATCTCCTCCACGGTCGTGTCGTCGAAGCCGCGCTCGGCGAAGAGCTCGAGTGCCGCCCGCCCGAGCCTGCCCCGGCTGTCCGGTTCCCATCGCGCCACGGGCTCCATCGTAATTCCTTGATGACAGCGACTGTCATCACTGGTAAAGTGACGTCAGCAACTGACATCGGACACGTCTTCGGCCCGGCACGGTGCCCGAGAGACGGTCCATCACCTGGAGGTCTGATCATGCGCGTATTCGTGACCGGCGCGTCCGGTTTCATCGGCTCTGCCGTGGTGCCCGAGCTCATCGGCGCCGGCCATCAGGTCGTCGGGCTCGCTCGCTCCGACGCCTCGGCTGAGGCCCTCGCCGCAGCGGGGGCCGACGTCCACCAGGGCTCCCTCGACGACATCGACAGTCTGCGGAAGGGCGCGGAGGGGTCCGATGGGGTCATCCATCTCGCCTTCATTCACGATTTCACCCAGTACGAGAACGCGGTGCGCGCCGATCAGCTCGCCATCGACGCCATGGGCGGCGTGCTCGAAGGCTCCGGTCGGCCGTTCGTCATCGCGTCGGGAACGGCCGCTCTGGCACCGGGTCGGGTAGGCACCGAACACGACGCGCTCAACCCGAACTGGCCTCGCGGCGCGGCGGCCGATGCGACGCTCGCGCTTGCCGAGCGGAACGTGCGCTCATCGGTCGTGCGGCTTCCTCCGACGGTCCACGGGGAAGGTGATCACGGCTTCATCGCCACGCTCGTCGATGTGGCTCGCACCACCGGCGTCTCCGCCTACATCGGCGACGGCGCCAACCGCTGGCCGGCCGTCCACCAGCGCGACGCGGCCCGTCTTTTTCGGCTAGCGCTGGAGCAGGCCCCCGCCGGGTCGGTCTGGCACGCGGTCGCCGATGAGGGCGTGGCGATTCGAACCATCGCCGAGGTCATCTCCTCCCATCTCGGCGTACCGGCCGCTTCCATCCCGGCCGACGGTGCCGGTGCGCACTTCGGCTGGCTGGGTGTTTTCCTTGCCATCGACGCCCCCGCGTCGAGCGAGATCACCCGCGAGCTCCTCGACTGGCGGCCCACGCATGGCGGGCTGGTCGATGATCTCAACGCGGGCCATTACTTCCGCGACCGGCCAGTCACTGCATTGTCGGCCTCGATCCTGGACCAGCCCGCCGGCAGCGCCTGACGCGGTCCGCGCGCCGTGCCCGACGTCAGGCCGTTGGACGCAGGCCGTCGATGATCACGGCCAGCAGCCGCGTGCCCTGCTCCTCGGACACCGCGGCGTTGGTGCACAGGGGTGCGACCAGCTGCATCAGGTCGGCACCCGTCACGTCGGTCCGGAGCACCCCCGCCTCCTGGGCCCGGCCAATGACGAGGTTCCACGCCTGGTCGATCCGTTCGCGAGACCGCGACTTCAGATCGGGGCTCTTCTCGAACGCTTCGTGCAGCTCGGTGAGGAACGTTCGCTTGGTGCTCGCGTAGCGGCGGAACGCCTGCGTGAACGCCTCCACCGCGGGCCACGGCTCCAGGTTGGCTACCGCCTTCTCCGCCACCGCGGCGAGCTCGTCGACGTCGGTCCGGTAGACGGCTTCGACCAGGTCGATCCGCTTCGGAAAATGGCGGTACAGCGTCCCCACGCCGACGCCGGCCTCCCGCGCCACCGCTTCCATCGACGCGCCGCCGCCGTCGCGGGCGAACACCACGTGGGCGGCCTCGACCAGCCGCTCGTAGTTGCGGCGGGCGTCGGCCCGCAGATGGCGCTTCGAGTCGTCGGGGGAGCCAGCGGGGTCGGGGAGGGCTTCAGGGGGAGTTGGGCGCTTCATGGCCGAGCCTCGAAATTCTTCCTTGCTAAACGGAGGTACCCTCCGTATAGTAACCGGAGGAAGCTTCCGCTTAGTTCCGAAGATACCAGCGGAAAGGTCAAAGTCAATGCCCTCCCCCTCTCTCAGCCGGCCGGGTGGTTCGCAGTCGCCCGTCCGTTCCCCCGCCGCCGGGCGACCCGCCCGGCGGCGGGAGCACTCCGCCACGTTCCTCGCGGTGGTCCTCACGGCCCAGCTGATGGTGGTGCTCGACACCACGATCGTGAACGTGGCCCTGCCCCACATCCAGCGCGGCCTCCACTTCTCGGCCAGCAGCCTGTCGTGGGTCCTCAACGCGTACATCCTCACCTTTGGTGGACTGCTCCTCCTCGGCGCCCGGGCCGGAGACCTCCTCGGCCGCCGCAGGGCGTTCCTCACCGGCATCGCCGTCTTCACCGTCGGCTCACTCTTCGGCGGGATCGCGGCTGCCAGCTGGATGCTGCTCGCCGCCCGCGCCATCCAGGGCGTCGGCGCCGCACTGGCGGCCCCCTCGGCACTGTCGCTCCTCACCACCGCATTCCCTGAAGGTGGACCACGCGACCGGGCCATCGGCCTCTACACCACAGTGTCAGCGGCCGGCGGCGCCACCGGCCTCGTCGCCGGCGGCCTGCTCACCGAGTTGGTCTCTTGGCGTTGGGTCATGTTCGTCAACGTGCCGATCGGGGTTGCCATCTGGTTCCTCGGCCGGGTCGTCCTGGTCGAGACGCCGCAGCGTCACGGGCGGTTCGATCTGAGCGGTGCGATGACCTCCACGGTGGGCATGACCGCCATCGTGTTCGGGCTCATCGAGTCAGGCACCGCGGGCTGGACCGACGCCCGAACGCTCGGAGCCTTGGCGGCTGGCGTCGCGTTGCTCGCCGTCTTCGTTCGAATCGAGCGTCGCATCGAGGAGCCGATCCTTCCCCTGCGTCTGCTGTCACACCCGGCCCGCACCACCGCCAACGGCGCCCGCGGGTTGGTGTACGCCGGCATGTACGGGACGTTCTTCTTCATGTCCCAGTTCCTGCAGGACCTCCAGCACTACTCGCCGCTGCGTGCAGGCGTGGCGTTCCTGCCGCTGCCGGCGGCGGTGTTCCTGTCATCGCAACTCACGGGTCGCGTCCTGGTGCGACGGATGCCGCAGAAGACCGTGATGCTATCGGGCATCGCGCTCGCAGCACTGAGCCTCATCACCGCCAGCCGACTCCACGCAGGCAGCTCCTACCGCATGATCTTCGTGATCCTGGTGATGCTTGGGATGGGTTCGGGTGTGTCGTTCGTCAGCCTCACGTCGGCTTCCCTCGCCGACGTCCAGCCGAGCGACGCGGGCGCGGCGTCCGGACTGATCAACGTCACCCAGCAGCTCGGTGCCGCGATTGGCCTCGCGGTGCTGGTCACCGTCTTCGGTAGTGCGACGCATCACGCCCAGATCGGCGCACAGGCAGCTTCGGTCGTCGTTCACGGCCTGCGTGTTGTGTTCGGCGTCGGCCTGTTGTTCACCGTGGCGGCCATGGTCACGGTGGCGACCCTGATTCCACGCTCGGTCCCGACCGCTCCGGTCATCGACCTCGACATGGAGATGGATCCGGTGTTCGCCGAGGTGCCGGTCGTCGACGTCGCGTAGATCGGTCGACAAGACCCGCTCAGGAGAGACTCTGCCGAGCGTCAGCTCGGCGGAGTCTCTTCATGCGCGCTTGCCGAGCCCAAGGTCAAGTCACTCATGTTCCCAGGGTCACTGGCCGCCGACCGGTCGCCGCGACCGACCGGGCCGTCATTGGGCTGTGTCGATGTCGACCGGCACGCGCTCGACCCGACAGATCAGGTCATCCTGACCGACAACGTGACCTTGGGGATGCCCGCCCTCCTCGAACGCCTGAGCCCGGCGGAGCGGACCTCGTTCGTGCTCCACGACGTGTTCCAGTACCCGTTCGAGGAGGTCGCGACTATCGTCGGTCGTAGCCCGACGTCCTGCTGCCAACTGGCCAGTCGTGCCCGCCGATGATGTGCTCGTTCAGGTTCTCGCCGGCGCCGAGCCCGAGGGTGAACCGCCCGTCGGAGAGCAGCTGCATGGTCACCGCATTCTGGGCGACGACTGCAGGGTGTTATCGGCGGATCGGGCACGTCACGTAGGTCATCAGCGGAATGTGGTCGGTCGCCTGGGCCGCGGCTCCGAGCACGCTCCACGCGTACGGGGAGTGGGCTTGCGAGTCGAGCCAAGGGAAGTAGTGGTCGCTGATGACCGCGAAGTCGAAGCCTGCTTGCTCGGCGAGCGCGACGTCGCGCACCAACTGTTTCGGACCTGCCTGCTCGCACATCATCGCGTAGCCGATCAGCGTCATCGTGTCTCTCCTTGCCGTTCGAGCGCCCGCGTCATGACCGTGAGGTCCTGGTCGCCGAGCCCGTGGTCGACTGCCACTTGCCATTCGTCAGCCAGGCAGTTGAGTGCAGCCAAGCGGTCGCCGTCGGCCGCCTCGAGGGCGAGGTGCACGTCCTTGAGCGCGAGCGACAAGGCGAACTGGGCAGAGAAGTCGCCGTTGAGGATGCGTTGCAGCTTGGCTACCTGCCACGCGGACACGAGCGGGCCGCCCGCCAGCGCGTCGACCACCGTCTCGGTGTCTAACCCCAGCCGGCGAGCAAGGGCCACCGCCGCGGCAACGGCTTCAGCCGAGAAGGCGAGCCACGTGTTGTTCACGAGCTTGAGTCGCGTGCCGGTCCCGGCCGCTCCGACCCAGATCGTGCGCCGGCCCAGCGCGTCGAAGAGGGGGGTGACCGGCGCTCGTGCCTCGTCGGGCCCCGACGCGAAGATGGTCAGCTCGCCGTGCTCAGCCGGGTCCTTGCTTCCCGACACCGGGGCGTCGACGAGCGCGATGTCCGGCCGCTCTTTGTCCACGAGGGCGGCGACGTGCTCGATCCCGGCGACGCCGATCGTGCTCATCTGCGCCCAGATCGTGCCCGGAGCGAGAGCGGCGAGCATGCCCTCGTCGAGGGCGATCGAGATGACAGCATCGGTGTCCGTCACCATGGTGACGACGATTGCGGCTCGCCGCGCCGCGTCAGCGGCGCTTGGGGCGACTTCCGCACCGAGCTCGGCGAGGTCTCGAGTCGCCTGTGGCGTGCGGTTCCAGACGATGGTGGGGATGCCAGCGCGTAACGCGCTGGTCGCCATCCCATGTCCCATCGCTCCAACGCCCAACATCGCCACTGGACCTTGCGTTCGTGCCATCGGCTTCCTCCTTGTCCCGCGATTCCATTCATGCCTGGCTCCGCACCGTCCGCTCAGTGCCCGCCTTGTCTGGCAACTCCTGCACGGGGCTGTAGGGCAGAGGGGTGCCTGGCCCACAGCGCCGTGGCCGCGATCACGCCGGCCGCCCCTCGTCAGCGACTCGGGTGCTTCGAGCCATGCGCCCCGGCGCGTGGCTCGTCAACATCGCCCGGGGCGCCCTCCTCGACGCCGAGGCCGCCCTCGCCCAGCTCAACACCGGGCACCTCGCCGGCATCGGCCTCGACGTGTTCGCGACCGAACCGTACCCGGCCGACGGGCCGCTGCTCGCCCACCCGCGCATCGTGGCGACCGCCCACACCGCCTCGCTCACCAGCGACTACTTCGCAGCCGCCAGCCGGCGGCTTGGCGACGCCCTGACCAGCTACCTCGATCATCAACCACCCGCGGGACTCCTCAGAACTCGCTAGCCACTGCTTCCGGGGGGGTCAAGTCCTTCTCCCGGCGGCCCGGCCAGGATTGTGGGGACGTACTCGAGCAGCTGGAGACGACCGTCGAAGGTGCGGCTGCTGATCATGTCCAGAGCAACATCGGGGTAGCCGTCGTAGATCCGCTCTCGACCGGTGCTTCCGGTGATGACGGGAAAGACAACCACGCGGAAGCGGTCGACGAGACCCGCTTCGAGAAGGGATCGGCATAGGGTCAGGCTGCCGATGGTGCGCATCGGCCTGGTGCCCTCATCCTTCATCGCCCGCACCGCCTCGACAGGGTCCCGAGCGACGAGCTGGGTGTTCGCCCATTCGGCATCGCGCAACGTGGTCGAGAACACGACCTTCGACAAGCCCGCCAAGGCGTCGGTGCCTGGCTCGCCGGCGGCGGCGAAGTCTGACATGAGGCGGTACGTGTTGGCGCCCATCAAGACCGTGTAGTCCGCTTCCGGGGACTCTGCCAACCACGCGAGGTACTCGGGTCCCTCCAGCCCCCACCAGCCCGGCCACCCATCGGCAGCTGCGTAACCATCGAGCGAAGTGATGAAGTCAATCAGCAGTTCCGGCATCGTCGCCTCCCATCCTCGGACCTCACGTGGCGGCGCCCGCCTCCGCCACCATGACACCGTAGGGACGCAGTCAAGGACGTGCCGCGAGGCGGGAACTCATCGCGAACGCGTCGAGCTCGCCGATCACTGCGCTGGCGGTTCGTCGGCGCCGGGCCCCGTCACGTACCTGTCCAGCGACCTTTGTGATATCGGCGATGACCTTCCGCACTGCGGTCTCCTCTCGGCGACCATCAGTGGTGCAGATGGCGTGCCGACCGCCGACTCATCGCGGTGGAGCAAACAGGTCGGTCGGGGATAGTCTTGCGGTCCCGTCGACGGGCTCTCCGGCGACATAACGGGGAGCACGACATGGGTTACGCAGTGGACTTCGTCAACGTCTCCACCGTCGGTCTGGAGTCGTCGCCGGTGGCGGCCGCACTCGCTGGCCTGCGGGCGAACGAGGCTCGCTACTTCAAGAACAAGTACGACCACGTCTTCACGGTCGAACCGGCTGCCAAGGCCAAGAAGGCCATCGACTGGGTGCACCGCATCCTCGAGGAGGAGCGCGACATCGCCATCGCATCGCCTCCGCTCGAGGCGACGACCTTCCAGGTCGAGAACATCCGGTGGACCTACGTGTTCTACGAGAGCGGCCTGTCGATCAACGTCCTTTATCAGCTCGACGAGCCGAAGAAGCGAGCGGTCGGGTTCAAACTCTCCGAAGGGATGGCGGTCCCCGCCGAGCTCGGTTCATTCAAGTTCGCGCGACAGAAGTCGAAGCTCGCCGGGACGATCCGCGGCTCGTACTTCGTGATAAAGCGCGAGTACTGAAGGTCACGACACCAACGCAGCAGCGCCCACCAGATCCGCCGAGACGGACACCATCGGTCCGGCGAGCGCGAGTCATGACGCCCCGAGGCGACGGCCGCCGATCTCGCTACGACACACGTCGAAGCCCGTCATCCTCGAGCAGCAGCTCTCGGACTCGCGGAATCACTTCTCGCCCGTAGAGCTCAATCATCGCCATCCGCTGTTCGTGGGGCACTGCTCCGGTGGCGTACGCGAGGTCGAATCGGCTGAGCCCGAGCAGCCGGATGTTCGCCGCCAGCTTGGTCGCAACGGTCTCGGGTGAGCCGAGGTACTGCGATCCGTCGGCGATCTCTGCCTGGAACCCGTCGATGGTTGGGCGGGCCCAGCCGCGCTCGCGCGATGCCGCGTCGAGGGTGTTCTGCCAGTACGGCCATTGAGTGTCGAATGCTTCTTGGTCCGTGTTGGCCACGAAGCCGGGTGAGTGCATCCCGATGGGCAGGGGCGGGTGTCCGCACTCGGCGAGGGTGCGTTGGTAGAGCTCGACGTACGGGAGGAATCGGCTCGGGTGTCCGCCGATGATGGCCAGCATGAGCGGCAGCCCATAGCGGGCCGCTCGGATCACCGACTGCGGGCTGCCACCGACACCAATCCAGGTGGGGAGGTGTCCCTCGGGGAGAGGGGGATAGACCCGCTGGTCGGTGAGCGGCGACCGGGAGGTGCCGGACCAGGTGACGGGCTGGTCGCGGAGCAGACGGATGAGCAGGTCGAGGTTCTCTTCGAACAGCGTCTCGTAGTTGGCAAGGTCGAACCCGAACAGCGGGAAGGAGTCGGTGAGCGAGCCGCGACCGACAATCAGCTGGGCACGGCCGTTCGACACCGCGTCGAGGGTCGCGAAGTCCGTATAGACGCGCACCGGGTCCTGTGTGCTCAGCACAGTCACCGCTGTGCCGAGCCGGATGCGCTCGGTTCGGCTCGCGATGGCGGCCAACATCACGTGCCCGGCCGAGTCCATGAGATCCGGCCGGTAGTGCTCGCCGATGTTGAACGAGTCGATCCCGACCGTGTCGGCGAGGACGGCCTCCTCGATGGTGTTGCGGATGACAACGTCACCGCTCAGCGGTCGACCGGACTCGTCGACCGTGACGAAGACGGGCGTATCCAATCCGAACTCGATCTCCTGGTTGGAAATCGCAAGCTCCTCTCTGCGCGACGAAGACCGCTCGGCGTGTGCTTCACACGGCCTTCGTCTCGGGGCGGTCCGCTCGGGCGGATGGGCGCACCGTTAGGGTCAGCGGTCGGGTTCTAGCAGTTGGAGGTCGAGCTCGACCTTCACCACGTCGCCGAGCGCGACCGCACTGATACCGGGCGGCATCGCGATGTCGATGCCGAAGTCCTTGCGACGGATCTCGGTGGTGGCTTCGAAGCCGGCGTGGCGGGGGCCACCCGGGAAGTTCTCGATGCCGCCCAGCTCGACCGCGAGGACGATCGGGCGCGTGATTTCGCCGATGGTCAGATCACCGTCGATCTGGTATTCCGAACCTTCGCCCGCGAGCCGCGTGGAGCGGAACACCATCGTCGGGCGCTTGGCGACGTCGATGATGTCGGGCGACAGCACGTGCGCGTCACGGTCGGCGTTGGCCGTGTCGATCGACGCCATGTCGACGGTGGCGGTGACGGTGGTCGTGTCGAGGGTCGCCCCGATGACGACATCGGCGTCGAAGCGGGTGAACCGCCCCCGCACTTTCGATACGCCGAGGTGCCGAATCGAGAACCCGATCGAGGAGTGGTTGGTGTCGACCGCCCAGCGGCCAGGGGCCAAGGGCAGCGAGATGCTGGTGGGTGTGGTCATGGGCGAATCGTCCGCTCACGCGAACGGGCCGAGAAGGCCGGGCTGATCCTGGTACTGGCGGGGCCAGGATGATCCACCGGCGGCTAAGGCATGCTGGTGGGGTGACAACGGTGGCCGAGTTCCTCCGCGCTCGCCGCGACCAGCTTCGGCCGGCCGACGTGGGACTGCCCGACAACGGCCGCCGGCGGACACCCGGTCTGCGCCGCGAAGAAGTGGCCACGCTGGCCGGGGTCAGCATCGACTACCTCGTTCGTCTCGAGCAGGGCCGCGACACCCGACCGTCACCGAGCGTGATCGCCGCGCTGGCCGACGCCTTGCGGCTCGATGACGGACTACGTCGGCAGCTGTACACGTTGGCGATGGTTAGCCAAACGTCGGAACTGTGCCCCGCCGCTCGCCCCTTGGCCCGTGCCGTCGCGCCGACTGTGGTGGCGCTCCTCGAGGGGCTCAACCCGACCCCAGGGTTCGTCGCCGGCCCGGCCAACGATGTACTCGCATGGAACGGTGCGTGGCAGCAGCTCGTCCGCCCGCTCGGAATGCTCGACGGTGCGGTGCCGAACCTCGCTCGCCACGTGTTCCTGCACCCCGACGCGCGAACGGTGTACCCCGACTGGGTCGCCGCGGCCGACGAGCAGGTCAGCCGTCTGCGCGCCGCCACCGGTCGCTGGGACGACGATCATGACTTCGCGATGCTGATGGACGAGCTGCGGACCTCGCCGGACTTCAACGAACGCTGGTCGATGTTCGCGACAACCGAGAAGCGCCGAGGCACGACGCGTATCGCGCACCCCGACCTCGGCCAACTGCGCCTCAACTACGAAGTGCTCCTGCTCCCCGATGACATCGACGAGCAACGCCTCATCACCTGGTTGCCCGCCGACGACGCCACAACTACCGTCCTTGCTGTAGCCAGTGCCGGTGACAAAGCGGTTCCATCGAGTCCCGCGCAGCTCCGCGTCATCGGCTGATGCGCCAATCCGAACATCAAGCGGACTATCGCGCCGGGAGCGATTGGTGGTCCCTGCTGCGGATGCGGTCACAGCGAGTGGCGAGGCGTCGTCGGGGCTCTGGGCTGATGCGGGGCGATCAGGTCTGGTAGGCGAGGTCGGCCGCCGTAGGCCTTCGAGTGCCATGCCTAGAGCGGTTCCTTCGCTCAGGCGGGCGAGGAGGCGCTGTCGCAGGGCGACCGTCGTCCGGCGAAGAAAGAGTTGGGGACGACCGCTCTCCGCCGTCCATCAACGTGACGGCCGTCCGAGCGCGTCGAAGTCTGCCAAGGGGTCGAGGTAGTCGCGCCCGCGAGTGACCTTGAGATCGGTGATGGTGAGTACCGAGATGAACCGGTTGGTGTACGGGGTCCCAGTCGAAACGACTCGGCCTTCGGAAGCGTACTCGAGCACCACGACACCGGTCTTGATGTCGTGATGGACCGCGAAGTCGTGACATCGGTGTAGGACGATCATGGTTCCGTAAGTGCGGTAGAGCTCAGCGACGGCCTTGCGGCCCTCGACGCGCCTTCGGTAGTCGGGAGTCGTGATCATGTAGTCGAAGATGACCTTTTCGGCCAGTAGGTCGAAGAAGTGCCCACCATCGGCGATGCCCTCGAGGCCCTTCCCGATGATCCGGAAGAACGGGTCGAGCGCCTTGAAATCGTCGAGGCCGGTGATCGTCGTCGTCATGATGGGACCTTTCATGCCCACGCCGGCGCGGCTCGCCGGCCGCCGGCCTGCGGTGACGGCATGACAGCCTGTCGCTGAATCTCGCCAGAATCAGACGAGGCGGCGATCTGGACGGCTTGGGACTCCTCGGGGGGCGGAATACCGGGTGGGCGACAGTCGTTCCCCTGGGGTAGCGAAGGGGATGATTGGAATGAAGCTCAGGAGCTCGTTGAAGTCGTTGAAGGAGAAGGACGGCTCGGTTGTGGTGCGCCGCCGCGGCCACACCTTCGTCGTGAACAAGCGCCACCCGCGGTGGAAGGCTCGTCAAGGATGACGGTGCGCGGTGACTACGCCCCGAGCCCGTCGGCGTGGGTGCGCGACCAGGTGGAGGCTTACGAGCGCTCCGGCGGCGAGCAGGCCAACACCTTGCGCGACACAGGCCTGCCGGTGGTCGTCGTGACCATGCGAGGCAACAGGAGCGGCAAGGTCCGCAAGATCGCCCTCATGCGAGTCGAGCACGACGGCGAATACGCCCTGGTGGCCTCGAAGGGCGGGGCACCCGAGCACCCGCTCTGGTACCACAACCTCAAAGCCAACCCCGAAGAGGTCACCGTCCAGGACGGCCCGGAGCCATTCGAGGTGACAGTCCGCGAGCTCACCGCCGATGAGCGCGCCGCATGGTGGGAGCGCGCCGTCGCCGCCTACCCGCCGTACGCGGAGTACCAGGGGAGGACGGATCGGGAGATCCCGGTCTTCCTGGCTAGCCCGACGGGTCGACGGTGAACGAGGCCGAGGCCAAGGAGCTGCTTCAAGCCGAGCGGGCGCGCGTCGAGGGCCTGATTGAAGAAACGAATCGGTCCGGCCGGGATGACCGGTCGGCCGCCGGCGAGCCCGGGAACACGGGTGACTCCGTGGACCCTCTCCCCAGCGAGCTGACCGACGACGCGGCCACTGCCGACGTGCGTGACCGTCTCGAGGCGATCGGCTGGTCCGAGCGGCGCCTCGCAGAGGGGACTTCGGCAGCACGGGGCGCAGCGGTGCGCCCCATCGCCGGCGACCGGCTGCGGGCCGATCCGACCGCGGAGTTGACGGTCGGGGAGGCGAGGCGGGTCTGACCTCGCTGTCCGCGCGGAGGGCGGACGATGCGGTCAGGATGTGGGAGCTAGCGGCGCATGAGCTTGGATCGTTCGGCGTTCATTTGGACGGCGCTGGGCGGTCGCCTGTAGGGCCGCGCCGGCGTAGCTCGGCGGTCCTGAGATCGGGGCGTCGGTCGCGGCGGTCACGGGCCGACCCGGTGGCTGAAGGCGAGGTAGTCGTGGACCGAACGCACCGCGGCCGAGCCTTCGCCGACCGCCGCGGCGACCCGCTTGGTCGAACCGGAGCGGATGTCGCCCACTGCGAACAGGCCGGGGTAGCTGGTCTCGAACGGCAGCGGGGAGCGACCCAGCGCCTCCCACCGGCCGTCGAGATCCTCGGCGGAGAGGGATCGGTCGGTGCGTACGAACCCGCGGTCGTCGAGGGCGGCGCACCCCGCCAGCCAGTCCGAGGCCGGGTCGGCGCCGATAAAGGAGAACAGCGCGACGCACGGCAAGGTCACCTCGCCGTCGGCGCCGCTGACCCGGACCGCGCTGAGCGTCCTTTCTCCATCGAGCGCGGCGATCGTCGTGTTCGAAATCACGGCGATCCGGTCGTGGCCCTCGATCCTGTCGACGAGGTAGCGGGACATGCTTGCCCCAAGGTCGGGGCCGCGAATGACGACGGTGACCGAGCTGCCCGCGTCGGCGAGGAATACCGCCGCCTGCCCGGCCGAGTTGCCGCCGCCGGCGACCACGACCGGCGAGGCGGCGCATTGCCGGGCCTCCAGTTCGGTGGCGGCGTAGTACACGCCGCTGCGCTCGAACTCCTCGAGCCGGTCGGCCTCCAGCCGCCGGTAGCGGGCCCCGGTCGCGACGATCACGGCACGGCCGGCGACGTCGGTCCCGTCGGACAGGTGAACGACGAGGTGCCCGGCCTCCTCCCGCAGCGCTACCGCAGCGCACGGGCTGGTGAGCGAGGCGCCGAACTTCTCGGCCTGGACCATGGCCCGCTGCGTGAGGTCGCCTCCCGAGATCCCGGTCGGGAAGCCCAGGTAGTTCTCGATCCTCGAGCTTGTCCCGGCCTGCCCGCCGACCGCCACCATCTCCAACCCGAGCGTGCGCAGGCCTTCGGAGGCGCCGTAGACGGCCGCGGCCAGGCCGGCCGGTCCGCCGCCGACGACGATCAGGTCGAAGCACCGGTCGGGCAGGTTGCCGACCGTCAGGCCCAGGTACTCGGCCAGGGCTCCTGCGGTCGGGCGGCGAAGGACGGTCCCGGTTGCGATCACCACCGGCAGCTCCCCAGGGGTGACGCCGAGGCCGCGCAGCAGGCCTTCCACCTCGATGTCAGTGTCGGGGTCGAGCCACTGGTGCGGGATGCGGCTGCGGGCCAGGAACTCCCGGACCTGGCCGGTTGCGGGCGAGAACCGCGAGCCGATCACCCGGATAGTGGAGGCGGCCCCGCTGAGCAACACGGCCCGGCGGGCCAGGAAGGCGGCCAGGATCGTGTCACTCAGCTTCGGGTTGGTGGCGATCAGGTGCCGGAGCGCGTCGCGGGGAACGTCGATCACAACCGCAGACTCGGTGGCCCGGGCCGAGACGAACACCCGTTGGCCGGTCAACAGGTTCAGCTCGCCGAGGAAGCGGCCCGGCCCGTGGGTGGCGACCGTCCGCTGTTCGCCGTCGGCGTCGACGACGATCTCCACCGTCCCGGAGACGACCGCGAAGAAGTCGTAGCTGGCGTCACCCTCCCGGTAGAGGTATTCGCCGGCCGCCACCGACCGTCGGGCGCCAAGGCCCTCGAGCACGGCCAGCGCGGCATCGTCCAGCTCCGGGAAGGTCTCGCCGTCATCAGCCACCGACCGAAGCTACTCCTATGCAACGGCGTGCGAGGACGCCACTTCGGCGCCCGATCGCAACCGCCGGGAGGCCTAGTCGGTCTGGGCGCCTGCAAATTCAGGCAACGGGGGAGGCGACACGACGCCGGCCGCTGCTTGAGTCATCGCATAGTCGATCAATAGCCCCGAGGTGCCGTCACGCTGAGACAGCGGATCGGCGACCGCGGCTCGTTCCGGCATGGTGTAGTCCGGGGCCCACTCGTGCATGACGGCCACCATGCTCATCGGCTTGGCGCCGGCCATTGCTCGAGTACGCCTCCGAAGCCCGAGTCGTTTCGACCGGGGCCCCGTACACCAACCGGTACGTCTCGATATACACACCCGATCGCCAGGTAGTCACTGGCGTGACGACCTCGACCCGGTGGCGGTCTTCGACGCGCTTGATGGCTCCCACGTTGACGGACGGCGCCTCACCAGCTCCGGAACGTCAGAGATCGGGGCCCGCCGCCCGACCCCGAAGGACCATCGTCATGGGGGAGCCGGCTGCTCAGGGGTCAGCACAGCAGGAGTCCCGAGGAAGTCCCTCCCGTCGTCGACCTGACTCCTGATCGCCTTCGGTGGCTTTGGCCAGGCGTCTCGAGCGGCCGCGTAGGGTGGCCCCTCATGAGCGAGGCGAACGCCAGGCGGCTCCGGCGACTGGCCGAGGAGCTCGAGGAGATCGGGATGCCTCCCGGCGCCGGCGACCCGATGTTCCTGGAGGAGGTCGACTACGCCCTCCGGCCGGTCGTCTTCGAACGTCGCATCGCCAGTAGCGGCACCATCCTGCGGCCGTCCGCGAAGGCCGCCAACTGGCACGAGGCGACCGGGCTCACCATCTCCCGAATGCCGATCGGCGAGCGTCCCCTGAAGGCGCTTCGCCGCCTGGCCGACGGCCTGTCGAGCTGGTTGGTGCGACCGAAGAACGATCTCGTCCTTTTCGACCGCCCAGCCGGCTCCGAACGGGACCTCACGGTCCTGGCCCGTGTCCTCGACGCGACGCTCATCCAGCGTCATCCGTCGAACGTGGTGCGCATCGTCGGCGAGTTCGGGCTTCTTCGATGGGACGGGTTGGCCTGGCACCGCGAGCCGCCGGTGGCCAAGTGGCTGAAGAAGGTCACGGCTGGTTCGTTCGCCGGAGACACGCTGGCCATGGAGGCGCTGGTGGAGTTCGCCATCCACGACCTGGCCGCCTCGGGGGTGGGGGCGCTGCTCGTCTACCAGCCCGACGAACTACTGGCCGATGGGGTTGAGCACAGGCTGCCGACGCCACCACCGCTCGACGTGCGTTCGCCGGTGCACCTCGCCCCGCTCCGCCACGTCCTGTCCCAGGTTGACGGGGCAGCCGTCTTCGACGCGGCCGGAATCTTGCGCCACCTTGGCGTGCGGCTGGTCCCGAGCGCCGACGCCGAGGCGAGCGTGGACGGCTTCCGCGGCACCCGGCACACCAACGGTCGGCGGTACAGCTTCGACCACCCGACGGCCACGGTGATTGCGGTGAGCGAGGACGGCCCGGTGTCGCTGCTCCGAGCGGGCGAGGTGTTGGGCCAGTCGGGCCCGGCACCCGGTCGCTGAGCCAGCTCACGCCACGGTGACGGCCGGCACGGTGACAGCGTGCCATCTGCGTAGGTGACGAAGGCGCCTACGGGCCGCCCGCGGGCCGACCCACCGGCCGGGAGGTAGCTCAAAGTCCCTCCGCACCGGTGCGCCGAACAAGTCGAAGAAACAGCGGGGCTGCCGTGCGCTGATCTCGCGGGGTGCGGGTCGTGCTACGACCAGAGTCAGCCGGTTCCCCAGACGCCTCGTGGTGCGACAGGCGACCGGCTTGGGAGGCCGCCGCGGGCGCTACTCGGCGTCGAGGAAGAGCCTCGTGTGCCGGACGACGCATCTCCTCTTCGTTATCGACCGTGAGTTCTGTCACCGGACCACCCTCAACCACCGCAGGCGACCCCAGTCGGTCCCAGCCAGTCAGGGGCCTGGCGCCCTCAGCCAACTACCGCGCTGTCTCGGCCGGGGCTCGCAAGCGACCCCTCCCTGGCGAAGTCGGGGGCAGGCGCCCTATCCGACTTCGCTGTGCGTGACGGGAGCCTCGCCCATCCACTCGCGCAGGGTGTTCTTCAGCTTCGTCTGCTGGATGAAGATGTCGTGCTCCGGCGGGAGCGCCGGATCGGCCGTCTGCGGGGACTTGAAGTAGAAGCTCAACCACTCCTGCACGCCGCGCTCGCCGGCGCGGGCCGCCAGGTCGAAGAAGAGCGCGAGGTCGAGGACGAGTGGTGCAGCCAGGATCGAGTCGCGGCAGAGGAAGTCGACCTTGATCTGCATGGGGTAGCCCATCCACCCGAAGATGTCGATGTTGTCCCAGCCCTCCTTGTTGTCGCCGCGCGGGGGGTAGTAGTTGATGCGGACCACGTGGTCGATCTCGCCGTAGAGCTCGGGGTACTCGTCGGGTTGGAGGATCGTGTCGAGTACGCCGAGCTTCGAGACCTCCTTGGACTTGAAGTTCTCGGGGTCGTCCAGCACCTCGCCGTCGCGGTTGCCGAGGATGTTGGTGGAGTACCAGCCCCGCAGGCCGAGCATCCGCGACTTGAACCCCGGGG
>Ga0209577_10002146_pt1 | contig 19167 bp, 20 predicted proteins | sample GraSoiAngelo_109_FD_185874 | JGI IMG/M metagenome (GOLD analysis project Ga0209577, IMG submission 185874) | Grasslands soil microbial communities from the Angelo Coastal Reserve, California, USA - 14_0903_12_20cm (SPAdes) (version 2) | ecosystem: Environmental > Terrestrial > Soil > Grasslands...
GTGGCCGATCGTGACGGGCGCCGAGTCGAGGACGACGCAGCCCGTGTTGGCGTAGAAGCGGTGGCCGAGCGACGTATTCGAGCCGTAGTCGCAGAAGAACGGCGGCTCGATCCACGGGTCGTCGCCGACCCTGGCGAGAAGCTCGCGCAGGAGCGACGCGCGCGCGTCGGCCTGCTCCTCGACCGTCGCGTTGTAGCGGGCGAGCAACCCGCGGGCGCGCCGGCGGGCCGCGACCAGCTCCGGCTGGGACGGGTCGTAGAGCGCCGTCACGCGCCGTCCCCGCCGACCTCGACGAAGACCTTGATCCCGTCTCCGCGCTCGAGCGCCTCGATCATCTCGCGGTAGCTCTCGAGCCCGTGAATGGGCGTCGTCAGCAGCTTGCCGAGCCAGCCGGGAAAGAGCGCCTCGGCGCGGATGAGGTCGGTGACCCCGCTCTCGAAGTCGGTGGGCGAGGCGTTCACGGTGCCGACCATGACCTTGTTCCCGAGCACGAAGCTCTGGTTGATCCGGTCGGAGGCGATCTCGACCCTTCGGTCGCCGCCGGTGATGGACGACAGCACGAGGACGCCGTTCTTGCCGAGCACCTCCGCTGCCTCCCAGACGAGCGGGCTGAAGCCGGTCGCGTCCATGATCACGTCGAAGGGGCCGCGCTGCTCGCTCACCTCGGCCAGGGTCGTGTCCTGCGAGGACACGTACGCGCCGCCGAGCTCCTCGATCAGGTCGCTGTTCGGGAAGGGCGCGCGCGGCAGCGAGAAGCACGTGATCTCGAGCCCGCGCAGGCGGAGCGCGAGCGCCATCAGGAGCCCGATCGTCCCCGAGCCGAGCACGGCTGCGCGGCGCGGTCGCCACACCCGCAGGCGCCGTTGGATCTCGAAGGCGTGGTTCACGCCCTTCTCGGCCACCGTCGTCGGCTCGAGCAGCACGCCTACCTCGGCCAGGTTCGGCGGCAGCGGGAAGACGAAGTCGGAGTCCTCGACGTAGCGCTCCGTCAGGTAGCCGTGGCGCAGGTTGATCCCGCGCTCGTAGTAGACGTCGTCGGTCGTGAAGTCCTGGAGGCCGATCTTCCCGTAGATCGACGTGCCCGGCCGGCGGACGCTCGCGACGACGTAGCCGCCGGGGCGGATCGTGTCCGGCACGTCGGGCCCGACCGCGACGACGCGGCCGAAGTTCTCGTGGCCGATCACGAGGTAGTCGTCGCCGGGCGGGGCGGCGCCGTACTGCGCCTCGTTGATCTCCTTGTCGGTGCCGTCGACGCCCACGCGTAGGACCTCGACGAGGACGCCGCGCCCGTCCGGGACGTCGTCGAGGCTCGGCTCGGGCACCTCGCGGAGGTGGATCGAGCGCGCCTTTCCGGGGTGGACGGCGATCGCCTTCATGCCCCTCTGTCCACGGCCGCCGGTGTTCGTTACGGTCTTCCCGTGCAGCCGGTCGAGACCTCGGTCGTCGAGGCCCTTCGCGCCGGTGACGAGTCGGCGTTCAGGAGCCTGGTCAGGGCGTACGGCCCGTCGATGCTGCGCGTCGCGCGCATGTACGTGAGCAGCCGCGCCGTGGCCGAGGAGGTCGTGCAGGAGGCGTGGGTCGCGGTCCTCGACGGGATCGGTCGCTTCGAAGGTCGCTCCAGCCTGAAGACGTGGATCTTCCGGATCCTGACGAACATCGCGAAGACGCGCGGCCAGCGCGAGGGGCGCTCGATCCCGTTCTCGTCGCTCGCGCCCGACGACGAGGCCTCGGTCGATCCCGATCGCTTCGCCGAGAACGGTCAGTGGTCCTCGCCGCCCCGAAGCTGGGGGCCGGAAGAACGGCTTCTGGGCGGCGAGACGCGGGCCGTCGTCGAGGCTGCGATCGCCGAGCTCCCGCCGAACCAGGCGATCGTCATCTCGATGCGCGACGTGGGGGGCTTCACCGCCGAAGAGGCATGTAACGCGCTCGACATCTCGGAGACCAATCAGAGGGTCCTGTTGCACCGGGCCAGGTCGAAGGTCAGGCAGGCCCTCGAGGATTACTTGGGATGAAGCTCTTCAAGCGAGAACTTGCGTGCATCGAGGTCGTCGAGGTGATCACCGACTACCTCGAGGGCACGATGCCGGCCCGCAAGCGGCGCCTCCTGGAGCAGCACCTGACGGCGTGCGACGGCTGCGACGCCTACCTCGAGCAGATGCGGCGCACCATCGAGACGACGGGAAGGTTGCGCGAGGAGGACATCCCGCCCGAGCTCGAAGAGCGGCTGCTCGTCGCCTTCGAGAGCTGGAAGTCCGCCTGAGCTGTGGGCCGGATCGCCAACGTGACCTTCGCGTGCGCCGACCCGGGCCGGCTCGCGGAGTTCTGGGCCGCCGTCCTCGACTACGAGGTACAGGTGCTCCCGGACGAGGTGCTGCGACAGTTGCGCGACGCAGGCGTGGACATGACCTCGCGGGCCGCGTGCATCGACCCGAGCGGCGGCGGCCCGCGCCTCTTCTTCGTCAAGAAGGAGAAGACGGCCACGACGTCCATCCCGATCCACCTCGACGTGGCGGTGAAGGACGTCGAGGCGGACGTATCGCGCCTCGAGGCCCTCGGCGCGCGGGTGAAGGAGCGCAAGACGGAGACGCTCGGGCCGTTTACGAGCTATGCCGTCGTCATGGCCGATCCGGAGGGGAACGGCTTCTGTCTCCAGGAGGCCCGGTGAGAGCGGTCCATCCGGCGCGCCAGCTCCTCCGGGCGAAGGACCTCGCCGACGCGCGCTACCGCGAGCCGCTCGACGTGCGCGCGCTCGCCCGCGTCGCGCACCTCTCGCCCGCGCACTTCAGCCGCGAGTTCCGGCGCGCCTTCGGCGAGCCGCCGCACAAGTACCTGCTGACCCGCCGCCTCGAGCGCGCGGCGGCGCTCCTGCAGAACACCGACCGGACGGTCGCCGACATCTGTCTCACCGTCGGCCTGCGCAGCGTGGGCTCGTTCACGACCAGCTTCGGCCGCGCGTTCGGGCTCTCGCCCACGGCCTATCGCGCCGCGCACCCGCCGGCGGCTGCCCGCGTGAGCATCCCGACCTGCGTGCTCCAGGCGTACACGCGCCCGCGTTCCAGCACGTTTGGAGAAGACAGCCGCGAGCAGCCCGGCTAACGTCGCCGCCACCGATCCGTTCCACGACCGAGAGAGGACGACGATGCTGACGCAGCTCACGAACGTGCAGGTCTGGGTTCACGACCAGGACGAGGCGCTCGCCTTCTACACCGAGAAGCTCGGCCTCGAGCTGCGCGAGGACGTCACCGTGGCCGAGCTGGGCAACTTCCGCTGGCTGAGCGTCGGCGTGCCCGGGCAGCCGGACGTCGCGATCACGCTCATGGCCGTGCCCGGCCCGCCCGTGTTCGACGACGAGACGCGCGCGCAGATCCACGACCTGCTGGCGAAGGGCGCTTCGGGCGGGCTCTTCTTCACGACCGACGACTGCCGCGGCACCTACGAGGAGCTCAAGGGGCGGGGCGTCGAGTTCTCGCAGGAGCCGACCGAGCAGCCGTACGGCATCGACGCGGGCCTGCGTGACCCGTCCGGCAACCAGTTCCGGATGGTGCAGCGTCGCTAAGGCGCGGGGTTCCACATCGCGACGGCGGTCTTCGTCACACGGGTGCGCGCGAGTGTGCGCGGGTCGACGAGGTACACGCCGCTGGGCGGGTGCTGCGGCCCGTACGGCTCGTCGCAGTACGGAGGCTCGAAGAGGACGACCAAGCGACCGTCCGCGCTCCAGCCGAGCAGATTCGAGAAGTTCGCCGCGAACGGGTTCCTCGGCGAGCGGCCGTAGACGATGCGCGCGGCGCCCCCTCGTGCGGGTGCGACGTAGACCCATCTCCCGGCGCAGCCGGTGTCTCCCTCGACCGCGACCCAGATCCGGTCGGGCGACAGGGACGCCGCCTCGGGGATGAGCTGCGCGAGCGGAGGCGCGAGCCGACGCGTCGTGCCTCCCGGCAGCATCCGCTCGAGCACGAGCGGTGCGGCCCCTTCGGCGCCGTGCGCGACTCCGCAGGCGAGGATCTGCGTCGGGCCGCGGAACCCGGCGAAGAGGCAACCCGGCGGCAGCTCCCGGCGCTTCGCGGTCTCGACGTCGAGGAGCGTCCTGCCCGACTGGACGAGTCGCTGCGAGAGGATCCGGAAGGTCGGTCCCGAGCCGCGCAGGACGACGCGTCCGCTGCGCTCGACCGTGAACTTCTCCCCGCGTCTGGCCACCACGACGGCGCCGCCGGCGAGCGGAAGCCGACGCCCCCTGACGGGCAGCAGTGTGTGCCGGGCAGCGTCGAGGCGATACCACCCGTGCGGTCCATGGAGCAGAGGCTCGGGTAGGCCCGAGCTCAGCTCGTACTCCGCGGAGACCTGGGCCGAGGGCTCGCGAGGGTACACGGCGAAGCCGGGCAACCAGACGAGTCGGCGGCCACGCAGGTCCCGGAGCGCGATCCCGCTCCGCCTCTCGTCGATAAGCCCCTGCGAGGGCAGCGGGCGGAGCGCGATCGCTCCGCTCCGGTGTGTCTGTGCGTGCGTCGACCTGCAACCCGCGAGTGCCACGAGCAGGACGACGGCAGCCGCCCGCCTCATGCGGGCGACACTATCGGCCTTAGGCCGAGCTGCATCCCGATCTGGCCGGCGACGACGAAGAAGCCGAGCGACGGTGAAGCTCACGTCCACGGCGACTCAGTCGCGGCTTCCGCCGGTTCGTTTCAGTGTTTTGGCAGCACGAAGAACGCAACCGCCGCGTACTGGAAGCCGACGGCCACGATCACGAAGGCGTGGAAGAGCTCGTGGTAGCCGAAGACTGCCGGGACGGGATCCGGCCGCTGGAACACGTAGACGAGGGCGCCCGCCGTGTAGCCGAGGCCGCCCGCGAGGACGAGCATCGAGCCCGCGATGCCGACTCGGCTCAGGAGCTGGGGGAACACGACCACGCCGACCCAGCCGAGCCCGATTCCAGTGGCTGCGGAAAGCCACTTCGGCGCCGCGACCCAGACGAACTTGAGCACGATTGCCGCGGCGGCGCCGCTCCAGACGATCGCCAGCACGACGACGCGCCAGTTGCCGCGCAGCACGAGCAGCCCGAACGGCGTGTACGTCCCGGCGATCAGCGCGTAGATGCCGGCGTGGTCGAGCCGGCGGAACCAGAGCCGGCGGGCATCGGGCCAGTCGACGCGGTGGTAGAGGCCGCTCGCTCCGAACATCGCCGCGACGCTGGCCGCGAAGACTGCCGCGGCGGCACGACCGCGGCCCGTGTCCGCTTCGAGCACGAGCGCCACGCCGAGCGGAAGCGCCAGATAGAACGCGAGCTCGTGCGAGAGCCCGCGGAGCCGCGGCTTCATCCTAGGAGCGTAACGTCTAGTTGTAGTTCATGAACACGTTGGTTCATCCGGGTCTCCTTGGAGGCTGAGAGCTGCCAAGCAACTCAGTCCGAGGTGGCGACGTTCGTGTGAAGGTGACGTTCACCGCGTCCCAGTCGCGGGCGTGCCTGTTCGGGTTACGTCGGGCGCGTTGACATTTATCGTGAGCCGCCGGATACTCGGTCACCGTGAAGCGGCTATTGGTGCTAACGATCGTGGTTTTCACGGCGGCGATCGTCATTGCACCTGCCAGCGGGAACGCTCGCTCGTCCGGCGGTTCTGCGTCTGGGCTTCTGGACGGGATGCTCGTGGAGGCAACGTATGGTTGGATTTCCACACTCGCGGGCGGCGGCTTCTGCAAGGGGCCAGGCGACTGATCACTCCTATTGGGGCTACCTCACCGGCATGCGCATCCTCCGGCCTGCAGGCGGCGCGGAGATCGCGCCGAGCCCTTTCTCCCCGTATTCCGTGGGGTTCCATGTAGACGTCAATACCGAGGGCCGCGTCTTCGCTTGGGATGTGGCGTTCCCCCTCATCACCGATGGCTCGCCTGCAACCGCAGTCCTGCTTCCGGACCTCTCCGGCGGCGGTTGTTTCTCGACGTACGCCCTCGATGATGTGATTACGTCGGCCGTCTACTACGACTCCCGGACCGGTCCCTTGCCGCAGGAGGGCGTAGGGTGCTGGAAGTGGACGACCCACTCGGGCGGCCAGTGGACGCTCCGCGCCTCCTTCGGCTCGTGCAATCTCACCGCACCGTCTCCGCCGCCCCCGCAGCCGCCTCCTCCGACACCAGCATGCGCGCGTTTCCTCATCATCGATTCCAGGGGATCGGGGCAGCGCGCATTGACGCTCAGCGCGCCCGGCGGTCGTTTCGTCGATGCGTTCCGCGCCTTCTACCCGGGCCAGGTACAGGCGATCGTCAACCCATATCCCGCTGTCGGCGGCTTGCAGATGTGGGCGGGCGCGCTGCTGTTCCCCTGGGGCTACAACGGTTCAGTCGTCGCGGGTAAGAACTGGCTGAGCAAGGAAGTCGCGAGCGTGAACACAGGCCCCTGCAAAGACGTGACGAAAATGATCCTGACCGGTTACAGCCAAGGCGCACAGGTTACCGCGGACGTCTATCAGAACGGATCGACGAGAAACGTCTTGGGGGTCGTCCTCTTCGGCGATCCCTATTTCAATCCGAAGGATCCGGCGGTCGATCGAGGCGACTACTCGCGCCATCCCGGGCGCGACGGTTGGTTCGGCGCGCGCATACGCTTCGGCACCGAGCCGGGAGTCGTCTCTCGCGGTCGCGTTATCTCCTACTGTCACGATGGCGACCCCGTCTGCCAGGGCCCCCTGCCGCCACAGGACTGGCCGGCATTCCTTACGTACCACAACAACTACGACAGGCTGAACGAGCCGGCCACGGCGGCTCGCTTCTTCGCTCAGCTGGGCTCCTGACCTGGCGGCGCGCCGCGTTTAGTCGAGGCGGTAGGGCACGCTTGCGAGGATCACCCGCGGCTCGAAGAGGAGCAGGCGCTTGATGTAGAGCGCGCGCTGGTTGTGGAGCAGCCGCGCCGTGCCGCCGAAGACGAGCTCCGGCATGAGCACGACCGCGACCGCGTCCGGATCGGCTGTAACCCCGCGCAGGTAGCGCAGGAGCGGGTCGCCGAGGTCGCGGAACGGCGCCTCCTCGATCTCGAGCGGGATCTGCATGCGGCGCTCGCTCCACTCGCGCTCGACGCTGCCGGCCTCGTCGGCGTCGAACGCGAAGAAGACCGCGCGCCGGTCCTCCAGGCCCAGCGTGTTGGCGTAGTTGACCGTCCGCATCGACGCGGCATGCGCCCCGGAGACGAGGATGCGACAGACGGCGCGCTTCGGCGCTCGCCACTCCTTCATCCGGCGTGCGAGAACGGGAACGTCCGTGACTACCACCCCAGGCTCGGTCAGCAGGCGGAGCTTGAGCGCGAACTCGGTCCGGCGGGCGACCGCCGCCGCGAGCGAGCGCCGCTTGAACTGCTCCGGGACGATCATCGTGACGAAGGTCGACTCGCCGCGCGGCAGGGCCCAGAGGTAGTCGATCACGGCGTCGACGCGGCTCCCCTCCGCCTCGACGACCTCGAGGTCGCAGCGGAGATCGGTGAGCTCGCGGAAGCGCGGACGGATCCCGAGGTCGGTGTGGCGGCCGGGCACGTGGATCGCGCGGAAGCCGTCGCCGGCGATCTCGTGCGCGTACCAGAGCGCCTCGCGGAGCGCCGCGTCCGCGGCCTCGACGTAGAGGACGACCTGGTTCGTCGCCGGCGGGGCGGCGGCGACCGCCGCGACGCCGGCGCGCAGCCGCCGACCGACCTTGCCGTAGTGGCGGTTGACGAGGAAGAAGAGGCCGATCAGGGCCGGGACGGCGACGGTCACCATCCATGCCCCCGCCAGGAACTTCGCCTGGATGACGAGCAGCGTGACGAGCCCCGTGGTCACGGCGCCGACGCCGTTGACCGCGACCCGCCGCTGCCATCCAGGCTCCTTCCGGCGGCGCCAGTAGCGCACCATCCCCGCCTGCGAGAGCGTGAAGGCGGTGAAGACGCCGACGACGTACAGGTGGATCAGCGAGATGACGTTCGCGTGGAAGACCCAGATCAGGAGCGACGCGAGGCCCGCGAGGACGACGATCCCGTTCGAATAGACGAGCCGGTCGCCGAGGTTCACGAACTGGCGCGGAAAGAAGCGGTCCTGCGCGAGCACGGCGGCGAGCCGCGGGAAGCCTTGGTAGGACGTGTTCGCGGCGAGGACCAGGATCGCGAAGGTCAGCGCCTGCACGGTGTAGTAGAGGAACGAGGTCGGCGACGACGCGGGGAAGGTCGCACGCGCGATCTCCGAGACGAGCGAGACCGTCTGGCTCGGCCGCGCGTGCATGTGGACGGCGAGGTACGAGACGCCGAGGAAGAGCGAGATCGCGATCACCCCGAGCGCGCCAAGCGTCCCGGCGGCGTTCCTGCCCTTCGGCGGCTGGAAGGCGCTGACGCCGTTCGAGATCGCCTCGACGCCGGTGAGGGCGACCGCTCCCGAGGCGAAGGCGCGGACGAGGACGAAGACGCCCACGGCGCCCGCCCCGGCCGCGATCGGATGCGGGACGGAGGCCTGCGGGCACGAGCCCGCGACGCACTTGTCGATCCCCACCGCGACCATGACGTACATGACCGCGACGAACGAGTACGTGGGGAGGGCGAAGGCGATCCCCGACTCGCGGACGCCGCGCAGGTTCACGAGGGTGAGGAGGACGACGGCGGCGAGCGAGAGCGAGACCTTGTGCGGCGCGAGGCTGGGGACGACCGAGGTGAGGGCGAGTACCCCGGCTGCGACGGAGACGGCGACGGTGAGGATGTAGTCGACGAGGAGGGCGGCCGCGCCGACGAGGCTCGGCAGCGTGCCGAGGTTCTCCTTGGCGACGACGTAGGCGCCGCCGCTCGTCTGATAGGCCTGGACGGTCTGGCGGTAGGACAGGACGACGATAGCGAGCAGGACACCGATCGCGATCGAGATCGGGAGGATGAAGTGCGCGGCCGCGACGGAGGCCGCGACGAGGACGACGAGCCCGGACTCCGTCGCATACGCGACCGAGGAGAGCGGATCGGAGGCGAAGACCGGGAGAGCGAGCTTCTTCGAGAGGAGCGTCTCGTCCATCTCGCCGGTCGCCCGGGGGCGGCCGACGAGGACGCGCTTCATGGCGTCGAAGCGCTCCGCCCGCTCGGTCGCGATCGCCATCTTGGAGTCACGCTAGCCACGCCGGGGGCCGCTCCCCTCCAATCTTGAGACCTTTTTAAGGCGCGGCCTCGAACCCCTAAGCCGCCGTTATGACGGCCCGGCCTACCGTGGCGATATGGCCGTTCGCACTGCGTCCCCGCGACCGCGCGTCTCGGTCGGCTACCGGCGCGTCCTCGTTCCGGTCGTCGACAGCTCCGCTTCGGACGAGGCCGTCGACGTCGCTTGCCGGCTCGCGGCGGAGCGGCACGGCTCGATCACCGTCACGACCGTCGTCGAGGTGCCGACGCAGCTTCCGCTCGACGCGCACATGCACGAGGAAGAGGAGGACGCGCGCGCCGTGCTCGCGCGGGCGCAGGCGGTCGCCGAGTCCTACGGCGTCGACGTCTCGACGTGCGTCGTGCACGCGCGCGACGCCGCCGAGGCGATCGTCGAGCAGGCGCGGAGGAGCGGCGCGGAGATCCTCGTCGTCGGCGGCGTCCGCCGCGGCCGAGGCTTCCGCGGCACCATCCGCGACGTGCTGCGGAAGGCGCCGTGCCGTGTCGCCGTCATCGCGGCGCGGCAGGAGCCTCAGGGTCCACGAGTCGGTAGCCGACTCCGGGCTCGGTGAGCAGGTAGCGCGGCCGCGTCGGGTCGGGCTCGATCTTCCGGCGCAGGTGCGACACGTAGACGTGGAGGTAGTTCGACTCCTCGCCGTAGGCCGGGCCCCAGACCTCGCGCAGGATCGCCGGGTGCGTGAGCAGCTTGCCCTCGTTGCGCACGACCAGACGCGGCGCAGATGCGCCTCGTGAAGCGCGGCGACCGGCGCGGCGCGGAGGAGCGAGCGCGAGCGCTGGCAGCGCGGCTCGGACCGCGCTTCCGCTCTACGTGCGGTTCTTCCGAGCGGACAACGCGACGAAGGGCAAGAGCCGTGAGCCGGTGGAGTCGTTCGAGCGGATCGTCAGATCCTCCTCAACGGGACCCCTATTCGGCGGGGCGGCCGTCGAGCGTCAGCTCGATGCGACCCAGCGAGCGCATACGCCGGTACGCGAGCGGCAGTTGCCGGCGCCGTGACACGCCGAGCTTCACGCGCAGCACGTCGGCATGCATGCGGACGGTCCGCGGCGAGATCCCCAGTTGCTCGGCGGCTTCTGCATCGGTCAGCCCGTCGACGATCAGGCTCAGCACCTGAGACTGCCGGCTGCTCAGCCGGATCGGGGCCTCTTCTCGGATCGCGATGCGCCTCCCCTCGAGCACATGGAGCTCAAGGCCGCCGCTCGCCTTGTCCTGAGGAGACCATACCACCCAATTCGTCATGTCGGTAAATGACATCTTGTAGACGCCCGGCGCAGACCCTAGGTTCAGCTCAATACAGGCTTGGAGGTCGCCCCTGGAGAGCCCATAGCAACGCCTCGTCTGCGGCAGACCGTCCACCCAGACTAACGAGGGAGGACCCGATGATCGGGTTCAGAACCGCATCGCGTAACGGGCGACGTTCGCGCGCATGGCTAGTCGTCGCCGCTGTCGCCTCCACAGTCGCCGCAGCATCCGTCGCGTTAACGGCCGCGCCGCGGGCCGATGCGATCACGTGCATCGGACAGGGGGCCTGGACGGCGATCAACGCCTCGAACTCCGCCGTATTTGCGGTCGCGCAGAACAGCCAGTGCGTCGACATGAACGCCGCCTACACGTACAACGTCAACGACTACATCCGCGGCTGGTACCGCGACGGCGGCGGCACGTGGCACTACGGCACCCGCGGGTACGTCTATGTCACCACGTGCAACTGCGGCTGGCTCGTGCTCCTGTCGAGCGTCGCCAACGGGACGCCCGTTCGCGGGCAGGGGCTCAACCATGCCCAAAACGTCCAATATGTGACGTAGGACTCACCCGAGGCCGGGGTTTGGGAGGCCGTGAGCGTGATGATGCACGGCGGTTCGGCCTCCCAACCCCAGGTCTCCTCGTGTCTATGATCAGCGCGGACAAAAGAACATAAGCGCCGATGAAGCTTCTGACCATCACAGTCGCCGCAGTCCTGCTCGGAATGACGCTCGCGGGCTGCGGCGATTCCGCTACCGGCTCGGCCGGCGGATCACGGAACCCGCAGGCCCGCGTCGATCCCCAGATACTCTCCGACGTCGCCGCGGGCGCCTTCCCGCTCCCAGGCCCGAGCGAGCTGCGGACGATGCGAGTGACCCTGGCGTCGATCGGGCTGCCGAACGCCGCCTGCGGGGGCGAAAACGTCCGCGACCTCAACAACACGAGCTTCCGGTTCGACCAAGCACGGTACGCGGACCTCGACCTGATCGCAGCGAAGGGCCTGACCGAGCCGGAGATGCCGCAGCCGGCGCGCGCAAGCCCCTCGTGCCGGATGAAGAAGCTTCCGTCGTTCGGGCAGTGGAGCGAACTCGCGGCTCCCTGGCAGGACGCGACTCTGACGGCCGCGAACGCGCCTTCGGTGGTCGCGACGCACGCGCGGACCGCGGAGTGCCTCCGCCGGGCCTCAGGGTTGAAGGTCGATGACGGCGATCCCACGGTGTCGTATCTCAATGCGGTCGACTACGTCCTGAGCGGCCTGAGCTCCGCCGTCCTCTCAGCTCAGGACCAACGCAAGTTCTCGCTGGTATACGCACGCTGCACACGCGGCTACTTCGCGGAGCTGGCAGCGCAGCTGAGGCCGATGAAGCGACGGCTCGTCGAGCGTAATCGGGAGCTCCTCGAGCGATTCGCCGCCCAGCTCGCGGCGCTGGGGTATGTCCCCTAGGCCGTTCGGGCGTCTCGGCGCGACGCTCCGGGGGGCGGGCCGCTTCCAGGTCGCCACCGTCGCCCTCGCCGTCGGCTGCGCAGTCGGTGTCGGTGCTGCGTCGCTCTTCGGAACCTCGCCGGGCGACGCGAGCGCGAAGCGGAAGGCGCCCGACCTGCCGGTACCGACGACTCGGCTCGTGAAGCAGGTCCTGAGGGACGAGCTGCACGCGCCGTGCCGGGCCCGCTCCCAGGTGACTCGCGTGATGCCGCCCCCACTACCGGTCGGGAAGCCGCGTGTCGTCACGGCAATCGGCGTCAGGGTCGGCCAGCCGGTGAAGACAGGCGATCTGCTCGCGGTCGTCTCGGGCGTCCCGACATTCGCGTTCGTGACGCGCATCCCGTTCTACCGCGATCTCGGCCTCGGCGACACCGGGCCGGACGTCACGGCACTCGAACAGGCGCTGGTCGCCGCCGGGAAGCTCAGCACCGCCGACTCGGTCTTCGACAGTCGCACCGCGGCGGCGCTGAGCAAGCTGTACGCGCGGGCGGGTGCCGCGGCCCGCGGCCTCGGCGGCCGCGTGCGTCTCGCGTCGAGCACGAGCGTGCCGGCCGGGAGCGAGGTTGCCGAGATCGACGCCGCGGTCGGCGAGGTCGTCACGCGCGGCACCCCGCTCATGGTCTTGACCGCGCGGACACCGACGGTGACGTGTCAGGTGCCCGGAACCGCGGCGATCTCCGCCGGCGAGCGGCTGAGCATCGGCGTCGTCCGCTCCGTCGGGCCGGCCGATCCGGCTTCGGGGCAGCGGGACGTCGTCGTTGCGCTGGCACGGTCGAGCGCCTCGGCCGAGCCGACAGATCTCGTCCTACCGCTCCGTATGACGAAGACGGCCGTCCTCACCGTGTCGGCCGGGGGGATCTGGGTCGGCGCCGCAGGATCGTTCGTCGTCCGGAAGGTCGTCGGCGGGAACGTGCAGTCCGTGCGCGTCCACGTCGGGGCGACGGCCGGGGGGTACGTCGCGATCTCCGGAGGCGGGCTCGCCGCCGGTGACGAAGTCCAGCTGCACATCGTGAGCGACCGGCAAGTCGGGCCGCTGCCGCCAGCGTCGGGAGGAGCCCGATAGGCGGCCCGCTCGTCGAGCTCCGCGGCGCCGGCTTCGAGGTCGCGCGGCCCGTCCGTACGCGGATTCTCCACCCGACCGACTTGACCGTGCCGCGCGGGTCGTCGCTGGCGGTGGTCGGCCCGTCCGGCGCGGGAAAGTCCACACTCGCATCCATCCTCGGCGGGCTCCAGGAGGCGACCGAGGGTTCGTATCGCTTCGACGGTCAAGAGATGTGCGGGTTGTCGTCGCTCGCGGTGGCGCGGTTTCGCGCCGACCATGTCGGCTTCGTGTTCCAGAACGCGCACCTGATGGACGAGCGCAGCGCGTGGCGGAACGTCGCCGTCGGGCTCGTCGACGCGACGCTCGCGCGGCCCGACGTCGAGCAACGCAGCCGTGAGGCGCTCGCGCTCGTCGGCCTGGCGAGCGTCGCCGACCGGGAGGCGGCGCCCCTCTCCGGCGGCGAACGTCAGCGCGTCGCGGTCGCCCGCGCCGTCGTGAAGCGTCCGCAGCTGCTAATCGCCGACGAGCCGACTGGCTCGCTCGACCAGAAGACGGGTCAGGCGGTCCTGGAGCTGCTCTTCTCGCTTACCGCGACCGGCGCGACGCTCATCATCGCCTCCCACGACACCCGCGCGGCGGCGCTTGCCGACCGCTGCGTGACCATCGTCGATGGCGCCCTCGCTGCGTAGGCGGCGGCTGCACGCCGCTGGCGCGGCGACAGCCGCGTTGCTGGCCGACACCTATCTCTCGCTGACCGCACGGCCGCTCCGGACCTCTGCGATGGTCGCGGGGATCGTCCTCGGAGTCGCCAGCGCGACTGCGGCCGTCGTGGTCGCGGACACGCAGCGGGCGCAGATCGACAAGCGGTTCGACGCCCAGCGGTCGCACTTCGTCGTGCTGGTCGCGAACGGTGACTCCTCGCACGCATTTCCGTCGCGGCGCGTCTCCGAGATCGAGGCGCTCGAGCCCGTGGCGGCGGCCGGCGAGCTCTCGATCTGGAACGACGGCGTCGCCGTGGCGACGAGCCGGTTCGCGCGGACGGCGCGCGTGCCGCTGATCGGAGCGACGGCGTCGGGCCTCGCTGCGGCCGAGGTCCGGACGGTCTCGGGGATCCCCGTGCGCGCCATCGACCGCCTGCCCGGCCGGTCGCTCGTGTGGGTCGGGGTCGCGCTCGCACGGAGGCTCGGCATCAGGATGGACCTGCCGCAGACGGCGTCGATCGCGTCACGCCCGTACACGGTTGCTGGGCTCCTCCGGGACGACGCCGGGTTCGGCTACGTCGACGACGCGGTCGTGATGGCCTCGGCGCTCGCGCGGGTGCGGTACGGACCCGGGAAGACCGTGCGGTTCCTCGCCCACGTGCGGCCGGGTGCGGCGGGCGCCGTCGCGGAGTACGCTCGCGCGGCGCTCGATCCAACCGGTCAGCGGCAGCTGGCGGACGCGACCCCTCCCGACGGGCGGATCCTGCTCGGGCACGTCACGTCAGACCTCCGGCGTATCGGGCTGGCGCTCGGCCTTCTCGTCGGGCTCATCGGAATGGTCGCCGTCGCGAACACCCAGAGCATGGCGGTAAGCCAGCGCTCACGCGAGCTCGGCCTGCGCGCGGCCCTCGGCTGGAGCCGCCGCCGGATCGGCCGGCTGATCCTGGCCGAATCCGGCATCGCGGGCCTGCTCGCGGCGATCCTTGGGTGCGGCCTCGGGCTGCTCGGCGCCTTCGTCTGGTGCCGTCTCCAGGGCTGGCAGCTGATCGTGTCGCCCTCGCTCGGCCCGCTCGTCGTCGCCGGTGGCACGCTGTCGAGCCTCGTTGGCGGCGTCCTACCGGCGCGCCGCGCCGCGTCGATCTCGCCTCTCGAGGCGATGCGCAGCTAAATCGTCTTGACCTGCTCGGGGCGGCAGGGTTCGCAGTAGCGGAGCGACCCCGCACGGTTCCGTGGCGACGCTCGTCGCTTTCGACCGGGCCGGGCGTCCGGCCGAGCGCTACCTCCGCCTCTGGCTTCAGGTGGCGATGGGCGCGACCCTTGCCGCGGTGATCGCGCTCTGGCTCCTCGGACGCTAGCGTGGATCCACTAGGCGGTAGCCGACTCCGGGCTCGGTGAGCAGGTAGCGCGGCCGCGTCGGGTCGGGCTCGATCTTCCGGCGCAGGTGCGACACGTAGACGTGGAGGTAGTTCGACTCCTCGCCGTAGGCCGGGCCCCAGACCTCGCGCAGGATCGCCGGGTGCGTGAGCAGCTTGCCCTCGTTGCGCATGAAGAGTCGCAGGAGGTCGTGCTCGTTCGGCGTCAGCGCGACCGGCTCGCCGTCGACGGTGAGCAGGTGCTTCTCGAGGTCGAGCGTGAGCCGGCCGACGGTGAGCACCGGCTCGCCCGACGGGGCCGTGCGCCGTAGCGCCGCCCGGAGGCGCGCGAGGAGCTCGTCGACGCCGAACGGCTTCGTGACGTAGTCGTCGGCGCCCGCGTCGAGCGCGGCCACCTTCTCCGCCTCCTCGCCGACGGCCGAGAGGACGAGGATGGGTGCGCTCGTCCAGCTGCGGAGCTCCGTGGCGACGTCGGTGCCGCGGCCGTCCGGGAGCAGCAGGTCGAGGATCACGGCATCGGGCGGACGCGCGGCTGCCGCGGCGAGCGCGTCGGCTGCGGTGGAGGCCGTGTCGACGACGTAGCCGGCCCCGCGCAGCTTGAGCTGGAGCGCGCGCAGGATCTGCGGCTCGTCGTCGACGACGAGAACGCGCGGGCCGGTCACGTGGCGACGGGACGGCGCGCCTCGGCGACGGGAAACGCGACCGCGAACGACGCGCCCTCGCCCGGCTCCGACTCGACCCACAGGCGGCCGCCGTTCGCCTGGACGAAGCCGCGCGCGATCGCCAGGCCGAGCCCCGTCCCGTCGCCCGTCGGGCTGCCGCGCTCGAAGGCGTCGAAGACGCGGTCGACGACGCGCGCCGAGATGCCGGGCCCGCGGTCCCGGACGCGGAGGACGACCTCACCGTCCGCCGCCTCCACCTCGACCCGCACGCGCTCCTCCTCCGGCGAGAACCTGAGCGCGTTCTCCAGCAGGTTGACCAGGGCACGCTCGATCTGGGCCGCGTCCACCGAGACAGGCGGCGAGTCGGTCGGCAGCTCGACGTCGATCCGCTCGCCTGCGGGGCCGAGCGACTCGAGCGCGCGTGCGACGAGGCCGTCCGCGGTCCAGAGCTCCGGGCGGGGGTTCGCGGCGCGCGCCTCGAGCCGCGAGAGGTCGAGCACGTTCGCGACGAGCCGGCTCAGGCGCTCGGCCTCAGCGCGAACGGTCGCGACGAGCTCGGCGCGTTCCGCCGCGGAGACCTCGCCGCCGTGGAGGAGCTCTCCCGCAGCGCGGATCGCAGTGAGCGGCGAGCGGAGGTCGTGGCTCAGCGTGCGCAGGATCGTCGTCTTCACGGCGTCGCTCCGCCGCAGCGCCTCGGCCTCGACCGCCTTCCGGCCGAGCCGCTCGCGGTCGGCCGCGTAGGCGAGGAGCGCGGCGAGCGAGCCGAGGACGCGCTCGAGGACCGCCGGGTCCGGCTGCGCGGCCGCGACCAGGAAGACGGTTCCGACGCGGCGGCCACCGACCGCTAGCGCGTGCGCCATCTCGCCGGGATCGGGCCGGCGAACGGAGTCGAGCTCGATCCGCGCCGAGTCCGTCCCGAGCACCTCGGCGACCCGGCCACCGATCTCCGCGAGCCGCGCCTGCACCGGCGTCGCCTCGAGGAGCGCGGCCGACACCTCGGCCGCGAAGGCCGCCTCCCGCCGCCGCTGCTCCGCGTCGTCGGCGCGCCGCCGCCCGCGTGCGGCGAGCTCGCTCACGACGACGGCGGTCGTCAGGTAGACGGCGAGTGCGACCCAGTTCTCCGAGTCCCGCAGCCGGAACGTGTGCACCGGCGCGAGGAAGAAGAAGTTGAAGGCGAGCATGCTCGCGACCGCGACCGGCAGCGCGTAGCGGTGGCCCCAGAAGATCGCGACCGGGAGCACGGCGAGGAGGTAGAGCACGCCGAGGCTGACGACGGGTGCGACCGGCCGGAGCGCGAAGATCGCTCCGGTGACGGCCGTGAGCGCCCCGAGGCTCGCGAGTGCAGGGACGAAGCGGCGCATGGGCCGTTCCTCAGCATAGGCCCGGGAGGGGCGCCGCTTCGCTCGTTAGCCTCGTCTCGCATGGAGGCGGTGGAGGTGCGGCGTTCGCCGCGGGCGCGGCGCTGGCGACTGGAGGTGCCGTGGGGTGAGCCGGCGCGGCTGACCGTGCCGCGATGGATGAGCGGCACGGAGATCGAGAGCGTGCTGGAGGAGAGGCGCTCGTGGATCGAGCAGCAGCGCCGAAGGCAGGTCCCGCGCCTGGGGCTGGAGCGTCGAGCGGTGAGCGAGTCGGAGGCCCGCTTCGCCGCGCGCGAGCTCACCTCGGCGCTGGCCGAGGAGGAGGCAGAGCGGCTGGGCGTCACCTATCGACGGATCCGGATCGGCGGGCAGCGGACGCTCTGGGGCTCCTGCTCCGCGCGCGGCACGCTCTCCTTCAACTGGCGGCTCGTGCTCGCGCCCCTCGAGGTGCTCGACTACGTGGTCGTGCACGAGCTCTGCCACCTGCACGTCCCCGACCACTCGCGCCGCTTCTGGGCGCTCGTCGAACGACACCGGCCCGCCTGGCGCGAGCAGCGCGCCTGGCTCCGCGAGCACGGCCCCGAGCTTCTCGCGTTCAAAGCGGCGGAGTAGGGCCGTACCCGTTCGAGCGCGCCGCCCGTTGCAGGAGACGTGAGGCGCTCTCCCGTGTCGCTTCCGCACCGGCTCGAGCTGCTCGCGACAGCACGCTGGAGCTGGTCGACGTACCGCCATCTCGGCCGCTCGAGCTAAGAAACCCCCGCAAACCGGCGTAGACTCGGCGCATGGTGACGTGTCCCTCGTGCGGCGAGGAGAACCCGGACCGGTTCCGCCTCTGCGGTTTCTGCGGCACCCCGCTCGCGCCCGTCGCGCCGCCGCAGGAGGTCCGGAAGACGGTCACGATCGTCTTCTCCGACCTGAAGGGCTCGACGAACCTCGGCGAGGCCCTCGACTCGGAGTCGCTGCGCGAGGTCATGAACCGCTACTTCGCCGAGATGCGCCGGGTCCTGGAAGACCACGGCGGCCGGGTGGAGAAGTACATCGGCGACGCCGTGATGGCGGTCTTCGGGCTGCCGAGGCTGCACGAGGACGACGCGCTCCGCGCCGTGCGCGCCGCCCACGGCATGAAGCGCGCTCTCGAGACGCTGAACGACGAGCTCGAGCGCGTCTTCGGGGTCCGCCTCGCGAACCGCACCGGCGTGAACACGGGCGAGGTCGTAGCCGGAGACCCCTCCGCCGGGCAGAGGCTCGTCGTCGGCGACGCCGTGAACGTCGCGGCCCGGCTCGAACAGGCGGCGCCGGCGACGGAGGTGCTGCTCGGTGAGCTCACGTACCGGCTCGTACGCGACGCCGTCGAGGTCGAGAAGGTCGAGCCGCTCGAGCTCAAGGGGAAGAGCGAGCGGGTGCCGGCGTACCGGCTCGTCTCCGTCGGCGCCGGGGAGGGGTACACGCGGCGGGCGGACTCGCCGCTCGTCGGGCGGAGCGACGAGCTCGCCGCGCTCCGCGAGGCGTTCGACGAGGCGGTCGCGCGGCGCGAGTGCCGGCTCGTCAGCCCGCTCGCGGACGCGGGCGTCGGCAAGTCGCGCCTCGTCGAGGCCTTCGCGGCCTCCCTCGCCGACGAGGCCCGGATCGGCCGCGGGCGCTGCCTGCCCTACGGGAAGGGGATCACCTTCTGGCCGCTCGTCGAGCTCGTGCGCGACGCCGCCGGGATCGGCGAGGACGACCCGCCCGACGCGGCTCGCGCCAAGCTCGGCCGGCTCGCCTCGGAGGACGAGCGCGACGCCGTGGTCGAGCGCGTCTCGGCGGCCGTCGGCCTCTCCGACGCGCAGTTCCCGGTCGAGGAGCTCTTCTGGGGCGCGCGGAGGCTCGTCGCCGCGCTCGCGCGCGAGCGGCCGCTCGTCGTCGTCTTCGACGACGTCCACTGGGCCGAGCCGACCTTCCTCGACCTCGTCGAGCACCTGACCGACTCGATCCACGACGCGCCCGTCCTGCTCGTCTGCCCGTCGCGGCCGGACGTCCTCGAGGGACGGGAGGGCTGGGCCGGCGGGCCGCGGTCGCGGCGGCTGCGGCTCGAGCCGCTCTCGGAGGCGGAGACCGAGCGCGTGGTCGAGAACCTCCTGGGATCGGTGGACGTCGCGCCGGAGGCACGCGCCCGGATCGTGGAGGCCTCCGAGGGCA
>Ga0209577_10002148_pt1 | contig 19162 bp, 8 predicted proteins | sample GraSoiAngelo_109_FD_185874 | JGI IMG/M metagenome (GOLD analysis project Ga0209577, IMG submission 185874) | Grasslands soil microbial communities from the Angelo Coastal Reserve, California, USA - 14_0903_12_20cm (SPAdes) (version 2) | ecosystem: Environmental > Terrestrial > Soil > Grasslands ...
CCATTATCCGCCACCTGCGGAATGTCCAGAATGCCGTATTGCGCCGGCAGACCGAGTTGGTTCGCGACCGGGCTTGCGCGAGTAGTATGTAAATAGTTAAAGCCCATGCGGACGTCGTTGATGAGCTTGGGCGAGAAAGTATGTGTGTAGCCCAAAGCGCTTTGCTGCGCCAGCGCGGTCTGAGGCCCCTGCTGAAAAGCCCCGCCGTCGGCCACGCCGCCAAAGATGCCGGGAATGAATTGCGGATCATCGACATAGCTGAAGCGGAAGAAAACCTGGTTCTTTTCGTTTACGTCGGCATCGGTGCGGATATCGAAGGAGTTTTTGTGTTCGAAGAGCTTGGGGGAAGTAGAAAAATTGCCAAAGGTTCCGGAAAGGGTTGGCTTCGGATAAAGATCGAGAAGCTTGATGGCGTTCGGATCCAAGCGATTGAAGGGAATGATATTCAAATTGCAGTTTGCCAAAGTGAAAGTCGGAGTGCTAGCGGCGCACGTGCCGAACGGGTCCCGTGTGAACCCGGTAGCGGTCGCCACCAGACTACTGGTCGGGTCCACCTGTCCCTGAGTAACTAAACGGGTTGTCGTGGGATCGTAAATCGTTCCGATCGGAGCTGTGCGGCCCAGATTATCTGGTTTGCCGGGCTGAGGGGTGATGTAATCCTGCAAGTTTACCGTGGGACCGCCCGCGTCCCAACTCTGGCGTTCCGCCACGGTGGGGACAGTGCCTGTCAAGATCGTGCCCTGCACGTGCCGAAATCCCTCGTAATCTCCGAAAAAGAAGAGCTTGTTGTGGCCATCGTAGACATGTGGAATGACTACCGGCCCGCCGAGAGTAAAACCAAACTGATTCCAGCGAAGCGCGCCTTTCTGGATCTTCCCCGCATTCTCAAAAAAATCAGCCGCATCCAGCTTGTCGTTGCGGAAGAATTCCCAAGCGTCCCCATGAAGTTCATTGGTGCCGGACTTGATGGTGGCATTGAGCACCGCGGCTCCCGAGCGTCCGAATTCGGCGCTAAAGTCCGAGGTCTGCACCTTAAACTCCTGCACCGCGTCCACGGGAGGAAGGACCACGAAGTTTGTGCCGTTTAGGAAATCGACGGTGTCGGAGTTGTTGTCGATGCCGTCTAGAAGATAGTTATTCTGTGCGGGGCGGAGACCATTGGCCGAAAATGCTCCCGTCGCCGCATTGCCTCTAGTGTCGGCTTGCGGAGTGTTAACGCCCGCTGTCAACTGGGCCAGGAAGGTGAAGTTGCGACCGTTCAATGGAATGTCATTGACCGCGCGCGAGTCGACCACTTGCCCGACCGACGCGTCCTGCGATTGCATTAGGGGAGCAGTGGCAACGACCTCTACGGTTTCAGTGACATTCCCAGGGCTCAAACGCAAATCCACTACCACTTGGGCGCCTACGTCAACGACGACATGGCGCGTCTCCGTTTTCTGAAATCCCTTGAAAGTCGCGCTGACGGTATAGGTCCCGATTTTCAGCGGAGTAAATTTATAAGTCCCGTCCGGTCCCGTGGTTGTCGATAGCGTTGCGTTTGTGCCTTCGTTCTTCAGGGACACCGTTGCGCCCGCAATTACGGCCCCCGATTGGTCTGTTACCGTGCCGAGAATAGCGCCCGTATCCACCTGAGCGCAGAGCGGAGCTGCCAGAAAGAACAAGGCCACAATAGAGAACAACGCGAACCAGACTCTACGGTCCCCGTAAAACCTGTTCCTAGCCTTTGCCTTCATAGCCGCCCTCCTGGATTCTTTGGCCGGAAAGGGAAACTCCAAAACCTCACCTGGCCCCCGGGTAAATCATCCGGAAGGCCATCTGCGACGGCATCGCGCCGCCCAAAACGCTTCCCTTCGCGTTTGCAATGCTTCACCGAAGGGTCTTGCGTGAGTGCAATGGTTGCGAGGGGGCGGACTGGCCGCTGTGGCACAGAGATCCCCGAGGGTGCGGGTCCATGGGGCGAATCCGAACGGATCAGACAGACGCCCAACCGGGCGCGGGGACAGCCTCGAAATCGCTTGACAAAGGCTCACTGAGCAACCGAATTTCTATGAGGCAAGTCTTTATACGAAGGCGGCGGATGGGGGGCAAGAAAAAAGAGTGTGCAGAAAGGGCCCCGGGCTTCAGGGCGAAGAAATCTTCGCTAGCATCCTGGCATTCGGTCGAAGTGGGGATGCGGCCTGACATGAATGGCAAGCGCAGACTTTCGCGCCGAACTTTTCTGGGGGCGTTTCGTTGGAGCCCCTTGCTTTTTCTTCCGGCTCCTCTTCATTCGGTAACCTATCCCGGGCCAGTCCCGCAACCGCTGGCGGAACAGACACCTTCCTTCCCTTTTGCAGAATCGCGACTGACTCCGCATTATCCGACGAAGTCTCCTTTGGACGATGTCCTTCGGTACGTCACTCCCGGCACGGATGAATATTTGACGGAAAAATACGCCGCCGAAATTGCGGCACTCCTGCGTGGTTGGTCGAACGAGTTGCGCTCAAAACCACACTCTCTCGAAGGCCTGGCGGAATTGCTCGACCCTTCTTTGAAAGCAGCTCCGCTCACCCCTGCAGACGACAGAAAACTCCGCCCAGGAAATGGAATTGAAGTCTTTCGAAGAAAGTTTCCCAGCGGGACGGTGGTGGATCGCGAACAATTCCTGGAACAAGTGCGGACCTACCTGGCCCCACTCGGGAAGCTGGAAACTGCGGAATTCCAAATCTTCGAAACAGAACAAATGGCGAACTCTCCGCTGCGAGTCCGCGTCCGCATTCGCTATGACCTTGTGGGAGTTTCAGACAAAACCCTTCGCGAGGAGCGCATCGGATGCTGGCTTACCGAATGGATTCGCAAGGACGCAGGGAACTGGCATATCTCTCGCTGGGAAGCGACCGAGGAAACGCTCAGCCGCGCGCGGCAGCCCGTTTTCAGGGACGCAACTCTGCAAGCTTTTGGCAGTATTGAATCGTATAAAACTCAAATCCTTCGCAGCACCGACTACTGGCGCACCGTCTTGGACGAGGCAACCGGCATCAACGTCTACGGCAATTGTGGCGTGGCCGCCGGAGACTTCGACAACGACGGCTTCGATGATCTCTATGTCTCTCAACCCCCCGGGCTTCCCAACCGCCTTTACCGCAACCGCGGTGACGGTACCTTTGAGGACGTGACCGACGCTGCCGGAGTCGGCGTGCTGGACAGCACTTCTTCTGCGCTATTTGCTGATTTCGAGAATAGGGGACTCCAGGACCTCTTGGTCGTTTGCGCCGAAGGACCTTTGCTATTCCGCAATCTGGGAAATGGAAAATTTTCGCACAGGCCCGACGCCTTCCAGTTCCAGAACGCGCCCGCCGGAACATTCACCGGCGCCGCCATTGCGGATTATGACCGCGACGGCCGCTTGGACATCTACTTCTGCCTGTACACGTATTACGTAGGACTCGACCAATATCGTTATCCCGTTCCTTATTTTGACGCGCGCAACGGTCCGCCAAACTTCCTCTTCCACAACGAAGGCAATGGCCGCTTTCGTGACCGTACTCAGGCTGCCGGGCTGAACATCGAAAATGATCGTTACAGTTTTGCCTGCAGCTGGAACGACTACAACGGTGATGGCTGGCCGGATCTGTACGTCGTGAATGACTTCGGCCGCAACAATCTGTACCGAAACAATGGCGATGGAACCTTTACGGCCGTCTCTTCGGAAGCGCGTGTCGATGACGTCGGCGCCGGCATGAGCGCCTGCTGGCTGGATTTCGACAATGACGGAAACCAGGATATTTACGCTGCGGGGATGTGGGTGGCAGATGGCATGCGCGTTTTTGGTCAGCCGTATTTCCACAGCCAGGCGGCGGAAGAGATTCGTGCCCGTTACCGGCGTCACATGACCGGTAACTCGTTGTATCGCAACCTGGGGAACGGCAAATTTCAAAACCTGGCTGGGGCCGCAGGAGTCGAAATGGGCCGTTGGGCGTGGTCCACGGATGCCTGGGACTTTGACCACGACGGCTATTCTGACCTCTACGTTGTGAATGGCTATATCTCCGGTGTTGGCGGGCCTGACGTCTCGAGCTTCTTTTGGCGGCAAGTGGTAGCAAAGTCCCCGGAGAGTTCCAGCCCGTCGCCCGGTTACGAACGGGGATGGAACGCTATCAACGAACTCATTCGTGCCGACTCAACTTGGAATGGTTTCGAGCGGAACGTCTTCTTTGTCAACAATCGCGACGGCACATTTTCCGAAGTTTCCGGAGTGATTGGGTTGGATTTTCTTGATGACAGTCGTTCGTTTGCTCTGGCGGATATTGACCACGACGGCCGCCTGGAAATTATTCTCAAAAATCGCACAGCTCCGCAGCTTCGCCTCCTGCGCAACTCCATGAAGGATATCGGCGCGTCGATCGCATTCCGTTTGCGGGGAGAAACGAGCAATCGTGACGCCATCGGAACCGTGGTGACGGTCGAAACCGGAGGTCACCGTCAAACCAAGGTTCTGCAAGCGGGTTCCGGTTTTTTATCGCAGCACTCCAAGGAACTGTTCTTCGGCCTGGGAAAAGCCGAGGGGCCCGTTCAAGCTACCGTTCGTTGGCCCAGTGGCGTGACGCAGGTATTCGGCAAATTGCCCGCAGATCACCGCATCGAAGTCAAAGAAGGCAGGAGTGAGTTTCTAGCGCAACCCTTTGTCATTTCAGCCCCCCCTTCGGCGCGTGAGACGAAATCCCCAAGCTCGGAGCTTCTGCCTGTTTCGGCCGAGACGTGGCTCGTCCAGCCCTTACACGTTCCGGACTTCTCGCTGCCCGATTTATCCGGCGAGCTGATCCGTTTATCCGCATTTCGTGGCCATTTCGTCCTTCTTCACTTTTGGAGCACCAGCGCGCCGTCGTGCCTTGATCAACTGCGGCTTTTCCAAAAGCATCAAGCAAAATTCTCTTCCCAGGACCTTCGACTTTTGTGCATCAGCGTGAATGATCCTCAGGAAGCAGAAGCGGTGCAATCCTTCGCGAGGCAGGAAGGGATTTCGCTCGCCATTCTTTTGGCAACCAAAGAAGTCGCCGGTGTCTACAACATCCTGTACCGCTTCTTGTTCGATCGCCGGAGAGATCTTGGTCTTCCCACCTCCTTCTTGTTACAGCGCGACGGCAGAATCGTCAAAGTCTTTCAGGGACCAGTAGATCCCGATGGCCCGCTGGGTGACCTCCGGACTATGCCGGATACGCCCGCTGGATTTTTGGAGAAAGCACTGCCGATGAAAGGCACGCTGTACCAAAAAGAGTTCTTCCAGCGCAACAATGTTACTTATGGCGTAGCGATGTTCGAGCGCGGCTATTTCGAAGAAGCTGCCGCCTCGTTCAAACTGGCAATCACGGACAAGCCCGACGATCCCATTGCTCATTACAATCTCGGCACGCTCTATTTGCAGAGAAAGGATCTCCCCTCGGCGCGTCAACACTTGGCTGAGGCCGTGAAACTCAATCCCGCTTACGTCGAGGCCTGGAACAATCTTGGGATGGTCGCTGCCGAGCAAGGTCAGGAGGACGAGGCTATCAAAGATTTCCGGCAGTCTCTTCTGCTCAAACCGGCTTATGTTACCGCGCTGCTGAACCTCGGCAATCTCTTTCGTCGAACGGGCGCCATAGGTGAAGCCAAGGAACTCTTGGAGCGAGCCGAACAGGCCGCGCCCGAGGACCCCGAGGCGAACTACAGCCTGGGCATGCTTTACGCTAAGGAAGATCAGTTACAGCGGGCATCGGATTATCTGGAAAAGGCTACCGCCTTGCGCCCGGATCATGTCGAAGCCCTGAATAACCTGGGAGTTGTCCTGGTCAGGCAGGAGCGCTATGCCCAGGCCCAAGAAAAATTCGAAACATGCATCCGGATTGCTCCGGGCTTTGACCAGGCGTATCTCAATCTCGCCCGCCTTTACGTGGTCTTGGACGAAAAAGAAAAAGCAAGAGAGGTTCTGCTCGCCTTGCTTCGCCTGCAACCAGACCACAAGTTGGCTCAACAAGCTCTGCAGATGCTAAATTGAGCCTGTGAAACCAGTCTGTTTCAGAGGGAATTCGCGGAGAAAGATTCCTTCATGCTCTTTGGCGCTGTCATCCAGAGTGTCGCCCCAGCCCTGACTCGGCCGGCCCGGTTGGGCAGTCTCTTGGCACTGACGCTGATTTTGTTTGCGCAGGCAGCAAAGGCACGGCAGCAGTCTTTTCCCAGCAGGCAAAACCCGCACCAATCTTCCAAAATTACCCCACCCTTCGCGGAAGCCCAAAAGCTTCTTCGCCAGGGCCACGTCGAGGAAGCAAAAAACAAAATCCTGGAAGAATTGCAAGGGAATCCTTCCAACACTGAGGGATACATCCTCTTGGGTCTCGTCTATACGCAAACAAAGAATTACGACGAAGCCCTCGATGCCTTCCAGCGCGCCCTTAAACTCAATCGCAAATCCGTTAAAGTCCACAATAACTTGGGGAACTTGTATGTAGCAGAAGAAAAACTGGACCAGGCGGAAGGGGAATTCCGCCAGGCCTTGCGACTGAATCCCTCAGACCACGATGGGAATTACAATTTAGGCTTGGTCCTTCTGGCGAAAAAGCAACCTGCCGCGGCAATTCCTTGCCTGCAGCGTGTCCGGCCGCCAGATATTGCGTCCCGTTTCAACTTAACGCGAGCTTACCTCGAAGCTGGCCGTACCACTGAGGCCCTGCGGACCGCCAAGGAACTCTCCTCCCAGCAAAAGGACAACGTACAGGTGCACTTCACCTTGGGTGTTTTGCTCGCTTCGGAAAAACAACTTCATGCCGCCCAACCCGAACTCGAACAGGCCAATGCCTTGCAGCCCAACACTTTCGAAATTTTGCACAACCTCGGTGGTGTCTATTTAAGGAACGCCGAGTATTCCAAAGCCGAACTCTTCTTGAACCGCGCCTTGAAACTTAAGCCCGACTCGGCGGAAACGCTCTATTTATTGGCGCAAGTTTATTCGGAGCAGCACAGGCCGGCTGATGCCCTGGACCTTCTTGCTCGCGCGCATAAGCTTGCTCCTGAGAATGCGGATATCACCTTTTTCTTCGCACGTGTCTGCATGACGGAGAACTATTACGAAGATGCGATTCCCCTGCTCGAATCGGGTTTGCAGACTTCTCCGCAGCGAGCTGATCTCCGAGCCGCTCTTGGGGAAAGCTACTTCATGTCCGGGAAGGTGGAAAAGGCCATTGGGGAATTCAAACAATTGACCGAACTAGAGCCCACGGCAAGATCCTACAGTTTCATGGGGCTCTCTTACCGACAACTGGGGCGGTTCGACGAAGCAAGGAAATATTTCCAGGAAGGTCTGAGAAAGGATCCCCGCAGCACAACCTGCCTATTCAATTTGGGCTATATCGAAGAGCGCCAGGGTAATCACGCGGCCGCCGAAGCTTTTTTTCAAGAGGCGCTGCGTTCCAATCCGGATTATGCCGAGGCGCTTCTGGAGCTGGCCAATCTACGTATCGCGAGCAAAAAACTTCCTGAGGCGGCCGATCTGCTGCGCAAATACGTCCGCCTCAGCAGTACTCCGGCTTCGGGATACTACAAACTGGCAATGGTAGAGAGGAGCCTCGGTCAAACGAAAGCGGCAGAACGCGATATGAGTGTGTTTCAGACGCTCTCGAAGAATGCTTCCACGGGGCCCTATCCTTACCAACATCTCTTCGATTATCTAGACAACCGCTCCACCCTTTCCAGCAAGGAAAAAACGATGCTGGATCTCACCCAGTTGCTCCAGCAGATCCAGACGCACCCGGGCCAGCCCGAGGACCTCTACCTGCTTGCGGAAGGCTATCTCAAACTCGGGAAAGTGGAAGACGCTCGCAAAGCCATCGCACAGTTAGACCAACTCAGTGCTACCGACTACCGGACGCAAACCGGCGTCGGAGTTTTGCTTGGACGCTACCGACTCTACAACGATGCCATCCAGCATTTTCAAAATGCCTTGCGCGTGAATCCCGATTCTGATGACGTGAAGTTCGACTTGGCCGACGCTTATTTTCGCAACGGCCGATATCCGCAGGCATTGGAAATAGCGCAGCAAATCTCAGCCAATGGGCTGCAGGACGATGCCTTCCTCTCTTTGCTCGGCGATATCAAAGCTCATCTTGGGCAAATGACTGAAGCTTCCGAAACTTACAAAGACGCCATCCGCCGAAATCCGGACAACGACCAATACTATCTGTCTCTTACTCTCCTGCAGTTGCGGCAAAACGACTTAAGCGATGCGGGAAAAACCTTGCGAGAAGGCCTTGCTCGTATTCCAGGGTCGGGCAAGCTTCTCTGGGGGCAGGGCCTGCTTTCCGCTTTGGATGGAAAGACCGCGCAAGCAGCCGAACAGTTGCAGCAAGCCGTCGATCTCTTGCCGGAATGGGCGGGCAGCTATTGCACCTTGGGCGTTTTCTACTACGAGACGGGACAAATCGACAAAGCCAGAGAAGTGCTGAAGCGCTTCGAGGGTAGCAACGCCGGAGGCGGCTTGGACATTAATCGCATCCAAGAAGCTCTGGAAAAAGCCTCTGCGACGCCGCTTGTCATGAACGAACCCCTGCCCGTGCCAGTCAGGCAGCAATTCCTCGAATTCGCACTCGCGATTGCCGACCGCACTCTCTAGGCGGCGCGGAACAAACTTCGGGTTGTTGGACCAATAGCACGGTGCTAGAGTCGGTTCGTTTCTCGAACGGCCAAACCATCCTGGGATGCAGACAAACACCAAAACAGCCAGATCGTTCCCTTCCAGCGGCAAATTTGCTGCGCTTGTTGCGCTAGGCGCAGTGCTCCTGGCCGGCGCTGTGCTTATGGCTCAGTCCGTTCAGGCTCCAAAACAAAAAGAGTCTCCAATCAACGTCCGCTTCACAGACATCCGAAAGTCAGCGGGCATCACCTTTATTCAAGACTCCACAGAGACCGACGAAAAGTATTACTTGGAAGCCATGGGTACGGGTGTCGCGTGGCTTGACTACGACCAAGACGGCCTGATGGATCTTTTTCTTGTTCAATCGGCTGCCACCGACATTTACAAGCCGTCTCATCCTTTGCGCTGCGCTCTTTATCACAATAATGGTGATGGCACCTTCACGGACGTGACGGAAAGGGCCGGCGTCGCGGGGGTCGGCCATTACGGCCAAGGCGCCGCGGTCGGCGATTTCGACAACGACGGCTATCCCGACCTCTACGTCACCGGCTACGGGAGCGCGATCCTCTACCACAACAATCGCGACGGCACGTTTACCGACGTCACCAGCAAAGCCGGCGTCGCGGACGAAGGACAATGGTCCACCAGCGCTGGATGGTTTGACTACGACAAGGATGGCTACCTGGACCTTCTGGTTACCAACTACATCAATTGGAGCCCCAAGAACAACATCTGGTGCGGGGAGCGCCGCCCCGGCTACCGTTCTTACTGCCATCCGGGTAATTACAAGGGCCAGAAGACGAAGCTATTTCACAACAATCACGACGGAACGTTCACCGACGTGAGCGACGCATCCGGCGTCAGCAAGCCCGAATCCAAGGGCATGGGCGTAGTGCTTGCGGATTTCAACAACGACGGGTGGACCGACATCGCCATCGCTAACGACTCCTGGCCCAATTTTCTGTTCTTAAACAAGCATGATGGGACATTTGAGGACGCCTCCTTTGTCTCGGGGATAGCCGCCAGCGAAGATGGGCGCTACGAGGCGGGAATGGGTATTGACGCGGCCGACGTAGACCGCGACGGTTGGATGGATTTGTATATCACGCACCTGGACTTCGAATTGAATCGCCTTTATCGCAACAACCATAATGGCACCTTCGATGACGACACTTATCCTTCCGGCATCGGCAACAAATATCTCCTCTTGAGCGGTGTCTCCATGAAGTTTCTGGATTTTGACAACCGTGGCTGGCCGGGTATCCTCCAGGCCAATGGAGCCATGGTGGACAACGTCGAGCTCTATCACAGCGAGGTAACTTACAAAGAGCCCTTGCTGATGCTGAGAAATGTGGGAAAAGGCCGGTTTGAGAACGTTTCCCAATCTCTGGGCCCCGATTTCACGCGCCCCATCGCCGGCCGCGGCCTGGCCACTGCGGATTTCGACAATGACGGCGATGTCGACATCGCCGTCAACGTGAGAGGCGATTACCCCGTGATCTTACGCAATGACGGCGGCAATGCGAATCACTGGCTGGAAGTTTTGTTGATCGGCACACCATCCAACCGCGACGGCATCGGTGCTTCTTTAAAGCTGGTTTCCGAAGGCTTTGTGGAAGTGGAACAGGCCAAAGGAGGCACGAGCTATATGTCCGCGAGCGACCCGCGGATTCACTTTGGGCTTGGCAAGCGCAACAGAATCGACTCCCTGGAAATTACTTGGCCGAGCGGGCATGTAGACCGCTTAACCAACGTTCCGATGGATCAGATCATCGCTATCAAAGAAAGCGCGGGAATCGTGCCTCATGTCTTTCCCAAGCTGCAGGAGTAAAACGCCATGAGATTTCCGCGTCGGCGTTTCCTCAGCGATTCCCTGCTCAGTCTAGGTGCGACCCTGCTGGATGCATTGACCATCCCCATCTGGAAATGGAATAGCAGTCTGATCCTTCAAACAAAAAGCGCCCCGAATTCCACGTCATCTTCGCCAGTCACCTTCGTGGACGTGGCCCGGGAAGCAGGCCTGACCACTCCAAATGTGTGGGGTGGCGTCGAACACAAAAGGCTCATCGTAGAAGCTAAGGGCAGCGGTCTTGCATTTTTCGACTATGACAACGACGGCTGGCTGGATATTTACCTGAGCAACGGCAGTCGCCTGGACACCCATTGGCCTCCCGGCACGGCCCCCACTACACAACTTTATAAGAACAACCGCGACGGCACGTTTTCCACCGTCACCGAAAAATCCGGTATCGGACGCACGGGATGGCAGACCGGCGTCTGCGTCGGCGACTTTGACAACGACGGATGGGACGATCTGTTTTGTTGTTTCTGGGGGCACAACATCCTGTTTCGCAACAACGGCGACGGCACATTCACGGATGTAACCCGCAAGGCCGGTGTCTACGATGAACGAGTTCGCTGGGGAGCAGGCTGCACATGGCTCGATTATGACCGCGATGGACATTTGGATCTTTTTGTGTGCAACTACATCCACCTCGATCCCGCAAAAACACCCGGCCCCGGCGAGGGTCTCTCCTGCCAATGGAAAGGGATCCCGGTCATGTGCGGTCCCCGTGGCCTTCCAGGAGATACCAACGTTCTTTTTCACAACAATGGGGACGGCACATTTTCGGATGTCTCCGAGAAGGCCGGGATATTGAAGCCGGGTCCCCGATATTCGATCACCGCTGTCTCTTACGATTTTGATAACGACGGCTGGCCGGATATTTTTGTGGCTGTGGACTCTGAACCAAGCATCCTGTTCCACAACAACCATGATGGCACGTTCACCGACGTCGCCGAGATGTCCGGCTGCGCCTACAACGAGAACGGCCACGAACAGGCAGGAATGGGTGTTGCAGTCGGGGACTACGATTGCGACGGCTGGCTCGACATTTTCAAAACTAATTTTGCCGACGATACCTCGAATCTGTATCACAACAACGGCGACGGCACGTTCACCGATGAGGCCTTTGTCTCCGGTGTTGGCATCAACAACCAATATGTCGCCTGGGGCTGTGGCTTTATCGATTACGACAACGATGGCTGGCCGGACCTTATGCAGGTCAATGGACATGTCTATCCCGAGCTTGATACTCACTCTATCGGCCAGACATTCAAGAATAGGCGTCTGGTCTACAAGAACCTCGGTACTGGCAAATTCAAAGATGTGTCTTTGGAATTGGGGCCTGGAATTAGCGAGCGTTTCTCCAGCCGCGGCGCAGCATTCGGCGACTACGACAACGACGGCGACACAGACGCTCTGATTTTAAATATGAATGATTTGCCTTCGCTCCTGCGCAACGACGGCGGCAACGCGCAGAACTGGATCAAGATCAAACTCATCGGAACGAAGTGCAACCGCACGGCAATCGGCGCGCGCGTACGCGTGGTCACGGGCGCCCACACACAGATCGACGAAGTCCATAGCGGTGGAAGCGTCATGTCGCAATCCGACCTGCGGCTGCACTTTGGCTTAGGAAGGACTCTGAAGGCAGACGTAATTGAAGTGAAATGGCCGACCACACAAAAGGTCGAACGTTTCACCGAGGTGAAGGCCAATCAGATCCTGACGATTCGCGAAGGCGCCGGAATTGTGAAAGCTTATGCACCAAAGTCGAAGTAGTCAGGTTCCGTGTGAACTTGCCCTCTAGTGATAGCTGCCGAACCTTCTAAACCGTTTCTGGGGCCGCTCGAAGCAGTTCAACCTGCACTTGCTTTTTGCCAAGAACGGGATGTGTTGCAGTGAGGCGCACGGTGCCAGGCTGCTCTTTGGCACGAATCCACACGGCGCCAGCGCCGCCAACAATCGCAAACGGATGATCGCCAATCAATTCCGCCGGGCCCTCGAGTTCCAACTTAATGGCGTCATTCGCGAAAGGCCGAATCGCTCCGAATTCATCGGTCACGCGAAAAACCACACGGGTTGTGTCTGCACCATCAGCCAAAAGAGTTGTGTCGTCGGGTAGCGCTTCGAATGCCTGGTCAATTCCCCTGCCGGAAAGCGATTTGACAACAGCTTGCTTGCCTTGAATGTAGCCTTCGACGCGTAAGTCTCCCCAGTTAGAAACGGCGTGTGTGAGGTCCACGGTAAAAGGCGCGTAGCGCAGATGCCCGAATTGCTCCCGATCCGGATCGGCCTCGGCAACCAACCTGCCGCCGATATAAATTTTCAAGTGATCGCAGTTGGAGCAGAACATGGCTTTGGTAAATCCCACCGATTCATCGCCACGGGCCCAACTGAAAGCCGGTTCAAGAGCCACTTCTTCTTCAGGATCGCATTGAGACTTGTAGAAGCCGGCGGCGGGCTTGGGCTGGCGGAAGATGTCCATAACGCCGTGGTAACAGATGCGGTCGCCAGAACCAAAATCAAAGTGCGTGTTGTAATCGAACGCGCACCACCCGATGCCGCCGGCATATTGAGGATTCGAAGCCAGCTGATCGTGAACGCGCGCGTGGCGAATCGTATGTTCCATCACGCGTTCCTTGTTATCAAACGTCTTGGTCGGATACGTGTGACCGACGAATTCCGTGTTGAGATAACGCGGATGGTTTGGCGGTTTCAAGGGCCATCCAAAATCGTTCATAGTGAACACGTCCTCAAGAAATTCCGATTGCTGGAAATAACGCACGCCGCCGGTCTGGCGGGTCGGATCGAGTTTGTGGGCCAATGCGTTGGTGCGCGTGTAGAAGTCGTGATCGTCGCGCGATTCGTTGATGCGGACGCCCCAGAGAATGATGCTCGGATGATTCCAATCGCGGCGAATCATGCGGCTGACGTTGTCGATGCTGAGCAGCTTCCAGGCCTCATCGCCAATGTGTTGCCAACCCGGGATTTCTTCGAACACCAGGAGCCCGAGTTCGTCGCAGGCATCCAAGAAGTGCGGAGATTGCGGATAGTGGGAGGTACGCACGATATTGCAGTGCAAGCTCCGGCGGAGGATTTCTGCGTCGCGACGCTGAACGCGTGCGGGCATCGCCTGACCGACAAAGGGAAAGGTCTGGTGACGATCGAGGCCGCGGAGCTTAAGAACTTTGCCGTTGAGTTCGAAGCCGTGATCGGTAAATTGCGCTTCGCGAAAACCGATTTTGCGCGAATCGGAATCGACAAGTTCCCTTCCGCCGAGCAGGCGCACGTGGACGGAGTAAAGGGTGGGATTGCGAAGGTCCCACAGTTTGACAGAACCGAGATTTTCGAGAACAACCGGATAAGCCACGGGTTCCGTGGCCGCCAGAGAGGCTGGCACTTTTCCTGTGGCTTTGGCCAGTACGCGCTCGCCATCCCGAAGTTCGGCCTCCAGGGTCAGCGCCTCGCGAGATTCAGCGAGATGCTGAACGTAACAATCAACTTCCACGCGGGGATGCGGAGTTAAAACGTCTTTGGGCTTGGCAAATATATTTTCAAGAAAAGTCGAAGGGACTATGCGGAGCGCGACTTCGCGATAGATACCGCCGAACGTCAGGTAGTCGATCTGGTGGCCGAAAGGTGGAATATCGGGTCGTTCGGTCGAATCGACATCGACTGCCAAAACATTTTCGCCGGTGAAATCGAGGTGCGGAGTTAATTCGAACGAAAACGGCGTGTAGCCGCCCTTGTACTCACCAAGCCGCACCCCGTTGATCCAAACGGTGGAGGCCGTCATCACGCCTTCAAAATCAACAAATACATGGCGCCCGCGGGCTTCCGGCGGGAGTCTGAAGTGGCGGCGGTAAAGCGACACAAACTCGTAGGACTTATCGTCGAAGCTGTGCCACGGCAATTTAATGTTGGTATGAGGAACTACCACCCGCTCAAACGCCGAATCGTCAAAAGTTTTCTCGTGCCCACCCTCAACAACCGAGCGGCTGTACCGCCAGTTGCGGTTGATGGGAAGGATCATGCGGCCGTTCGTAGCGGAAGCAGCTTGCCCGGCAGGATCAGCGAATGCGCGGCGCACTAAGGTCGAGCCGGCAATGACCGTCCCGGTCGTCTTTAGGAAATTGCGTCGGTCGATATTTTTCTTCTTCATGACGAACTCAGCCTGAACTGCGAAATCACGAGAAAGCCGAGCGGAATTCTACCAGGTTTGTCCATCAACGCTGGCGGTCCAAGCGGAAGGCAGCGGCCTGGAAATCTCCTCGCAAGTCCAACTGCAGGCCGTGATTCATCCACCATGCACCTGAAGCTGTATTCGGAGTCTCCCCTTCAGCCTTTCCTGCGATCCAAGTCAGCTTGTATTCAGCATCGGGATTGAGCCCTTGCAATTGCAGCAAGGGAAACCCGCGGCCTTCCTGAGTCGAATGGGTGAAGGCAAAGACGACCGCCTGATTTTCGTCGCGTGACACGGTTTCGGTGGAAGAAAACGGACTGTTGTTGCGCGGGCTGATCAATCGGTAGAGATTGCCACGGACAATGGTAGGTTGCATAGCATGATAGGCAGCAGTCAGGCCTTTGGCGGTCGCAAAGTCCTCCGCGGTCCAATGATTCAGGTTGGCGCCAATGCCGAGCGAGCCCTGCATGGAACTGAGCATGCGATAGGTAAGAGAAGTGGTTCGGCCATTCAGCCAGTGGGGCGAGTCCGTAACCCAAGCCATCATGATTTGCGGCGTGTAAGCATACGTAAAACCATCCTGAATGGTTAGACGGTCGAAGGGATCCGTATTGTCCGAAGTCCAAACTTCATCAGCAAATCGCAGGATTCCCAGATCGACGCGTCCGCCGCCGCCCGAGCACGATTCAATCTCAATTTTGGGATGCTTTTTGCGCAGATCGGCGAGGATCGTGTAGAGATTACGAATGTATTCAACGTACACGCGACGTTGTTCATCCGGCGGAACCTGATCCCACCCCGGCTCGGACCAATTCCGGTTGTAATCCCATTTTAGAAAAGCAATATCATTTTCTGTGAGCAGCTTATCGAGGAACCCCTCCACGTAGTCCCGCACATCCGAGCGAGCCAGGTTGAGCACAAGCTGGTTGCGCTGTTCTGAACGCGGGCGTCCCGGAAAATTCAATACCCAGTCGGGATGCTTCCGGTAAAGATCCGAATCCGGATTCACCATTTCCGGTTCGACCCACAAACCAAAATCCATTCCCAGCGCATGAACCTTGTCGATCAATGGCTTCAGGCCATGAGGGAACTTCCGGGGATTGATGTACCAGTCGCCCAGTCCGGCGTGGTCATTTTTGCGTTGTCCAAACCAGCCGTCGTCCATCACGAATCGATCCACACCGATGGAGGCGGCCTTCTCCGCAAGCGCCATCTGGCCCGCTTCGTCGACATTGAATTCGGTTGCCTCCCAGGAGTTATAGAGGACGGGTCGCGGTTTGGGATCCGGCGCGTGTGGCAGAACATGAGCAAGTTCGAAACGATGAAGCAATCGCGAAGCGCCTCCCAAACCGTGGTTGGAATATCCTCCATAAAAAACGGGCGTCTCCAGATGCTCACCGGAATTTAATTTGTAGCCAAAATCGAATGGATTGAAGCCGCCGGTGACGCGCACCCAGTCGAGTTGAGTCTGTTCGACGGAAATCCGCCAGGAACCGGACCACGCCAGCGCGCCAAACCACACTTCGCCGTGCTCCTCATCCGCCGTGATGGGGCCGACAACCTTTTGACTGCTGTCTCGCGAAATTGCAAACCAAGGATTGGCTTGATGGCCGGTACTGCCTCGACGGCTTTCGATGACTCGCGCTCCCGGGTGAATCGGCTCCTGGTTCAGTGTCCACTCACCAGCCCAACGTCCGGTTAAATAGCTCAGCGAATATCTGGAGGGAGGAAGAGCCCATTGAGCGGCAGCGACTTGTTCCAGAAGAATGGCCTGTTTCTCACGGTTTTCGATGCTCGCGGAACGGGCAAGAATTCCCGTCTCGGAGTCCATCGAGTAGCACAATGTGACGTAAACTTCGCGAGAAATATCCTTGAGCAGGATCTCGAGCGATTGCGCTCCGTTCGGCGTGGCATTCACAAAATGAAGCACCAAGTCGCGATTGCCATCGGCGAAAGTGACTTTCAAGGCGGGTTCGGTAAACAATCCCGCGCCCCATCCGCTGTACTCCTGCGGCGTGTTGGAGTACGAGGAATCAAACGAAGCCCACTCCTTCAGCGAAAGCGCTCGAGGAATCTTATCCTGAGTGAGGAGACGCCCGCCCCAGTAGAGCGTCTGCAACTCGCCGCGTTCATTTACGCCGAAGGCGTACGTGGATTTTCCACCATCCAGGCGGAAGACTTGCGATGTTTGAGCCGCAATCGTGGTCGCGCTGAGGCAAGCAAAGACGAGAGTTGTGAACCCCACGAAACATGCGCGCAAGTCAAGATGGCTTTTCATGTCGGCCAAATCCTAGCATTCGCGGAGGTTCGCGTGTCAGTTGAATTGATAAACCAAAACGTGCGGGGCATTCGCCAAACGAACGAAGTCGATTCAATGAGGCTTGGTATGTGCTGACGCCCCATCCGCTTTCTGCCCCCCGAGCGTATAGATGAATTGCTGAATTTCGCGATGCTGCTCTTCCGCCTTTCGGGTTCTCTGCTGCGAGGTTTGCTCGTAAAGCGAAATCTCTTCGCGGGCCTTGTCCTCATTCCCCGTTTGACGGTAGATCTGTGCCAGGCGGTAGTGTGCCTCGTCGGGCAAAGGTGAATTGCCAATGGCTTTTTCTAGCGCGGCGATGGCTGCGCCAGTGTCTTTTTCTGCGGCGTAGAGAATCCCTAATTGCAGGTAAGCCTCACCCAGTTTGGGGTCGAGTTCGATGGCCCTCTTCAGTTCCGCCTCAATGGTTGAATGGTCTTGGGACCCGTGGTTTTGCTTGCTCAATGCCACCGCGTAGTAGTAATGCGCCAGGGAATTGTCAGGGGCAAGGAGCGAAAAGCGATGGAGTTTCTCGGTCCAGCCCGGCAATTCGATTCTCTCAGCCTCTTCGAGCCGGCCCATAAAAAGGTAAGGCGTGGGATCGCCAGGATTTATGTCGCAAGCCCGAACAAGCAGTTGCGCGCTTTGCTTTGTCGCACCGTGATTATAGGTCGCAATGCTGAGTCCGATAGCCATGCGGACGGAATTGGGAAACAACCGTCGGCCTTTGCCAAACACCTCGATTGCTGGTTCATAGGCGCGGTGAAGCAGCAACTCCCCTCCCCACGCAAATAGATTCGCTTCACTCGGCTGCAGTTGTGCCGCAACCTGGTATTCACGGACGGCTTCAAGGGAACGTCCTTCTTTCTCCGCGGCGTCACCCTTCCGCCGGTGCATTTCTGCAGCATCTCCACTTGTGCCGGAATTGTTGTCCAGCTGGGTCGGCGCTTCCCTATTTAACGCATCTGCATCCTTTGCTAAAGCTTCTTTCGTCGGGACCGCAGCGCCGGAACCGTGTCCGCCGTAGTTTGTGGGATCTGCAATTCCGGCTATTTGAAACTGTGGCTCGTCAGAAAACTGGCCCGCGTCACGAGCGTCTTTCGCGCTCGCTGGGGAATCCGCCTTGGAAAAATGCCCGTCGACGATCTTCGACTCAGCCACGGAGACCGCAAAAGGACCATCCGCGCCTTCCAAGTACCCCGGCTTGCTGCAGCGCAAGGTGTAGGTTCCGGGGGGCACATCGTTGAACAGATAGCGCCCTTGCGCATCGGAACGAGTCACAAACTTGTAAGCATGGTCGGCACTCTCGAGAGTGATATCTACGTCTTTTAGGGGAGAACTCTCTGAATCGCTTACTGTGCCTTGAACGACGGCCAATTGACCCAGTCTTTGAGGTTGGCCGCGAATTGCTAGAGACAAAAACGCCTGAAGAGTGAGGCCGAGAGTCGCCAGCCGAGAGAAGCGAGCTGAAATTACTTTCATGGACAGGGTAAACCTGCCACCCGCCATCGCCAATCCCCTTGCGCCGCATTGCCGCGGGTTTTCGAGTTTCATTCTAGCGTCGGCATTGCTTGGGTGCAATCACATTGCGAGATCTGCAGGAATACTTTTTTGGCGCTGCCATAGCGCGCGGAAGCGGCTCAATCTATGATGATTCCTCCGATTGGAGTAGGTCATGAAAATTCGCGTAAAAACGCAAAAACGGCTTTTGCGTCTGCTGGATGCGCTTTCAGTGACACTGGCTCTACCCCTGCAAAGTGCAGTGCAGCAACCGAAGGTCCAGGGAGAAAAACAGATCTGGCAGATTGGGGAATTCGACGAGACATCACGGGAATTCGGGCGCAACTTCGAGTTCGCGAGCGATAGGTTCAAGCCGGTTTTCGTTGTGGGGCAAAGCAAAACCGCGGAATGGCGATGCACCGATCGCGCAATCGAACCATTCGCCCGCCATGACGTCAGATGCGCGAAAGGGCCGTCTTTATTGGTGATTTCGATGATCTACTCAGGAATCTGCGGGCAAGGGAAGAATGCAGACACGCCTTTTGCTACAGTCAACCCGGAAGGTATGGCTAGTGTGGTGTCCCAGCTAATTCTTTGCAACGGCGCACCTTGTCGAGGATGACATCAGCCGTGGCCTTCCAAACGAAAGGCTGGGGCTGGTTGTTCCAGTTGGCCAGCCACGCATAGATGGCGCGT
>Ga0209577_10002149_pt1 | contig 19161 bp, 17 predicted proteins | sample GraSoiAngelo_109_FD_185874 | JGI IMG/M metagenome (GOLD analysis project Ga0209577, IMG submission 185874) | Grasslands soil microbial communities from the Angelo Coastal Reserve, California, USA - 14_0903_12_20cm (SPAdes) (version 2) | ecosystem: Environmental > Terrestrial > Soil > Grasslands...
GGAGTGAAGAAAAGGGTGGCACGAAATGACATTAACCTACACGATAGTGATCATCCTCTGGCTTTCGCTGATCGTCTATGCTGTCCTTGGCGGAGCGGACTTTGGCGGGGGCATCTGGGACTTCTTCGCCTTTGGTCAAGAGGCACAACGTCAACGCCGTTTGATCGGGCAGGCTTTAGGGCCAGTCTGGGAGGCGAATCACGTCTGGCTGATCTTCCTGATCGTGGGACTCTTCACGGCCTTCCCCTTAGCCTTCTCAGTGCTTTCAATAGCGCTCTTTGTGCCGTTCACCCTGGCAGTGATCGGCATCGTGATGCGTGGAGCGGCCTTTATGTTTCGAGGCCAGGTTGATGATGCCACGACCTCGCGTCGGATCTGGGGCCGTGTGTTCAGTACCGCCAGCACCATCACCCCTTTCTTTTTCGGTGCCGCAGCCGCGGCAGTGGCCAGCGGCCAGGTTCACGTGGAGGCGGGTCGTGTTCAGACCGATCTCCTGGCCGGCTGGACAACGCCTTTCGCACTGACTATCGGCGCTTTAGCGCTCTCGCTGTGTGCCGTGCTCGCGGCCGTTAATCTGATAGTCGAGGCTCAGAACAGCAATGAGCCTGAACTCGTGGAGGCGTTTCGCCGCCGTGCCATGATCGCGGGAGCCATAACGCTGGGACTGGATGCCATTGCCTTCATTCTGTCACCGTTCCAGGCGCCACTTTTATTGAACGGTGCGCTCGATCACGCGCTGCCCCTGATCATTGCTACAGCGCTGATCGGAGTGGGAGCTGCCACCTCGTTGCTACTGAGGCGCTACCGCCTGGCGCGTGTTCTGGCCTTCACCGTCACGGCCTTCATTTTTGCTTCCTGGGGGTTGTCGCAATTTCCCTACCTGGTCCCGGTTTCTGTGACCATAAGCAATGCTGCCAGTCCACCTTCCACACAGCTGGCGCTGCTCATTGGCACTCTTGTTGGTATGGCATTGCTCTTGCCCTCACTCTGGTTGCTTTTCCATGTCTTCAAGGGCAAGCATCCTGCACTGAACGGTCAGGAGAAAGCGGAGGAAACGAAAGAGCCAACATCCACACAACGTTAAACTTTTTCTGTGCGGTGTGTTTGCTTGTGGCATCGTAAGTCTAGGCGATGGAGCAGTGACGCCGATGGTGTCGTCCCTCCTCTCATTTGCCAGCCCACCAACCAGGCAAGGCGAAACGCTGGGTCTTGCACAAGGTGCCGCGGGGCTCGGACGAGTCATAGGTCCACTGGCCGCAGGAAGCCTCTTCGCGATTGGGGGTTCGGGCGCACCTTTCTTCTTTGGGAGTGCGCTCGTCGTGCTGGCAGCGTTGATCGCGTTCCCCACGCTTTCAAGCAAGCACGAGGTAACCCTTACGCATTCCACGCCTGAGGTTCAAACAATCTCTACAGCGCAAGATCGTTCCTCCTGAAGAAAGGCCATATCTGCTCTTCTCTTTCTAAAATCGCTTAGAAGGAAGATTCCCAAAGCAACGTTGGTATTCTTACCAACTACAGAGGGCCAGTTGGTACAGCGCTTGTATCCTCCAAAATCGCGCGCAACTGTTTAGCATCAAGCGTTTCATGCAAGCGCAGTGAACGAGCAATGCCATTGAGTGTCTCACGGTGCGAAGTCAACAGGCTGATAGCACGATCATAGGCCCGCTTCACGATACGATTAACTTCTTCGTCAATGATGTTGGCCGTCTGCTCACTATACTCGCGAGAGCCGCTTGAGAGGACGGTTCCTGGGAATGGATCTTCGCGTTCGCTAAAGGAGATCGTTCCGAGACGCTCGCTCATGCCCCAACGCGTCACCATCTGGCGCGCAATGGCCGTGACACGCTGCAAGTCGTTTTCCGCGCCTGTCGTGATGTGTCCAATTGCTACTTGCTCAGCGGCGCGTCCACCCAGCGCTGTCACCAGTTGCGCCTCCAGGTACTCTTTCGAGTAGTTATAGCGATCATCTATCGGCGTATACTGTGTCACGCCAAGTGCCTGACCACGAGGCACAATCGTCACTTTGGTCACCGGATCAACATAATCCTGTAGCATACCCGTCAGCGCATGACCGCTTTCATGGTAGGCAATGACATTCAGATCAGCCTCACTCAACACCAAAGGACGCTCTGCACCGATGAGAATCCTGTCCAGAGCAGCATCAAAGCAGTTTTGTGTCACCGCAATCAGGTTGCGGCGTGCTGCCAGGAGAGCCGCTTCGTTGACGAGGTTGGCGATGTCCGCGCCAACCATACCAGGAGTGGCACGAGCGATCGTAATCAAGTCGACGTTTGTTGCTAGAGGCACATTGCGAGTATGAATCTTGAGAATGGCCAGGCGACCATTCCAGTCGGGACGCTCGACTGTCACTTGCCGATCGAAGCGCCCAGGACGCAGGAGCGCCTTGTCCAGCCCATCGGGCCGATTGGTAGCAGCGATGACGACAACAGACTGGCGTGTATCAAAGCCATCCATCTCAACCAGTAACTGGTTCAAGGTTTGCTCACGTTCGTCATTGCTATTGATGCTGAAACCCCGCTGGCGCCCGACGGCATCGATCTCATCGATGAAGATGATGCTGGGGGATGCCTTCTTGGCTTGATCGAAGAGGTCACGCACGCGACTTGCACCGACACCGACCAGCACTTCGACGAACTCTGAACCGCTCATCGAGAAGAAGGGGACTCTCGCCTCACCTGCGACAGCGCGTGCCAGCAAGGTCTTACCGGTTCCGGGAGGGCCTACCAGTAGCACGCCACGGGGAATCTTTCCACCCAGGCGTTGAAACTTCTCCGGTGTCTTGAGAAATTCAACGACCTCAACGAGATCGTATTTGGCCTCATCAACCCCAGCCACATCAGTAAACGTTGTGCCTGGCCTATCACCCAGCTCTACCCTGGCCTTACTCTTCCCAAAGCTGGAGATGTCCTGCTGGGTCTTTGTGGCCCGACGAGCAAAGAAGAAGATGACGCCGATCACTACAATCAAGGGGAGAAAGGTGAGCACAATGTTCAGCAAAAGATTTTGACCAGCGGCGGGCTTCGCCTGGTACTGTACGTGATACGTGTTCAGCAAGGCGATGAGGTTGGGGTCGCCGTAGGGGAGCTGTGTCAGGTGATACTGCTTCGTAAGCACAGGGGTACCATTGGCATCCGTTAAAGAGAGAGCGTTCTTGAAGTCACCGGTGATGTCCTGCCCCTGGAAAGTAGCATCCTTGACATTGCCTGCTTGAACTTGCTTGTAGAACACACTGTAAGGTACCTCTCCAACACTTTGTTCATTGACACTCGAGCCTGGAGAGAAGAATTGGATGAAGGACCAGGAGATCAACACTATACCGACTAGAAGGAGAGAGAGCTTCAATAATTGCCTGCCATTATTTCGTGGGCTACCGCCATTGCTGTCGTTGCTCCCATCGCCTGAGCGCTGTCGTCCTGTCGGGCTCTGATCATCTGTGTTGCGCTGGTACATACGTACAACCTGAGTATCCATAGGTTGAACCGCTTTCTGGGTGATCAACGATCACCTGGATGAGTATACTAGTATGATTGTTGAAGCTCCTGGATGCAGAGGCAGAATCACCTCTTTGACTGCGTTGTCAAAGCGAGAACCAGAGGACTGGTTTGAGCGATTTTGCGGCCTGAAACCAGGAGCTTCTATAGGAGAACGCTGTGTCGTATCGTTCTTTCACATATGTAGATTCGCCGCAGGTTACAGCATTTGCCAACCCTCTGCCCAGCCCCATTTTCACACGTCGTTTGATAGGTAATTTCGTCTAGAAGGTTTTCTGCGCAACAAGATGATGAATTACACATTTTTGTCGATGTACTCCTGCGCTCTATGAGGTATATCTAGTGTGGTGGCGCGTAACATACAAGTATCCTCGAGCTGCTTCGTGTACGAGCCTCCAATCGCTTAGAGGAAGCTAAATATTTGGAAAGAGATGAGATACAGATGCCAACAATATCGCATGTACGAGATAGCATCAATATTCCCATGGATGTGCAGGAGTACCAAACATTTGTTGAGGAGAACCTTAGCCTGATCTATCGCTATATGTATAGCAAGGTCCGGAACAGAGAGGATGCTGAGGATCTGACGTCGCAAATCTTTCTCAAAGTAGTAAGCAAAATTGATCTCAGTCATAGCCGGCAAAGGGTGCAACAATGGCTGTTTCTCATTGCACGCACAACTATCGCGGACTACTGGCGAGATCATTATCGTCACCCCTCGAGTTCACTGGATGAGTTGTTAGAAACCGGCTGGGAGGTCACGATGCGGGAAGAGCCGATAGCGACAAACAGCCACGCCGCCGATCGCGTCCAACGTATTCTTCGCGCATTGCCTCAGCGATATCGAGAGGTCTTGCATTGCCGTTTTCTCCTCAACCTCTCAATAAGAGAGACTGCTTCAAGGATGGGAGTGACAGAGGCAAACGTCAAAGTCTTACAGTTTCGTGCTTTGAAACGTGCTGCTGATCTTGAACAGGTCGTCATAGACGAACCATATTGTAACTGCCTTCCGTAGTAGTTCTTGGACTCAATTGTGAATCAGTTCCCGGACTCACTTTTCCGGTTGCTTCCAAGTTGAACATATGTTAGATGCAGTCAACGTTCAGTTCCACAACTTGCCTTCGCAACTCACACCGCTGATCGGACGCGAGCAAGAGAGACAGGCAGTTTGCACACTCCTCCGACGACCAGGAGTGCGCCTCGTCACGCTCACGGGTACGGGCGGAGTTGGCAAAACACGCCTGAGTTTGCAAGTCGCGACCGACTTGCTGGATGACTTTTGCGACGGCGTCTGCTTCATCCAACTGGCACCCGTGAGCGACCCTGAACTGGTCGTCGCCACGATCACGCGCACCCTTGGCATCAAGGAGGTGGGAGAGCGATCACTCCTCGATCTTCTCACATCCTATTTACAAGACAAGCACCTGCTGTTACTGCCAGACAACTTTGAGCAGGTTCTGCCGGCAGCACCGCAGCTTTCAAACCTGCTGGCTGCTTGTCCTCACGTCAAGGTCCTGGTGACCAGCCGTGCTGTGTTACACGTTCATGGAGAACACGAGTATCCTGTCCCACCACTGGCGCTCCCCGACCTCTCTCATCTTCCGGAGAGCGAAACCATCTCACAGTATGCATCGGTCGCCCTTTTCCTGGAGCGAGCAAGGGCTGCCAGGCCCAATTTTACGATGACAGCCGTCAATAGCCGCACGATCGCGGAGATTTGTGTCCGCCTGGATGGATTGCCTCTCGCCATTGAACTTGCAGGGGCGCGCATCAACCTGCTTCCCCCGCAGGCGCTGCTGGCCCGGTTGGAGCATCGTCTGGACGTGTTGACGAGTGGGCCCCAGGATGTTCCTGCGCGGCAGCAGACCCTGCGCAACATGCTCGCCTGGAGTTATGATTTGCTGGATGCCGCAGAGCAGCGTCTCTTCCGGCGCCTCTCCATTTTTGTTGGCGGCTGCACATTGGAAGCTGTGGAGGGTCTCTATCAAGCTCTCGGTGAGATGCCGGCATACGTGCTGGATGGGGTAGCTTCCCTGATCGATAAGAGCTTGCTACGACAAACGGATCAGGAGGGGGAGGAACCCCGACTCGTGATGCTGGAGACGATCCGTGAGTACGGTCTGGAGTGCTTGACTGCGACTGGCGAGATGGAGATCACCCGCCAGGCTCATGCTGCTCACTACCTGTCGTTGGCGGAGGAGGCAGAGCTAGAACTGGGAGGGCCACAGCAAGCATCGCGGTTGGAGCAGTTGGAGCGGGAGCATGACAACCTGCGAGCGGCGTTGCAGTGGGTGATAGAACAGGCCGGCAAAGACGATTCCGGGCAACGTGCTGTTAATAGGGGAGAGATGGCCCTGAGGTTGGCGGGAGCGCTGCGCAGTTTCTGGGTAGCACATGGTCATATCAGTGAAGGGCGGCATTTCCTGGAGCGTGCATTGGCTGTAAGCGAGGGAGTCGAGGCAGCAGTACAGGCGAAGGCGCTCTTCGTGACGGCGTACCTGGCCTTCGTCCAAAGCGACCATGAGCGCACAGAGGAACTGGGCAAGCAGAGCCTGGCGCTGTATCGAGATCTCGAAGACCAACCAGGCATAGCCTTCGCGCTCTCGTTGCTGGGAAGTGTAGCCTGGACGAAGGGCAAGATGGTTGCAGCTCGGACTCTGACGGAGGAAGCCCTGGCAGTTGCCAGGCAGGTAGACGATATGGATCGCATTGCCTACTCCCTCTTTGTGTTAGGACTGCTCTCCAGCAGCCTGGGTGAGTACACCCGGGCCTGTGCCCTCTACCAGGAGAGCGTGGCGGTTCACCGGGCGGCGGGGAACAAGCGGGGTCTTGCTCATACCCTCTCCCAATTCGCCCAGGTGCTCTTTGTCTCCCAGGTGGATCAGGCGCAGGTGATCCCTCTGCTCGAGGAATGTCTCACGCTCTCTGAGGATGTGGGCTTCAAGGAAGGTATTGCGGCGTATGATTGCGTCTCGGGTCAACTGGCTCTCAGTCAGGGAGACCTGATCACGGCGCGATCGCTGGCTGAGAAGAGCGTGGAGCTCTACAGGGAAATAGGACACCGGCATGGTACGGCCAAGTCGCTCGCCGTTTTAGGGAAGGTACTCGCCACCGGGGGCGACTACACAGCAGCCTCCACGTACTACGAGCAGAGCCTGGCAATCTCCGCTGAGTTGGGCGAAAAATGGGTAGCCGCCGTGTACCTGGTAGAGTTGGGGGAAGTCGTCGCGGCATTGCGACAATTAGCCTGGGCGGCGCAATTGTGGGGAGCGTCAGAAGCTATACGTGATGCTCTCGGCATCCCCATTTTTCTCGTTGAACGTGCTGATTATGAGCGCGCGGTCTCCGCAGCGCGTGCTCACCTGGGAGAGCGGGCGTTCGCTACCGCCTGGGCCCATGGACGCTCTCTGACGCCGGAGCAGGCGCTCGCCGCCAGGGGGCAAAAACCGGCTCCAACCTCGACGAAGATCGTGACTTCCCCCACGACCTATCCAGCTGGATTGACGGCACGCGAGGTAGAGGTCCTGCGCCTGCTGGCAAGCGGCATGACTGACATCCAGATAGCTACCAAGCTCATTCTCAGTCCCCGCACCGTCCATGCCCACATCAGTTCCATCTATAGCAAGCTTGGCATTACTTCGCGCAGTGCAGCAACCCGCTATGCCATCGAGCACAACCTCGCCTGAAAGCCACTCTCACACCCTACGAATTCGACGATCTGTTTCTCCCGACCACAACAACGGTAGCTAGGTAATTCTGTCTAGAGGATTCCCAGGGCAATGAAGGGAAAGAATTACACGTTTCTGTCGATGTATGCCGGCCTATCAGTAAGGTATATCTCTGGTAGAGCGTGTAGCACACCTGAAGCAAAGAACGAGTGTTGAATCGAGTAACCGATCACGAATAACTTGAATAGATACTCGAAACGGCAAGCATTCCAAAGGGAGCAGGGATTCATGGTATTATTCAAAGACTCACAAGATACGCGCACCATCACTGGTCGGCAGGATACGGAATCTAAAGATAGCTTGAATAGCTACCTGTGTGATGTTCGTAGATTTAACCTCCTCACTTATGCTGAGGAAACCGATCTCGCGCGACAAGCCGGTGTCGGCAATGAACTGGCGCGTCACAAGCTGATCGAGTCAAATTTGCGCCTTGTCATCGCTATTGCGCGTCACTACAACAATTCAGGTGTGCCTCTTGTAGACCTCATCCAGGAAGGTAACCTGGGGCTGATACGTGCCGCCGAGAAATTTGACTATCAGCGTGGCTACCATTTCGGAACGTATGCGACCTGGTGGATCCGCCAGGCAGTAAGCCGCGCTGTTGAAGATCAGTCACGTCTGATTCATCTCCCTGAGCATGTGGCGACACGCCTGCGCAAGGTCCGACGCATCTCGGCGCAACTCTCGCAAGAGAGCGGGCAGGATCCCGTGCCGGAGCAGATAGCTGGGGCAAGCAATATGGATCTGGACGAAGTTAATTATCTGCTTGGCCTCGTCGAACAGCCTGTTTCTCTTGACACGCCCATTGATGATGAGGCCAATTTCTCACTCGTTGACACGCTTGATGATAGTGCAGCCCTGACTGAAACTGCCTCGCACCATCTCCTTGATGAAGAACTGCATCAAGCGCTCGCCTTGCTTAATCCACGTGAACGCATGGTCATCACCCTGCGCTACGGTATTGGCGATGGCCGCTGCCGTACCTTGCTCGAAATCGGGAAAGAACTGGGTATCTCACGTGAGCGTGTTCGCCAACTCGAGGTGAGATCTTTGAAGAAGATGCGCGGATGCGTCGCCAAGTAGAGATATCAATACATCCATGTGTAGAGAGTTCGCAAGAGCTTCTACCAGGCTAGAAAGTGGGTCATCATGAGTATTACTACACCGCCGATAAAACCACAGCTCACACCACAACAATATGAAATGTTGCATGGTGGAGGGGCTGAAGCTGCTGAAATTGCGAAACAGCGATTGTCACGCAGGCGTTTCCTTCGTCGATCTCTGTTTGCCGTCTGGGGACTATCTGCAACCGCCGGTGTGGCTGGTGCGCTCAACATGCTGTATCCAAACCTGACCGGTCAGTTTGGCTCTCTATTGACAGTTGGCAAAAAAGCAGATTTTCTGGCTGCCAGGCCTTCTGATTTCAAGATCGATCAAGCTGGCATGTTCTATCGCCAACCGGCTAAAGCCTATGTCGTCCATCTCGCCCAAGACACAACGTTCTCATTGCAAGGGACAACGCTTGGGGATCAGCTGGCCTCGGAGACAGTCGTTAAAGATAGCGATGGCTCGTACTGGATTGCCTTGTTTCAACGATGTGTCCATCTGGGTTGTACCGTCCCGTTTCGCGATGACTGTGTGAGTTTCAAATGCCCCTGTCACGGCTCTCATTATAATGTGACTGGTGAATATCTGGATGGCCCAGCCCCAAGGAGCCTGGATCGCTTCGCCCTCTCCTTCAACGGAGAAGATGTGGTGATTGACACGGGAACACTCAACAATAAAGTGCCGCATCCTGATGCCACGACGCGCTTGATTCCAGTGCCAACCGTACAATGTAGTGCATAACATCATAAATACACTTGATCATTCCAAAGAGAAGTAAGGCAAGCTCGACAAGAAGCAAGAACGGTTCTATTTGTTCTCACAAACATTCATTTTCAAGAGGAGGAGACGCTATGAGCAAACGTGAAAACCAGGCACAGCCGGCAAAAGGGAAGGTGCAGGTTGGAGACTGGGCACAGGACTTTACCCTCCCCGACCAATCAGGGGCGTGGGTCTGCCTTGGAGATTTTCTCGGGAAGACGGCCATCGTGCTGTACTTCTATCCAAAGGATAACACTTCCGTCTGTACAGCCGAAGCATGCGCCTTTCGGGACAGGTACGAGGTCTTTAAGGCTGCCGGAGCGGAGGTCATCGGCATTAGTTCAGACTCCGTGGAGTCCCACCGGCATTTTGCTCAGGAACACGAGCTCCCCTTTCTTCTGTTGAGCGATGAGGGTGGCATCATCAGAAAGCGCTATGGTGTGTCTACTGCTTTTGGTCTTCCGGGGCGCGTGACATACGTCATCGATAGACAGGGAATTGTCCGTCACATCTTCTTCTCACAATTTACTTCAGAGAAACATGTCACAGAAGCGCTCGAGACCCTGCGTACGATACAAGAGGAACATGTGTAACTCGTTCGCTCACCACCGGTCCCAGTGCAACATCGACTCCTCTGCTTGGTTCTGTCGTTTTCGTTTCAACAGTCTCGCAGAGGAGGCCTTTTTTGCCTCAGCCTCGCTTGTCCGGCATTCCCAACTTGTTCCTGCTTGATCAGTTCCTGGACGATTCGGGATGAGTCCTCCCTCGTCTTACTGAGCGACGAATTCCCGGGCAAAGCGATGGATGGGGGTCAGGTCTGTTGCGCTCGTGGGGAAATCGAGGATCAGCTCGTGGATGCCGACCTCTTCCAGTGCCGCAATACGCTGACGGATTGTCTGCGGACTGCCCACAAGCGAAGTATCTCTGAGCTGATTCCTCACAGGAGGAGGAAGCAAAGCCAACGCCGTTTCATCGTTCTCAGCAATGGAGCAGACAGCGCCGGTGGTGCAGTGGATCGTCGCGAAGTCGCGTCCCAACGTCTCACAATGCGTTTTGAGCACGGCTAGCTTATGCCGGATCGTCTCCAGATCACCAAGCACATTACAGGCATCGCCAAACTGCGCGACGAGCTTGAGTGTGACCTTCTCTCCGCCACCGCCAATCAGGATCGGGATATGCGGCTTCTGCACCCCTTTGGGCTGATTGATGGCGCCACGTACCTGGTAATACGTGCCCTCGAAGGTGGCCTCTTCCTGCGTCCACATGGCAAGAATGACCTGGAGTGCTTCTCGCAGCATGCGCAGGCGCTGCGGGCCATCAGGATAGGGATAGCCATACGCTCGATACTCGTGCTCGTACCACCCCGCCCCAATGCCGAAATTCAAGCGGCCATGTGAGAGGACATCGAAGGTGCTGGCCATTTTAGCGAGCAAGGCGGGATTGCGATAGCCATTGCAGGTCACAATCTGGCCAATGCGGACGCGTCGCGTGTCGCGTGCCAGAGCCGCCAGCGACATCCAGGTCTCAAAGGTGACCTCCTGCGATGGCGTGGGAACGGTATGAAAGTGATCAACCATCCAGATGGACTCATACCCATCCTCATCGGCTGCCTTGGCCACATTCGTCATCGCTTCGTAGGCTTCAATGGGATCCTTGATCATCGCCAAGTTCATTTTCCAGCCGTTGGGAATTTCGACACTATACTTCATGCTTTCCTTCTTTCATTGAAAAGATGATACACAGCGCACGCAGAGCATTCTCAGGAAAGAGTGGAGCGGAGTCAGAACCTCTCGTGTGCAGCGGGTGGAACCGGCACCTGTTCTCAGGTCATCTGTGGTCGGGCTTTTGAGGAGCGTACCCACTCTCACCACGCGGGACTCCTGCGTGTGCGAAGGTCGAGCACCACTCCGAGAGACACGACTGATTGCACCAGGCAGATGGAGGTTCAGACGAACGTATGGGATACACAACCGATGATAGAGGTCGAGCATCTCTGTCTCTCTTTCTACGGCATCACTCTTCTCTGAAAGATATGATACCATATTGCCAGGTTCTTCCGCACATGAGCAGCCGCTTCGGGAGATCTCTGTATGAAAGAAAAAGCCTGTACTGGCTACTCTTCTGAAAGGGGGTTTTCATCCTGGGTGGTGAACCCCTTTCATGACCATCTTGGGTCATCCGTTCAAAAATTTGCCCTTCGAGAAGGATAGAATACTCCCTCTTTGCTTGCAAACGAAGGTAGGAGAAGATAAAATCGGTAGTCGTTAACATCTTCTCATGCTCGAACACCGGTACTCTCATGTAAAGGAGGAGCTTATTTCGTGGATCGTGTTCTTACGTATCTCCTGCAGTTGAGGGATTTCTGCATGGACGTGCTTCCCCCTCGCTTTCTTCAATGGACGAAACCGCTCAGTACCTCATTGCTCCTCGAAACGCTCGCCGATCTTGGCAGAAGCAAGTCCCAGCTCATCGCAGAAAACGCTTTTCCATGAAACCCCACCTAAATATCGTTTCTACACGAGATACTTTTTCATGCATGTCTTTGGCTTGAAGAGGTATGCCCATGAGACATCACCCTATTCTGAAGATGAGTTGTCCTCAACGAGTAGAGCCTTTTCTCGTTTTCTTACTCCACCAAACAGGCCAACCTGGAAGACCCTATGACAAGGAAATATGCGTATGGAGAAAAACCAAACTGTCAATTTTGCGAACAGATGTCCAAAGTAGCCACTACAGGCACAAACAAAGGTCATTGACCTGAAGATGGAGGAGCTGTCCACAGTTCCCCCACCACCAGTTTTTGACGACGGACACGGGCGTCGTTTCAGTGCAGTCTACCGCAGACCCTCCCACAGCGCTCGCTCGGCACGGCGAGGGTCTTTCAGCAGATCAGAACGGGTGTCGAACTGCATCGTCAGTCTCTGGTTCAGGTCGTACTGCGCCCAGCCAGGATCGCCGCATGTGGCAAAGCTCACCCAGGCCGCATGCATCTTGTCAGCCGTCTGCTGGGGAGGGGCGTCTCCCAGGAGCACCTCCATGCCTCCGATAGCGAGCGTGTCGAAGACGAACGGGATCTCCAGGGCATGGCATGAGCCAAGTTGCCCATCAAACGCGGGCGACCGCCAGGCGAACTCGTACATATAGGTGCGCCCGTTGTTCCGTCTGTGGGCCTCGGCCAAGCGGATGGTGGGAAGACGGAAAAACCAGTCGGTGAGAATGGCCTCGTACACATCACCCGCGCTGGCATCGGGACGCGTTGCCTGATATGTCGCTAGCGTCTCGGCTACCGGGAGTCCATACAGAGCGACCACCCCGGTCAGGATATCCCCGTTAATGGCATTGATCGCGCCGTTGGGAACCAAAAACAGGCGCTCTTCTTCAGTAGTGGTTCCAACCAAAACGTCGATCTCTGCGCCCACTCCAGCAGCGATGCGATCGATTGGGCGCGCAGGAAGGACATCCCCGTCGATCACCGGCTCGAAAGGCATCAGGTTAGCCGCCACCTCGCCCCAACATGCAGGGTCTGGGTGCTCAAAAACATCAGCGCTCAATGCCAGTTGGGCCGCGATCAGCCGGTCAGAGGGAACCGCCGCGATGGCTTCTACCTCAGGCTCGACATCCAGCTTCTCGGCAAGATACTGGCCTATCCTCTGCGCGCTTGTGGAAGAGATGGCGTGATGGCCTGCCCCGCTCTGAGCAATGGCTCGGCGAAATAGCCCCTGGCTTGTGGCATCGAAATGAGTTTCTTTGCCCAATAGCATGGGTGCGGTTCATCTTGTGCGTGACCTCGTTACACGCATTACACGGGCGGGAATGGAAAAGCGGCCGTTGTTGTTCTCATCATGTGAGACATAACGCGTATATCACCTATCAGGAGCGCAAAAGACCATGAAGATTCTTTATACAGCGAAAGCAACCGTCCAAGGAGGTAGAAAAGGCCAGGCGCAGTCCTCTGATGGCCATCTGCAAGTGCATTTAAGCGTTCCCAAAGAGATGGGGGGAGATGGTGGTCAGGGCACCAATCCTGAGCAGCTTTTTGCCGCCGGGTACGCAGCCTGCTTCCAGTCAGCACTTGAGCAGGTCGCGCGTCGCCAGCACGTGGAGGCGGGCCCCACGACGATTACGGCCAATGTGGGCATTGGACCAACAGGCCAAGGCGGCTTCGGACTCGACGTCGAACTCCATATCTTCATGCCTGGTGTAGACAAAGCCACGGCTGAGAAACTCGTTGAGCTTGCCCACGAAGTCTGTCCGTACTCGAATGCCACGCGGGGCAATATCCCTGTCAAGCTGATTGTCGAGGAGCAACCCATCGCCGCTTCGTGACTCGTTGAACCAACACATCTGAGGAGAACGCATGAAGATAGCCATTCCCGACGACTATCAGGATGCCGTAAGAATGCTCGACTGCTTTCAGAAGCTCAACGAACAGCAAGTCGTCATCTCTCGTGAACATATAAGTGACCCCGAAGTTCTGGCGGCCCGCCTGCAGGGAGTGGAGGCTCTTGTGCTCATTCGCGAGCGCACTCCCATCATCGAGGCACTACTGGCGCGCTTGCCAGACCTGCACCTCATTGTCCAAACCGGCAAACGGGCTCCACACATTGATCTCGCGGCCTGCACCCGTCACGGCGTCGCCGTCGTCTATGCTACACCCCCCCATCCGGGGAGACCGTATGCGACGGCAGAGTTGACCTGGGGGCTGATCCTGGCCGCGATGCGCTTCATTCCCCAGGAGGTCGCATCCATGAAGGCGGGCCACTGGCAGAGGACGCTGGGGCGGGCCCTCTCCGGTCGCACGCTAGGCATCTTCGGCTATGGAAACATCGGGAGACTGATCGCTACCTACGGGCAGGCATTCGGGATGAGGGTGCTGGTATGGGGACGAGAGGGCTCACGCGCCCGCGCCCATGCTGACGGCATCGAGGTTGCCGCCAGCCGGGACGCGTTGTTTAGGGATACCGATGTACTGAGCCTGCATCTCGCACTGATGGAGGAGACGCGCGGCATTGTTTCGGCAGGAGACCTGGCGAAGATGAAATCGTCTGCCCTGTTCGTCAACACCAGTCGAGCGGCTTTGATTGAACCGGGTGCTCTGGAAGAGGCGCTCCGCGCCGGGCGTCCAGGGTACGCAGCGGTCGATGTGTACGAGAGCGAACCGGTCGCGGATCATCCACTGCTGCATATGGACAACGTTGTCTGCACTCCACACTTGGGCTATGTCGAAAAGGACAGCTACGAATCCCTGTTCGGGGCCGCCTTCGATCAACTTCTCGCCTTTGCCGCCGGCAATCGGATGAACGTCGCCAATCCCGAAGCCCTCAAACACGCTTGAGGGCTTCGAGCGTAAGCAATTGGGGCAGACCTGCTCAAGCTGCTGCTGCGGGTCCACGGTCATCCATCTGTGAATGCCCCAGCTCCGAGAAAATGCAGAAATCAAAAGCAATTCACCCATTTTGCGAACGGATGTGCGAAGTAGCTACCACACGCAGTGCATACTCCTGCTCAGCATCGAGGAGCGCGGCGAGATAGCGCTCGAGCAGGAGGCGGTTGTCTTGTCCATCCATTATGGCAGTTCTCCTCGTCGATATGGCTGCGAAGCCGAGTGCTTCGATAGAATGGCTAAACATCGTCTCTTTTGTGCTGAGTACTGAGGCACACATATGTGCACCTTACCTCCACTGCTCCAAGCCATCATGGACCTCTTCAGACTGGTTTGCTGCAAAGATGGCTTGGATCTGCTCGGGATCGGGGGGACCACCAGCCACCAGCAGTGCGCCCAGGTCCTTCACGATGCGCAGACCATGTGCTGGCCAGACCAGCACCAGCATCTTCGCGGGTCCCGGTCCAGGATTGCGGAAGCCGTGCACCACCCCACGGGGAATGAAGACAAAGGTGCCCACCGGGCCGCGCACGATGCGCTCCTCCACCAGAAACTCCATCTCCCCATCCAGGACGTAAAACGCTTCGACTGCCTCCCAGTGACGGTGGGGCTGTGCGGCAGGCATTCCTGGCTCAGGCATCGTTTCAAAGATGGCCACGTCCTCTGTGTCCTCTTCGTCTACCTTGGAGATCATGGTCCGGCGTCCAAAGGGGAAGCTTCTGCCTTCTCCGGGTCCTAACACAATCGGCTCGTTTGGTGTTTCCATCGTTGCTCCTTTCGAGAATTCGTCTCGTGCCATCCAATGAGAGAGCATGATCTTGCCACCCACTCAGCTTCTCTCCGGCCTGCACGTTTTTTTGTTCGCGACTCGCTGCTCCATGAGGAAGCTCTGGCTCACCACAGGCTGGGCGCCCAGGGCTTCGATGAGGTGGGCGGAGTCGGAGACCCATCCGAACACCCTCTGCAGAATGAAGAGAGAGGCGTCGTGGTTGCTTCGGGACAGTCCCTGGCCGATTGGCTCGGCCGTGCAATCGGCCAGGAGCACGCACCTGAAATCTCGGAACATGGCGTCCCGCATCGTCGATTCGACGCAGACGCTGGTGGTGCAGCCAGTGAAGACCAGGTACTCAATTCCCAGACCGCGCAGGATCAGCTCCAGGTCCGTGCCATAGAACCCGCTGAAGCGGTGTTTGGAGACGACAATATCCCCTGGCTCCGGCACGAGCTCGCACACAATCTGGGTGTTCCAGGTATCGCGAATCATGATATGGCCCTCGGTGCCATCGGGCGTGGTGACCCTTTCGCCAACGCGACTCCGTTTAAGGGCGATCCAGTTTGGCGAGTCGACGGGACCAAGATCGGAGAGGTCAAGGCGGTATTCCGTCTTGAGGTAGACGATCTTCACGCCCGACTTGCGTGCGGCGGCCAGAACTCGCGCCGTCGGGACGATGGCCTGGCGTATCGAGGAAATGTCTACCCCGGCGCGGTGGAACATGCCGCCCTCGGCCCCGAAGTCGTTCTGCATATCGACCACGACGACGGCCGTTCTGGCCAGGTCGATGGTGGTCGGCTCCGGCTTCGCCTCAATCACAGCTTTGGTGTTCATTGATGCCATCTCAGGCTCCTTTGGTCGCAGTGCGACCGGACTTCAATCTTCGGGGCTTCTCCCAGAGAACGATGCTCCGAAATGGAATTGATTCAAACAATAGTGCTTTTGTCTCACTGCTCACAACGTTTCGTTTGCATCAACGTGTTCACTTCGATGCTGCTATCTGAGCCGCGTGCTCTTGGAAGTGGCTCGGCAGCGTCAGGCACAGGTCCAGGATCGTTTTGTATCCTGCTCCGAAGCAATAGGCACCTCGCCCCCATTCGTCGTCCCGCATCCCCTCAACCGTCGCTACCATCGCCGTGTGGGCTTTGTCGTACCGGGCGAGGATCAATGCACGAGTCTGGCTCCGGGCGCTCTGTTGGACCAGCCTGCGATTGATCAGTGGACCTAGCCAGCTCAGGAACGATGGCGGATTCAGGTAATTCTTCCCCTGGCGAACATGCTCAATCGCCTCCGGTGTACCAGCGAGTGCATCCGCAAAATGTGTCAGCACTTCCCCTATGGTCCATGCCGTCGAGCTGGTTTTCCGGTGCCAGTCAGCATCGGTAAGCGACTCCAGCAGGGTATGGAAGGCGGAACGTGTTTCCTCCAATTGGCGACGTAAAACCGTACGATCAGGAATGGCTGTACTTGTGGTTGATGATCTCGATACATGGGTCCTCATAATTGAATCTCCCTTTTCAAAACGTCTTTTCACTTGCTCGATTGCAATGAACATGGCATAGGGCCTGGAAGTCGCGCTTTTGATGGAGCAGTACTCTGTGCCATAGAAGTGAGGCTGAGCTCACCCTTTTTCTTCTTTCATGCGCCTAAAAACAGGCTTTCTCTCTGGATCTGGTGACTCTAGCGATTGCCTCCACCAGATGGAGGTGTTACAATCTCTCTACACCTCGACGTGAGCGTAACATATCAGCGGGAAATCATCGTGAGAGAGACGTGAAATGGGCCGATTGATTCTCAGATTGCTCGGGACGCCAGAAGTGAGTCACGCGGAGAAACGGCTCACCTTGCAAACCCGCAAGGTCCTGGCGCTGTTGGCCTACCTTGCCGTGGAGCAGGGGGTCCACTCTCGTGACAAGATCGCAGCCCTCCTCTGGCCAGAAAGCGATGAAGAGCGAGGCAAGGCTTCGTTACGCCGCGCCCTGGCCTATTTGCGGGAGAGCCTTGACGAACCCTCTCACGAGCGCTCTCGCAATGTGCCCCCGCCATCCACACATGTGCTGGTTGAACACCATATGCTCAGTTTCAACCTTGCTTCTGACTTCGAGATAGATACCCAGACCCTGCAAACGGCGTTTACGCTTGCTCGCCGTCGCTCGTCAGGTGATCCGCGCACGCATCTTGCCCACCTGCAGATGGGTGCTTCCTGCTATCGTGGCAACTTCCTGGACGGCCTCTTTTTGCCCAATGCGCCGGACTTCGAGGACTGGCTGCTACTGCAACGCGAAAGCTGGCGCCGCCAGGCCAATACCGTTTTCGACCGCCTCTCCGAGTGGCAGCGCGACGCAGGAGAACTGGAAAACGCACTTGAGACCACCACCCGTTGGGTCGAGCACGATCTGCTCAACGAGACGGCCCACACTCGCCTGATACAACTGCACTCAGCGCTCGGCGATCGCTCGGCTGCCTTACAAGCCTTTGAGCGCTGCCGGGCCGTCCTGGAGCGTGAGCTGAGCGCTGAGCCGTCATCAGAGACCATGATGCTGGCAGAGCGCATTCGATCCCAGATCTCTCCTGTTCGCAAACCGGTGATGCATGAAGCGCCTTCGCCACGGGAGGCGTGGGAATTCCCACTCACCGGGCGCGCTGCCGAGCACCGCACGCTGGTCACGGCGTTCCAAACCATGCTGCAAGGGCGCGTGCAGGTAGCGACCATCGAGGGGGAACCTGGCATTGGCAAGACACGGCTGGCAAGGGAGTTCCTGAGGTGGGCAAGAGCCCAGGGAGCCGATGTGCTTGAAGCGCGCGCCTTTGAGACGGGGAGCCGCCTGCCCTATCAACCGCTCGTCGAGGCGATGCGCAGTCGTCTGGAGGGCGAGCAGGATCTCCAGGCACTGCTCGGCGATGTCTGGCTGGCTGAACTGGCCCGGTTATTGCCTGAATTCCACGAGCAGGTAAGAGACCTGCCCCCTCCACTGTCTCTGGATGAAGCAGAGGCTCGCACCCGCCTGTTCGAGGCGGTGGCGCGTCTTGGGCAGGCTCTGGCGAGACGTGCGCCGGTCGTCCTCTTCATCGATGATGCGCAGTGGGCGGACGCGGCGTCGCTCGATGTGCTGCAGTATGCCAGCCGACGCTGGGCAACCGCACATCTTCCGGTGTTCTTGCTCTGCACCTTCCGTTCGGACGACCTGGCGAGCAGCGTCGCGCTTGCCGATTGGCTGGGCAGCCTGGAACGCACCCTGCCGGTCAGGCGTCAAGCCCTTACCGCGCTCACCTTTGAGGAGACGCTGCGGTTGGTCCAGTCGCTCTTCGGTGCCGGTAAAGGCACACCGGGGGCTGGAGGCAAGGGACAACCGGAAAAGGATGAAAGCATCGAAGCATGGAGCAAATGGCTTTTTGCTGAAACGAGGGGACACCCCTTTTTTCTGATCGAGCACCTCAAATTGCTCGCTGAACGGAAGGGTTTGTTCCAGGATGAAGCTGGAACGGTGCTGATCACTCCTGATCTGATCATGCATCAAGAAGCAGCACAGTCCCCCCTCCCGGAGAGCGTCCGGGACCTCATTCATGCGCGCTTAACGCGGCTGAGCCATCACGCGCTTACCCTGTGCGTGGCTGCGGCTGTTCTGGGCGATGGCTGCGCCTTTGATCAGCTCTGCCATGTGGCTGACATCAACGACAATCAAGGCCTGTCTGCCCTCGATGAGTTACTGACGCGAGGACTCTTGCAAGAAACGGGCGGCAGATGCTTCTTCGTTCATGATAGCATACGTGCAGAGGCCTACGCCGAAGCAGGCGAGATCAGGAGACGGGTCCTTCATCGCCGGGCGCTCGAGACCCTACAAGCGGCATCGGCCTCTCCTGCTGAACTGGCTCAGCATGCGTTGGCGGCAGGACTTCCTG
>Ga0209577_10002151_pt1 | contig 19150 bp, 21 predicted proteins | sample GraSoiAngelo_109_FD_185874 | JGI IMG/M metagenome (GOLD analysis project Ga0209577, IMG submission 185874) | Grasslands soil microbial communities from the Angelo Coastal Reserve, California, USA - 14_0903_12_20cm (SPAdes) (version 2) | ecosystem: Environmental > Terrestrial > Soil > Grasslands...
CGCAGGATCTTTCCAAAAGTCGCGCATTTCGAGTTCGCAGGCTCCGAGTCGCGCGAACTGATTATCGGAAAACACCCCGAGGTATTCGAACGTGATCGGGCCCGAACCAATCGTGACTACGGCGCGAACTGCATTGGGGTGTGTGCCCGCATACGCGAGGCCCAGCATCATTCCCCACGAGTTTCCGATCACGATAAATTTCTCGACGTGCAGTTGCTTGCGCAGTGCCTCGATATCTTCCATGTAGGCGTTCAGATTGATCGTGGACGAGTCGTACCGTGGCAGCTTCGATCTGCCCGTTCCGCGTTGTTCCCACATAACGCATCGATATTTTTCCCCGAGCTCGTCAGCGATACCTTCCATGGAGTGGATGTCTTCACCGGGGCCGCCGCTTAACACGAGAACGTAATCACCATTGGCCGGACCAACGACCTTGTAGAACAGATCGATCCCGTCGCGTGTGATCCGGCCGTCGACGGAATTCTGCAGTGCCGCGCCAACATCGGCTGAGACTCCGAGGGAGAAATTGAGCAGAAAAGCCGTTGCAATCGCGACGATGTGCGACCTGAATAGCACTTTACCGGCCGAACTCATTGCTCCCATCTCGCTCATGCAGAAATCTCAAGTCGCTCCAGGCCGGACACGCGTGAAGTAAAAGGTGTCTTCGCCGGTTTTGCCCTTGAATTGGTAAGACCATTCTTGAGTCAGATGATCGTTGTCTTCCTGGATCACGGTGAGACCGGTGTTGTGCCAGTCATCGGCCGATTTTAGGCCGGTAACCCGAACAAGGGAAAACGCCAACGGTCTCTGTGCATCGGTGATCGCCGGCGTTGCCATTTGTGGCTGATTCTTCGCCGAGCAGTAGTGAGTGGCAATGAGATGATCGCCATCGACGGTGAACATGGTAATCATTTCCGGCCCCTTCCCGGGTCGACATTGCTCCCTCAATGCACTGCTATTTGCCGTGACCGTATAAATTAAAGTCGTATCGATGCCCTTTATTTCTCCTTTCCACTCGCCTTTGAGTGATGACAGGCGATCAAACGCCTCCTCACTCTTTGTCTTGTCTGCTGCGAACGCAGCCGATGCCGCAACAAACAATGTCATGCCAACTATTCCAGAGACAACAGTTCGTTTCATAACTACATCCGATCGCGCCTAGATTTCGTTATCGCGCCCTTGTGTATCCGGCGTTGACGCGCCGTAACTGCAGGTGCTCGCCGCTGCTGAAACACGGTTTCGAACACGATGGTTTTGAACCGCTCAAGGGCTGCGGGACTGCGTTCCACTTTCATTCGCAGAACGGCGCCTTCCCAGGACGCCAACAGAAACTCAGCCAGTTCCGTGGCGTCAAAGCGCGAATCGACTTCGCCAGCAGCCTGAGCTGCGGCGATGCAGGACGCGAACAGTGTTCGCCACTCTCGAAAGATTGAGTCGAGCCGTTTGCGTAACAGTCTGCTGTGAGAACTGACTTGAAGGCTGAAGTCACCGATTAGGCAGCCGATCATCCAGCGATCGCGCTCCAGCTTTTCGGTAATAACGTCGAGATAGCGCCTCAGCCGTTGGCGCGGCGTGAGAGTTTCATCGGTGAGCGCCGCTGCCACCATATCCTTTAAGTAGTCGAAGTATCGGTTGAGGACTTCGACGGCGAAAGCCTCTTTCGAACGAAAATGATTGGTGAACGAGCCTTGTGGGGCGCCGGCCGCCGCGCAAATGTCACGCACGCTCGCTGCATGATAACCGGACCGAAAAAGGACGGGTAGCCCAGCTCGCAAAATTTGGTTGCGTAAAGAACGTCTACCCATTCCTCAAAACAATACGTACGTCCGTATTGAGCTGTCAACGCTATTTTTTGCCAACGCGTGATCGTCATTGTCAACGGAAGCGACTAGACGCCAATCTTGTAGCCACGCTCCTATGGGGCGTCTGCATTTTCGAAGCCGAGCGGTCCGGACGGCGCACAGCGCCGTGCCTACAGGGCATGCGGATTAGGATCGGCTACAGCTTGCGAGCGACAATTACCAGCCAAAGGCTGGCGTCATGTTGACTTGATCCATTAGTCGAGCGTGGGAGCTCGTAGAGGTTTTCAATTACAAATCCTGATTCATTCAACTGCGAACTCATCGCAGTCATGCTCCAATGCGTATCAACGATGTGTAGCTCGCGGTTCTCATCGTAGATCGTAACATTGAACAAGGTGCCGTCATTAAAGTAATCGCGGGTGTTGAAGTCCGTGGAATAGTTCGAAAACTTACAGGTCCGAAAGCATGGATGCGTCACCGATGCGACCAGACGGCCATCCGAGCGAAGAAGCCTGGCGATGTCCGACAATACGTCCAGGCAGGCCTCGCGGCTGGTAAGACACATCCAGACTCCATTAAAGGTTACGACATCAAATATTCCGGACTCAATTTCCTCTATTGTCTCGCTCACGCGGATTTGTTTGAAATCCGCACATAGCGATCGCGCAAGAGATGTCATCCTTGGCGCTGGGTCGTAGGTAACGATTTCCTGTAGCGGCAAGGTCTCCGCGCACAGGACGGCGAACTTTCCGTCACCGCCGCCGTAGTCTAACAATCGTTTCGGTCGAAGCGTCGCTAGTTTATCTCGAATGAAAGTAAGGACAGCGCGTCCTTCCGGATCATCGATTTCAGAATATGCGTCTGCAATCGCATTCCAGTCTGTGACGTTCATTCAGGCGATACGACGTGGAAAATGGTTAATAGTTGAGAGTTGCGGGTTGAGAGAAAGAAGGGAGGAAATCATGAGCGAAAGAAGAACCAGGCAAAACACCAAAAGCGAAAGCACAAAGTGGTATCGCGAAAGGACTGGATTGTGGCCGTTGAGAGCAGATGAGTGAAGGCTAATTATGATCCAACCCTCAGCTGCTTGAGAACTTTTTCCGCGCCGCGACGAATCTCTCCGCGGTATTGCTCGGTATCTGTCCACGACGACGCCGGCAACCTATGAGAATCAAGAATGGCCAATGCCTTTTCGGCGTGCTGTCGCGCCAACTCCTTTTGACCGTCTGCCAAATATGCTTCAGCAAGAGTCTCATTCGCATCAGCCGATTCAGCATAAGCAAGCTGGACGAGCTTCAAGACATCGATCGCTGCCTTCGGCTCGCCCGCGCGCATGTGATCCTGACCGATGGTGCTGACGGTGATTTCCGGGAATAATTGCGCGTCCGGGTCCTTACGCCGCGCTTCAATCAGTTGCTGTGTCACCTGGGCGACTCCGCCGGGCATCTGAATTTGATTGATGACCGACGCAGATGCCACCGTGTTCGCCAGCGCGTGTCCCGGTGTTTTGATCAGCGTGGTCACAAACCAATCCACGATGATGCCGGGCAACTCGGGATGGGGTTTGAACATGTCGGTTCCGTGGCCGCCTTTCGCCGGCACTTTCCCGATGTCGAACGGTTCATACCACAGCCAGGGCGCTTCGTGTGAGGCAGAGTAATGCACGAATTTCCTGCCTGGGTTTGATGCGGTGACGTAGAGCAGCTCCATCGCTTCTACAATTGGAGGGTACTCGTCATCGTCGGCCACAACGAACAGCTCTGGCAGTTGCGACGCCTGCCGCAGAAAGTCGAGACTTTCGGTCTCTCCCGAAAGCAGGACCAGCGATTTCACCTCGGCGGGATGGAGACGCGCGGTTTCGACGGAATCTTCAACGCCGATTACCCCTGCTCCTCCAATGCCGACAACATCCCGCTTTACTCCAGACTGCGAAACCAAATACTCAAATGCAGCGTCAAGCTCGCGGGGCCACCGCTGCTTTCTTGTCTTATTCGGATCGGTATCGACGGTTAAGACATTAATCCCGGCGGCAGCAAGCTGACGCGCGACATCGTCCCACGATTTCCGCGTGCGGTTGCTTTGATGGAACAGCAGCGCACCGGGACCGGATTTTCCCGCGGCAAAGTAGGTTCCTTTCAAGATTGTTCCGTCGGGCTTTTTGATATCTACGTCATGGGATGCGCCTTTTGCCGGCGTGGCGAAAAGACTCATCGCAACCGACAGAGCAGACAGAAAGAAGAAGTGTTTCATGAATCAGTTTTTCTATTTCGCGAACCGCCGAACACTGAATGAAATCGGAAGCCCGACGGTGAACATGGGACGCCGATACCCAGAAGCACGTCGTGAAGTTTATGCGGTCCGTGTGCGTGAAGCGCGGAGAGCGGCACAACGATTAGCGTCATCACTTCATCGACAATCGCGCCATAGATCAATCCGCAGATGAACCAGTGCTCGGTCAAAAACTTTAGCGTGCGGCTCGCGAGGTAGTAAGCAGTCGCTGCTGAGAACGCGATGAAGAAATGCAGGAAAACGCCGAGAACATAAATCGCGATGCCGCCTCCGTGAGCAGCTTGTCGCCCGAGCAAGCCGGCCGCGATCCCGAGCGGGACCTTCGTGCCGAATAGAACCAACGCTTGCGCAAGATCGAGAGTTCCCGCGCTCAGCCCGCCACTCGTGATTGCGAGGAAAGCATTTCGTCTCTGGGGTGTTCCAACCGCAGAGTTTGCGTTCATATTTTGCACCTCACTTTGAAGCGAAGTCATTTTTGATGACGTCGCCGTTCTTCATTACGAATTCGACCCGTTGGAGTTCAGTGATATCGATCACTGGATCGCCGGCCACGGCAATGAGATCCGCAAACTTTCCCGGCTCAATCGATCCGATGCGATCCTGCCAGCCCAACATTTCTGCGGCATTGCTAGTGATCGCTCGAATGACGTCGAGCGCCGGCATCCCGGCGGCGCGTAAGTTAACAAAAGCTGCGGTACTTGCTTCCCCGCGCGTCTTTCCGGGATAAAACCAGCACATGTCTGATCCCGCGGCGAATTTGACGCCCGATTTCAACACTCGTTCAACCAACTGATCATATTGCTGTTTCAGACTTGGCGCGGAACTGGCGTATGCGGCGCGGGAGGCAGCTGATATCACCACCATCTGCTCGGCAATCTTCCGCAAAAAGCCGTCATAGGAGGTTGGCGTCAGATCGAGGAACATGCCTTTGTCGCGCATCTGCTTGAGTTGTTCGTCGGTTACCTCATTGCCGTGCTCGATGGAATCTGCACCGGCATCGATCGCAGTTTGTATGCTGATCTTATCGACCGCGTGGACGGCAACCTTGAGGCGCTCGCGGTGTGCCTCTTCAACGACCGACGCAAGCTCAGGAACCGTGAGATTTTCATCGGCCGTAACCTTGATTACGTCAACGTTGTGGAACGCATTCTGCCGGACTGCCTGCCGTGCGCGGTCTGGTCCGTCAATTAACAAGAATTCCTGCTCAAGGATCGCGTCGGCAATGGCGGGATTGAGATTTTGAAGGTATGAACCTCGCGTGATGAGCTTGCGTCCAGAAGCCAGAATCCTTGGACCGGAGATGCGGCCAGCTTTGATCGCGTCACGCAGTTCAGTATCACCATCAATGCCAGAGTGACCAAGGTTTCGAACGGTTGTAATGCCGCTCTCAAGATCCTGGCGAGCCAGGTGTGCGCCCATCAAAGCGCGCTTCGTGGGAGATTCCACGATGGCCAGCAGATTTCCGGGCGCAAAAATCCCGTTCTCATGGCGTTGTGCCTCCGCTTCCGGGGGCCTAACGATGTCGAGAAACAAGTGAGTGTGGCCGTCAATCAAACCCGGCAACAACGTAGCGCTGCCGAGGTCGATTGTTTTGACGTCGCCGGGTGCATGAGTCAGAACTTTTGGCGGTGGACCAACTTCTTTGATCTTGCCGTTTTCAATCAGCACCGCAGCGGGCGAAAGGACATTCCCGGAACGCGGATCGAGCAGGCGACCAGCTTTTATCAGAGTTGTGGGCGACGACGACTGAGCGGCCAGTTGTGTAACAGCAAACATTCCGACTGCGCAGGAAAAGATTCGGCTTACGTTCATGTGTTCGTTTCGGATGAGATGCACCAGAATCATTATTGTTCCCGCACCCGAAAAAATTTGAGGAACATTCCCGCCCGTTTTTCGGCGAATTTTTGCTTGGTAGCGGGAACAAATGCCCGGCTGAGGACTCCCATTTCGGGATAACGGCGACATGTCCGCCGACCTGGAGTTTGAAAATCTTGTGAGACTTTACTATCGCGATCTGTATCGGTTCGGCTTGAGTTTGACTGGAAGCGAAGCCGACGCGGCGGATCTGACGCAGGAGACTTTTTACATTTGGGCGAACAAAGGTCACCAGCTCCAGAACCCGGCAAGCGTGAAAGGTTGGCTTTTCACGACGTTGCACCGCGAATTTCTCAAGACCTGTCGCCGCCAAAATCGTTTTCCAAGCGAATCAATCGACGAACGCACGGAGGATTTGCCGAACGTACCGGCGGAGTGCGCCGAGCAGGCCGATTCGCGAACGTTGCTTCGCATTCTGGGCGAGATCGCCGAAGATTTTCGCGCGCCGCTTGTGCTCTATTACATGGAAGATTTGTCCTATAAAGAAATCGCCGATGTCCTGGCGCTCCCGCTCGGGACGGTGCAGTCGCGTATCGCGCGCGCGAAAATTCAGCTTTTGCGTCGGTTGAGTGACACGAATTTGTCGCTGGAGCAGGCGAGATGAATACACGGATCGCCAAAGAAATCCTCCTTCTCTACCGCGGACCGATCGACGATTCCGATCCGCAATTTCGTGCGGCGTTAGACTACGCCAAAAGCGATCTGGAGCTTGGGCAATGGTTGCGAGAGCAAATCAAGTGCTACGATGCGATCCGGGCGAAGCTTCGCGGAATCGAACCGCGGCCTGAGCTAGCCGACAAAATTGTGTGCAGACGACCGATCCCGTTTCCGCGCGATTGGTCGCGCATTAGTCAGCTCGCTGCGGCTATCCTCATCTCGGCCACTGTGACCGCGCTGCTGATTAAATGGTCAGAGCATGGCAACCGTTCCGTTGCGGGTGCGCAGGAAATTTTCGTGACTGGCGAAGTTCTCGATATGACTTGCTACATTGCCTCCAACTTAAGCGGTCCCGAGCACGCCTATTGCGCGAAGGTGTGCATCGGGAATGGGGAGCCCGCTGGAATCAAAGATCGAGATGGAAAAGTTTATTTGCTGACCGGCGAACCTGGTCAGTCGATCAACGCCAAGCTGGCAGACTACGCCGCGCAGGTTGTGACAATCAAAGGAAAGAAAAGCGTGCGCGACGGCTTTGCACAACTTCAAGTCGAAGAAATTCGGAAGTTGTGATCGTTCCTTCGAACACATTTGTTGTGCAGCCTGGGCAGGCGCAACACCGTGGCGCCGACTGAAAATCCTCCTTTGCCTCTGTTTCTGCTCTTGGCGCGGACCGCGCGTGCCGGCTAGCTAATCGGGACCATCACCCAGGCGCATGACGGCGATGCGGCAATTGTTGGAAAATCGGCAGAGTTATCGAGCAGAAATGGGATCGTCTTATCGCGTCATCGACTCTAGCGACGTGGCTGTCGGATAACAAAGGCGATAACCGGAGCGAATCTGTTAACCAAAAATATCCGACTGCGGCTCCGCAAAGTCGCCTGCCCAGCCGAGGCTGGCGAAGATGGAAGGCATCCCTTTGGGCTGTGGACGCCGCGAATCCTCTTGTAATCGCGTCGAATACAAGGTCGCAGCGGGAATGAACCCGACTCGGCGCCGCCACTGCGGCGCCGAGTCCGCTACAACCTTAAACCAGCGTTAATAAGCAGGCGCAATTTGCACCGGTCGCTGAGGGACCACTGCCGCCGGAGCGGAAGATGGCGCCAGGGGCAGCGTTACACCGCCAGCTGCGGTGCGCACCAGCTGTACGATGATACCATGGTCGATGCCGGTCGAAGGATCGGTATAGCGGCCGCAGATCGTGTTCCCCCTATTGATCCCATTGAGCGAGGTAAACGTTGCGCCCGGGAAATCATATTGCAAAAACCGATTCGACTTCGGCATGAAAAGAATGCCGTGCGTCGCGCCCGCCGAGTCGCTATAACGGCCCACGATGAAATTCCTGTCGTTATTACCGAACAGGATCGTGCCGGTCGAGCCGACCGGATCAATCGGTGCGTGAATGGTGCCGTTGCTAGCGCGCCAGTACCCATGAGTCAGTCCGTCACTGCCTATGTAATAACCGCAGCTCTGGTTCGTCGTATTAAGCTGATAATCCAGAGTCGCCGTCGCGTTCGGCACCGTGAACTCCGTCACGTTGCCGCCGATACTTAGGAAGCCCGACTGTATTCCACTGCTCGGGATGACCGACCCGACAAAATCCGCCGCATTATTCACCCCCAGCACAATCGTAAACGTCGGTTCGATGTCGTAATTGGTGAAGGTGCCGTGCGAGAAGAAAAACCCCTCGAAAGCCCCCGCCGAATCGGTATAATCGCCGCACACCAGGCGGGAGTCATTGATCCCGCGCCCCTCGGTAAAGTTGGTGGCGGCGTTCGGATCCGCTATCGGTCGGCTAAAGCTCCCATTACTAAACCTGGTGAAGCCGAACGACGCCCCGCTGGTATCCACAAAGAGGCCGGCGATGTCGTTCGTAGTGTTAATCTTCTGCGGCCGCGTTTGATTCCCGGTGCCCGGATAATCAAACTGGCTCACGAATTGAAAACTAAACGCTTCTGGCGACTCCGGCGACTGCGCCAACGCTCCCGTCAAAGCAAGGGCCGCGAAGCCCACTGCACAACTAACTAAACGAAGTGATATTTTCATAATTAATGATTCTTTCCAAAAAGAATCGCTGCGCAACGATTTTTTGGACTCATGGCCAATGATTTTGCTTTTCTGGCGGCCGTGGAAAGCCGCGTTCGAAGTGCAGAACGGAGCTAACTCGTTAACTTGGAAGCTGTCCGACTTTCGATCCCCAAAGTCGCCTCCGAAGGCTTCGTGCCGTCAGGTGCGGGTAATGATGCAGATATGATTATCAACGCGCAGTTGAAATTCGCCAAGCATGCATGCCGCGCTAATTTCCAGTTACCGCCAGCCATGAAAACAATTCACGGTTATCACCTCATCAAGCCACAAGGCCTGCACTGGCGACCGTCCAACCTCATGGAAATTCCGAACGCGGATTATCTTGAGCGGACCGGGAGCGAAAATATCGGAGCGCGGCTCTGGCGATTACCGCCGAAAAGCGCGAACACGTTGCCAAGCATGTCCGCTCTGAGGAGTTCTATTTCGTGCTTGAAGGCAAGGGCCGGATGCGCATCGGCGATGAGACGTTGACCGTGCCGAAGCACGGAGGCGTACTGGTCGGGCCTGAGCAGTTGCGCCAGGTATTCAACGACACCAATGACGAGGTTCTCTGGCTAATTGTTGGCGCGCCGGAGGAACTGGAATTTTTACAAGGTTCAAAATCCGAAATCGATCTTTCTTTATTTTATCCGGTCGATCCGAAGCAACTGCCAAAGGAACTCGCCGGCGAAGAATGGCCACCGAAGGGAAGTGACCAGTGACGGGTCGACGAGAAGGGCAAAGACGAAAAGGAGCTACAGCGATTTTGGCCAGAGCCAGCCGAATATTGCCGCTGTGAGCAGCGCGTAAATCACGCTATCGAAAAGATGCTTGAGCGTGATGACCCAGCTTCGGCCGCTCCAAATGGATTCCTGGGCGTGGGCTGCGCCGTATCCTAAGAAAGCGACGGTACCAATAACACGGAATACCTGCAAGACAGCGGTCCCGGGCGGCAGCAAACGGCCGGACAGGTAAGCAGCAAAAATGCCGATCACCACACAATACAAAAACCATTGGACCATATTCTTTCCCATCGAAGGTGGGCCGCTGGGGAGTACAGTCAGCAAACCCACCGGTCCGCGTTTCATTTTCTCGATCACAGACGCCGATTTCATCTCCTTGAATGAAAAGTACGGAAAGAAATAGGCAGGACCTCGGGTTACGCCCGCACTTCGCAGCGCGTCGGTGACACGTTCTTCGTCCGGCAATTTGCGGTAATCACTTTTGTGATAAGCGAGCACCATGTGCATGACGAAGCTGGCGGAAAAGACAATCACAGCCGAAAGAAGAATGGGAAGCCACAGGGTGATTAGCGGAATCATTCTTACTCCTTTACTCCTTGCGTGATCCTAATGTCAAAACAGAGATCCCGGATATTGGGAAACCGCTTCGCGCACATGGTGGAACGCGACCTCCGGGCGCGTTGGGAAAGAAATGCGGCTATGCCGCCGATTATCTGCGCCTTCGGCGAATTGTTTTGGCCATCGTCTTCGGGGAAGCCGATCCACCTTTACGGCCGAGCGAGGCGTTGAGCCGATTGAGGCTGGCCTTGGGCCAGAGCTTGCTGGTGTTGTAGTAATCCCGGAATGATGGCGTTCGCTTCGGTAGCGTGAGCCACTTCACTTTCCATCTGGTGTAGATGTGCACGTCCGGCTTCAGAGCGCCGGGCTTATCGAGCGTTCCGACGCGCACGAACCGGATGTTAGGTTTATGTCCGTAGTCGCTCCAGATCGCGGTCTGACATGTGGGGCAGCGGTAGATATCGTGCGGTCCGTTCTCGCGTGGCACCGGCACTGCTACCGGCGTGCCGCGGAGCAGCTTGACCGCCTGGGTCTCGATGATCGCGTTGAGTACGAACGCGCTGCCCGTCAGCCGCTGGCAGTCGTCGCAGTGACAGCAGTGGACGAACATTGGTTTGTTGAGGAGCTGGTAGCGGATGGACCCGCAGGCGCAGCGGCCGGTGACTTTCTTTGCCATGGTGAACAATCCGAGCGAGGCGCGCGAATAATTCTTTAGTAATGCGACCCGATGTATTCCCACGTCTGGTGATGCCAATAGGGCCATTCGTGTCCGCCTTCCGGGCCCCAGTCGTCCAGGTGATGAGCGATGCCGCGGTTCCTGAGAATCTCAGACATCCGGTACGTGGGCCCGCTGTTTTCCCACGGGCCACAGCCGGTCACGAGGTGGATGTCGCAACTGGCGTACTGAAGGAAATACCATGGGTCACTCTGGTTGGCCATATAGTCCACGGGGTTATTGAAGTAGAAGTTGTCATCATACATGCCGTCCATGGAGTCCCGCATGTCGTAGATGCCCGAGAGCGCGTAGCAGCGTTTCACGTGGTCGGGATGCTTGAAGAGAGTGTTGGCCGCGTGATAGGCGCCGAGCGAAGCGCCCAGCGTGGCAATCCCGATGCCCGGCGTCTGGCACTGGGAATCGATGAACGGGAAAACTTCGTTAGCGACATAGGCGTCGTACTGCGCCTGCATCCAGCTCCGGTGAAAAGGGTGCGCTCCCTTGTTTTGAAATGAATCGCTGTTCACGCTGTTGATGCAGAAGATTCGAATGCGCCCTTGCTCGATATAGGGGCTAAGCGTGCGAATCATGCTTTGACCTTCCATCTCCCATTCGTCGCCGCAGCTGGTCGGGAAAGCGAGGATGGGCCAGCCGTAATTGCCGTAGATGGCGACACCCATGTTCCTGTTGAGACGGTGCGAGTACCAACATTGATGGTTACGATGCATGGCATGGGATAATAACGGGTTGCCACGTGGGCTCAAGCCTGGAAAGACCATGTCCTGATCGACTAAGCAACGCCTTACCGCTCTACGTTCATGACGGAGACCTAGGTCATTGCGCGCGAGCGGAAGGTGAGTGCCAAAGACAAATTACCTTTTGCGAAGCGATCACGCGGCGTTTCGCTCTTAATATTTATTTCTGAATTTGTCGGTCGCAGTTTTGGCTCCGCTGTCGAGACTCATGCGCCATCTGAGGTTAACCCGGATTGCCAATGTGAGAATCCGTGACATTTCTGAATCCAAAGCGCTGCCGCGCTGCATCTCACAATGCAGAAACTCGCACAGCGTATGGAAACACTTCTGCACGATATCCGCTTCGGTTTTCGGCAACTAATGAAACAACCCGGCTTTGCCGCACTCGCTATCATTTCCATGGCGCTTGGCATCGGGGCTAACACTTCGATCTTTAGTTTAGTCGATACGGCTTTGCTGCGGCCGCTTGCGGTGAAGGAACCTTCGCAGTTGGTCGAGCTTTACGGTACGCTGCACAACGGCGCGGACTGGTCGCTCCAGTCATATCCGAATTACAAAGAGTACCGCGATCGCAGCACCGTCTTCTCCGGTCTGTTTGTTTATCGGGTTGTCGTCAGCAGTCTCACGGTGAACAAGTCCAGCCAGCGCGTCTGGGGTTATCTTGTTTCCGGAAACTATTTCGATGTTCTCGGCGTGAAGCCGGCGCTCGGGCGCGGATTTTTGCCAGAAGAAGATCAGACGCCTGATTCACATCCCGTTGCCGTGATTAGTTACAACTGTTGGCAACACCGGTTCGGCGGCGATCCACAGATCGTGGGCAAGATAGTTGAGTTTAACAGTCGCCCGTTCACGGTGGTCGGCGTGGCGCCCAAGGGATTTATCGGCACCGAGGTCGCCTACGAGCCGGAGATGTTTATTCCGGTAGTGATGGCGAAGACGATCGAACCCGGGAGCACGTGGATCGACAAGCGCGACTCGAACAATCTCTTCACCGTGGGCCGATTGAAGCCTAGCGTATCGGTCGCGCAAGCGAAGGCTGAGCTCGAGACGCTGACCGCGCAGCTCGCTAAAGATTATCCGGTGAACGTCGGCCGTGGCATCCGCCTGGGTAAACCCGGCTTGTTCATTCCCGATATCGCGAATTCTGTCTTCGCCTTCACCGGAGTGCTCGCGGCCGTGGGTGCACTCGTGATTTTGCTCGCGTGCGTGAATCTTGCCAGTCTGCTTCTCGCGCGCGCGACTGAACGGCGGCGGGAAATTGCCGTGCGGCTCGCTATCGGCGCAAGTCGACAACGACTTGTCAGACAACTGCTCACTGAGAGTCTTCTCATCTCACTCAGCGGTGGCGCGGCCGGCGTGTTTCTCGCTTCGGCAATCAATAGCGCTGTGCGAGGCATTCGCCTGCCGAGCGATGTTACCTTGCTATTCGATCTGCGCACGGACTGGCGTGTGCTCAGCTTCGCGCTGCTGCTCTCGATCGGGACGGGAATTCTTTTCAGCCTCATTCCTGCGCTGCAATCGTCGAAACCGCAACTCGTCCCCGCGTTGAAAGACGAATCATCGATGGCCGGTTTCCGTCGCTCACGTTTGCGGAACTTTCTCGTTGTGGCGCAAGTCAGCCTTTCGTTGATCCTGCTCATCAGCGCCGGTCTTATTGTGCGCAGTCTGCAAGCCGCTCAGAAGATGCGGCCCGGCTTCAATCCAGAAGACGCGATCGCGATTTCGTTCGATGTCAGTTTGCAAGGCTATAACGAGGAGCGCGGCCGCGCGTTTCAGAAGCAAATGCTGGAGCGAGCGCAGGCCTTGCCGCAAATCGAAAATGCCGCGCTGACTGATTATCTCCCGCTGGGATTGAACTACAACGACAGCACGATCTATGTCGAAGGAACGGAGTTTAAAGGCGCGAGCACGTTGCCGATCGCAATCCCAATCGAGAGCAGCCCGGGTTATTTCGATGTGATGGGTATTCCACTACGCGGCCGTGATTTTCGCGCCGACGAAAACAAGAAGGAAAGCCGCGTCGCGATCGTGAACCAGACGTTCGCGAAAAAGTTCTTCAATGGACAGGACCCGATCGGGCGCCGCTTCAACTGGCATGGGCCTAAGGATCCCTTCTTCGAGATCGTGGGCGTGGTGCCCGACGGAAAATACAATTCGTTAGGCGAAGATCCCAAACCCGCTCTCTATACGCCGCTCTATCGCGATTACAGCGGCGCAGTCACTTTGGTGGCGCGCACGCGCGGCGATCCGCGGCAGGTGTTGATCGCCTTGCGCGGCGAAGTGCGCAAGCTCGATCCGTCGATTTCCGTTTACGCAGCAAAGACGCTGAAGGAGCACATGAGCACATCACTTTTTCCTGCGCGCATGGCCGCAATTGCCCTCGGCAGTTTCGGTGTCCTCGCGCTGGTTCTCGCGGCGGTTGGGATCTACGGCGTCATGTCGCACGTAGTCGCGGGACGCACGCGCGAGATCGGATTGCGCATGGCGCTTGGCGCACAGCTCTCCGAGGTGCAAAAGCTGATTCTGAAACAGGGAATGTTTCTTGCCTCCATTGGTTCGTTAGGTGGATTACTCATTGCCTTCGGCGGCGCGCGCATGATGAAAAGCTTGCTCTACGGCGTGAGCGCTTCCGATCCGGTGACCTTCACGTGCGTCGCCTTGCTCTTGTTGACCGTCGCGCTTCTCGCCTGCTGGGTTCCCGCGCGCAGAGCCAGTCGCGTTGAGCCGATGATTGCGTTGCGGGCGGAGTAAGCCGGATGCGCGGCAATTCGTCGCCTGATTGACACTTACTGCGTCGGCGATATGCTCGCCGCCGTGCCGGAGGAAAACCAAAGGCGCGGCGCCAGTCGGTATGACGCGGTCGTCGCGACGTTTGTTGGATTCCTGGCTCTCTGTGTTTCCGGTTACACCGCCTACATGCAGCGTCAGCAGGTGCGTGCGGCGGTATGGCCAATCTTGGAGTTCGACAGCAGCAACGGTCCCGACATTCACTTTACCGTTTCTAACAAAGGAGTCGGCCCGGCGATTATACGGCATGTGATTGTGAAATTGGATGGCCAGCCAATGAAGAATTGGAATGAGGTGCTCGACAAGCTGACTGGACCGGGGAAGCATCGGTATTCAGAGAGCGACATAACCGGCCACGTGTTCGCCCCGGGTGAATCCATGACCGTGTTTACTCCACACGATCCCGAAGGCAACGCGCTAACTGACAGATCCAACCCGCTATGGGTCGAGATGGATAAGGATCGCGGACGCATGTCGGTGGAGATCTGTTATTCCTCCACGCTCGGCGAATGCTGGACCCTGCGGGCCAGCGGATTGGCGCCCGGGTTGACGACCGAGAACCGTCATTGCCCGACGCCGTCGGCGAATACGTTCCAGCAGTAGTCAGCGAGCTGTCGCTGCAATTTGTTTGTCCGGCCGAAGAAAACGAACGACGAAGTCTAGCTCTGAGGAAAGCCAGAACCAGGAATTACAAATTTTTCCTCAGTTCCTGATTTTCTTAACAGCTCTCTGGTTTTCGCGAATCACGATTGCTTCTTTACGGCTTCTCGCGCCGGTCTGTCCAAATCCTTCCGTATACGATCAAGGATGCCATTCACAAATCGCCCCGAGTCTGCGCCGCCGTACGCTTTCGCCAGCTCGATGGCCTCGTTGATGGAGACGACCGGCGGGATGTCGTTCCGATAAAGCATTTCATAAATCGCCAGCCGAAGAACGTTGCGATCCACTGCTGAAATCCGGCGAAATTCGTAGTTCTCGCAGTAACGCCGGATGCGCTCGTCGATGTCCGGCAAATGCGCCACCATGCCCTCGATCAGCGGCTGTGCGAAATCACGGACGCGCGCTGGCGCGGGACAAAACTCCCAAAACTCATCGATCTTCTCAGGACCTTCGCCGCGCTGGAGATCTCGCCAGAAATGATATTGAACTGTAGCTTCCCGCGCTCGTCGACGTTTACCCATAGCTCACCCTCCGCGAAGTTCCGACAAAACATTCGCGACTTCCACCGCTGCCCGCGCGGCTTCGGTGCCGCGATTGATCTTATTGTCAAGACAACGCGCGCTTGCCTGATTCTCGTTATCGAAACTGAGCACCACGTTAATGATCGGAACGCCGCGTTCGACGGCGATACGCTGGAGTGCGTCAGTGACGGACCGGCTGAGGTTTTGGGCGTGATTCGTTTCGCCCTGTAGGATCACTCCGCATGCAATGATTGCGCCCACTTTATTTTGGCTCGCAAGTTCGCCCACGATGACGGGGATCTCGAACGAGCCGGGCACGCGGTGAAGAAAAATGGTTGCGTCCGGCGCCAGCTGGCGCAGCTCTTTGGTCGCGTGATCGACAAGCCCATCTACATATGACGCATTATACCGGCTCGCGACGATGTGGAACGTACGTTTGGCTCGGTCGACTGGCGGACGAGATGGCGATTCCTTCGTCATTCGTCATTCGGATTTCTCATTCGCGAATGCTTAGAGCAGGTGTCCGAGCTTGGTCTTTTTTGTTTGGAGATATTTTTCGTTGTGCGGATTAGCATCGGCCCGGATCGGCACCTGCTCGATCATTTCCAGACCGTAGCCCTCGAGGCCGACGACCTTCTTAGGATTGTTCGTCAGGAACCGGAATTGCCGCACACCGAGATCGAACAGAATCTGCGCGCCTAATCCGTAATCGCGCAGGTCGCTCGGATAACCAAGCTTTGCATTCGCCTCCACGGTATCGAGTCCTTCCTCCTGCAACTTGTACGCGTGGATTTTTGCCGCCAGTCCGATGCCGCGGCCTTCCTGACGCATGTAAACCAAAACGCCGTTACCTGCGTCTGCGATTTGCCGCAGCGCTGCGTGCAATTGATTTCCGCAATCACATCTGCGCGAAGCGAAAACGTCTCCAGTGAGACATTGACTATGCACGCGTACCAGCGTCGGTTTGTTTTTCTCGATTTTGCCTTTCACCAGCGCGAGATGATGCTGGCCGTCAATCTTCGAGCGATATAAATGCAAATCGAAATCGCCATAGTCGGTCGGCATCTTCACGATTTGCTCCAACTCGACCAGCTTTTCGCTCTTGCGGCGATACGCGATCAAGCTTTGGATCGTGCAAATGCGCAGCCCGTGTTTGCTGTGAAATTCCATCAGCTCCGGCAATCGCGCCATCGTCCCGTCGTCGTGCAAGATCTCGCAGAGCACGCCCGCGGCTTGCAGTCCCGCCATTCTTGCCAGGTCGACCGCGGCTTCGGTGTGACCGGTGCGCCGCAACACGCCGCCGTCTTTGGCGCGCAGGGGAAAAACGTGACCAGGCTGGTTCAAATCTTCGGGCGATGATTTCGCATTAGCGATGGCCAATATTGTCGTCGCGCGATCGTAGGCGCTTATGCCCGTGGTCACACCGCGCGCTGCGTCCACGGACACGGTGAAATCGGTCTTATGTTTTTCCCGGTTTTGCGCCACCATGCGCTGCAAGCCGAGTTGATCAGCCCGCTCATTCGAAATGGGGACGCAAATCAACCCGCGGCCGTGTGTAGCCATAAAATTCACCGCTTCAGGAGTTACCTTTTCCGCCGCCATCACCAAATCGCCTTCGTTCTCGCGATCGGCATCATCGGTGACGATGACCATGCGCCCTTTGGCGATTTCGCTTAGCACATCGTCAACCGTATCGAACTGGAATGTTTCTACCGGCTTTGTAATCATCAGTAGAATACCATTACGCCCAGCGCCGCTCTGGGCAACTCTTGTTAGTGCTCATGCTCCTAATGGAAAATTCGCCAACGCGAGCATGACCACGAGCATGATCCAGGTCATTTCGCGCTTGAGGCCACAATTGCCTCCGGCCGGTACATGTCGCGGTTACTTCCCTGGAATTCGGCTTTCAGGGTTACAGTGAACCGCGAAAGATCGACAAGATCCCAGCGCGTGAATTTCCACACGCCATTCTTCGGGCGTGTCTCGTGCTGGAATCCAACGAGGAAATGCACCGCGTCGTCGCGCACTTTATTCGTGCCCTTCCTTGGCTCGAAATAAAAGGCGCGGAAACTACTGTCGCGGCTCCCTGTGGCATAAAGTTTTGGGTCCAAATAGAAGACGCGTTTGCTCTCCAGGTCGATGATGCGCAAGTCCGGATAACCTGAACGCTGCACTTTGCCCTCGGCGGTAAGGGGAAAATCGCAGCGCAACCCGGAAATGCTGTTGAGTAGCTCGCGCAGCGTGTCTTCGAAACGACTACTCACTTCGTTGCTTCGATCGACCTGTCGAATCGCACTGCCCGACGCGTTGAGTCGCTTCATGGCGTCATCGCACGCGGCGCTGATCGCTTTTGCGACGCGCTGATCGACTGCGTTGTGTGTATCAAAAGGCAGGATTTTTTTGCCGGTGGTATCAAAATAACCTTGCTGAGGGAACGCCGCGCAGTTGTTGATCTTCATCGAGTAAACCAGGGAATGAGCTGATCGACCGGCGCTTGTGCTGTAGCTGGAGGCGCTGATTCCGGCCGCACATTTCCTGATTGTGCCCAAGCGCCCGCCACAACGGCTGTGATCGCGACGAAAGCAATGAATTTCATCCAGTCGGATTGAAAATCGCTGCGCGTTCTTCAGCAACACTAAACGCAGCTCATGGGGCAGCGGTGAACACTTGAATTTACAAACGCCGCGCTGTTTTGCTTCACGGATCAAAGTGCGCCCAATGACCGAAACAGCCGTAATCACTTCATCGCAGCGATGGGAACAAGCGCCCGCGCTGTACGAGGGACAGGCATGTTGCTTGCCGGACCATTTCTGGTTAGAGACTAACGGTGCACTTATCCAAGTCCGACAAGATTTTCGTTGCCGGCCACCGCGGGATGGTCGGAAGCGCGCTTGTTTGCCGGCTTGAAGCGGAAGGGTTCACGAATGTGCTGAAACGCGACCGCTCGCAGCTCGATCTCACAGACGAATCTGCGGTTGCGAAATTTTTTACAGACGAACCTCCGGACGTCGTGGTTGTCGCGGCAGCGAAGGTCGGCGGGATAAAAGCGAACAACGAATACCCGGTTGAATTTTTGCTCGAAAATTTGCGCATTCAGAACAACATCATTCGTTCCGCCTTCGAAGCTGGTGTGCGCAAACTGCTCTTTCTTGGCAGCTCCTGTATTTACCCGAAATTCGCTCCGCAGCCGATTCCAGAAACCGCCCTGCTCACCGGTCCGCTGGAACCAACGAATGAAGCCTACGCAATCGCGAAGATTGCCGGAATCAAACTCTGCCAGGCATATGCGCGCGAGTACGGCGCGACCTTCATCTCGGTTATGCCAACGAACCTTTACGGGCCTAACGATAGTTTCGATCTGGAGACATCGCACGTGCTGCCCGCGCTTCTGCGCAAGGCGCATGACGCCAAAACCCGGAATGAGAACAAGCTAATCGTGTGGGGAACCGGAAAACCACGTCGCGAATTTTTGCACGTGGACGACCTTGCCTCAGCCTGTCTTTTGTTGCTGGAGAAATACGACTCCCCGGAGATCGTCAATATCGGTTGCGGCGAAGATATCACTGTTCGCGAACTAGCTGAGCTAATCTGTGATGTAGTCGGCTTCAACGGCGAACTGGTGTGGGACGCCACGAAACCGGATGGCACGCCGCGAAAACTCCTGGATATAACCAAAATTCGAGCGCTGAGCTGGCAACCAACCATCCCGCTGCGACAGGGCATT
>Ga0209577_10002153_pt1 | contig 19130 bp, 22 predicted proteins | sample GraSoiAngelo_109_FD_185874 | JGI IMG/M metagenome (GOLD analysis project Ga0209577, IMG submission 185874) | Grasslands soil microbial communities from the Angelo Coastal Reserve, California, USA - 14_0903_12_20cm (SPAdes) (version 2) | ecosystem: Environmental > Terrestrial > Soil > Grasslands...
GTTCCAGGCGCTGACGAGATGGCGGCGCGAGTCGGGGCGGTTGCGGATGTTACTTACCACCTGCGCGATCTGGTCGATCTCGCCACCTTCCGGCGTGCGCCAGTGCCGCCACTGGTAGCCGTACACCGGTCCCAGCTCGCCGCGCTCGTCCGCCCATTCGTCCCAGATGCTGACGCCGCGCTCCTGCAGCCACTTCACGTTGGTCTCGCCACGCAGGAACCACAGCAGCTCGTAGACGATCGATTTCAGGTGCAGCTTCTTCGTCGTCAGCAGCGGGAAGCTCGTGTCGAGCGCGAAGCGCAGCTGCCGGCCGAAGACCGAGAGCGTGCCGGTGCCGGTGCGATCGGACTTGCGCGCGCCGCGCTCGAGTACCTCGGCGAGGAGATCGAGGTACTGGCGTTCGCTCATAGGATGAGAGTCAGAGGGTGATGGTGGCGGCGAGGTCGGCCGCGCTCTGGAAGCGCTCGCTCGGTTCCTTGGCGAGCATGCGCTCGAGCAGCGGCTGGTGCATGGCGAGCGCCTCGGGCAGGCGCGGCACGGGCGCCATGACGTGCATGCGCATGAGATCCGCCGGGCCAGCCGAGTCGTAGATGCGCGTGCGCGTGAGCATCTCCCAGAGGATCGCCCCGAGGCTGTAGATGTCGGAGCGCGCATCCACCGTGCGGCCGGTGCACTGCTCCGGGCTCATGTAGCGCGGCGTCGCGAGCAGGCGCTGCTGGCCGGTGAGGATGGAATTGATCGCCAGGTCCTTGGCGAGGCCGAAGTCGACGATCACGGGCCGGCCGTCGGCACGAAACAGGATGTTCGCGGGCTTGAGATCGCGGTGGATGATGCCGCGCGAGTGGATCGTGTCGAGCGCGCGCGCCACGTGCGCCGTGATGCGCAGCGCCGCGCGCGGCGTGAGGCCCTCGTGGATGCGCGCGGCGAGCGTGCCGGAAGGCAGGTATTCCATCGCGATGTACGGGTGGTCGCCGGCGAAGCCCTGGTCGTAGATGCGCGCCACGTGCTCGATGTCGAGCTTGGCGAGGAGCTTGTACTCGCGCACGAAGCGCTCGAGGAACACCTTATCCTGGCGCACGCGCGAGTCGAGCACCTTGAGCGCGACGCGCAGCCCGTCGTAGTCGCGCTCGGCGAGATAGACCTGCGCCTGGCCGCCTTCGCCGATGCGCTGCACCAGCGTGAAGCCGGGTACGAGCGGTTCTTTCATCGGGCCATATACTGCCACGGCGCGCTCAGCGCTTCACCCAGAGGAATATCTCGCGGATTCGGGCGCCCTCGGAGACGTAGCGCGTGCGATCGGGCGGCCAGTCGCCCATGCGATGCCAGTGCGAGACGATGCGCGCGCCGCTCGCGAGCTCGCGCTCGAGGCGCGGCCGCAGCCGCAGATTCATGTCGGGCGAGAGAAACAGCGTCACCACGCTCGCCCCGGCGAGCTCGGTGGCGAGCAGGTCCTCCTGCCGGAAGCTGATGCGCTCGGCGACGCCGGCGGCCGCGGCGTTGGCGCTCGCCTCGGCGATGCGCTCCGGATCGATATCCACGCACACGCCCCGGGCGCCGTAGCGGCGCGCCGCCTCGATGACGATGCGCCCGTCGCCGCAGCCGAGGTCGTACACCACATCGCCCGGATGCACGGCGGCGAGCTCGAGCATCGCCGTCACCACCTCGCTCGGCGAGGGCTCGTAGCGCACTTCCGGCGACGGTGCCTGCGCCGCCTGGCTGCAGGCGGCGACGAGGCAGACCGCGAGGGTCAGAGCACGCGTGCGAGGAATGACGAAATGTCGGCGATTTCCGGCGCGCACACCGAGTGCGGCATCGGATAGTCGTGCCATTCGACCGCGTAGCCGAGCTTCTGCAGGTACTCGCGCGAGGCTTGCGCGCGCTGCATGGGAATCAGGTCGTCGTAGCGGCCGTGGGCCATGAAGATCGGCGTCTCGCGGTTCGCCTCGGCGCGCTCGGCGGCGAGCGTGCCGGCAAGCGGCAGATAGGTGGAGAGCGCCATCACGCCCGCGAGGCGCTCGGCATGGCGCAGCGCGGTGAGAAGCACGATCGCACCGCCCTGCGAGAAGCCGGCGAGCACGACGCGACTGGCCGGCAGCCCCTGGGCGGCGATCAGTTGCTCGGTGAGCTTCTGCGAGGCGCGCAGGCCCGGCTCGTCCTCGGGGCCGCCGCCGAACTGGAAGATGTCGTACCAGGCGCGCATGCGCATGCCCTGGTTGATGGTCACCGGGCGGATCGGCGCGTGCGGAAAGACGAAGCGCACCGGTCTTGCCAGCTCGAGCTCCGGCACGATCGGCTCGAAGTCGTGGCCATCCGCCCCCAGGCCGTGCAGCCAGATGACCGCCGCGTCCGGGTTCGGGCCGGTCTCGATCTGGATCGCATCCATGCGCCCGAGTTTAGCGGTAGCGCGGTCACCGGGTTTGGTGTTAGATGGCGCCGGGGAGGGAAATCGGGCCGTGGTTCGCGCGTTGGCGCGCACGCTCGCGTATGGACAAAAAGGTGCTGGTCGCCGACGTGCCGGAGGTCAAGGCACGCATGGCGGCCGTCCTCACGCACGAGCGTCCCGTGTTCGTGCATACGCTCGCCGCGGCGCTGAAGGCGCTCGCCGCCGAGGATTTCGCTCTCCTGCTGATCGGCATGCACTTCGACGATTCGCGCATGTTCGATCTCTTGCGCGAGGTGCGCGCCGGCAGCCGCAATCGCGCCGTGCCGGTCGTGTGCTATCGCATGCGCCCGTTAGCATTCACCGCGTTGAGCACGAATGTGATCGAGGTGACGGTCAAGGCGCTGGGCGCGGGCGCCTTCGCCGACCTCACGAGCTACGCCGAGGACGAGGGCAACCAGGCGCTCGCGCGCCTGGTGGCGGTCGCTACAGGATCCGGCTGAACCACGCCGCCGACAGGCCGGCGCCAAGGACGAGCAGCGCCGCGGCGGCGGCGGCAAAGAATGCGGTGAGCTCGGTCTCCTCGCGCTGCAGGGCGAACTTGGTGGTCAGGCTGTCGTAGATTTTCTTCAGCTCGGTGCCGCTCGTCGCGTTGAAGTACTCGGCATTGGTGAGCTGGGCGATCGACTTCAGCGTTTCCTCGTCGAACATCATGTAGATCGAGTAGCCCTCGAAGGCGACCGGCCCGCCCTGCGCGTTGCCGAAGCCGACCGTATAAACGCGCACGCCATGGTCGGCGGCGAGCCGCGCCGCCTCCAGCGGATCCGGGCCGATCGTGCGCCGGCCGTCGGTGAGGAGGATGATCGCCGCGTTGGCGTTCGACCCCGGCGGCGCCGGCCTCGCCTCGCTGCGCCGCGGCCGCGTGCCCGGGCCGAACGACTCGACGTCGATGCCTTCCTTCGGGTAGAGCGCGGCGAGCGCCACGATGATGCCGCTGCCGATCGCCGTATGGCGGTCGAGCTGCAGCCGGTCGATGGCGGCGATCAGCTCGTCGCGCTCGCGCGTCGGTTGCTGCACGAGCGCCGCAGTGCCGGCGAAGGAGACGATGCCGATCTTGACGTCGCCCGGCGGGTCGCGCACGAACTCGCGCGCCGCCGCCTGCGCCGCGGCGATGCGCGAGGGCTGCACGTCGGAAGCGCGCATGCTGAGCGAGACATCGATGGCGAGGATGATGGTGCGGCTCGCCGAGGGCAGCGTGATGAGCGCGGTGGGGCGTGCGGTGGCGAGCACCGCCAAGATGAGCGCCGCCGCATAGAGAGCGGCGGGCAGGTGGCGCCGCCAATGGCTCGGCCTCGCCGCCACGATGCCGGGCATGCGCACGACGGGACGGCGCAAGTAGAGCGCGGCGAGGATCGGCAGCGCCGCGAGCGCGATGAGGGCCTGCGGCCAGAGGAGCTTCACGCCGGGCGCTTGCGGATGGCGGACTTCGGCCGGAAGGCCTTCACCACCGCCTCGTGCGTCTCGATGTACGGGCCGCCGATGAGATCGATGCAATAGGGCACGGCGGCGAAGATGCCGGGCACCTCCGGCAACCCCTGCAGCGTCTCGCGGATCGACTTCGGCTGGCCCGGCAGGTTGATGATCAGCGCGCCGGTTGGAGCGCCGACTCCGCGGCGCTGGCGGATCACGGCCACCTGCCGGGAAAGGATTGCGGTAGGCACGAAGCGCAGGCTGATGGCGCGCATCTGCTCACCAAAGCCCGGCATCAGCTTGTCGGCCACGGCGAGCGTCGCCTCCGGCGTCACGTCGCGCGGCGCGGGGCCGGTGCCGCCGGTCGTGAGCACGAGGTGGCAGCCGCGCTCATCCACGAGCTCTTTCAGCGTGCGCTCGATCGCCGGCTGCTCGTCCGCAATCAGCCGGGTCTCATCGCGCCAAGCGGGGGATGCAATCGCGCTCGTGAGCCACTCCTTGAGCGAGGGGATGCCCTCGTCCTTGTAGACGCCGGCGGACGCGCGGTCGCTGATCGACACGAGGCCGATGATGAGCTCTTCGCTCATGCAACCAAGGTCATTGGACGGCGAACACTTCGAGCTCGACCGCCGCGGCGCGGCGCGCGCCGGTAGCGACGCAGATGAGGCCGTTCAGCCAGCGGTAGCGCTCGGCGCCGGTCTCGAAACGCGGCGTGGTTCGCATGTAGTAGAGCGCGGGATCGACCGGCTCGCCGGCGGCAAGCCGGCGGATCACCTCGGCGGGGCCGTGGCGGTAGCCGAAGTTGCGCACGTAGATGAGCGCGCGGTCGTCGGTCTCGAGCGTATAGCGCGCATCGAACTCCGCGAGCCGCTCGCCGCGGAAGCTCCCGCCGGTGATCGGGATCACGCGCCGGCGGCCATGCGGCGTGTCGCCGACCTCCTGCGGCGCGGCGAGGGTGATCTCAGCCTTGAGCAGCGGTTCGAGTCTCAAGCGCTTTCAGCAACCTGAAGAGCTCGCGATAGGCGCGCGGGGGGCGGCCCGCCTCCTGCTCGCGCCGCGCGTTGCGGATGAGCGTGCGCAATTCCTGCAGGTCGGCGCCGGCATGGCTTGCAACGTAGTCAGTGAGCGCGCCGTCGTCGCCGATCAGCCGCTCGCGCAACGCTTCGAGGCGCCGGTGGCGCGCCGCCGCCTCGGCAGACTGGCCCGTAAGCGCGTCGAGCTGCGCGCGGATCGGCACGGCATCGATCTCGCGCATCAGCCGGCCGATGTATTGCATTTGCCGGCGCCTGCCTTCGTGGCTCCTGATGCGCTTCGCCTCGCGCACGGCCTGCGCGAGCTTTTCGGGCAGCTCGAGCGCATCGAGCTGCGCCTCGCCGAGTTCGACGAGCTCGATACCGAGCGCCTGCAGCGCGTGCATTTCCTTTTTGCGCTGGGTCTTGCTGACCCGTGACGAAACCGAGTCGTCATGCATCGCGGTTATGATAGCGCCCCCATGCCGAAGCGCCATGGTTTCACGTTCGCTCCCGCCGCGCTTCGCGAGATGGCCGAGCAGGTGCTCGCGCGCGCAAAGCACGCCGGCGCGAGCGGCTGCGACTGCGAAGTGTCCGAGGCTTACGGCCTCACCGTCACCGTGCGCAAGGGCAAGCCCGATACCATCGAGCACAACCGGGACCGCTCGCTCGGCGTCACGGTGTACTTCGGCGAGCGGCCGAAGGTGCGCCGCGGGCACGCGAGCACGTCGGATCTGTCACGCGCGGCGCTCGAGCAGACGGTCGACGCCGCGGCGGCGATCGCGCGGCACACGGCCGAGGACGAGTGCGCCGGCCTGCCGGAGCCGGAGCTCCTGGCGCGCGAGCCGCGAGACCTGGATCTCTTTCACCCCTGGGAGCTCGGCACCGAGGAGGCGATCGCGCTCGCCAAGCGCTGCGAGGACGCGGCCTTCGCCACGGCGCCCGTGATCCGTAATTCCGAGGGCGCGACGGTCTCAACGCAGCAGTCGCAGTTCGTGCTCGCCAACAGCCACGGCTTCGTCGCCGGCTATCCCGGCTCGCGGCACTACCTCTCCTGCGCGGTGATCGCCGAGCACAAAGGGCTCATGCAGCGCGACGACTGGTACTCGAGCTCGCGCGTGCCGGCGAGCCTCGCCGAGCCGCGTGCGCTTGGCCGCTATGCCGCGAGCCGCGCCGCCTCGCGCCTTGGCGCGCGCAAGATCGCCACCCGCCAGGCGCCGGTGCTCTTCGAAGCGCCGGTGGCGATCGGTCTGGTCGGCCATTTCGTCTCCGCGGTGAACGGCGGCAACCTCTATCGCAAGACGAGCTTTCTCCTCGACAGCCTGGGCGAGCAGGTATTCGCGAGCGGCGTCGATATCGAGGAGCGGCCCTTCGAGCCGCAGGGCGCCGCCAGCACGAGCTTCGACGACGAAGGCGTTGCCACGCGCGAGCGCTTCGTGGTGCGCGGTGGCGTGCTCGAGGGCTACTTTCTCGGCAGCTACTCCGCGCGCAAGCTCGGCATGCAGACCACGGGCAATGCCGGTGGGCATCACAACCTGGTGCTGAAATCGAACGGCCCCGATTTCGCCGGCATGCTGCGCAAGATGGGGCGGGGGCTGCTCGTCACCGAGCTCCTCGGCCACGGCATCAATCTCGTCACCGGCGACTATTCGCGCGGCGCGGCCGGCTACTGGGTGGACGGCGGCGAGATCCAGTTTCCGGTCGAGGAGATCACCATTGCCGGCAACCTGCGCAGCATGTTCAAGGGCATTGTTGCGGTAGGCAGCGACGTCCTCGTGCGCTCGGGCCGCGCGAGCGGCTCCATCCTCATCGACAACATGACCATCGCGGGTGAATAGCCATGCGTCTCGTCCTTGCCTTTCTCCTTGCCGGCGCCGCCGCTACCGCCTCGCCGCAGGCGGTTACCCAGCAGCAGCCCGATGTCATCTTCGTCCCGACGCCGCAGGAGGTGGTCGACGCGATGCTCAAGCTCGCCAACGTGCACGAGGGCGACGTGCTCTACGACCTCGGCTCGGGCGATGGCCGCATTCCGGTCACCGCCGCCAAGCGCTACGGCATCCGCGCCTACGGCATCGACATCGATCCGCAGCGCATCCAGGAGGCGAACGAGAACGCGAAAAAGGCGGACGTCACGCGTCTCGTGCAGTTCCGCCGCGAGGACCTCTTCAAGACCGATTTCCACGACGCGACGGTGGTGACGCTGTACCTGCTGCCGGAGCTGAACGTGAAGCTGCGGCCCCGGCTACTCGCCGAGCTCAAGCCCGGCACGCGCGTCGTGTCGCATCAGTTCGACATGGGGACGTGGAAGCCCGACAAGAAGGTCGAGCTCAGCTCCGGCCGCACTATCTACTTGTGGACGATCCCGCGGCGGAAGACGCCGTAGCGAAATCCCCGTCGTCGAGCGCCGCGAGGTAGGTGCCGACCGCGCCCCAGAACTCCTCGCGACCCTCGAGGCCGGTGTGCCCGACGCCCGGCAGCATCACGGTCTTCACCTTGCCGCCCCAGCGCCGCGCCAGCGCGAGGCCATTCTTCACCGGCGTCACGTCGTCCTTCTCCGCCAGCAGAAAAAGCGCCGGCGCGGAAACAAGCGGTGCGATCAGCGCGGGGTTATAGCGGCTCTTCACCAGCCAGCCGAGCGGCAGGCCATGCGTGAAGTGCTCTTCGCCGAGCGCCGCCGCGCTGTCGAAGGGTGTGGCGAGGACCGCGGCGCGCACCTTGCGCACCGAGGCGACGGCGATCGCGACGTAGGAGCCGAGGCTGCGGCCGAGCACCACGATGTTCGCGCTATCGATGTCGGGGCGCCCCGCCGCCCAGTCGTAGATGCGCTTCGCGTCGGCGAGCACCTTGCGCTCGGAAGGCGAGCCGCCGGAAAGACCGAAGCCGCGGTAGTTGATCATCAGCCAGCCCCACTGGCCGCCGGCATGCGCGCGGCGCACGAACCCGGAGACCTCCTGCCCGACGCCGCCGTACATGATCACCAGCGGGTGCGGCGTGCCGGGCAGCCATTGCTCGGGACGCTTGAGCCAGCCGTGGAGCGTCACGCCATCGGAGGTCGGGACGCGCACTTCCTCGATGCGGTTGGCGTGCGAGAGCGCCCGCGCTTGCGTCGGGTCGAGCGGGCGCGGGCGGAAGATGAGCGGCTCTTCCAGCGGCTCGAAGAGTGGCGCCACGCAGCCGCCAGCGCACACGGCGGCGGCGAAGGCCGTCGTGCACACGAGTATGGCGCGCGAGCGCATCGCAAGTGAGACTGCGTGCGCCGAACGAGCGTTTCCGCACTAGGCCGGGCGGCCTATGGACAAGCTCAACCTGTGAAACAGATCAGGTGAAGTCGAGGCGCGATCAGGTGAAATCGAGGCGCGTGTTGAGCACGATGCCGTACACCGGGATCGGCGCTCGCTTGGCGATCTCGAGCGGCGGCAGCTCCTCCACGGCGAGCGACTGCGCGGCGGAGCCGAGCGCCTTCATGAAGTCGAGCGACAGGATCACCTCGCCCGAGCGCGCGCGATGCACCAGCCGCTCGGCGATGCTCACGCAATCGCCGAAGGCGACGAACTGGCGTGCGCCGATCGGACCAGCCATGCCGAACACCGCCTCCCCCAGGTGTGCCGCGCACGACACCGCCGCCGCCAGGCCGTATTGCGTCTTCCATTGCTCGCCCAGCAGCCCGAACTCGCGCTGCAGGTCGCGCGCCGCCCTGAGCGCGCGCGCGGCGAAGTCCTTGGGCGTTCCCGTGCCGAAGGCGGCGAGGAGCGCGTCGTTGTGCACCGAAAGCACCTTGCCCTTGTTCGCCGTCACCGCCATGGCGCAGAACGAGAAGAAGTCGTTCGCGAGCTCGAGCACCTTCTCCGGCGGCAGCACCTCCGAGAGCCGCGTGAAGTTGCGCAGCTCCGCGTAGAGAATCGCGGCCGTGCGCCGTTCAGCGTCCGCCGCTGCCATCGCCCACCGCTGCTATGCCGTTCAAGTAATGCTCCCAGACATGGAGATTGCGCTCGCATGCTGCCACGACTGCGTCCTCCATGTGCAGCTCGCGTGCGAACTTTTCCACGGCGCGCCATCCGGTGTCCGAGTGCTCGATGTCCGCCTCGGTGTGCAGCTCGAAAAATTCGAGGTGCTCCTCCGCCAGCCGAAAGAGCTCCGCCCAGCGCCGGCGCTCGAGGCCGAACCAGCCGTGCTTGCGAAAGGCGCCGCTGCCGTAGCCCGGCACGTTCACCCGCTCGGCGCAGGTATTGGCGACGATGCCCTCGAGCCAGTGGCGGTTCGCCATCAGCCCTTCCCACGCCGCCCAGCAGAGCTCCGTGGACGGCAGCGGGCGCGCCTTTTGGATTTCAGGACGGCGCATGCCGATCCGCACGCCCAGATCCTCCAGGATCTGCCAGTGCGGCCGGCCGCCGCCATGCGCATGGTCGGCGATCACCTCCTCGCTGCACGCCTGGATGATGCGCATGCGCGTCTCCCAGTCGGTGCAGTTGGTCGCCACCTTGAGCTTGAGGACGGAATTGCGCTGGCGGGTGTTCAAGCGGTGCTGCAGCACGAACATGCGCGCGCGGCCCTTGGTCAGCGGCTCGTGGAACCAGCGGCAGCGGCGCGCGAAGTCGTTCACCGCGCGGTCCATGCGCGCCACCACGTTCATGTTGCGAGCTCCAGAGTGACGCGCTTGTTGCGCTTGCCCTCGGAGCGGATCCGGATAACTTTCAGAGTTCCAATTTCCGCGGTGTTGGCGACATGCGTGCCGCCGCAGGCCTGCAGATCGATGCCCGGGATCTCGAGGAGCCGCACGCGGCCCTCGCCGCGCGGCGGCGCCACCGACATGGTCTTCACCAGCTCCGGCCGTGCGTCGAGCTCCGCATCGCTTACCCACATCACTCGAGTTGTGACCGCTGCCCGCACGTAGTCGGCGAGCTCACCTTCGATATCGCCCGCGGCGAGGCGGCTCATGTCGACGTCGAAATCGAGATGCGCCTTGTCCTCGCCGATGCGCCCGCCGGTCACCGGCGCCTTCACCACGGCGCCCAGGAGATGCAGCGCCGTATGCAGCCGCATCAGCCGGTGGCGGCGCTCCCAGTCGAGCTGCGCCTCGAGCGTGCTGCCGATCGTGGGCGCGGCGCCCGGCTCCAGGATGTGAAGCACGCTGTCGCCCGTCGGGCCCTTGCGGGTATCGAGCACGCGCCATGGTCCAAGACGGCCGGTATCGCCGGCCTGGCCGCCGCCGAGCGGATAGAACACCGTGCGGTCGAGCTCCACCGCGTCACCATGCACCGCCAAAACCGTGGCTTCGCACGTGCGCAGGTAAGGGTCGTCGCGGAAGAGCAGCGCAGCCAATTGCGACCCTGGATCCGAATTCAGTGGACCAGCGCGTAGAGCGCGGCGAAAAACGCGACCAGCGCGCCGCCCGCAAAGAGCATGAGCTTGGTGTTGGAGATGTCGGGCAGGTCCGGGTCGCGCGCGATCGGCTTGCCGTGCTCGTCGTGCTCCTTTTCCTCGAGCGGGGGCTTGAGCACGGCGGTGCTGTCCTCGCCGCCACCCTGCGCCGCGCCGACCTTCTGGTTGAAGTTGCGGAAGAAGTCGTCGGCCACTTTTTTCGCCGCCGCGTCCACGAGGCGCGAGCCGATCTGCGCGAGCTTGCCGCCGACGCTCGCCTTCACGTCGTAGCTCAACTTCGTCTTCTCCGCCTCGGGCGTAAGGCGCACGTGCGCGCCGCCCTTGGCGAAGCCGGCCGGGCCGCCCTGGCCCTCGAAGGCGATCGAATACGAGTCGGGCGGCTTCACGTCGGAGAGCGTGAGCTTGCCCTTGAACTTGGCGCTCACCGGCCCGACGCGCGCCACCATCTGCACCTGGTACTCGTTGTCACCGGTGCGCTCGATCGACTCGCAGCCGGGGACGCTCGCTTTCAGCATTTCGGGATCGTTGAGCGCGTCCCATACGACGCGTTGCGGAGCAGGGATGAGCTGCACGCCGCTCATTTCCATGCGCGGTTCTCCTGGATGGGTTGGCTGAGGGTCCTCGCGAGCTCCACGAGGCTTTTCAGATTATGCACGGGCAGGAAAAGATCGACGTGCGGCAGCATGGCGCGCACGCCCGCCGGACGCGCCTCGAATTTTTCGTACCTGAGCAGCGGATTGAGCCAGACGAGATAGCGCGAGCTCTTCGCGAGCCGCTCCATTTCCTGGCCGAGGCCCTCGCCCGCCTCGCGATCGAGGCCGTCGGAGACGAGCAGCACGCACGCGTTCTGGGCGAGCGTGCGGCGCGCCCACTTGAAGTTGAATTCGCGCAGGCTGGCGCCGATGCGCGTGCCGCCCGACCAGTCCTTGATCGCCTCGGCGACCTTCGCCATCGCCACGTCGACGTCGCGATGGCGCAGCTGCCGCGTGATATTGGTCAGGCGCGTGCCAAACACAAACACGCAAACCCGGTCACGGTCATTCGTGATCGCGTGCAGGAAGTGCAGGAACATGCGCGAGTACGGGTTCATCGAGCCCGAGATGTCGCACAGCACGACGAGCGGCGGGTGCAGCTCGCGCGGCGCGGCGCGCACGAGCGGGATGATGTCGCCGCCTTGGCGCAGGCTTTCTCGCAGTGAGCTTCTCAGATCCACGCGGTGGCCGCGTCGATGAGGGTGAAAGCGCCGGGTGCGGATCTCGGGGAGCGGCAGGCGCAGCTGAGCGATCATCTTCTTCGCCTCGGCGAGCTCGGCCGCCGACATGGTGTCGAAGTCCATGCGGCTCAGCACCTCGCGCGAGGAGAAGGTGAGGCGCGCTTCCAGGTCGAGCTTCTGCTCGCGCGCCGCGTCTTCGCGGCTGCGGTTGAAGAGCGCATCCGTCAGCCGCTGGCTCTGCTGCTCCTCGGGCTTGGCGGCGCGGCCGTGCGCCTTGGGCAGCAGCACCTGCATCATGCGCTCGGCGAGCTTGGGATCGCGCCAGAAGATCTGGAACGCCTGGTCGAAGATCGGCCGCTGCTCCTGGCGCGAGAGCAGCACCGCTGACATCGTCCAGTACCAGTCGTCGCGTCTAACGATGTGATTCGGAGGCGCCGCGATCTCGAGCGCCTGCACGCAGTCGATGACCCGGTCGGGGCCGATGCGTAGTCCGGCGGCCCGCAGGAGCCGCGCGAAGTGCATTACGTTTTCTGCGAGCCTGCCTGCTTTCAGGCCGGCTTCTCGGCTGCTAACGGGCATTCGCGGGCGAGCCGCTCAATGGCGGGGGAGGCGACCACATCGTGATCGCGGAAGTAGCGCTCGTGGTTGCGCTCGAGCTCATCCAGCCAGTAGACGTAGTTCACCATCATGCCGGCCGAGCGCTGCATGCCCTGCTCGGAGACGTCGCCCATCCAGTTCAGGCGCTCGAGCACCGCGCCGTTGGCGAGGTGAAAGCGGGCCACGGGGTCGAGCGGCTCGAGACCGTTCTTCGCCTTCACCAGGTAATAGGCGCAAAGGCCCATGAGCAGCGTCTGCAGCGGCTCGGGGATCTCGCCGAGGTGCCAGGCGGGATCGGCCGTGCGCGCGAGGAGCGCCTGGTCCTCGGCCGCGAGCGGCGCGCCGTGCATTTCTCCTTCCAGCCAGCGGCGAAATCCCGGGATCGGCGACAGCGTGGCGAAGCGCTTGATGTGCGGGAACTCGTCCTTCAGGTCCCTCACCACCTGCTTGATGAGCTGGTTGCCGAAGGAGATGCCGCGCAGGCCTTCCTGGCAGTTGGTGATGGAGTAGAACATCGCGCAGTCGGCGTCCGCCGTGTCGGCAAGCTGCGTGCGGATGTCGAGGAGCGGCTGCACCTGCGCGCTCATGCCGCGCGAGAGCGCCACCTCGATGAAGATGATCGGCTCGTCGGGGAGCTGCGGATGGAAAAAGGCGAAGCAGCGCCGGTCGGCCTCGAGCCGCCGGCGCAGGTCGCGCCAGCCCTGGATCGCGTGCACCGCCTCGTACTGGATCAGCTTCTCGAGCACCATGGCAGAGGTGTGCCAGTCGATGCGCTCGAGGCGAAGAAAACCGCGGTTGAACCACGAGCGCAATAGATGCAGGAGATCGGCATCCAGCACCTTCCACTCCGGGTGCGCGCGCAGGCCCTTAAGCAACTCGCGGCGCATCTCCACCAGCGCCGCGGTGCCGCCGGGCGCCATGTTGAGGCGGCGAAAGAGCTCCTGGCGCGGCGAGTCGACCGCCTGCTGCAGCCGCAGCAGGCTCTCGTGCGTCGGCTCCGCCTGGTACGCCGCCGCCGCGCGGCTCACCATTTCGACCGGCGGTCCGTAGTCGCGCCCGAGGACGGTGAAGAACTCCTCGCGGCAGCGCTCATCGCACTTGTGGTAGGCGGCGAGCGCATCGCGCGCGAGCGCGGTGCTCGCATACTCGCCGCTCTCGGCAATGAGCGCGTTGCAGAGCGACACCAGTTCTTCGGTGCGACGATCGACGCCGGCGCGCGCGCCGCCACCGATCAGCTTGCGGAGAAAGCTCGCTGCGCCCATGGCCGGCTCAGGCTGCCGCCGCCGCCCTCGCCTCGGCGACCAGGCGCTCGGCTTCCTCGCCCGCCACGCGCTCGAGGTCGTCGCGGTACTTGAGCAGCACGCCGAGCGTGTTGTTCACTGTTTCCGGATCGAGCGCCACGCGGTCGAGCGCCGCCAGACAGTTCGCCCAGTCGATCGTCTCTGCGACCCCGGGCAGCTTGAAGAGCTCCATCTTGCGCAGGCGCTGCACGAAGCCCACGACCTCCTTGGAGAGCGCCGCGGCCGCCTTGGGCGCCTTGCGGTGCAGGATCTCGAGCTCGCGCCGCGCATCCGGAAAGTCGACCCAGTGGTAGAAGCAGCGCCGCTTCACCGCGTCGTGGATCTCGCGCGTGCGGTTCGAGGTGATGACCACGATCGGCGGCTCGCTTGCCTTGAGCGTGCCGATCTCGGGGATGGTGATCTGCCAGTCGGAGAGCACTTCCAGCAGGTAGGCCTCGAATGGCTCATCCGTGCGGTCGAGCTCATCGATCAGCAATACAGGCGAATCGCCCTCCAGCGCGCGCGCCAGCGGCCGCTTGACCAGAAACTCGTCGGAGTAGATCTGCGCGCCGAGCTTCGCCTTATCCTTCTCGCCAGCGGCTTCGGCGAGCCGGATCTCGATCATCTGGCGCGAGTAGTTCCACTCGTAGGCCGCCTGGGCGATGTCGAGGCCTTCGTAGCACTGCAGGCGGATCAGCTCGCGGCCGAGCGCCTGCGCCACGACCTTGCCGATCTCGGTCTTGCCGACGCCGGCCTCGCCCTCGAGGAAGAGTGGCCGGCGCATGGCGAGCGCGAGGAAGAGCGAGGTGGCGAGGCTGCGATCGGCCACGTACTCGCCGGAGGCGAGCAGCGCCTGCGTCTCGTCGATCGACTGCGGAAACCGCGCGGGCATGGGAAGCGGCTGAAAGAGCGGCATTTTCCCGGTTTTGAGTGCCCGGCGCCACCCTAGTTCACGCGCGAGGCGTACCATCGGCCTCACCGTGAAGCCGCGCCGCCGCTTCCTCGCCGGTGCTCTCGCTCTCGCCGCCGCACGGGTCGCGGCGCAGGAAAAGCCCGCGTCGAAGCTCTATCGCATCGGCATGCTCGAGTCGGTGCCGATCAGTGCCGCGAGCATCAACCTCGGCGAATTCCACCGCGGCATGAAGGAGCTCGGCCACGAGGAAGGCCGTACCTATCTCGTGCTGTATCGTTCCTCCGAGGGCCGCGCCGAGCGCTTCGCGCCGCTCGCCACCGAGCTCGCGCGCCAGGGCGTCGATGTGTTTCTCGCCCGCGGCACGCCCGCGACGATCGCCGCGCGCGACACCGAGAGCGGCATTCCGGTGGTCGCCTCCGCCGTGGCCGATCCCTTAGAAGCGAAGCTCGCCGCGAGCTTGGAGAAGCCTGGCGGCCTCGTCACCGGCCTCACCAGCCAGGCGAACGAGCTCGGCGCGAAGCGCATGGAGCTCCTCAAGGCGCTCGCGCCCGGCATCAAGCGCCTGGGCGCGCTCGTGAATGCAGACAACCCGGCCTCGCTTGCCATCTGGAAGGCGATCGAAGCCGCGGCGCCCGAACTCAAGCTCAGTGTCGAGATGCTTGATGTGCGTCAGCCGGAAGAACTGGAGGGGCGGCTCGATGCCGCGGCGAAGGCAGGGGTGGACAGCCTGATCATCGGCGTCGAGGCGCTCGCGCAGGCGATGGTCAACCAGGTCGTGGACTTCACGCTGCGCCAGCGGCTGCCCTCCGCGTTCGCCTCGCGCAGCTTCGTCGAGGCCGGGGGGCTCCTCTCCTACGGCGTGTACTACCCGAACCTGTACTATCGCGCGGCGAGCTACGTCGACCGGATCCAGAAGGGCGCGAAGCCGGGCGAGCTGCCCATCGAGCGCCCGATGAAGTTCGAGCTGGTGATCAACCGGAAGACCGCGCGCGCGCTGAAGATCACCATCCCGCCCGATCTCTTTTTGCGCACCGACGAGATCATCGACTAGCAATAAAAAAGCCCGCCGGAGCGGGCTTCATGAGAAAAACAGGGACTGTCCCTATTTAAGGGCTTGCTCCACCGCGCGCTTGCACATCACGGTGATGAGGTGCGCACGGTACTCGGGCGAGGCGTGCAGGTCGTTGTTGAGGCCGTCGGGCTTCACCTTGATGGCTGCGACCGCCTCGGGCGCGAACTTGGCGGAAAGCGCCTTCTCCATTTCGGTCTGCCGGAAGGCGCTCGGCCCGGCGCCAGTCACGCCCACGCGCACGTTGCCTGAGCCGAAGTCGGCGACGAACACGCCCACCAGCGCGAAGCGCGAGGCCGGGTTCTTGAACTTCATGTAGGCGCCGCGCTTGGGCACCTGGAAGGAGACGGCGGTGATGAGCTCGCTTGGCTCGAGCGCGGTCTCATACAGTCCCTTGAAGTATTGATCGGCGCCGATCTTGCGTTTGTTGGTGGTGACGGTGGCGTTGAGCGCGAGCACCGCCGCCGGGTAGTCGGCGGCCGGATCGTTGTTCGCGAGCGAGCCGCCGATCGTGCCCATGTGGCGCACCTGCCGATCGCCGATCATCCCGGCCATCGCGGCGAGCGACGGGATCGCGCGCTTCACCTCGGCCGAGGCGGCGACCTCCGCGTGGCGCGTCATGGCGCCGATCTCGACCGCGCTGCCGGAAACTTTGACGCCGGCGAGCTCCTTGATCGTGCCCAGATCGATGAGATCGGATGGCGAGGAGAGCCTGAGCTTCATCGCCTGCACCAGGCTCTGGCCGCCGGCGAGGTACCTGCCTTCGGCTTTCTGCCCGGCGAGCCCGATCGCCTCCTTGCTGCTCGTGGGACGGTGGTATTGGAATGCGTGCATGAGTGTCTCCTAGGCTCTGTGCATGGCGCGCCACACGTTCTGCGCCGTGGCGGGCATGGGAACGTCCTTGACGCCGAGCGCGTCGGTGATCGCGTTCATCACCGCGGCCGGCGCGCCGATCGCGCCGGCCTCGCCGCAGCCCTTCACTCCGAGCGGGTTGTGCGTGCAGGGCGTCTCGCGCATATCGAGTTTGAACAGGGGTAAATCATTCGCGCGCGGGATGCAGTAGTCGGCGAGCGAGCCGGTGATGAGCTGTCCGGTGTCGTCGTAGGCGCAGCCCTCGGTGAGCGCCTGGCCGATGCCCTGCGCGAGCCCGCCGTGCACCTGGCCCTCGACGATCATCGGGTTGATCACGCGGCCGAAGTCGTCGACCGCCGTGAAGCCGACGATCTGCGTGGCTCCGGTCTCGCGATCGACTTCCACCTCGCAGACGTAGCTTCCCGCCGGGAAGGTGAAGTTGGCCGGATCGTAGAACGCGTTCTCGTTCAGCCCGGGCTCGAGCTTGTCCAGTGGATAGTTGTGCGGCCCGCGACCTTGAAGATGCCCTTGTCGTACTCGATGTCGCCCTCGGACGCTTCGAGCAGATGGGCGGCGATTTTCTTCCCTTTGGCGACGACCTTGTCCAGCGCCTTGACGATCGCCGTGCCGCCCACCGCGATGGAGCGCGAGCCGTACGTGCCCATGCCGAAGAGGATCTTCGACGTGTCGCCGTGCACGATGTCCACCTGCTCCATGCCCAGTCCGAGCCGATCGGCCACGACTTGGGCAAAGGTGGTCTCATGCCCCTGCCCGTGCGCATGCGAGCCGGTGAACACCGTCACCGTGCCGGTCGGATGAACTCGTACCTCGCCCGCCTCGTACAGCCCGGCGCGCGCGCCGAGGCTGCCGGCGACGTTGGACGGCGCGATGCCGCAGGCCTCGATGTAGCACGCGTAGCCCAGACCTCTGAGCTTGCCGCGCCGTAGCGACTGCTCGCGCCGGTCCTTGAAGCCGGCGACGTCGGCGATCTTCATCGCTGCCTCGAGCGTCGCCTCGTAGTTGCCGGTGTCATAGCAGAGCGCGACCGGTGTCTGGTACGGGAACTGGCGGATGAAGTTCTTGCGGCGCAGCTCCGCCGGCTCGACCTTCATCTCGCGCGCGGCGGTCTCCACCAGCCGCTCGACGACATATGTCGCCTCCGGCCGCCCCGCGCCGCGATACGCGTCGACCGGCGTGGTGTTGGTGAACACCGCGGTCACCTCGCAGTAGATAACCGGCGTCGTGTATTGCCCGGCGAGCAGGGTGGCATACAGAATCGTCGGGATGCACGATGCGAAGGTCGAGAGGTACGCGCCCAGGTTCGCGGTGGTGCGCACGCGCATCGCCAGGAACTTGCCGTCCTTGTCCAGCGCGAGCTCGGCGACGGTGAGATGGTCGCGGCCGTGCGCATCCGAAAGGAAAGCCTCCGAGCGATCGGCGGTCCACTTCACCGGGCGCGCGAGCTGCCGCGCGGCCCAGGTGCAGGCGACGTCCTCCGCATAGAGGTAGATCTTCGAGCCGAAGCCGCCGCCCACGTCGGGCGCGACCACGCGCACCTTGTTCTCCGGCAGCCCGAGCACGAACGCGGTCATCAGCAGCCGCTCGACGTGCGGGTTCTGGCTCGCGACGTAGAGCGTGGTGCTGTCGTCGGCGCGCGAATAGACCGCGTTCACCGCGCGGGGCTCGATGGCGTTCGGCACGAGCCGGTTATTCACGAAGTCGAGCTTGGTGACGTGCGCAGCCTTGGCAAAGGCGGCATCGACGGCGTTCTTGTCGCCGAGCGCCCAGACATAGCAGACGTTGTCCGGCGCGATCTCGTGAATCGCGCCGCTGCTCCTCGCCTTGGCGGCGCTCGCCACCGCCGGCAGCGGCTGGTAATCCACTTCCACCAGCTCGGCGGCATCTCGCGCTTGCGCTGCCGACTGGGCGACGACCACGGCGACGCGCTCGCCGACGTGGCGCACCTTGCCTTGGGCGAGCACCGGATACGGCGGCTCCTTCATCGGCTGGCCCTTCACGTCGGTGATCAGCCAGCCACAGGGCAGGCCGCCCACCTTGGCGGCGGCGAGGTCGGCACCCGTATAAACGGCGATCACACCCGGCGCGCGCTTCGCCTTGTCGGTCGATACGCGCCGGATATTCGCGTGCGCATGCGGTGAGCGCACGAACGCGGCGTAGGTCTGGCCCGCAAGCGCTACGTCGTCAGTGTATTGCCCCGCGCCGGTAAGGAAGCGATAGTCTTCCTTGCGCGGAACGCGCGCTCCGATCAGCGATGTCGTCATGGCGCGCTCCTCTCATTTCGCCGCAGCCATGGCGCGGGCGCCGGCCATGATGCTCTTGACGATGTTGTGATACCCGGTGCAGCGGCAGAGGTTGCCTTCGAGGCTCTCGCGAACTTCCTGCTCCGAGGGGTTCGGATGGCTCTTCGCGAAGTCGAGCGCGTTCATCACCATGCCCGGGGTGCAGAAGCCGCACTGCAGGCCATGGTTTTCCTTAAATGCCGCTTGCATCGGATGCAAGGTTCCGTCCGGATGCGCGACGGCTTCGATGGTGAGGATGTCGGCGCCTTCGGCCTGCATCGCGACGATCGAGCAGCTCTTTATCGCTTTTCCGTTAAGGTGCACGGTGCACGCGCCGCACTGGGCGGTGTCGCAGCCGACGTGCGTGCCGGTGAGGCGCAGGTTCTCGCGAATGAAGCTGACGAGGAGCGTGCGCTCCTCGATGTCCGCGGACACCGGCTTCCCATTGACCTTCATGGATACTCGTACCGACATGCGGGGCTCCTCCTCAGGATTGCATAGCGGGGGAGGGAAATCGTAGCATTTCCCTGCTTGAGATTGCTCATCGTAGAAGACGACGCGCCGCTTGCCTCGGGCCTGCGGCGCATCCTGGAAGCCGAGGGCCACGCGGTGGACGTCACCTCGCGGGGCGAGCAGGCCGTGCTCGCTTCGGCGCAGGAGCGCTTCG
>Ga0209577_10002154_pt1 | contig 19128 bp, 14 predicted proteins | sample GraSoiAngelo_109_FD_185874 | JGI IMG/M metagenome (GOLD analysis project Ga0209577, IMG submission 185874) | Grasslands soil microbial communities from the Angelo Coastal Reserve, California, USA - 14_0903_12_20cm (SPAdes) (version 2) | ecosystem: Environmental > Terrestrial > Soil > Grasslands...
TCACCCACACCACCCGGTGGGCCACCCTCCGCAGGCGGGCCATCTCGGTCCCCAGCTGGTCGGGGTCACCCCGGTCACAGCCGTCGGAGAGGATGACCACGATGGCCCCCCGGGCCAGGCCCCGGACGCCCCAGAGGTCGTTGAAGGTGCGCAGGCCCTCGCCCAGGCGGGTTCCGCCCGACCAGTCGGGGACGGCCCGGGCCGCCCCCGCGAGGGCCGCGTCGGGGTCGTGCCCGGAGAGCTCCCGGGTGAGGCGGGTGAGGCGGGTGCCCATCGCGAACGCCTCCACCCGGCCCCGGCCCGCCACCGCGGCGTGGAGGAAGCGCAGCAGGGCGCGGGCGTAGGGCTCCATGGAGCCGCTCACGTCGCACAGCAGCACCACCCGCCGGGGCCGCATGCTCTGCTCCACCCGGGGCCGGCGCACCACCTCCCCCCCGGCCCGCACGGCCAGGCGCACCGTGCGGCGCAGGTCGGGCCGGCCGTGGCTACGGTGCGAGGGGCGCAGGCGGCGGGAGCGACGCAGGGCTCCCACCAGGCGCAGGTCGGCCATGAGGCGGCGGGACTCCGCCAGCTCGGCCGGGCTGTAGACGGCGAAGTCCTTGTGCCTGAGCACCTCGACGGGGCTGTAGCGCACGGTCAGGGTGGGCTGGGCCTTCTCGGCGTCGGTGTCCCCGGCGCCGTCGTCGCCCTCGCTGTCGTCGAGGGCCACGACCACCTCGACGGGCGGGGGCGCAGGCGGAGGGTCGGGCGGCGCCCCCAGCCAGAAGGCGGCGAAGCCGCTGTCGTAGGCGGCCACGTCCTCCGGGCGGCGCACGAGCGTCGACCGGCCCGCCCAGTAGACGGGGCCGGGAGCGCCCAGGCCCACCGCGGCCAGGGCCCGGCGGTAGGTGATGACGGTGCCCAGGTCGACGTCGAGCCCGGCCCGCCGCAGCACGTGGGCGAAGGCCACGGCCAGGCGCTCGGGCTGGTCGGGTGGGATCGGGGCGGGCTCGACCATGCCGGGGGCTCAGCCCTGGCGGGCGGCCGCGGCCCGGGCCAGGTCGGCGACGCCCGCCCCCCGTACCCGCTCCGCGTCCTCCCGGTACTTGAGCACGGCGCCCAGGGTGACCTCGATGGTGGCCTCGTCCAGGGTGGCCCGTCCCAGGGTGGCCAGGGCCAGGGCCCAGTCGATGGTCTCGGCCACACCAGGGGGCTTGTACAGCTGCAGCTCCCTGAGCCGCTCCACCGCTCCCGCCACCTGGCGGGCCAGGCCCTCGCCCGCCTCGGGGGCGCGCAGGCGGACGATGGCGACCTCGCGCTCGAAGCTCGGGTGCTCCACCCAGTGGTAGAGGCAGCGCCGCTTGAGGGCGTCGTGCACGTCGCGGGTGCGGTTGGAGGTGAGCACGGCCACGGGCGGGACCTCGGCCCGCACCGTCCCCAGCTCGGGCACGGTGACGGCGTAGTCCGAGAGGATCTCCAGGAGGAAGGCCTCGAACTCGTCGTCGGCCCGGTCGACCTCGTCGATCAGCAGCACGGGCGGCGGGTCCGCGGGGACCAGCGCCTGCAGGAGGGGCCGGCGCACCAGGAAGCGCTCGGAGTACAGCTCGTCCTCCACGTCGGTGCCGACCTCGCCTCCGCCCGCCGCGGCCCTGGCCTCCACCGCCCGCAGGTGCAGGAGCTGACGGGAGTAGTCCCACTCGTAAACGGCCTGGGCCGCGTCGATGCCCTCGTAGCACTGCAGGCGCAGCAGCTCGCCCCCCGTCCAGCGGGACAGGACCTTGGCCAGCTCCGTCTTGCCCACCCCGGCCTCGCCCTCGAGCAACAGGGGCCGGCGCAGGGACAGGGCCAGGAAGACGGCGGTGGCCAGCCCCTCGTCGGCCAGGTAGCCGTGGCGGGCCAGCGCCTGGCTCACGTCCTCGACGCCCGACGGCGCCCGCCCGCCGGGGCTCAGGTCGCTCAGCCCCCGGCCTCCCCGGCCGTCACCGGCCCCGCACGGAGGGAGCGGCGGCGAGGACGGCCTTGACGATGTTGTGGTAGCCGGTGCAACGGCACAGGTTGCCCTCCAGGCCCGTGCGCACCTCGGCCTCGGTGGGATCGGGATGCTCGGCCAGCAGGGAGACCGCGGCCATCACCATCCCCGGTGTGCAGTAGCCGCACTGGAGGGCGTGGTTCTCCTGGAAGGCCCGCTGCAGCGGGTGCATCTCCTGGCCCCGGGCCAGGCCCTCGATGGTGGTGACCTGGCCGCCGTCGGCCTGGGCCGTGAGCAGGGTGCAGGACTTCACCGACTCGCCGTCGAGCAGCACGGTGCAGGCTCCGCAGGACGTGGTGTCACAGCCCACGTTGGTGCCGGTGAGGCCGAGCACCTCGCGCAGGTAGTGCACCAGGAGGAGCCTGGCCTCGACGTCGTCGGTGCGCTCGGCGCCGTTGACGGTGAGCGTGACCTTCACGACCGCCCTCCCTTGGAGTCCTTGGCGTCCTGGATGGCCCGCCACACCCGCTCGGCCGTGAGGGGCATGTCGATGTGGCGCACGCCCAGGTGGGTGACGGCGTCGACCACGGCGTTGTGCACCGCCGGCGTCGACCCGATGGTGCCCGACTCACCGATGCCCTTGGCCCCCAGCTCGTTGAGAGGCGTGGGCGTCTCCAGGCGCACGGTCTCGAAGCTGGGTAGCTCGGCTGCGGAGATGAAGCCGTAGTCGGCCAGGTTCGAGGTGACGGGATTGCCGTCCTCGTCGTAGCGCATCTCCTCCAGCAGGGCCTGGGCCGCGCCCTGGGCCAGGCCCCCGTGGACCTGACCCTCGGCCAGCAGGGGGTTGAGGATGCGCCCGGCGTCGTCCACCGCCACCATGCGCACCAGCTGCACCCTTCCCGTCTCCGTGTCCACCTGGGCCACGGCCACGTGGGCGCCGAAGGGGAAGGTGGGACCGGCCTGGGTGTAGTCGACCTCGGCCGCCAGCCCGCCCCGGTCGGAGGCGGCCCCGGCCAGCTCCGACCACGACCGTGACACGGCGGGGGTGCCGGTGACGTGGAAGCGTCCTCCCACCTTGTCGAGAACCACGTCGTCCACGTTGGCCTCCAGGAGCTCGGCGGCCAGCTGGCGGGCCTTGTCCGCCACCTGGGCCGCGGCCTGGTTCACGGCCACGCCCCCCGTCTGCAGCGACCGCGACCCGGCCGTGCCCTGGCCCCGGGGGACCACGTCGGTGTCGCCGTGGATGACCTCGATGTCCTCGATGGGTATGCCCAGCTGCTCGCTGACGAGCATGGAGAAGGCGGTGGCGTGGCCCTGGCCGTGGGGCGACGTGCCCGTGCGCACCGTGACCTTGCCGTCGGGCCTGACCTCCACCGCGCCGAACTCGCTGCCGGGGATGCCGCTGGTGATCTCCACGTACACGGACAGGCCGATGCCCAGCTGCACCACGTCGCCCGCCTCCCGGCGGCGGCGTTGCTCCTCCCGCAGCCCGTCGTAGCCCGCGGCCTCCAGGGCCAGGTCCAGGCCTCGGGCGTAGTTCCCGCTGTCGTAGGTGGTCCCCGTCGGGGTGGTGAAGGGGAAGGCGTCGGCCGGTATGAGGTTGCGTCTGCGCACCTCGGCCGGGTCCATCCCGATCTCGGCCGCGAACATGTCGACGGCCCGCTCCAGGGCGGCGGTGGCCTCGGGGCGGCCGGCGCCCCGGTAGGCGGTCATGGGCGTGGTGTTGGTCAGAAGCGACCTGCTGTTGAACTCGACCTTGGGGATGGCGTACACGCCGCTCGCCATGGTGCGGGTCATGAAGGGCAGCATGGCCCCGATGGCGGCGTAGGCCCCCGAGTCCTGGAGCACGGTGATGCGGTAGGCCTCGACCTTGCCCTGGCGCGACCCGCCCATCTCCACCTCCTGGACCTGTCCCCGCCCGTGGCCCAGGCCGACCATGCTCTCCGAGCGGGTCTCCACCCAGCGCACGGGCCGGTCCAGCTTGCGGGCCAGCCAGGCCACCAGGATCTCCTCCGGGTACGGGCCCATCTTGGCCCCGAAGCCTCCGCCCACGTCGGGGGCCACGACCCGGACCTGGTCGGCTTCGAGCCCGAGCCGGGCGACGAGGGCGTCCTTCACCCCGTGGGCCCCCTGGGTACTGGCGTAGTGGCGCAGGCGCCCGTCCCGCCACTCGGCCGCGGCGGCCCGTACCTCCAGGGGGCAGGGGGCCACCCGCTGGTTGACGATGCGCTGGCGGACCACGACCTCACACCCGTCGAAGAGGGACTCGTCCCGGCCGAAGGCGAGCTCGAAGGCGACGTTGGTGCCCACGTCGGGGAACAGCAGCACGTCCTGGGCCGCCGACTCCTCCGCGCTCATCACCACGGGCAGGGGCTCGTAGTCCACGAAGACGAGCTCGGCCGCGTCCGGCCCCTGGTAGCGCTCCTCCGTCACGACCACGGCCACGGGCTCGCCCACGAAGCGCACCACGCCTTGGGCCAGAGCCGGGCGGGTCATGGCCTGGTTGAGGAAGGCCATCTCCGGCGCGGCGGGGGCCATGTCGAGGTCGGCCGCACTGAACACGGCGACCACGCCCGGGGCCTTGCGTGCTTCCTCCACGTCCAGCGCGGCGATACGGGCGTGGGCCATGGTCGAGCGCACGTAGGTGGCGTACAGGGCCCCGTCCACGCGCACGTCGTCCACGTAGGTCCCGCCCACGGTGAGGAACTTGGGGTCCTCCTTGCGCAGGACGCGGTTGCCCAGAATGCTCACGGGTTGCTCCCTCCCGACGAAGCCGGTCCGCAGGTTACCCAGCGCCCCGCCGCCGGCGTGCGGGAGCGGGCCGGGCCGGGGCGTTCAGCGCCAGAACGTGAGGCGGGAGAGGAAGCCGGGGCTGGCCTTGTGGACGGGCTTGGCCGCAGGCGCGGCCTTGGACGGTGCCGCCCCGGCCTTGCCCGCCGCAGGGGGGTGGGCCGGCTTGGGTTTGCCCGCCGGCGGGGGCGGGGCGGGCGCGGGGAGGATGGCGTAGGCCTCCTCCCCCGGCTTCACCAGGCTGTAGCGCTCCCTGGCCAGGCGTTCGATCTCGGCGTCGGTGTTGAGCTGCTGCACCCGGGCCGTGAGCTCCGAGTTGCGCTGGGCCAGGACGCGCATGCGCTGCTGGGTGGCGGCCAGGCGCCGGTGCTGGTCGAGGTAGGTCCGGGCCGGGAAGACGAAGAGGAAGAGCGTTCCCACCAGGGCCACCGAACCCATGAGCGGCCAGAAGGCGCGGCGCATCACCGAGAGCCCATCCTGCCGCCCCCGGCTCCCGGAGCCGCGGATGCCGGGGCCGGGCCGGCCAGGGCGGCACCGCCCCTGAACTCGGCCGACTCGCCCAGGTCCTCCTCGATGCGCAGGAGCTGGTTGTACTTGGCCACCCGGTCGGACCGGGCCGGGGCCCCGGCCTTGATCTGCCCGCAGTTGGTGGCCACGGCGATGTCGGCCACGGTGGCGTCCTCGGTCTCGCCCGAGCGGTGCGAGAGCACCGCGGTGTAGGCCGAGCGGGTGGCCAGGGCGACGGCGTCGAGGGCCTCGGTGAGCGTGCCTATCTGGTTGACCTTCACCAGGATGGAGTTGGCCACGCCCGAGGCGATGCCCCGCTCGAGCCGCTCCACGTCGGTGACGAACACGTCGTCACCCACCAGCTGCACCCGCGGCCCCAGGGCCTGGGTCAGGGCCGCCCACCCGTCCCAGTCGTCCTCGGCCATGCCGTCCTCGATGGAGACGACGGGATAGCGCTCGGCCAGGGCCACCCAGTAGGAGACCATGTCCTGCGACGACAGCTCCCGCCCCTCGCCGGTCAGGTGGTAGCGCCCGTCCCGGTACAGCTCGCTCGTCGCGGGGTCGAGGGCGATGGCGATGTCCTCCCCCGGCGTGCGTCCGGCCCGCTCGATGGCCTCCACAAGGACGCGTATGGCTTCCTCGTTGGACGCCAGGTCGGGGGCGAAGCCGCCCTCGTCCCCCACCGCGGTCGACAGCCCCCGCTCGTGGAGGAGGGCCTTGAGCACGTGATAGGCCTCCGCCCCCCAGCGCAGGGCCTCGGAGAAGGAGGCCGCGCCCACCGGCGCCAGCATGAACTCCTGCAGGTCGACGTTGTTGTCGGCGTGGGCTCCGCCGTTGATCACGTTCATGAGCGGGACGGGCAGCACGTGGGCGTTGGCCCCGCCGATGTAGCGGTACAGGGGCAGCTCCAGCTCGTCGGCCGAGGCCTTGGCCGTGGCCAGCGACGCGCCCAGGATGGCGTTGGCCCCCAGCCTGGCCTTGTCGTCGGTGCCGTCCACGTCGACCATGACCTGGTCGACGGCCCGCTGGTCCAGAGCCTCGAGGCCGACCAGGGCCTGGTTGATCTCGCCGTTCACATGGCCCACGGCCAGGCGCACGCCCTTTCCGCCGTAGCGCCCGTCGCCGTCGCGCAGCTCGACGGCCTCGAAGGCGCCGGTCGAGGCGCCGGAAGGAACGATGGCCCGGCCCGTGGCCCCCGACTCCAGGTGGACCTCGACCTCGACGGTCGGGTTGCCCCGGGAGTCGAGGACCTCCCGGCCGTGGACGTGCTCGATGCTGCTCACCTGCTCACCGTCACCCGATGTGGCTCCTGTTGCAGCTGTTGGTATTGTTGACAACGTTACAGGAGTGGACGAGACGGACCCGGCGGTCGACCCCGGGCCTTGACCTCCTCCCACAGGGCGTCGACGGTCTCGATACGGGCGCCGTCCAGCTCGATGCCCCGGTCCCGGGCCAGGCCCTCGACCGCGCCGAAGCGCCGGCGGAAGGTGGCGGTGGCCCCCCGCAGGGCGGCCTCGGGGTCCACCCCCAGGTGGCGGGCCAGGTTGACCACCGCGAAGAGCAGATCGCCCACCTCCGCCGTCACCGCCTCCCGCCCCGAGCCGGCGCCGGCCCCGGGCGCCGCGGCCGCGTCGCGCACCTCGGCCAGCTCCTCCTGCACCTTGGCCTCGGGGCCGGCGGCGTCGGGCCAGTCGAAGCCCACGCTGGCCGCCTTGCGCTGCACCTTGTGGGCGTACAGCAGCGAGGGCAGCTCGCCCGGTATCCCGTCCATGATGCTGGACCGGCCCTTCTCGGCCTGCTTGATGCGCTCCCAGTTGGCCATGACCTGGCCCGAGGTGGCGGCGTCGACCGCGCCGAACACGTGCGGGTGCCGGTGCACGAGCTTGTCGTGGACGCCCCGGGCCACGTCGGCCAGGCCGAACTGGCCCTCCTCGGCGGCCAGGGTGGCGTGGAACACGACCTGGAAGAGGAGATCCCCCAGCTCCTCCTCCAGGTGGGCCCAGGCCGACGGCCCCGGGGCCGGGCCCAGGCCCTCGATGGCCTCGAGCACCTCGTAGGTCTCCTCCAGCAGGTGACGGGTGAGGGAGAGGTGGGTCTGCTCCCGGTCCCACGGGCAGCGCTGGCGCAGGGTGCGGACCAGCTCGGCGAAGCGGGCCAGCTCCCGGGCGACGGGCGGGGCCAGGGCTGGGATCCACAGCGAGCTCAGGTGGTCGGGCTCGAAGCTCCGGTCGAGCTCGTCCCAGGCCACGTCGAACACGGCTTCGTCGGGTAGCCCCAGACGCTGGAGCACGGTGACGGCGGGCCGGGCGCCGCCGCCGGGGGCACCGTCGCCGTCGTCGGCCGCCAGCTTGATCGCCGACAGCAGCGGGCGCGACCAGCACTGGGCCACGAGCAGCGGGCCCCGCTCGCCGGCCCCGTCCACCGCGAAGGAGGCGGCGTCCACCAGCCTGACCCCGGCCGCCACCGGGTCCACGCCCAGCCGGGCCCAGGCCAGGTCGAGGAAGGAGAGACCGGGCACGAGCTCGACCTCGACGCGCCGATCGGCCCTCAGGATCTCGACCGAACGCTCGGCCACGACCGGCGAGCCGGGCACGGCGTAGAGCACCTCGCCATGGACCGCCGCGGCCCGGGCCAGGGCGTCGGCTATGCCCGCGTACACGTCCTCCAGCCGCTCGGCGCTGTCGTACAGGTGGTCGAAGCTGGCCGCCCCGGGCATGGCGACGGCGGCGGGGTGGCGGGACGTGCGCACCCACCGGTGCGCCACCCTCTCGATGGCCTGGCGGGCGGCCCCGCTCACCAGCTCGGGCCCGGCCGGGCCCAGCCCGACCACGACGACCCGGGCGCTCACGGCTGGGCGGGCTGCCCCCCGCCCGTGGTCCCGCCGCCGCCCGCGGCGCCGGTGGCGCCCGTCCCGCCGCCGGCCGCGCCCGTCCCTCCGAGGGATCCGGGCCCGGTGCGGGCCTTGCCGCTCGAGGTGGGCACCGAGGGAGCGTTGGGGGGCACCACCCCGGGCTGGAGGCCTTCCTTCTGGAAGCGGCCGTAGCGGGGGTTGACCGTCACCCGGGAGGCGGGCACGGCCTTGTCCAGGAAGTCGTTGAGGCTGGCCTGACTCTGCTGCTCGAGCTGGGCCCTGATGGCGGGGGCGGCCTGGTCCACGGGCTGGGGGTTGCGGGCCGTGACCTGGATGATGTGGAAGCCGAACTGGGTCTGGACGGGCTGGCTGAGCTCGTTCACGGCCAGCGAGGTCACGGCCTGGCCGAACTCGGGGACGAAGCTGCCGATCTGGTCGGAGGTCAGACAGCCCAGATCCCCTCCCCGCGACGCGCTGCCCTGGTCCGTCGAGCTGGCCCGGGCCACGGCCGCGAAGTCCTGGCCCGACACGATGCGGGCCCGGGCCTGATCGGCCTGGTCCTTGGCCGGCAGCAGTATGTGGCGCACGCACGTCTGCTGGAACTGATCGCGGTTGGCGTCGTAGAAGGCGCGTATGGCCGCGTCGTCGACCTTGGTCGACGACAGGGCCAGGCTGAGGGCCGTGACCTCGGCCGCCCGGCGCACGACGGTGTCGCGGTAGAAGCGGGGGAAGGCGGTGAACTCCCTGGGGTCGTTGAAGGCGCCCTGGGCCTGGGTGAGGGCCGAGGCCAGGTCCAGGGTGAGGTGACGGCGCAGGACCTCGCGGTGGACGAACTCCAGGAAGATGCGGCGGGACAGCACCCGGGCCACGAAGTCGCTGGTGAAGGTGTCCTTGGCCTTGCCCAGCACCGACACCTGCTGCTGGAGTGTCTGGACGTAGGCCTTGTTGTGGAGGATGGCGTCCAGCTCGCCGTTGAGCTCGCTCTGGCTGATCGTGTGTCCGTTCACGATGGCCGCGTAGGGGCGCACCGACGCGCACGACGAGGCCAGCAAGCCGAGCAGGACAGCGAGGGCGACCGCGGAGAAGACGGGGATGCGACGCACGGCCGGGCGATCCTACGCGGGGACCAGCCGCCCCAGCAGGTCGCTCAGGGCGTCGGCGGGGTCGGCCCCCCGGGGCAGGGGCACCACCACCTGGGCCTGTTCCTCCTTGTACAGGGCCCTGGGCCACAGCCGCTGGAGACGGATGCGGGCGCTGGCCGCCAGGGCCAGGGGAGACAGCCGGGCCGTCCCCCCGGCCGTGGCCGCCGACCCCGGACCGGCGGCGGTGCGGGACCCCACGACCGTCACCTCCCGCACCCCGGTGCGGGCGCAGGCGGCCCGCAGGCGCCCGACCCGCAGCAGGGCCTCGGCGGGAGGGGGCAGGGGCCCGTAGCGGTCGACCCACTCGTCGCGGATGTCGTCCACCTCGGCCTGGGAGGTCACCGCGGCCAGGCGCCGGTAGGCCTCCAGGCGCAGGTCCTCCCGGGCCACGTACTCGCGGGGCAGGTGGGCCTCGATGGGGAGGTCGAGCTTGATCTCGGCCGGCTGGCGGGGCTCCTCGCCCTTCAGCTCGGCCACCGCCTCGCTGACCATCCTGACGTACAGGTCGTAGCCGACGGCCGCGATGTGGCCCGACTGGTCGGCGCCCAGCAGGTTGCCCGCACCCCTGATCTCGAGGTCGCGCATGGCGATCTTGAAGCCCGAGCCCAGCTCGGTGTGCTCCCCGATCGTGCGCAGGCGCTCATAGGCCTCTTCCGTCAGAGAGCGCTCGGGCGGGAAGAACAGGTAGGCGTAGGCGCGCTGGCCGGCCCTGCCCACCCGGCCCCGCAGCTGGTGGAGCTGGCCCAGGCCCAGCAGGTCGGCGCGGTCGACGACCAGGGTGTTCACGGTGGGCATGTCGATGCCCGACTCGATGATGGTCGTACACACGAGAACGTCGTAGGCGCCCTCCCAGAAGTCGAGGACGACCCTCTCGAGGGTGCCCTCGTCCATCTGTCCGTGGGCCACGGCGATGCGGGCCTCGGGGACGAGCTCGCGCAGGCGGGACGCCACGTGCTCGATGTCGAGGACGCGGTTGTGCACGAAGAAGACCTGTCCCTCCCGCAGCAGCTCGCGTCGCAGGGCCTCGCTCACGGCCCGTTCGTCGAACTCGCCGACGTAGGTGAGGATGGGCTGGCGCTCGGCCGGCGGGGTGTTGAGCAGGGTCAGGTCGCGAATGCCGGTGAGGCTCATCTCCAGGGTGCGGGGTATGGGCGTGGCCGTGAGGGTGAGGACGTCGACGTCGGTGCGCAGCCTCTTGATGGCCTCCTTGTGGGTGACGCCGAAGCGCTGCTCCTCGTCCACGACCAACAGGCCCAGGTCCTTGAAGCGCACGTCGCCCGAGAGCAGCCGGTGGGTGCCGATCACCACGTCGACCGAGCCGTCGGTCAGACCGGCGGCCACCCGCGTCGCCTGTGCGGGCGTCAGGAAGCGGGAGAGGACCTCGACCCGCACGGGGAAGCCGGCCATGCGGTCGGAGAAGGTCTGGAAGTGCTGCTGGGCCAGGAGCGTGGTGGGCACCAGCACGGCCGCCTGCTTGCCGTCCTGCACGGCCTTGAAGACGGCGCGGATGGCCACCTCGGTCTTGCCGAAGCCCACGTCGCCGCACACCAGGCGGTCCATGGGCACGGCCTCTTCCATGTCGCCCTTGACCTCCACGATGGCCTTGAGCTGGTCGGGCGTCTCCGTGAAGGGGAAGGCCTCCTCCACCTCCCGCTGCCAGGGGGTGTCGGGGGCGAAGGCGTGCCCGGGGGTGGTCACCCGGCGGCGATAGAGGACGACCAGCTCCTGGGCGATCTCCCGCACGGCCGCCCGCACCCGGGCCTTGGTCCGCTGCCAGTCCGACCCGCCCAGGCGGTGGACGCTGGGCGTCTCGCCTCCGGTATAGGGCTGGATGGCGTCGATCTGGTCGGAGGGGACGTAGAGCTTGTCCCCCCCGCGGTACTCGAGCAGGAGGTAGTCGCGCTCGGAGCCGGCGATGGCCCTGGTCACCATGCCGCCGTAGCGGGCCACTCCGTGCTGATGGTGCACGACGAAGTCCCCGGGCTTGAGGTCGTCGAAGAAGCCCTCGGTGAGCCGGGCCCGGGCCCGGGCCCGGCGGTGGGCCCGCCGGCGCCCGGTGAGGTCGCCCTCGGCCAGGACGGCCAGCTTGAGGGTGGGAAGCACGAAGCCCCGCTCCAGAGGCTGGACCACGACCCGGGCCCCGGGGGCGGAGAGGTCGACCTCATCGCCGCCGTCGCCCGTGGTGGCCTCGGTGACCGCGTGCAGGCTCAGCCCCTCCTCGCCCAGCACGGCCGCCAGCCGCGCCGCGCTGCCGGCCCCGTCGGCGCACACCGTCACCCTGTAGCCGTCCGCCACCAGCTCGCCCAGCTGCTTGGCCAGGCGGGCGGCGTCGCCCACGACCGGGTCCCAGCCGTGGGCCGGGATGGACGCTCCTTGCGGTCCCTCGGGGGTGGCCGTGACCGACCAGGCCGGCGCGGTGGTGTGGGCCAGGAGCCGGTCGAAGGGGAGGTGGAGGCGGGGGAAGCCGGGAGCCGACCCGGGGCGGTCGGCTCCCCACGTCTGGGCCAGGGTGGCGGCCAGAGCCGCTTCCTCGTCTAGGAGGTCGGCGGCCCGGTCTCGCATGCGCCGGGGATCGAAGAGGAGCAGCTGGGCCTTCGGCCCCAGCAGGTCGGGGAGCACGTGCTCGGCCTCGGTGAGCCAGGGCAGCCACGACTCCATGCCGTCGAAGACCAGACCCTCGGCCAGCCTCTCCCACTGCTCCCGGCCCCAGGGCTCGGCCCCGACGAGCCGGGCGGCCCGCTCCCGCACCTCCTCGGTGGGGAGCAGCTCCCGGCAGCCGAAGACCTCCACGTGGTCGAGGTCGCCGGTCGAGCGCTGGTCGTTGAGGTCGAAGGTGGTGAGGCGGTCGACCTCGTCGCCCCACATGTCGACCCGCACGGGGGCGTCGGCGGTGGACGGGAAGACGTCGACGATCCCGCCTCTGACCGCCACCTCACCGCGGTGCTCCACCTGGTACTCCCGGCGGTAGCCGAGGACCACCAGCCTGGCCACCAGGTCGGCCGGATCGAGCACGTCCCCCCGTCTGATCACGACGGGCCCGACGTCCTCCACGTGCGGCCCCAGCCGCTGCACCATGGCCTTGACCGATGCCACCAGCACCCGCGGGGCCCTCTCCGGCTCCTTGAGCCGCCACATGGCCCGCAGACGGCGGCCCATGGTCTCGGCGCTGGGGCTCACCCGCTCGAAGGGCAGGGTCTCCCACGCCGGGAAGGTGTCCACCGCATCCTCGCCCAGGAACGCGGTCAGGTCATGGGCCAACCGCTCGGCGTCGGAGGCCGTGGGCGTGACGATGACGACCGGGTGGCGAGCGGACAGCTGCGTGAGCCCGGCGGCCACGAAGGCGCGGGCCGCGTCGGGGATGGCCACCACCGCGCTCGACCGCCCGGCCAGGCCGACCAGGGTGTCGTCTCCCCGCAGCAGCCTGGGGAGCGAGCTGAGCGGCGCCGGCGCCGGTTCCTCGGGCTGGGGCTCGCTCACCGGTTCAGGCTAGGCGCGGCCCCGTCCCGCCTGACACGGCGGCGGACCGGCGGACGCGACCACGGCTCGCCGGGCACACGCCTCAGATGGCGGGGGGCTCGTCCACCGGAGTGCTGAAGGAGAAGCCCCGCGCCTTGAGCTGGTCGATGAGCGGGCGCAGCATGGCCACCGTCTGGGAGCGGTCGCCACCCCCGTCGTGCATGAGGATCACCGAGCCGGGCCGGACGCGATCGAGGATGCGCTGGAGGATGACGGGCGCGGGGGGACGCTCGTAGTCGTGGGGGTCCACGTCCCACAGCAGCACGCGCAGGCCCCGCTCGTGGGCGACGCTGATGACATCGGGCGACAGGGAGCCGCCCGGGGGTCGGTAGAGCTGGGGGCTCTCCTGGAGGACGTCCTGGAGCTTGTCCGCCTGTCCGAATATCTCGTCGTGGATCTGGGAGCGGGGCCGCGACGCCAGGGTGACGATGTGGTGCAGCGTGTGGTCACAGGCGGCGTTGCCCCTCTGGCGCTCCAGCTTGACCAGGCCCGGGTAGTGCTGGGTGGCGTAGCCGACCGTGCAGAAGGTGCCCTTCACGCCTTCGTCGAGGAGGATCTGCAGCACCTGGGGGGTCCACTGGGGGTTGGGCCCGTCGTCGAAGGTGAGGGCGACGACGTTGGCTCTCTCGGGGGCGGCGGGCGTCGGAGCCGAGATCCGGGAGCTGGTGACGACCTCTCCGCTCACGCTGCCGACCTCGCTGTCGGCCACCCCGGCGTGGCCCGGGCGCCACAGCGTCCGCTCGACGGGCGGAAGCCCCCCGGGGGAGATGGGGGTCTGGCGGGCCTCGACGGGCTCGACGGCGTCGACCCCGTCGACCAGCGCTATGCCGTCGCCCGACTCGATGTCGGTGGCCTGCACCGCCGGGTGTCCGTTCAGCAGCACCAGGGTCGGATCGTGGTGGGGGTCGAGCACCTGGTGGGTGACGGCCGACAGCAGGGCCCCGTCGTGTGTGCCCATGCGGGCCGCCCTCAGCGCGTCGGACACCGTGGGGTGGCTGTGGCGCACGCGGACCAGGGTCCCCGCCACCGTCACCAGGATCGTGCCCGGAGGGCGCGATGCCAGGGTGGTGAGGGCCAACCCCAGCAACACGACGACGGCGAAGGCGGCCACCCGCCGGCTGCGGCGGAGCCGGCGGCGGCGACGGAGGCCGCGGGTGCGAGCGAGACGGCGGAGACGGGCCGGGCGGCGAAGGTCGGCCTCGGCCTGCTCGTCCGCGGGGGTCATCCGGGCTCGGTGGCGTTGAAGCGGTTCATGGCCGCCTGAGGTCCCTGGCACAGGAGGACCTCGACTGCATCGGCCGCCTCCTCCACGACGACCTCAAGCTCCTTGCGCTCCGACTTGGACGGGGGGCCCAGGACGTGTCCGGCGCCCTGCTTGCGACCGGGCGGCTTGCCCACCCCGATGCGGACGCGGGCGAAGTCCGGGCTGTGCACGTGGGCCTGGATGGAACGCAGGCCGTTGTGCCCGGCCGTGCCCCCGCCCATCTTCACCCTGAGCCGGCCCACGGGCAGGTCGAGCTCGTCGTGCACCACGACCAGCCGGCCCAGGTCCTCGATCCCGAAGCGGCGCACCAAGCGGGCCACGGCCAGGCCCGACTCGTTGACGTAGGTCTGGGGGAAGGCCAGGGCCAGCCGGCGGACACCGTCGCAGTCGACCTTCACCTCGTCGGTCAGGGCCCGCTCCGGCCGCGAGCGCCTCAGCCGGCCGCCGTGGCGCTCGGCCAGACGAGCGACGACCTCGGCGCCCAGATTGTGCCGCGTCCGCTCGTACTCGGCGCCCGGGTTCCCCAGGCCGACAGCGAGCAGGTGGGCAGCCGAACCGGTCCGGTGCCCGAGCAGCGCTAGCCCCCGGTCTCCCCGCTGTCCCCGGCCCCACCGGCCGCACCTTCGGGCGAGGGCGCGGCGCCCTCGGCCGGAGCCTCGGCCCCCTCCACCCCGGCCTCGGCCTCGGCTTCGGCTATGGCCGCGGCCTCGGCCGCGGCGGCCGCCTCTGCCTCGGTGACCAGGTCGGCCGCCTTCACCTGGGGCGGCTGCCCCGCCACTATGGCGGTGTCGGGGTCGACGTCGGTGGTCACGCCTTCGGGGAGGGGCACGTCGCCCACCCGGATGGTGTCGCCGATGGCCAGCCCGGAGATGTCGACCTCCAGGTGGGTGGGGATCCGGGCCGGGGTCGCCTTCACCGACAGACCGTGCAGCTGCTGGTCGACCACGCCGTCGCCCTGGTGCACCTGGATCGCCTCGCCCACGACGGTCAGGGGGACGTCGACGGTGACGATCTCGTCCCTGCGCACGATCACGAAGTCGACGTGCCTGACCGTTCCCCGCACCGGGTCGCGTTGCAGCTCGCGGGCCATGGCCAGGTGCGAGGTGCCGTCCACCTTGAGGGCGAGCAGGGCGTTGAGACCGGCGTCGGTGGTCAGGGCGGACCGCAGCTCACGGCCGTCCACCGCTATGGGCTGGGCCTCGACCCCGTGGCCGTACAGGACGGCGGGGACCTTGCCCGCGGCCCGTAGGCGGCGGGCGGGGCGGCTGCCGGTCGGGCGACCGGCCTGGGCCGTGAGGGCTATCTCGGGCATCGCTGGAGTGCTCCACCACTGCGAACGGAGGGTGCAGCATAGCGAGTCAGGCCTGGTTCTCGCCCCCGAAGATCTCCGATACGGACGTGTCCTCGAACACGGCGTCGATGGCGTTGGCGATGATGGGAGCCACCGAGAGCACCTCCAGCTTGTCGATCAGGCGCTCGGGCGGCAGCGGAAGGGTGTTGGTGATCACCACCCGGGAGATGCAGGAGTTCTTGAGCCTGTCCGTGGCCGGGTCGGAGAGAACCCCGTGGGTGGCCATGGCCCAGACCTCGGTGGCCCCGGCGGCGACCAGGAGGTCGGCGGCGGCGCATACCGTCCCGGCCGTGTCGATCATGTCGTCGACCACGATGCAGCGCCTGCCCTCCACCGCGCCGACCACGTCCCGGGCCTGGACCTGACCGGGGGCCTCCTTGGGGCGGCGCTTGTGCACGATGGCCAGGTCGGCGTGCAGGGTCTGGGTGAAGCGTTCGGCCACCCGCACCCGCCCCGCGTCGGGCGCCACGATCACCGAGTCGGCTCCGCCCTGCTGGCGCAGGTAGTCGATCAGGACGGGCATGGCCAGGAGGTGGTCCACGGGGCCGTCGAAGAAGCCCTGGATCTGACCGGAGTGGAGGTCGACGCTCATGATGCGGTTGGCCCCGGCCACCCGCAGCATGTCGGCGACGAGCTTGGCCGTGATGGGTTCCCGGCCCCACACCTTGCGGTCCTGGCGCGAGTATCCGTAGTAGGGGCACACCGCGGTGATGCGCTTGGCCGAGGCCCGCTTGGCCGCGTCGATCATGATGAGCTGCTCCATGATCGAGTCGTTCACCGGCTCGCCGTGGGTCTGGAGGATGAACACGTCCGTGCCCCGCACGGAGTCGCCGAAGCGGCAGTGGATCTCGCCGTTGGGGAAGTTCTTGAGGTTGGCCTCCTGGAGCGCGACTCCGAGGTGGTCGGCGATCTCCTGCGCCAGCTCCGGATGCGACCGGCCGGCGTAGAGCTCCAGGCGCTTGGTCGGTACGAGCTCCATCGTCGTCGCCACCTGAGCCTACTCGCCGTCGTCGGCGACGGCGCGGAAGAATGGACCCGTCACGGTGCCGTCGGCCACCCTGCTGCCGGGCTCGAGCACGGCGTAGGGGCCCACCCGCGCGTTGGTGCCGACCTCGGCTTCGCGACCCACCGCCTGCTCCACCACCGCGCCCTCCCCCACGACGCAGTCCACCAGCCGCGTGTCCGGGCCCACTCGGGCGCCCGGTCCGACCACGGTCGAGCCGTGCAGGAGCGTTCCCGGGAAGATTGTGACGTCGGGAGCGAGCTCGACGGAGGCGTCGATGTAGGTGCGCTCGGGATCGAGCATGGTGACGCCCCGGCGCATCCAGCGCTCGTTGGTGCGGTCCCGGAGCTCGGCCTCGGCCACGGCCAGCTGGGCCCGGTCGTTGACGCCGGCCGCCTCCATGGCGTCGGGGGCGACCACGCTCACCACGTTGTAGCCGGCGTCGTAGAGCACGCCGATGGCGTCGGTCAGGTAGTACTCCCCCTGGGCGTTCTCGGGCACGAGCCGGCGCAGGGCGGGGGCGAGCACGCTCTTGCGGAAGCAGTAGATGGAGGTGCACACCTCGGTGATCTGACGCTCCTCCTCGGTGGCGTCGGCCTCCTCCACGATGCGGGCCACCCGATCGTCCTTGCCCCGCACCACCCGGCCGTAGCCCCGGGGCACCTCCAGCACAGCGGTGAGGAGCGTGGCCGCGGCGTCCGAGCTGCGGTGGGTGCGCACCAGGGCAGCCACGGTGGCGGGCCGGAGCAGCGGGGTGTCGCCCGGGAGCACGATCAGGTCGCCGTCCTCCAGGTCCTCGTCCACGTCGAAGGACGCGGGGAACCCCGTCAGCGCCACCGATACGGCATCGCCGGTGCCCCGCTGGACGTGCTGCTCGACGAACTCGATGGCCAGCTTGGGCGGGGCCATCTCCTGCATGGTCTTGACCACGCTCTCGCCGCCGTGGCCGATGACGACCACCACCCTGTCGACGGGCAGCTCGGCCAGGGCGTCGAGCACGTGGAGCACCATGGGCCGCCCGCACAGGAGGTGAAGGGGCTTGGGGCGGCTCGAACGCATGCGCGTCCCCTCGCCGGCGGCCAGGACCACGGCGGAGAGCGGGCGGTAGCTCATGCAGTGATTGTCTACCCCCAGCGGCCCCGGTTGGGGTATCGCAGGTCGCTCAGCGGCAAAGCTCCTGGAAGAGGCGGTAGCGGGCCTGCACGGGACCGGTCCAGCGGGGGTCGGGCTCGACGGCGCGGGCGCTGCGGGCCCACCGGGCGGCGTCCGCGGTGGAGGCCTCCAGACCCGCGGCCATCCGGGCCAGGAAGGCCGCGCCCAGGGCCGCTCCTTGGGGCACGGCCACCACCTGGCAGGGAAGGGCGACGGCGTCGGCCAGCGCCTGCACCCATTCCCCGACCGCGGTACCGCCCCCGGTGACGATCACCCGGCGGGGGGGCACTCCCGTAAGGTCGATGAGGCGGCGGGCCACGAAGCCCGACGCCTCGTAAGCCGCCCGGCGGGCCGCGGCCGGGCCGTGACTGAGGTCGAGGCCATGGAGGGCGGCCCGGGGCGAGGCGTCGTGCACGGGGGCCCGCTCCCCCCGCGGCCAGGGCGCCCACACGGGAACGGCGTCGGGGTCGACCTCGCCCCGGGGGCGGCCCAGCAGGCGGGTGGCCCAGTCGAGGAACAGGCCCCCGGCGTTGCTGGGCCCGCCCACGAGCGTCCTTCCCGTCGCACCCACGTGCGGGAAGGTGTCGAGGCCGGCGACCTCGCGCCAGTCGGTGTCGACGGCCCACACGATGAGGGTGGTGCCCAGGAGCACGAGCACGTCGCCCACCTCGGTGGCGCCCGCCACCAACAGCTCGGCCATGGCATCGACCCCGCCGGCGTCCAGCACGGCGTCGCCCACCCGTCCCACGGCCTCGCCCATCCCGGCCACGCGCGGGAGCTGGCCGATGGTGGCTCCGGCCTCGGCCACCACCTCGGCGTCCCACGTCCATGTGTCGGTGCTGAACACGGGGCTGGACGAGGCGGCCACACCGGTGTCGACGACGGCCTCGCCGGAGAGAGAGTGGTTGGCGACGGCCTGAGCGGGCCAGTACCCGTGGGCGCCCGGAGAGGCGGCCGCGGTCCAGCGCAGGAACCCGTCGGCGTCGTGACGGGCCCCGCCGTGACGGCCGCGGCCGTCGCCGTAGAGCAGACCGGGCGTGCGGGGCCGGCCCCGCCCGTCCACGGCCGTGAGCGACGGCACCATCCCCACCACGCTCACCCCCCTGACACGGGGCTGGTCCAGGGCGGCCAGGGCCCGTAGCGGAGCTCGGCGCCACACCTTGTCGGCATCGTGCTCCAGGCGGTCGGGCGCGGGCACCAGCGTCCGGTGGGGCATGCGCAGCGATGCCACCACCCTCCCGTCCCCGTCGGCGGCGACGGCCTTCACCGAGGTGGTGCCCATGTCGATCCCGACCGTGACGTCGACCACCCGCCTCACCCACCCATGAGGGCGATGTGACTGTCGCTCGCTCGCACGCCTCTAGCATTGCTCGCCCATGCAGCAGGCAGCCGTGCGTCTCCTGTCCTGAGCAGCGTCGGCGGCGGCGAGGCGCTGTTCGGGGGCTCCGGGTCGAACGGAGATTCACGGCTCCAAAGGCCGTTGTCCTGCCATTGGACGACCCCCGACCGTCACCCGCCCGAGCACGGTCCGGGCCTGCGACGGGGCTCAGGCTACCCATCGCCCCCCGCCCGCTTTCCGCCCGGAGGCCACGTCCCGACTAGCC
>Ga0209577_10002157_pt1 | contig 19118 bp, 31 predicted proteins | sample GraSoiAngelo_109_FD_185874 | JGI IMG/M metagenome (GOLD analysis project Ga0209577, IMG submission 185874) | Grasslands soil microbial communities from the Angelo Coastal Reserve, California, USA - 14_0903_12_20cm (SPAdes) (version 2) | ecosystem: Environmental > Terrestrial > Soil > Grasslands...
CCGATGGGTGGTCGAATTCCACCTCGCCGGACCAGCCGCGAATGAGTGGACGCGCGTTGAAATATTTTACGCAGCCGATGCGGAGCGCGTTCACAGAATAAGAGTGATCTGTGATCAGGAAAATGCGGCTCCGATCACTGTTCACCGCTCACGGAACACGTTCATCCTCAAGCGCAGACTAATTCGCGCTCATTAGGCCGTCTGGATCGCTTCGCGCCGTTCAAATGCCGATAATAACTGTCGCGCTGCTCGGGCACGCGACCGGCCTCCCGGATGGCGTGTTCGAGCGCAGCCACGGTTTGCTGCTGCGGTGTCGTCGCGCCCGCCATGTGGAAAATTTTCTCCTCCAAAATTGTGCCATGCAGATCGTCCACGCCATAGCTCAGCGAGACCTGCGCGAGAGGTAATCCCAGACTGACCCAATAAGCGGTCAGATGGTCGATGTTATCGAGGTAAATTCGGCTCACCGCGAGATTGCGAAGTTGTTCGAATGCGGAGGCCCGTTTGAAGTTGGCAAGGATCCCGTGGGATTGGGCCGGTTCAAACGCGAAAGGAACGAACCCGGTGAATCCGCCGGTCTCGTCCTGCAGTTCCCGAAGTTGGCGGAGATGATCCACCCGCTGAGCAAGCGTTTCGATGTGGCCATAGAGCATCGTGCACGTGCTGCGGCCGCCCATAGCGTGCCAGGCGCAATGCACATCAAGCCATTCAGCGGCAGTCTCTTTGCCGCGGCAGATCTGATCACGCACAATGGGATCGAAAATTTCGGCGCCACCGCCAGTGATCGAACCGAGACCGGCTTCGCGCAGAGTTTCCAAGGTTTCGCGGATCGGCATGCGAAAGATTCGTTGCGCCAAATGACGAACCTCGATCGCAGTGAATGCCTTAATGTGAAGCTCAGGGTCGAGCGCGCGCAGCTTGCGCAAAAGATCCAGGTACCAATCTTTCTTCAGGGTAGGATGCAGCCCGCCCACCATGTGCACCTCTGTGATGCCAAGAGGAAGCGCGTCATTCACGGCGGAGACGATTTCGTCAATCGCATATTCGAAGGCATGTGCATCGCGCTTTTTGGCAGCAAAGGCACAGAACTGACACGATAAAACACAAATATTGGAGTAATTGATGTAGCGGTTGTGAATGTAGGTCGCATAGTTGCCGTTTTTTCTCTCGCGCACGACATTGGCGATCATGCCAAGGGCGTTAAGGTCGTTGGCACGATACAAAGCGAGAGCGTCGGCCTCTGAAATGCGCTGATGCGCCTCAACTCTTTCAGCAATCGGCCTGAGTTCTTTCGGTATGAGCTGGTAATTCATGCGCACACGAGGGTAAATCGCTGGCCAAGCATGCACAGGCCGCTTCCGGCTTGCAACAAAAACCGTGGCTCTGAGTCCTACCGCGTGATTTTTCGCCAGTTTCCATTTTTCTGGCAAGTTTTGTCCAGTGTGAATGTCTAAATGACCAATGCCTGGCAACGAGGAAGGAAATCGAGGTAGATCGGAAGACGACGCTGACGACTTGCGGCTCATGCAGCTAGTGGGTCGAGGCGATACCGGCGCATTCGAGCAGCTCATCGAAAGACATCAAGCTCTGGTCGCGGGGACCGTGGCGCGCATGCTGGGCAGCAATTCCGATGTGGAAGACATCGCGCAGCAGGTCTTCATTCGCGTCTGGAAAAGCGCCCGACGATATGTGCCGCGTGCCAAGTTCACGACCTGGCTGTTAAAAATTGCGCGCAACCTGGTTTTCAACGAGATGCGGCGCACCAAGCGTCGAGCGCACGTTCCCCTTCAGTCAGAACCGGGCGCAGAGGATCCTCCTTTAAAGGACGAGCTGACCCTCGGCCCGGATGTCTCCCTTTTGGAGACGGAACTTCAGCAAACGATCGAGGAAGCAATTTTGCAGTTGCCCGAAACTCAGCGAATGGCGCTTGTCCTACGCAGGTACGAACAGCTCAGCTACGAGCAAATCGCCGAGGTTCTCGATCTGTCCGTTCCCGCTGTAAAAAGCGTATTGTTTCGCGCGCGCTCAGAGCTCCGCTCGCGGCTGAGCAAATATCTCGCCTGATAATCGAATTACTCACCTTGCTGGCGCTCGTCGTCTTCAACAATTCTGCCTCGGACGCGCCGTATCTGAGTATGATGGGTCAGCATATGCACACGCCCATCGCTCCCTCGAAAAAATGCGCTCAAAATCCAGCTCACGATGCTGATGACTATCGCGCCCCAGAACGCGCTCCAGAAGTGATCTACATGGAATCCGACCACCACACTCGGAACGACGAGCAGCAACAGCCCGTTTAGAATGAGAATGAAAAACCCGAGCGTAACGAGAATAAGCGGCGCACTGAGGATTAACAGGAAAGGGCGAATAAACGCGTTGAGAATACCCAACAGAAGCGACGCGCCAATCAACGCCGCGACAGTGTCATAACGGATTCCGCGGATTATCGAGGAGGCAACCATTACGGCGATGGTTGTGATAGCCCAGCGGAAAACGAAATGTTTCATGCGACGAACCAGCTACGATTCTGCACCTAACACGCCCGAGAAACAACTTGCCAATCATCCGATGCGCGTTAAACGGATTGAAATCATCAACACCAATTAATTCTGTGCCGAAAAAGAAAAAAACTGTCGAAGCCGAAATTGCCGGTGGCGGTCCGCCCGAGACAGGCGGATCACGTGCCGAAATGAAAATGAAGAAAACGCCGGCGGTACGCCGAACGTCGACGGCGAAAAAGAGTGCAGCCGCGCCTAGGAAAAGTACGACTGCAGCGAAAACAAAAGTTTCAATGTCTCCTGGAGCGGGACAGGGAGCCGAGCCCGCAGACGAAACAATTCGGCTCAGCGCGTATTTCATTTCCGAACGCCGTCGCAGATTCGGTTTGCCCGGCGACGCGGAGTCGGATTGGCTCGAAGCCAAGCGACTGCTACTCTTCGAGGCTGGTCCCCGCTGAGTTGCGAACATTACTAGCAGACTCTGTGGAAAAGGTTCTCGTTGATCTGGCGCAGGCCCTGCGAGAACGCCTCGCGATCATTCATGATGAAGAAAGCCGTGGTGATGAGGCAAAACACATCGAACGATTGAAAGCAGTCTCGGAAAAGATCGACAAACTACAAGAGGCACTTCCGCAGCCGGTCGAACCCCGGCTGGCGCATTATCTCCAGCGCAAAAGTTACGACAAAGCGCTGGAGTATTTAGAAGCAAACTGTAACTGCGGTCTATGACCGCCGATCATTTCACGGCTACATTCGGCGCTCACAGGGCGCCGCCACAGATCACCGTGAATACAGCTCGACGATGAGCTGCTCGTTTACGATTGGCTGCATCTCTTCCCGCGACGGGATGCGCGCAACTTTGCCGCTGAGCGCGTCGCGATCGGCTGTGAGCCAGTCGGGCACGGGAACGATTTGTGTTAGGTCAAGGTTTCGGAGCACCAACTGGCGAGATTTCGGTTTGTCTTTGATCGTGATCTCGTCGCCTGCCTTCACATTATAGGAAGCGACATTGACGGTGCGCCCATTGACCAGCACATGGCCATGCGACACCAGCTGGCGCGCAGCGCTGCGCGTATTGGCCAAGCCAAGGCGATAAACTACGTTATCCAGGCGCGTCTCCAGCAATTGGAGAAGTGTCTCACCTGTCACGCCGCGCTTGCGCAGGGCACGTTGGAAAATGCGCCGGAATTGTTTTTCGAGAAGTCCGTATTGATAGCGCAGCTTCTGTTTCTCGCCGAGCGCAATCGCGTAATCGGATTGTTTGCGCCGGGCACCTCTCGGGCCGTGCTGCCCGGGCGGATAATTCTTTCGCTCCAAGGCCTTGGACGAACCAAAAATCGGCACACCGTAGCGCCGACTTACTCTTGTTTTCGGTCCTGTGTATCTGCCCATGGAATTCGTTATTCGTTGAAACGTTAAAGCGGCCTGATCAGACGCGGCGTTGTTTCGGTGGACGGCAACCGTTATGTGGCACGGGCGTAACATCGCGGATTACAGTGAGGTCGAGTCCGATTGCCTGCAAGGCTCGCACTGCCGACTCGCGTCCGGCTCCCGGACCTTTTACTAAAACTTCCACTTCTTTCAGCCCATGACCCATCGCCTGCCGTGAGGCGTCCTGCGCAACCATCTGCGCCGCGTAAGCGGTGCTTTTGCGAGAACCCTTAAAGCCGACTTTGCCAGCGCTCGACCATCCTATGACATTGCCTTTCAGGTCGGTGATCGTCACGATGGTATTGTTGAAGGTCGAAAGCACATGGGCGATGCCTGAATGAACGTTCTTGCTGCCTTTGGCTTTGACGACCTTTGGCTTCTCTACGTCATCGGCTGAAAGCGAAAGATTCTCCGAAGCTCCAGCGGCCGGAGCTGACTGTTCTTTCTTTTGTTTCGCTGGTTTTTTGGCAGGTTTCGCTGCTGCGTCAGCCTTTGCAACCGGCGCCTTCTCGCTTTCCTGAGACTTTGGAGCCGGCGCCTTCTCAGCTTCCTGCGATTTTGGAGCTGGCGCCTTTTCGTCTTCCTGCGAAGCCGCCGGAGCCGGCGTTGGCGTTGACTCCTCAGCTTTCGGTTCTTCGGGCGTCGACTTGGTTGGTTCCTCTGGCTCAGCCATAAATTTTGGTTAGCCGCTAAACTTTGCCGGCCTTCGCTTCGGGATTACGGATCACGCCTACGGTCTTGCGCGGTCCTTTGCGCGTCCGCGCATTCGTCGACGTGCGCTGTCCGCGCACGGGCAAGCCTTTTCGGTGACGGATACCGCGATAAGAATTTATTGCCTGAAGCCGTTTCAAATTACCCTGCACGTCGCGGCGCAGATCGCCTTCAATCTTGATCTTGTTGTTCGTGATGGCGTGGATGATTTCGTTCAACTGCTGCGGCGTAAGATTTTTCGCGCGAATGTTCGGATCGATGTTCGTCTGCTCGAGAATCCGACGGGCTGTGCTAAAGCCAATTCCGTATATGTAAGTGAGCGACGCTTCGATGCGTTTGTCTGCTGGAATTTCAACTCCGAGTAATCTGGGCATAAATCAATACTCCACTACTCCATTTCCTAGCCTTGTCTTTGCTTATGGCGCGGGTTTTTGCAGATCACGTGCAACACGTTCTTGCGCTTCACGATCCTGCAACTGGCACAAAGTCTTTTTACTGATGGTCGTACTTTCATAATCTGCGAAATGGGAAACGCGGGACGTCTCCGCGTTGTCACTTTTGGCGATAAGTAATTCGCCCCTTCGACAAATCGTAAGGAGAAATCTCTAGCATAACTTTGTCGCCAGGCAAGATCCGAATGAAGTGCAAACGCATTTTTCCGGAGATGTGGGCGAGGACACGATGCCCGTTGGCTAATTCAACGCGAAACATGGTGTTGGGCATCAGTTCGACAACCGTGCCTTCTACTTCAATTGCGTCTTTGCGCGCCATGTCAGAATTTCTGGCTCATCCCGCGTAATGAGGACAGTGTGCTCAAAGTGCGCCGAAGGCATTCCGTCTGCCGTGCGCACCGTCCAGCCGTCATCGAGCAATTTCACGTCGGACGTGCCGATGTTGATCATCGGCTCAATCGCAAGTGTCATGCCTGCTTTTAGTTTTGGACCACTGCCGCGTTTACCGTAATTGGGAATTTGTGGCTCCTCGTGCATTTTCCGTCCAACACCGTGTCCAACAAATTCGCGGACCACTGAAAAACTAGATCGGCGAGCCTCATCCTCAATCTCTGCACAAATGTCCCCCACGCGCCGACCTTCGCGGGCGACGCTGATTGCGCGAGCCAGCGCATTTTCGGTGACGCGCAGCAGCTGATCCGTGCTTTCATCAACGATTCCAACCGGAACGGTCGTGGCATTATCCCCTACCCAGCCATCTTGGATTATGCCGATGTCCAGCTTCACAATCTCGCCGTATTGAATACGGCGTTGGCTGCCTATGCCGTGAACCACTTCATCGTTCAGTGAGATGCAAATGTTGCCGGGAAAAACGCGGTGCCCGAGCCGATAACCGAGAAATGCACTTTTGACGCCGGCTTCGTTCATGAAGTCCGCTGCCGCTTCGTCCACTTCTTTGGTCGTAATGCCAGGACGAACCAAGTCGCTGACGCGGTCGAGAATGTCACTCGCCGTGCGACACGCCTGCCGCATTTTCTCGATTTCTTTTGCGTTCTTAATCGGAATCATCTCGAGCTTTTGTCTTCAATGAGCTGCGATATATCGCTAAACACAGCCTCGCGATCGCGGTTGCCGTCGGTTCGACGCAAGATCGACAACTCTTTATAAAAGGATGCCAGCGGTTCGGTCTTGCTACGGAACTCTTGCAAACGGGTTTGCAGGACGCCCAAATCATCGTCATTGCGGCGCACTAATGGACCATCGCAATACGGGCATACCGCACGGTTCGCAAACTGCGCGCTTGATGAACTGGTGGTAAATCCACATTCGCCGCATTGAAGCCGCCCAGCGATACGATCGCGCACCGTCTCCTCCGATACTTCCAGCCAAATCACCAAATCCAACGCGGTGCGCAATCTTTTCAAAATCGAATTCAAACTCTCGGCCTGCGGCCGTGTCCGAGGAAAACCGTCGAAAACAAATCCGTGGCCGCCATGCAAGCGCAACCAGTCCTCGATCAGTTCGATGATGATCTTGTCCGAGACAAGCCCGCCGCTTTGGAGCACTTCGGCGGTTTCCTGCCCCAGCGGCGTTCCAAGATCTCGCTCACGGCGCAAGATAGCACCCGGCGAAGTGACCGGAATGCCAAAGTTGCGCGTGATCATTTCCGCCTGAGTCCCCTTGCCGGAACCGGGCGGGCCAAGAAGAACAAGCCGCCTTTTCACCTATCGCCCGTAAAGAAAAATAGCGACGCCGGCAATCACGATCACGGCGATGCCCACGTACAGCCACATCAACGTGCCGCTTGCTGCTGCGTCGCCCCGAGCATATGAAGCGCGATCGAATGACCGTCCACGAATACGGCCCTTGCGCAAAAACCCGTCGTAATGGCGCTGAATCAGGTGTGTCTCCACCTGGCGCATAGTATCGAGCATGACGCCCACAATGATCAATAAGCTGGTGCCGCCGAAAAATTGCGCTGTAATCATGGGCACATTCAACGACTGGCTCAGAAGACTTGGTAAAACTGCTATCAGCGTCAGGAAAATCCCGCCGGCAAACGTGAGTCGCGTCATTGTGAAATCGAGAAAATCGGCAGTCGGTTTCCCCGGACGCACGCCCGGAATGTAACCGCCGTATTTTTTTAGATCTTCCGCGATTTGAGTCGGTTGAAACTGTGTGGCGACCCAGAAGTAACTAAAAAAGAAAATCATTGCCGCAAGAGCGACGTAATGCGGCCAGCCCGTGGAAAGCGCGGCGGCGATCCGCGCAGCCGTGGGGCTGTTTCGAAATCCGTACTGAACAATTGTCGCCGGGAAAAGGAGCAGCGCCCAGGCAAAGATGATCGGCATCACGCCCGCGTAATTCACCTTCAAAGGCATGTATTGGGTCTGCCCGCCGTACATTTTGCGCCCCACGACTCGTTTGGCGTACTGCACGGTGATTTTCCGCACGCCTTGCGTGATAGTGATCACAGCGGCGATCACGATGATCAAGAACAATACCAACATCACAAGCACCATCGGATTCACCTGGCTCGATCCGCTCTGCGCCGACGGTACAAACGTCTTCCACGCCTGCGCTAGCGCAGCCGGCAAGCGCGCGACAATGCCGATGGTAATGATGAGGGATATCCCGTTACCGATGCCGCGCTCGGTGATTTGATCGCCCATCCACATTAATAAAAGCGTGCCCGTTGTCAGGGAAATCACTGTTATGATTCGGAATTTCCAACCAAGGTCGTCCACCAAAGGAATCCCCAGGTTACGGATCGTGTCAGTGATCCCCGGCAACATGGTATGATACGATTCGGGATGCTGAAACGAGAGCGCGAGCAAGTAGCCTTGGAAAATGCATAGCCCCACTGTCGTGTAGCGCGTTAACTGCATGATCTTTTGTCGCCCCCCATCTTCGCGTGCAAGCCTGCCAAGCTGCGGAATGACCGCAGTCAGCAACTGCATCATGATCGACGCGCTGATGTACGGCATGATACCAAGGGAGAAAACCGCGCAATTCTCAAGCGCACCGCCACTGAACAAATTAAAGAGTGCGGCCACCCCGCCTCCGGTGCGCTGGGTCAGCGAAGTGTGAAACCACTCCTGCAACACGGCCTGATTGACTCCGGGTGTCGTAATGGCAGCTCCAAGGCGCACAATCACCACCACCGCTAGCGTAAACAAAATACGCCGCCGCAGTTCAGGTATTTTGACCGTGTTTAAAAAAGCCGAGACCATCCGCTAAATCTGGAATATTGCTGCCCGAGAAGCTAGCTCTTCCGCGACGTGTTCTTTTTCCGGGACTTCGCTTTGGTCGACCGCGTGCCAGACGATTTTTTGCTGGTCTGCAAAACAGGTTCAGCAGAGGCCTCCGCTTGCGATCTTGCGGCTCCTTCGGTCGCGCCAACTGGCTTCGCTGCCCCCGCCACGCGCAGCGTAATGGTTCCACCGGCCTTCTCGATCTTTTCCCGAGCAGTCGCGCTGACCTTATCCACTTCGACCTTCAGCCCGTGCTTCAAATCACCGTCGCCCAGGATCTTAATTCCTGCGAAATGGCCTCGGATGAGATTCGATTCGCGCAGCAGTTGTTCGTTCACCACTACTCCAGCTTCAAATGCATTGAGGTCATTCACGTTCACGATTGCATAATGCGTGTGAAACGCCGCATTGTTGAATCCGCGCTTCGGCAACCGTCGAATCAGAGGCATCTGGCCACCCTCGAACCCGAGCCGAATGCTTCCACCGGACCGCGCTTTTTGCCCTTTATGCCCTTTCCCGCTGGTTTTCCCGTGCCCTGAACTTTCACCGCAACCCAGGCGTTTAACGCGATGTCGCGAGCCGGGACGCACCTGCAGATTATGAAGACGCAGCATCTTGATCACCCTTTCCATCACCGAACTTAATCCCACGCACCTTAAAAATCTCGTCCCTGCGGCGAAGCGATCGCAGTGCCGCGATGGTTGCCTTTACTACGTTGGCGTGATTGCTTGATCCGAGTGATTTCGCCAGCACGTCGCGAATTCCAGCCGCTTCAGTTACGGCTCGCACGCCTCCGCCGGCAATAATCCCAGTCCCCGGCGAAGCCGGGCGCAATAACACTCTCGCTCCATCAAATTCACCGATCACTTCGTGGGGAATCGTGTTTTCGTTCAATGAAACTTTTTCCATCGACTTGCGCGCTGCCTCGGAGGCCTTTCGAATAGCCTCTGAGACTTCGTTGGCCTTCCCAAATCCGCATCCCACTTTTCCATCGTGATCTCCAGCCACGATCAGCGCGCTGAAGCTAAAACGCCGGCCTCCCTTCACGACTTTCGCGCAGCGGTTGATGAACACGACTTTCTCCGTGGTGTCACCCTTTGCCGCGGGAGTCTTGTCCGGCCTGCGCGAGTCTGGACGTCTGCCTGTATTTGATTGAGCCATGAATTAAAATTTTAAGCCTGTCGCGCGCGCTGCTTCTGCCAGCGCCTTTACTTTTCCGTGATACATGAAGCCGCCACGATCGAACACGACGCGTTCGAGTTTTTTCGCAAGGGAACGTTCCGCGATCGCTTTACCGATCAATTCTGCTGCAGCCTGGTTTGCAGCCAGTTTTTTTTCTCCGATCAACGAGCGCTCCGTGGTCGATGCAGCGGCCAGCGTTCGTCCGGTATCATCATCGATCACTTGAGCGTAGACGTGCTTCCCAGAGAAATGGACTGCCAGACGCGGTCGTTCGGCCGTGCCTGCCACTTTTTTCCGGATCCTTTGATGAACACGCTGCCGCGCTGCTTTACGAGTCGTCGCCATATTATTGAACCGTCTTGCCCACTTTGCGACGAATCTGCTCGCCCGCATAGCGAACACCTTTACCCTTGTAAGGTTCAGGCGGATAAAAACCACGGATATCCGCCGCCACTTGTCCCACCAATTTTTTATCGGCGCCCTCGATGGTTATTTTCGTGTTCTCGACAACTGTGATTTTAATGTCCTTGGGAATCGCGAATTGGATCGGGTGTGAAAAGCCGAGGCTCAAATTCAGGTTTGATCCCTGAACCGCGGCTCTGAAACCGACACCTTCGATCTCAAGCTGTTTGGTGAAACCTTCGCTCACTCCCTGCACCATGTTGTGCACGAGGCTGCGCGAGAGCCCGTGCAACGCTTTGGCGCTTCGGGTCTCTGCTTCGCGCACTAGCGACACGCGGTTGTCTTGCACGCTTGCACGAATGTAGCGCGGCAGTTTCCAGCGTAGTTTGCCCTTGGGGCCTTCCACTGAAACCGCTCCCTCATTGTCGATGTTTACCCTGACTTTGTCGGGAATTTCGACCGCTTTATTTCCAATTCGTGACATGTGTTTGTGATTGCTTAAATCGTTACAACGTTAAGATCGTCACCAGACGTATGCGAGCAATTCACCGCCCAGCTTTTGCTTTCGTGCGTCCCGGCCCGACAAAACGCCGCGCGAGGTCGATAGAATCGCCAAGCCCATCCCGCCAAGGACTCTTGGAATTTCATCCGCGCCGACGTATCGGCGCAATCCAGGCCGGCTCACCCGCCGCAATCCTGTAATAGCACTCGAGCGATTCACGAGCTTATTCGTGACTTTGATTCTTGGATGCGCACCGCTCGTGTCGACCGTGTAGTCGGTGATGTAACCTTCATCTTTCAAGATGCGCGCGATCTCCGCCTTAATTCTCGAGTACGGAACGAGCAGCTCTGGCTTCTGTGCACGCGCGCCGTTGCGGATACGCGTCAGAAAGTCGGCAATAGGATCAGTAACAGTGCTCATATAAATCAGGCGGCTTGTGCGGCCGGCTTCCTTGCCCGGTCGCTAAACGGCATTCCCATTTCGCTCAAAAGCGATTTGGCTTCCTCGTCCGTGCGCGCCGTAGTCACAATTGTAACGTCAAATCCGATGTTGCGCTTGATTTTATCGAGCTCGATCTCAGGAAAAATCGATTGATCCGAAATTCCGAGCGTATAATTGCCGTTATTGTCAAAACAACGAGGGGACACGCCACGAAAGTCCCGAATCCGGGGGAGGGCGGCCTTGATAAAGCGCTCGAGGAATTCATACATACGCTCTCCGCGTAAAGTTACCTTCGCGCCAATCGCCTGATCTTTGCGTAATTTGAAATTGGAAATGCTTTTCTTGGCCAGCGTTTCCACCGGGCGCTGACCCGTAATCAACGCCAGCTCTCCTTTGGCTTCTTCCAACGCCTGCTTCACGTCCGATTGCGAGCCCACCGAGGTGTTAATCACGACTTTCTCGACCCTCGGAATTTGGTGAACGTTCTTATAGCCGTGCAGTTTCTGCAGCGCCGGCATGACGTGCTCTTTGTAATGACGATGAAATTCGTTTTCCATTTTTAACAAATGTCATTTTGAGCGCTGGCGAAGAATCTCACAATGAAGCCCGGAATCACTTGCGGGCTCCCTCGCTACGCTCGGAATGACCGCGCTTTTTTTCGTTTTTGGTTTCCGGACTTTTCACCGGCTTGCTGCCGCGCTCGATTAGTTTCACGTTCGAAATATGAATTGGACCTTCGCGCTCGGCGATTTTGCCGCTCGGATTGTCCTGCGATTTTCGAAGGTGCTTCTTGATAATGCGAACGCCTTCAACCAAGACACGCTGCTTTCCCGGAAACACCGCCAGGATCCGGCCTGAAGAACCGCGGAAATTCCCCGAGATGACCTCGACTTGATCGCCTTTTTTAACGTGACATTTGATTCGATTCATAAAACCTCGGGCGCCAGCGAGACAATTTTCATGAAGTTGCGCTCGCGCAACTCGCGGGCTACCGGCCCGAAAATGCGCGTGCCGCGCGGATTCAAATCTTTGTCGATAATCACAATCGCATTGTTATCGAAGCGAAGCAGAGAACCATCGTCCCGCCGGATAGGCTGTTTCGTACGAACAAGAACTGCACGCACCACTTCGCCCTTCTTCACGGTTCCGGTTGCGCTGGCTTCCTTCACGTTCGCAGTGATCACATCGCCGATCCCGGCGTAACGAGTGGATTTACCGATCACGCCAATCATCGTCGCCATGCGCGCGCCGCTGTTATCCGCCACATCCAATCTTGATCGAAGTTGTACCATTAGAATCTTCCGCTTCTGCTTAGTATTACTCTTGGTGTTACCGCTGCAGGACCTCCACAAGTCGCCAGCGCTTTAACTTGCTCAGTGGCCGCGTCTCCATGATACGCACTGTGTCACCGGCTTTCGCCTGGTTTTGCTCATCGTGCACATAAAATCTTTTCATCTGCTTCACGATCTTGCCGAACTTGGGGTGCGGCACACGCGTGACTGTCCGCACCACAATCGTCTTGTTCATGTTGCTGGAAATCACTTCTCCTGTGCGCGTCTTCCGTGAACTACGGCTGCCGGGCTCGCGCTGCAGTGAAGCCGGCGACGGATGTGATTGATCTTGGTCAGCCATAATCTTTACTCCTTCGCAGCCGTCTGTTTCCCGCGCTGCGTCAACACTGTTTCGAGTCTGGCAATGTCGCGCCGCAACAGGCGCAATCTGCTGGGCTGCTCGAGCTGGCCACTCTGCTGTTGCAAACGCAGATGAAGACTTTCCTGGCGCAAGTCGCGTCTCTTGGTCAGCAACTCGTCCGTACTTAGCTCAGTGATTTCTTTCATTTTCATGGTGCTTAAGCGGCCCTGACGTGGTGACGCGTGAGAAACTTGGTGCGCACGGGCAATTTGTCAGCCGCAAGTCGCAGAGATTCGCGGGCAACCGATTCCGGAACACCGTCGAGCTCGAATAAAATGTTACCAGGCCGAACCGTAGCAACCCAGTATTCGGGTTGGCCCTTGCCCTTCCCCATCCGCGTTTCCGGTGGCCGCGAGGTCACAGACTTGTCAGGAAAAATGCGGATCCACAGCTTGCCCTTGCGCTTCATGTTTCGAGTGAGCGCGACGCGCGCTGCTTCCAGTTGTGTGTTCGTGATCCAGGCACGTTCAAGCGTCTGCAAACCGAACTCGCCAAAATCGATTCTTAAATTACGCGAAGCAGTCCCCTTGCGACTTCCTCGCTGGGACTTCCGATACTTCACGCGTTTTGGCATCAATGGCATAAGTTTCCCCTTTAGACTTCAGCCGGCTCGGGTGCCGGTGGCGGCGGCGGCGCTGGTGGTGTCGATTGAGGCGCTGGCTCTTCCTTTTTGCAAATCCAACATTTCACCCCGATTTTGCCATAGACCGTGTTTGCTTCTGCGAAGCCGTAATCAATCGGCGTCCGCAACGTGTGCAGCGGAACTTTTCCCTCTCGATACCATTCCGAGCGCGAAATCTCGGCGCCATTAAGCCGGCCCGAAGACCGTAGCCGAATTCCTTCTGCGCCAAAGTCCATGGCGGTCTGCACGGCTTTTTTCATCGCACGACGATAAGCAATTCGCCGCTCGATCTGCAGCGCTACGTTCTCTGAGACGAGCTGAGCATCAAGTTCCGGTGTTTTGATTTCCTGAATATCGATCTTGACCTGTTTGCCCTCGGCCATCTTGGAAATTTCTTCCGTCATTTTTTCTATCTCTGCGCCCTTTCGTCCGATCACAATCCCGGGACGTGCCGTGTGAATGGTTACCCGAATCGAGTTCCACGCTCGCTCAATCACAATTTTCGATACGGCGGCGAACTGCAGCTTCTTCTTTACGTAATTCCGAATCTTCAGGTCGCTGTGCAAAAATGATGGGAATTCCTGCGGCGACGCATACCAGCGCGAGCGCCAGTCGCGATTCACGCTCAGCCGAAACCCGGTTGGATTAACTTTTTGTCCCATAAAATTATTTTCTCGCTTTCGCGGTCTGACCTGCCTTCGCTGCCGTTCGCTCGGACGCTGCCGCCGCGCTTTCTGCAGCCTCGCTCTTCATCTGTTTCTTTGCTGCTTTCTTCTCTTGTTCTCGTTTCGCTTTGCGCGTTTCACGCGTTTCGATTTGGATCTCGTCGGACAGCACAATGCGAATGTGACTGGTGCGTTTCAAAATCCGGCTGGCACTGCCGCGGGCGCGCGCCATGATCCGCTTCACTGTTGGACCCTCGCCGACAATAGCCTCTTTCACCACTAGCCCATCAGGTTTCAGATTGGCATTGTTTTCTGCATTGGCGATCGCGCTCTTCAATGTTTTGCCAATGAGAAGCGCCGCTTTCTTCGGCGTGAAAGCTAGCAGATCGAGTGCTGCCGAAACCGGCAGACCCTGGATCTCACGCGTAACTTCGCGCGCCTTAAACGGCGAAATCCGCGCGTACTTATATGTCGATCTCACTTCCATCTTTGTTATCTCAAGCTTACATCCGGTTGCGCATCCACCTGGAGGCGGTCTCCTACTTTTATTTGTTCCTTCTTTGAATCCATTTCCTGAATCACCGCGCCACAAATCTTTTGTCGCACATCGACTACTCGCAGTGTGGCAATCTTTCGATCATCTCGCATCACCCGCATTGGCATCCCAATCTTTACCCCCTGTTTCTCGCCGAGATTGCCGACCACAAACGACCACTCGTCCTTCACACTGATCACGCTCCCACCCATCAAGCCGGGCCCGGCCGCGTCTGGCGTGCCGGAGGATTTTGTGACCAGCGTATTTATGCTGCGCAGTTGCGCCTCCACGTCCATTCGCGCCTTTGCGTCACCGCCCTGCGAGGATTTTAAATAAAACAACACCGCCTCGTTCAGGTGCAACATCTGGTCGCGGTATTCGTCGCGCTCCTTTTGCGCCAATTGAAGATCGCTGACTGCGGACAATAAACGCTGCTCCAGCTTCGCTCGGTCCTTGCTCGCCGAAGCCAGCCCCAGAGCTTCCATTCGCAGTTGCAAATCGGAATACTTGCGGCGGAGCTCTTCTGCCTCCGCATTCGATTCTGCCAGGCTGCTCGTTAACGCCTTGATCGATTCCTGCGCAATGGACAATTCCTTTTGCAACTGCTCATTCTCCTGCAGCAATGCTTCACCCGTCGCGGGGTGCGGCACGCCTTCATTCTTGGATTCTGACAAAGAACCAGCCGTTTGTGCGCGCGCTGCCGAAGCAACTACGCAACACAAACCCGTTGCCAACCCCGAAATAATCAGGACTCGCAAAACTTTCCGGAGTTGCCAAATGCCAATCGCCAATTCGGACCGGCTACGGCCGCGTCGTTTCAATTGGCAATTGGAAATTGGCAACTGGAAATTCCTTCTACTTGGTCACCTTCGCCGTATGCGAACCGTGTTTCTTAAACACACGCGTAGGCGAAAATTCACCGAGCTTGTGACCAACCATGTTCTCGGTAACAAAAACGGAATTAAAGGTCTTCCCGTTGTGCACCAAAAACGTGTGGCCGACAAAATCCGGCGTCACCATCGAGCGCCGCGACCAGGTCTTGATCGGTTTCTTCGCGCCCGACGCATTCATCTTGTCGATCTTCTCCAGAAGATGCAACTCAACGAAGGGTCCCTTCTTTAACGATCTAGGCATAATTTTCAAGTGATAAGTGAGAAGTGAATAGTAAGAAATAAATCCACTTCTCACTTCTCACCACTCACATCTCACGCTTTTTTCTTTGGTCTTCTCCTTTCCAAAATAAAACGATCGCTCGGTTTATGTTTGCTACGGGTCTTAAATCCTTTGGCCAGTTGTCCCCATGGACTAACCGGATGATGACGGCCTCCTCCTCCTTTTGACTTCCCCTGGCCGCCGCCCATCGGATGATCGATCGGATTCATCGCCATACCGCGCACATGCGACCGACGGCCTTGCCAGCGAGTACGCCCGGCTTTCCCGCTGGACACATTCATATGATCGATGTTTCCCACCTGGCCAACAGTAGCGAAACAGTTTTCGTGAATTCGTCGAATTTCCCCAGAAGGCATTTTTATCAGGGCGTAACCTGCCTCGATGTTGGTTAACGTCGCCTGTTGCCCCGCGCTTCGTGCAACCTGACCACCACGGCCCGGCGTTAATTCGATATTGTGAATGCTGGTGCCGAGGGGAATGGCGCGCAGAGGCAGGGCATTCCCCAACTCAGGCGCAGCATCGTCTCCAGCCATGACCGTCGACCCGACTCGAAGTCCGCTCGGCGCGAGAATGTAACTCAGTTCACCATCCGCATATTTGATGAGAGCAATCCGCGCAGAGCGGTTCGGATCATATTCGATTCCGATAACCTCCGCCGGAACACCGCGCTTGCGCCGTTTGAAATCCACTTTGCGATATTTCTGTTTATGACCACCGCCAATGTGCCGTGAGGTGAGCCGGCCGTAGTTGTTGCGACCGCCGCTTTTTCTCTTCGGCTCAAGAAGGCTCCTTTCCGGTCGCCACTTCGTGATTTCATCGAAGCCAGGCAGCGACTTGAAACGCAGCGTCGGTGTTAGTGGGCGAAATTCTTTTAGTGCCATAAAGTCAGCTTGTCATTCCGATCGAAGCGAGGAATCTCTCTCGAATTATTCTCGACATAGTTCGCCCTCAATGAATCCTGAGATCCTTCGCCGTCTGCGTGGCTCAGGATGACAACGCTAAGGTTAGGGTGAGAGGAGGTTCTCATATCAAATCGATCTTCTCGCCTTCCTTTAACGTTACGATGGCTTTCTTCCACCGCGGCCTGCGTCCAAGGGGTCCGCGCACACGTCTCTCCTTGCCAGCGTAATTACAAGTGTTCACGTCCACGACCTTCTTCTGAAAAAGGCGCTCAATTGCGTTCTTGATCTGAACCTTGTTCGCCTTCGGGCTGACCCGGAAGACATACTTATTCTGCTTTTCGCTCATCAGCGTCGACTTTTCAGTCAACGAAGCGGTGTGAATAATCTCGTGTGGCTCGTTCATTGCATCACTCCGTTGCTTCGACAGTTTGAGGAGAGCGCGTTCGCTCGGCTAGCTTTTCCAACGCCTTGTGTGTGACGAGAATTTTCTCGAAGGCAAGTAACTGCTCAGTATTGACGTCCGAAGCGGTAGCAAGTGTTACCGGTTTCACGTTACGTCCGGATTTCAGGGTTGTTGCATCGAAAGCATCCGAAATTAACAAAACCTTGCTGGCGTCAGTTTGTTTTTTTAGCAACGTCACAAACGATTTCGTCTTCAGCTCTGGCACGACGAATTTGTCGATCGTCAAAACATCGCCTGCGTTGATGCGCTCGCTCAACGCTTTTCGAAACGCGAGGCGCCGTACGGATTTCGAAATCTTCTTGGAGTAATCGCGCGGCTTGGGTCCGAATGCCACGCCGCCGCCCCGCCAGATCGGGGATGATTTGTAACCGGCGCGTGCCCGGCCCGTCCCCTTCTGCCGCCACGGTTTTGCGCCCGAAAGATCGACTTCCGCTTTGGTTTTGGTATTGGCCGAACCGGAACGCCGCGCCGCGCGCATGGCTACGATCACATTGTGGACCGCCTGCGTACCGCGACCATCTTCGATGATGTCGATCTTCGCTTCTTTCGCTGCGGTTTTGGTCAAAACTTTCGCGCTCATTTGTTCTGCCCCATTTCACGCAGCGTTTTCGGCTTCTTCGCCTTCTCTTCTTCCTCGTGCTTTCGGTGCTCGGCATGCAGCGCCACTACGCGTTCGGGATGTTTAATCGCCGGCCGAACGATCACGTAGCCGCCGTTCGCTCCCGGAACTGCGCCGCTGACAAGAATAATGTTTTCATTCTCGCGCACTTGCATCACCTGGAGGTTTTGCACCGTCACGCGCTCATGCCCCAGATGACCTGGCATTCCCTGGTTCTTCCAAATCCGTCCCGGCGTAGAACGATTGCCGACCGCACCGATGCGCCGGTGCGTCTTCGAACCGTGCGCCGCGCCCTGTCCATGAAAGTTGTGCTTCTTCATCACACCCTGAAATCCTTTTCCCTTTGATCGGCCAATCACATCCACGTAATCGCCCGCTTGAAATTGCGTAACGCTCAGGTTGATCTCGCCTTCGGGAAGATCACTTGTGAGGCGAAACTCGCGCACAAACTTCTGCGGCTCGACTCCCGCCTTCTTGAACTCACCAACCAATGCTTTCGTAACGCGGGATTCCTTTTGCGCACCGAACCCAACCTGCACCGCAGAGTATCCCTCGTTTTCTTCAGTCAAACGGCGCAATAAAACATTATCGCCGGCCGCGATCACGGTCACGGGACACAATCGACCTTTCGCGTCGTAAACGCTGGTCATACCAATCTTTTGTCCAAGGAGTCCGATGCTCATGACCGTGAGATTGCAAATCTTTCAGAAGCGCCTCCGCTTAAATCTTAATCGTAATGTCAACGCCCGCAGGCAAGTTCAGTTTTTTTAATTCGTCCACTGTCTTGGCCGTCGGCTCGATGATGTCCAGCAGCCGTTTGTGGGTACGAATTTCAAATTGTTCCATCGACTTTTTATCGACGTGGGGGGAACGGTTCACCGTGAACTTCTCGATCAATGTCGGCAGCGGAATTGGGCCGGCCACACGCGCCCCGGTGCGTTTAGCAGTGTCCACGATCTCAATGGCGGATTGATCCAGCATGCGGTGATCGAACGCCTTCAATCGAATTCGAATGCGCTGGCCATTGCTCATTTGGCCTCTTTCTGATCGAGAACGGCCGGAACCAGATTCGCCGGTACCGGTGCGAAATGTGATGGCTCCATCGAGTAACTGGAGCGACCTTTCGAAAGTGAACGAATGGCAGTCGCGTAGCCGAACAGTTCCGCCAGCGGAACTTCGGCATGAATGATCGCCAGACCGCTGCGCGATTCGATGTTGTGGATGCTCCCACGACGCCGGCTCAGGTCGCCGCAAATGTCGCCCTGATATTCTTCCGGTGTGATGTTTTCGACCTTCATGATCGGTTCCAGCAGAATGGGTTTGCCCTGTTTAAATCCATCTTTCATGGCGAAGATCGCCGCCATTTTGAACGCGAGCTCACTGGAATCGACTTCGTGGAACGAGCCGTAGACGATATCGACCTCAACATCGACAACAGGGTAACCGCCCAGCACGCCATTCAGCACCGCTTCTTGGATGCCCTTTTTGACGGCAGGAATGTATTCCCGCGGAATGATGCCTCCGACGATCTTGTTCTCCACGGTGAGGCCTTTGCTGCGCTCGGCTGGACGCAC
>Ga0209577_10002158_pt1 | contig 19117 bp, 17 predicted proteins | sample GraSoiAngelo_109_FD_185874 | JGI IMG/M metagenome (GOLD analysis project Ga0209577, IMG submission 185874) | Grasslands soil microbial communities from the Angelo Coastal Reserve, California, USA - 14_0903_12_20cm (SPAdes) (version 2) | ecosystem: Environmental > Terrestrial > Soil > Grasslands...
GTGACGGCTTCTTCTCGTCACGGTTCACGGTTTACGGTTTACGTCTTTCGGAGGTATCTATGCCGACTTCTTTCGTTGAGAACTACAAGGCGAAGCATCAGCACCCGCTGAACCGCCTGTCGCATTCAATCGGCATCCCGATGATCGTCGTCAGCCTGCCGCTCTTCTTCTGGAACTGGCGCTGGGCGCTGGCGCTCTTCGTCGTGGGCTGGGTCTTCCAGTTCGTCGGCCACCGGATTGAGGGCAACAGCCCCGCCTTCTTCAGCAACCCGCTCTACCTGATCGTCGGCCCCGTCTGGCTCGTGCGCCGCGCTCTCACAGCCGTCGGCGTCCTCAGAGACTCGCAGAAGACGCTCGACAAGCGTGCGCCGCGGACGAGATGAGCGGCGCGGGCGACACGAACCTTTCCGCACAACTGACACGCGCGGTCGCGCGCGCGCTCGGCGACGGCGCGTCGGCGGTGCTTGCCACAATCGTGGAAGCCCCACGAGGCGTCGGCGCGAAAGTCCTGCTCGAAGAAGTGGGCGGGCGCACGGGGACGACCGGCGACGCGGCGCTCGACGACGCGCTGGCGGAACACGCGCGCGCGTTCCTCGCTTCGCACGCCGAGGCGCGGACGCTACGCGTCGGCGAGTTCGCGCCCGCGCTCGGAGAGTGGCGCGACGCGCGCGTCCTCTTCGAGCGCATCGAGCCGGAGCCGCGCGTCGTCGTCTGCGGCGCGGGGCACGTCGGCGCGGCGCTGGCGCGGCTCGCCCGCGTGGTCGGCTACCGCGTCACGCTCATAGACGACCGCGAAACCTTCGTCGCGCGCGAGCGCTTCCCCGAAACGGGCATCGAGCTGGTCGCCGCGCCGAACTGGACTGACCCGCTCAGAGAATTGATCGGCGCGGGCCGAGGCGTCTCGGTCGCGGTCGTCACGCGCGGGCACAACGAGGACGAGGAGTGCATGAGGGCCGTGCTCGCGGCACGCCCCGACTACGTCGGCATGATCGGCAGCCGCCGCCGCACGAACATCGTCCTCGCGCGCCTGCGCGAGTCGGGCTTCGACGAAGAGCTGTTGAGCCAGGTGCGCGCGCCCATCGGCCTCGACCTCGGCGCGGTCTCGCCCGAAGAGGTCGCGCTCTCCGTCCTCGCCGAGATCGTCGCCCAACGGCGCGGCGGCACGGGCCGGCCACTCTCCGAGTGGAGAAGGCAGAAGTAAAAAGGCAAAAGGCAAAAGAGGGAAAGACGGGCAGCGCCACTCTCGTCAACCGCTAATGATGAGAGACGACTCGGCCCACTTGTCCCTTTCTTTTGCCCGCTGCCTTTTTCCTTTTGCTTTCTTAAAACAGTCCGGGAATGAATGCGGCGACGCGGCGCGCGTAGTCGTCGAACTGCGGGCCGAAGGTCTCGTGCAGCAGACGCTCTTCGGTGCGGACGCGCACGAGCGTGCCGAGGACGTAGGTGAAGACGGCGGCGGGTAAGGGTCGCAGTACGAGTCTCACGTTCAGTCGTTCAGGGTGTTCAGGCCGGCGGCGCTCGCGTCGGCGCGCCCTTCGATCCTCCTGCGCCGCCCGCCCATCAGCGTGCCGTGGACGAACAGCAGGGGGGCGATGAGCCAGTAGGTCATGCCTGAGAAGAACGCGTAGCGCGAGCCGCCGAAGACCGCGACGGCGACCGAGAGCAGGCCGATGAGCATCGTCAGCGCGTTCTCTTGCAGCGAGATGCGCGTGTCGAAGGTCTCAAGCTCGCTCAGGTCGAGCGCGCGCCGCTTGCGGTAGGCGTGCAGGTAGAGCAGCGCGAAGATGAGGAAGACGGCGGCGAAGCCTATGCCATAGACGGCCAGCATTGTCGGCACCTGCTCGTTGCGGACGACCGGCTCGACCGCGCCGCCCGCGGTCTGGGATGTCGTGCCGAAGCCGAGCAGCGCGCCCACGAGGAGCGTCCAGACGAACTTGAGCGGATAGACGTAGAAGAGCACGACGAAGAGCAGGCACGCGTTCATCCAGATTGTGAAGTTGTCGTTGAGGCCGTAGCGGCGGAAGAACCTGTACTGGATGAACCAGACGTGGAAGAGCATGCCGAAGGTGATGGCGAAGGGGAGGAAGCCGCGCATCGTCACCAGCAACTCGTCGAAGGTCTTCGGCACTTCGAGCGAGACGACGAGCAGCGTGACGGCGAAGGCGATGACGGCGTCGCTCAGAGCCTCGATGCGCGAGACCTCGCCCAGCCCCCGCAGCCGGAAACCGTTCTGCACCTCGGCCTCCCTCTTCATCAACGTCTCGCGGATCATCGTCGCTCCTTGCGGTTTCGGCGGGCCGCAGGCATTTTAGAGTGCGCCGCCGCCGTCACGTTAAAAGGGGTACGCTGCTTCGACTCGCGTGTGACGGCGGCGAGCATTATTTCTTTTTCCGAGCACTTCTAGCAAGAGCCATGGAGACGGCGCGGACTGAAACCCGACCACCACAGACGACCCGCGCCGCGGGGATGTTTCGTGCGCTCGCCCACCGCAACTACCGCCTGTTCTGGACGGGCGCGTTCCTCTCGAACGTGGGCACGTGGATGCAGACGGTCGCGCAGAGCCTGCTCGTCTTTCAGTTGACCCGGTCGGGGACGTGGCTCGGCGCGGACAGCTTCATGGCGACCGTGCCGGGCCTGCTTTTGACCCTGGTCGGCGGCGTCATCGCCGACACGGTTGACCGCAAGCGCCTGCTCATCTTCACGCAGGCGTGCGCCGGGCTGTCAGCGCTGGTTCTGTCAGCGTTAGTCTTCGCGGGCGTGGTGAAGGTCTGGATGATTCTGGCGCTCTCGTTCGCGACCGGCTGTTGCTGGGCCATCTCCGGCCCCTCGTACCAGGCGATCACGGTCGAGCTGGTCGAGCGCGAAGACCTCGCCAACGCCATCGCGCTCAACTCGTCGCAGTTCCAACTGGCGCGCGTCATCGGCCCGACGCTCGCGGGCGTGACGATGCAACTGCTCGGCCTCGCCGGGTGCTTCCTCGCCAACGGACTCTCATACGCGGCCATCGTCGCGGCGCTCTCGCAGGTGCGCCTGCCGAAGAGGGACGGCGCGGGGCGCGAGCGCGCGATCTGGCGCGACCTGCTCGAAGGCTTCCATTACGTGCGCGGTCGCCCGCGCGTGGGCGTGGTGCTCCTGTGCTCGACCGTGGTGAGCCTGTTCGGCACGCCTTACCTCGTGCTCATGCCGATGTTCGCGCACAACGTTTACGGCTGGGGCGGGGCGGGGCTGTCTCTGCTGATGGGCACGGCGGGCGCGGGCGCGCTCGCGGGCGCTGTCTTTCTCGCGTACCTCGGCGACTTCCGGCGCAAGGGCCTGCTCCTTCTGGGCACGCTCTTTTCGGGCGGCGCGTGCATCACGGCCTTCGCGTCGGTCGCCCGGCCCGCGGCGGCGCTCCCGATACTCTTCGGCGCTGGGTTCTCGATGGTCTGCTTCTTCGCCGTCGGCAACACTCTACTTCAACAACTCGTGACCGACCAGATGCGCGGGCGCGTGATGAGCATGTGGCTGCTGAGCTTCATCGGCACGATGCCGCTGGGCAGTCTCGTTTCGGGGAGGGCGGCAGACTACTTCGGCCCCAGCCACACGCTCGCCGCCTGCGGCCTCGTCATCTTCCTCTTCGCCCTCATCGTCGCCGCTCGCTACCCGCGCCTGCGGGAAATCTGAAAAGGGAAGGGGCCGCCCAACGCTTGTGGCGCGGGCGGCCCCTCCGTTAAAAGGCTCGGCCAGGCGGCCTCACCTGAATCTAAAGTTCGCGTGGTGGATGCTGCCGTCGTTCAACTGGACTACCAGTTGGCGACACGTCCCGGCCCACGCCGGGTCAGTCTTCCAGACGTAGATGTACTGGGCGGCCCCTGGATCGTAACTGAGGCTGCTGTTGCCCGCCGTCACGGTATCCTCTAAGTTACTCGCGGGATCGTTCGAGCTGCACGCGACCGGCCCCGAAGCGGGCGAGTTGGGGGCGAAGATGCCCAGGCCCTTGTTCCCGCTCAGGCTGAATTTGGCGGGGATGGCCCTGCCGGCCTGCACCACGTTGAAGACCGGCGGGTTGGCAATCGGCTGGAAGAAGCCCGCGAAGTTGTAGAGCACCGTCACGTGGAAGCTGCACGTGCTAGTTAGGTGTGCAGCGTCCGTCGCCGTGGCGTTGACCGTGGTCGTGCCCATGGGGAAGACGGAGCCGGAGGCCGGGCTGCTCGCGACCGTCACGCTGGACGAGCAGCTATCGGTGGCCGACACCGCCGGGTAGCTCACGACCATTGAGGTGGCCGTCGAATTCGGGGGCAGCGTGACGACGATGTCCGCCGGGCAGGAGATCGAGGGCGGCGTGGTGTCCACCACGTTGACGGTGCGCGTGGCCGAGGCGGAGTTAAAGCCGTCGGAGGCCGTGTAGTGGATCGTGTAAGTCCCCGGCGTGTTCGGGTCAACCGTGCCCGACGTGTTCACGGTAAGGCTCCCGGCGCAGGCGTCTGTGGCCATCGCGCCCGGGTCGGTGAACGACGTGTGGCACTCGACCGTCATGGGGTTCGCGCCGGTGACGTTGATGACGGGCGCGGTGGTGTCCACGATGTTTACTACCAAGTCGTCGGTGGCCGAGCCTCCGCCCGTGTCGGTGACGGTCAGCGTGATGGTGTGCGACCCCGTGGGCAGCGAGACGTTGAGCGGCGAGCCTGTGCCGAGCGCGTTCGCGCCCTCGCTCCACGCGTAGGAGTTGATCGTGCCGCTGCCGGCGGTCGAGGCCGAGCCGTCGAGCGTGACGGAAGTCGTCGCGCCCGCGCACTCCAAGGTCTGGTCGGCCCCGGCGTTCGCCACGGGCGACGTGGCAGCGCCGAACTTCTCGACGCGGTCGTTGAAAGTGTCGGCGACGTAGTAATTGCCGGCTGCGTCCACCGCCACATCTTCGGGACTGCTGAACTGGCCGTCGCCACTGCCCGAGCTGCCGCAGGCTTCGATGAAGGTGCCGCTGGACGAGAACGTTTGTATGCGGTTATTGCCCGTATCGGCCACATAGACGGTACCTGCACTATCCACCGCCACCCCTTGAGGCGAGGTGAACTGTCCGTCGGCGGTGCCGCTGGTCCCAAACTTTGCGAGGAATGTGCCGTTCGTGTCGAACTTCTGTATCCGGTCGTTGCCCGTGTCGGCCACGTAGATGTTGTCGGACGCGTCGACCGCCACCCCTTGAGGCCCTTTGAACTGCCCGTCTGCGGTGCCGTTGCTTCCCCACTTGGTTATGAACACCCCCGCGGAGGTGAACTTCTGTATCCGGAAGTTGTTCTGATCCGCGACATACACGTTGCCGGCGGAGTCCACCGCCACCCCGCTGGCGCCGAAGAACTGGCCATTGCCGCCGCCTTGAGAGCCCCACGAATGTTGGAACACGCCACTTGAGTTAAATTTCTGCACCAGACCGGTGGTCCGGTCGGGAGACGAGTCGGTCACATAGATATTGCCTGATGAGTCGAAGGCAATTTTGTAAGCGTTGACGAAACCGCCGTTCGTCTCCCCGAGAGAACCGAACTTCGATAGGAAGTTGCCGGCGGAATCAAACTTCTGTACGCGGTTGCCGTTCGACTCTGTGACGTAGACGTTGCCGGCGCTGTCGACCGCTATGCCCCTCGGGGTTTGGAACTGCCCGTTGGCCGGACCAGTGCTCCCCCACTTCAGGAGTAAATTGCAGGAGGCCGCCGCCGCGCCCGCCCACACCAACATGGCGGTCAGCAGCGCCAGAGCGAGCGCGGCCCAGCGGTATGTCCGACGGCGCGGACTGAGCCTCGGCATTGTCGGATGACGTAAAGACGGGGGATGTAATCTCATTTCGGTTTCCTTTCCCTTTCGGAGAGTAGGTCAGCGTAGGCGCGCGCAGCAGGCCGAATGCGCGAGACAGATTTTTCATGCACAGGAAGTCCGGGCTTTACCGCCTTCAACGGGGCGTGAGCCGCCGAATCCCATCCGTCGGCGTGAAGCCGGCTGAAACCCGGCAGCGATGTGCGGGTAAAGATATGCCCGCGCGCAGCTGATGTCAACGGCGAGGCCGTTCCTAATGGCCGGGCGGGCGCGGGGCGTGTGGCTCGCGGGGCGTCAGCGCTCCGGGTTGTCGTCTCGGAAAACTCGTTCGAGGGGAGTGAGGCCGCGTTCGTTGAACTGCGGGACGGGCGGGCGTTCCGCTTCGAGGGCGGCCCTGGCCGCCGGCTCGTTGAGGCCGAGCGGGTTCTCCGAGGCCGGGGCAACGCCGCAGCCCTCGGAGAGATTCAGAGTTGTGGCGCGGGACTGTCGGCGGCGGAGCAGGGCGGGGAAGAGGTGGAACCACTGCGCGTAGCCTATCCCCATCGCCAGCGCCCAGAAGACGAAGCGCTCCGTGACGCCGTGCGCCGCCGAGTGGAAGAGGAACATAAGAGAGTCGCCGAGCGGGAAGGAGAGCAGGAACATTAAGGCTTCGAGCACGGAGCTTGGGGCGTCGAAGTAGAACAGCGTCTCGTGGCGTGCAGGCATGATGGTGTACGTGACGAGCGCCGTCGTGCACAGCAACAGCCAGGGCTTCCGCAGGTTGGCTTGGAAAGGGTTATGCATTGCCCCTCCGTTCGCGCGATAAGTCGGGACGGTTCGGACTTCCTAAACTCCGGGTCGTGGTCTTAGACGCCGCCGCCCTCACTTTGTTCCTTTATAACCCCGGCCCCGCGCAGGCCGCAAGAAAAGTAGGGGCGGACGTTCTACCGGCAGAGAGTCGGGTTTTGAAAACGAGGCCCGGCCAGTTCGTGTGAAACTGCGAAGAGCTTTTTGAGGAGTGAAACGAATGCGAACCTTCAGAGACTTAACGTGCCTCGTCTTCGGCCTCGTGCTGCTGGCCCTCCTGACGGCGACCGCCGACGCGCAGGGCGTCATCGTCCCAGGCCCCTGCACGCGCTGCCCCGCAGCGGAGCGCCCCGTCACAATGCCCCGCGCCTTGCCCGTCAAGTCAATCACGATTGACACCAAAATCAACGCGCAGGTGGCGACCACCCACGTCGAGCAGGTCTTCCGCAACGACACCGACGCCACGCTCGAAGGCACGTACCTCTTCCCCATCCCGGAGTCGGCCTCGGTCGCGGAGTTCGCCATCTGGGACGGCGACCGCAGGCTCGTCGGCGAGGTGCGCTCGCGCGCCGAGGCCCGACGCATCTACGACGAGATCGTCCGACGCCAGCGCGACCCCGGCCTCCTGGAATACGCCGGACTCAATCTCTTCCAGGCCAGCATCTTCCCGATCCCGCCGCACTCGGACAAGAAGCTTGAGCTGACCTACACGCAGGTTTTGAAGGCCGAAGGCGGCACGGTTGCCTACCGCTACCCGCTCGGCACGGGCCACCAAATCGTGCCCTCCGTCGGCTTGGTCTCAGGCCGCGTCGAGATCGAGGGGCGCGAGTCGGTGCGCAATGTCTATTCGCCGAGCCACGAGATTGAAGTGGCCCACAAGGGCGGGCACAGCGCGCGCGTCTCCTTCGAGTCGAAGCCGGGCGCGGAGCCGCAGGACTTCCAACTCTTCTACACGCTCTCGGACGCCGACTTCGGCATGACGCTCCTGACGCACCGCGAGCCGGGCAGGCAGGGCTACTTCCTCCTGACCATCTCTCCCAAAGATGAACTCGCGGAGCAGGAGTATGCGGCCAAAGACATCGTCTTCGTGCTCGACACCTCCGGCTCGATGGCCGAGGATGGCAAGATGGAGAAGGCGCGCGCGGCGCTCCTCTTCGGTGTGCGCTCGCTCCGTGCGGAAGACCGCTTCAACGTCATCAACTTCGCGGGCGAAGAGCACCTGATGTCCGCCGAACTCGTCCAGGCCGACGCGGCGGGCAAGGCGCGCGGCGTGGAGTTCATCAACCAGCTTCGGCCCGTCGGCGGCACGAACATAGACGGCGCGCTCCTCGCCGCCTTGAAGCTGTTCGAGCGTAACGACCGCCCACGTCTGCTCGTCTTCGTGACGGACGGGCTGCCCACGGTCGGCGAGACGAACGTCGCGCGCATCATCGAGAACGCGCGGCGCGAGCGCGTGCCCGGCACGCGGCTCTTCACGTTCGGCGTCGGCTACGACGTGAACACGGCGCTCCTGGACAAGCTCGCGGCTGAAAACGGCGGCGTCGCCGAGTACGTCGAGCCGAAGGAAGACCTTGAGGTCAAAGTCTCGAACTTCTTCACGAAGATAAATCATCCCGTGCTGACAAACCTCGCGCTCGACATGGGCGGCGTCGAGACAGACCTTCTCTACCCGCGCGAGATGCCCGATCTCTTCCGCGGCACGCAGGTCACGCTCATCGGTCGCTACGGGAATGCTTACGACATTCGCAGCGCCGTGCTCCGGCTGAAAGGGCGGATGGGCGCGAGCGAGCGCACGTTCACGTACAGCGATGTGGACTTTCCCTTGACCGAGGAGCGCAACGACTTCCTGCCGCGGCTCTGGGCGACGCGACGCGTCGGCTGGCTGATGGAGCAGATACGCACGAACGGCGAGCAGAAGGAGTTGACCGACGAGATCGTTGACCTCGGCACGCGCTACGGCATCGTCACGCCGTACACTTCCTACCTCGCCGTCGAGTCGGGCGCAGCCGAGACCGTGACCGTCCGCAGCGAGTCGGACGTGCGGGCCTTGAGTAATCTCCCGATGAACAGCCGCCCCGCCGTCAACGGCGGCGTCGGCTTCAACCGCGACAGTCCAGCGCCCCCGCCGAAGGAGGCCGCGAGGGCGACCACCGGCGCGCTCGCCGTCCAGCAGAGCAAGCGCGAGCGCGCGCAGCAGGAGGCCGTGCGCGTCGAAGACGACGAGGTCTTGAGGGCGCGGACGGGCGCGCAGAAGGTCGGCGACAAGACCTTCTACCTGCGCGAAGGCGTCTGGGTTGACTCGGAGTTTAAGGCGGAGGCGAAGCTGCCTGAGACGGCGCTCGCCTTCGGCAGCGACGAATACTTCGACCTGCTCAAGCGCGAGCCGCAGCTCGCACGCTTCTTCTCGCTCGGCGAGCGAGTGGTGGTCGTCTATAAGGGGCGCGTTTACAGGGTGAGCGGTAAGCCATAGGCAGAACCAGAGACAGAACCGCGAGCGGGCCACGGAATGCGGAGCGGCGGATTTCGGATTGCGGATTGAAGACTGCTTGCTTCCAATCCGCAATCCGAAATCCGCCGCTCCGCAATCGGCAGCACTTGTCTCCGTGCCGCGCGTTCATGTACAAAGAGGGCGGGCGCTGGGAAGGGTCGAGACGTTCGAGAGCTTGTTCGTGAACTCCTTCGGGCGGAGAAGATTCTGAAATGAGGTCGAAAGAAATTTGCGGGGCCGCGCGCGTGACGTGCGCGGCTTTGCTATTGTCGGTCGTGTGCGCTGCGGGGGCACGGGCGCAGGGCGCGGGCTGGGTCGGCGGGCGGCAGGGACGGGCGGGCAAGGACTTGAACGCGATCTACTTCGCCGACTCGAAGCGCGGCTGGGTGGCGGGCGACGGCGGCCTCGTCCTGCACACCGAAGACGGCGGGCGCACCTGGACGCGGCAGAACATCGGGACGGACGAGAACGTTGACGACATCTACTTCCGCGACCGTGAGGACGGCTATCTTCTCGCCGTCAACCAGATTTTCACGACCGAGGACGGCGGCCAGACCTGGAAGCTGTCGGCGCGCTTCCTCGCCGAGACCTTCGGCGGCGCGCAGCCCGAACTCTACAGCGTGCGCTTCACGGGCAAGAAGCGCGGCTGGATCGTCGGCTCTCTGAGCCGCGGCGACACGGTCGTGGACAGCCTCGTCCTGCACACTACGGACGGCGGCGCATCCTGGCAGCGCCAGCGCGTGCCCGTCGCCGACGAGCTGATCCACCTCGACTTCGACGGCGACAAGCGCGGCTGGATCGTCGGGAGCGCGGGCCGCATACTTCACACGTCTGACGGCGGCGAGACGTGGGCGTTGCAAACTTCGGGCACGAACGCGACGCTCTACCACGTTGACTTTCAAGACGGCGACCACGGCTGGGCCGTCGGCGAGAGGGGGACGATCCTGCACACGGAGGACGGCGGCGCAACGTGGCGCGTGGCGGGCGCGCCCGTGCGCTCGACGCTTTTGAGCGTCTGGTTCGTCAACAAAGAGGAGGGCTGGGTCGCCGGTCGCGGCGGCGTCATCCTGCGCTCCGACGACGGCGGGCAGACCTGGTTGCAGCAGGAGACGAGCACGCGGCAGAACCTCTACGCGCTCTTCTTCGACAAGAAGGCGGGCTGGGCCGTCGGCGGCGACGGGCTGGTCTTGCGGTACGAGAGATAAAAGCCGTGAACCGTAAACCGTGAACCGTGACAAGAGAAAACCTGCTTTTCTCTTGTCACGGTTCACGGTTTACGGTTCACGGCTTTTTCTGAGCAACGCGGCGTCGGCGTCATCGCATCCGAAGAGACAGCATAGCAGTTACCCTTCATGGCCGCGGCGGGGAACGCGGCCAAGGGGTAAAGTGGATGGTTCTCCTGTGGTTTCCGCCCGGCGTGGGGACAACGCGCCGGGCGGCTTTTTCATTTGCGGAGCGGCGGATTTCGGATTGCCGATTGAAGAAGAGCATGGCTCTGAGATTCTCTATTGGATGCGACCTGAGCTAAGAGTTGCGGCCTTCAGGCTGCCCCGCGGGCACGCTAAAGCGTGAACTCTGAACCGGTCGCACTCATACGAAAACTGCTGTATTAATCCGCATTCCGCAATCCGAAATCCGCAATCGTAAAGTTCCTGCCGAGTTCGGTGATGGTGGCGAGGTGGTGGTCGTCGTGCTCGGCGACGAAGAGGGCCATGTCTATGACGCGCATCTGCTTTCCGAGGCGCGGGTGGAGCGCGGAGGCGGCGACCGCCGCCTCGCTCAAGGCTTCGAGGCGGCGGACGAAGCTCTCGCGCGCGGCGCGAAAGCGCGCGAGCAGGTCTTCGAGCGCCGCGGAGTTGTGGCCGGCCTCGTAGGTCTTTCGGTTGGTCAAATCGGCGGGGCGTAAGGTGTCGAGCCGTCGCGCGTAGTCTTCGAGGCGGCCCTCGTGCAGCTCGTCGAGGTCTATCAGGTGGCCGACGTGCTCCTGGATTGACCAACTGTTGCCGCGCCGCGCGGTGAGGACGCGGGGCGGAAGAGAGCGCACCAACTCTTCGAGCCGCGCCGGAGTCCCGCGCAGCCGCTCGACGACGCAGGGGAAGACGCCCACGGGCAGACTGAAGTCAAACTCTCGCTCGAACCACTTTGTCCTTCTCATTGTAAAAATCTCCTCGCGGAAAACAGATCCGAAGTAAAAAGGGCAGCCGACTAAGCTGCCCTTTCTTACGCCGTCGGCGTGCGAGAAGTTCTAGCCGACCTTACTTGACGCCGCTCATGAGATTCACGCAGTCCGACCCGCGCTCCCTGAAATCGTCGGGCGAGGCGAAGGCGCGGACGGCGAGCCTCAGTTCGACGCGGCGCGCACCTGTTTCTTCTCGCCCTTTTCGAGCACCGTGCGGGCGATGGCGAGCGTGGCGATGGCACGCGGCGACTCGCCGTCGAAGCCGTGGGCGAGGTCTATGGCGCGTTGCAGGTCTTCGCGCGCGAGCCGGGCGAAGATATCGTTGAGGTCGAACGACTGCGCACCGTCGCTCGACCTCATCGTCATGTTCTTCGTCTCGAGGCGCGTGTTAATCCTGCCGTCCTCGCCCGTGTAGTCCTTCGCGGCGTTCGACGCCTTGACGACCTGGAGCATCACGTCCCAGGCGCGCGGGCGGTCGAGTTCGACCAACTGCGTGGCGACGGCGACGAGCGCGCTCACGCGTTCGGGCGAGGAGTCGTCAATGTGCTCCTTCGCCTCCTTGAGCGCCTCGTCGAGCAGTGCGACGGCGCGGGGCGAATCGGACTTCGCGAGCAGGCGCGCGGCCTCCGTCAGCGCCCACGCGCGCTGGATCGAGGTCAGGCCGCTGCCGCGCGCGAGCCGCAGAACTTCGTTCACGTCCTTGTCGTCAACGGCGGCGCGCGTCGCCCGAAAGTCAACGTAAGCGCGCACGCGCTGGCGCAGGTCTGTGTCTTCGATCTTGTCCAGGAACTCCTCGACGCGCGGGTCTTTCTTTTGGAGGGCGCTGAAGATGGCGTCAACGTAGATGGCGTCGCGCTCGTCCGAGTTCTTCGCGTGGTCGAGACGGTTCAGGGCGTCCTGCACATGGTCGTGGTTCGGGTCTTCGGGAACGATGCCGCGCGTCGCCACGTCGCTGCCGTCGGTCAGCTTCATCTCGTAGGGCATGTCGGGCTTGAGCGATGCCATCTTTGCGTGCAGTGCCGGGGAGCTGTCCGGCGCGAACTGGTCGAAGAGTGGCATCAGCCGCGCGATGACCATGTACCAGCCGGCGCGGCCCGTCGAGGTGCGATCCTGTTCGGGCGGCGGCGTGGGGCGTAGAAGGATCGAGGCCGCCGTGCGGAAGTAGGCCGCGCGCAGCGGCGGCGCGATGTCGGTCGGGGCGGGGAAGTCGCGCCCCCAGGAGTTCGCGCTCGAACCCCCGTCGGGGGTGAAGGTCATGTAGAGCGTGGGCGTGAAGAGGTAAGAGGCGAGCAGCGACCCGGTGTTGGCGTCGGACGAAGGGTCGAGAGCGGCGCGGCCCACGAGCGCCGCGTAGCGCTCGTCAGCCGCCTGCGCGTTCTTCTGCCGCAGGCGCGTGAGGAATTCGAGCGCGGGCGTGGTGACCGCGCCGAGCGCGGGGTCTGCGAACTGTATCGCGCGCTCCGCGTCGCCGTCCTGGAGGAGTTGTATGGCGAGCCTCAGACGCTTAGCAATCGCGGGCGGCGTGTCGAGCGGGTCGGGCCGGCGCTGTTCGCCCCCCGGCGCGGCGTCGGGCTGGCGGTCGCCGGAGGTGACGGCGTTCTCCGTCTCGCGCTTGCGCGACTCGTCCAACTTCGCGAGGAACTCTTCGCCGAGCGCGCGGTCGTGCTTCGCCACGAGCCGCAGGACTTCGGTGCGCAGGCTCGGCGGCAACTGAAGTGAGAAGCTCCCGCGCTCGCGCGTCTGGCGTTGCCGCTCCTCGGCCACGCGCTTGTCGGCCTCGGCGTCGGCGGTCTCAGCCTCGTCCCACGCGCGTCGGAAGAGCATGCGCGCACGCTCGCGGTCGGTGTCCCAAAGGGCGTCCGCCGCGCGGGCCTGCACGCGCGCGCGCAGCACGGGGTCGCGGAACATGCGCGCGTCGTCGGCCAGCGTGTTGACGAGCGAGACGGCGGTCGCGCGCCGCATCTCGGCCATCGGGTCTATCTCGGCGGCAGTTTTCTTCGGGGCGGTCTTCTTCGGCGGGCCGGACGACTGCTGCGCCACGACCGCCGGCGCGAGCGCCGACAGGCAGAGCGTGAAGGAGAGTAGGCGGGCGGGTCGAACCATTTTTCGTCCTCAATCCGCGAACGCGGACGCGCAGGGGCGCGGTCGCGTCTTGGGATTTCTGTCGAAGGTTTGCCGGACGAGCGCGGGCAACGGATAGAGCACGGCCCGCGCTCACTTGAGTTGGAGGTGTTAACGCCCGTCGAGGTGGGCGGGTTTCAAAAAAACTACCGACGGTCTGATTGAACTACGAACGGCGTTGAGACGAGCGAGCGCGCCGGAGCAGACTTAAACCGCGACGACTTCGATGTCGGGGTCAATCTCCTGCCGGATCATGTTCTCGATTGCCATCAGCGTCCCCGAAAGCGAGCTGGGGCAACTGCCGCACGCGCCCTGGTAGTGGATGGTCAGCGTCTTGTCTTCGAGCGAGAGCACTTCGAGCCAGCCGCCGTCCGAGGCGAGGTACGGGCGTATGCGCTCGTCCAGCATCTCGTTGATGCGCGGCAGGCGCGGGTCGTCGCTCATCAATGCGCCGAGCGCGCCGCCGCTGCCCGCCGCCGCTGCCGCCGCATGCGCACCGCCGTTCGACGACGCCGACTCGGCGGCGCGGATCGGCACGGCCAGTCGCGGCAGGAGGTCGTCCCAGTCGGCTTCGGCAGTCTTCTCGACCGTGACCATCTTGTCCATGTAGAAGACCGAGGCCACGTCGCCCACGGCGAACAGCGCCCCGCCGAGCGGGTCTGCCGACGCCTCCTCCGCGCTGTGAAAAGAGCGGGTCGTGCCCGACGTGACCGGCTCCTTTAAAATGAACTTGACGGCGTTCGGGTTCGGCGTCTCTTCGATGTTGTCAATCTTCGGCATTCTCTCACTTCTCCGGCATCAATCAAGTCGTACAAAAATCCATGCGGACTTTGCGCCCGGTCGAAAATTTCGCGCATCAGACAGTCGTCTGAACACATTATACCTTACTTTCGCCGGAAGGCGCATTTCGGGCAGCCGCCCGACGAATCACCCGGCAAAGACGCCAGCCCCGGCGGCACGGCGAGCACCGCCGGGGTCGCCCGCGGGAGGTGCTAAGTCGTGCGGCGTTTAGGCTTCTCGTGCCGGCGGGCGAAGTCCCGGATAGTACCAATTTAATTCGGGAAACCGATGAAATTTGATTGTCAAAAGGGGAAAGTAGGCGTATATTCAAAGCCCTCGCTTGTCCCCCTTTGCAGGTGAGACAAGTTGAGACGAGAGGCAGACGGTAGCGAGGGCCGGCTGCCTCTTGCTATTTTAGCTGTTAGCTATTAGCTGTTAGCTGTTAGCCAGAAATGGTTAACCATCATTTGTCTTAGCTAACGGCTAATAGCCTAACAGCTATTAGCTTCTTTTTATGAACATCGGCATCACCGTCTATCCGACTTACGGCGGCAGCGGCATCGTCGGCTCGGAACTGGGCAAGGAGCTTGCGGAGCGCGGGCACACGGTTCACTTCATCTCTTCCAGCCTGCCGACGCGGCTCACGCAGTTGAGCGAGCGCGTGCGCTTCCACGAGGTCGAGATGATGTCGTACCCGCTCTTCGAGCACCAGCCCTACACGCTCGCGCTGGCGACGAAGATGGCCGACGTGGCCGAGACCGAAAACCTCGACCTCCTGCACGTCCACTACGCCATCCCGCACTCGATCAGCGCGATTCTGGCGCGCGAGTCTCTGAAGCCGCACCGGACGCTCCCCGTCATCACGACGCTGCACGGCACGGACATCACGCTCGTCGGGGCCGACCGCTCCTACCTGCCGATCACGCGCTACGGCATCGCGCAGTCGGACGGAGTCACCGCGGTCTCGAACTACCTGAAGCAGGCGACCACGGAGCTTTTCCAGTTTGACCACATCGCCGTCATCCCGAACTTCATCTGCGCGACGGACTATCAGCGCCGCCCGCGCACGGAGCTGCGCGGTGAACTCGCGCCCGGCGGCGAGCCTCTGCTCGTGCACGTCTCGAACTTCCGCCCCGTGAAGCGGCCCGTTGACTGCGTGGAGATTCTGGCGCGCGTGCGCGAGAAGGGAGTGGGCGCGCGGCTCGTGATGGTCGGCGACGGCAGCGAGCGCCCGCGTGCGGAGCACCGAGCGCGCTGCCTGAGCGTCGAGCGTCACTGCTCTTTCGTCGGCAAGCAGCCGCGCATCAGAGACTACCTCTCGGTGTCGGACGTTCTGCTCCTGCCGTCGGAGCAGGAGTCTTTCGGCCTCGCCGCGCTCGAAGCCCTCGCCTGCGAAGTGCCCGTCATCGCCTCGCGCGTCGGCGGCATCCCCGAAGTCGTTGACGACGGCGTGACGGGCTGCCTCGCCGAAGTCGGCGACATCGAGAAGATGAGTGCCGACGCGGCGCGTCTGCTCTCGGACGAGAACTCGCGCCGCGAGATGGGGCGACGCGCGCGCGAGTCGGCGGTGAGCCGCTACAGCACAGACCTCGTCATCCCGCAGTACATAGAGTTTTATGAGCGCATCATCGCCGCGTCGAAAGTCATCACGGCAAGCTGAAGGGCGACAGGCGTTCAAGCCGGCAGAGGGGCCATCGCGAAGCGCCCCGCGCCGCACGCCCGACGCGGTCGAGTGGGCGGCCTGCGTCCTCGAAGAGAAGCCGGTCGGCTACTTCATCCAGAATCTGGAGCGCGCCTACGGAGTCCCCGAAAACAAGTGGACTGGCTGGGACGTGCTCGACATGCTCGTCTCGGTCATCCTCTCGCAGGCGACGAGCGACGCCAACAGCGACCGCACCTACGACGCGCTCAAGCAACGCTTCCCCACCTGGGACGCCGTGCTCCGCGCGCGCGAACAGACGCTCGCCGACACCATACGCCTCGGCGGACTCGCCAACCAGAAGGCCGCAGTCATCCGCGCCCTGCTCCGCCAGATCAAAGAGCGCCACGGGTCGCTCGACCTCTCCTTCGTCCGCGGGATGCCGACCGGCGAGGCCGTGCGTTATCTGTCGGCGTTCCGCGGCGTCGGCCCGAAGACTGCCGCCTGCACGCTCCTGTTCGCCTGCGGCCAAGACGTGTTCCCGCTCGACACGCACATCTTCCGCGTCCTCCGACGCGTCGGCCTCATCCCCCCGAAGTGCTCCGACGAGTTCGCGCACGAAGTCATGAACCGCCTCGTGCCCGCCGGCAAGTTCTACTCCCTCCACGTCAACCTCATACGCCACGGGCGCAAGCTCTGCCGCCCCCGCGAACCCCTGTGCGGGCGCTGCCCCGTCGTCGAATACTGCGACTACGGGCGGGAAAGGATTTGAAATGAAATGCGGAATGATGAATGATGAATGCCCGGAGGCTCTCACCTTTCAATTCATCATTCATCATTCCGCATTCATCATTTTCTTCTATGTCTTACTTAATTGACGGCAACAACGTGATGGGGCAACGCGTGGGGTGGCACAAGGACAAGGCGGGCGCGCGGCGGCGTCTGCTGGAGGAGGTGGCGCGGTTCGCACGCGCGGCGGGCGTGACGGCGGAGGTGGTGTTCGACGGAGCGCCGGACGAGTTTTTCCCCGACGGCTCACGCTTCATGGGCGTGCGCGTCTTCTACGCGGCGCGCGGGTCGGACGCAGACACACGCATCAAGCAGTTGGTCGAGGCGTCGCGCGAGCGGCGGACGCTGAAGGTCGTCACTTCGGATCGCGCGCTCGCCGACTACGTCAGGCGTTGCGGCGTCGAGGTCATCAGGTCGGGCGAGTTCCGCCGCCGGCTCGACGCCGTGGCGGCGGGCACGGAAGAATCAGAACAGGAAGCGCGCGCGGGCGTGAAAGAGTCGGAGCTTGCCGAGTGGATGTACTACTTCGGCGTCTCGCCCGACGACGACCAGACGCAGCCTAAGAGTGACGCGGGAGCGCGGAAGCGGCGGAGTAAGAAGAAGCGCTAGGGGATGAAGCAGAGGGGGGAGAATGAGTCTGTGGCCGGGGCGGAGTTGCCGGGAGGCGACGACGCCGTGACAGAAGGCCGGACACTGCTCCCGTTTTTCTTTTCGGCCTTCGGGCCTACCTCTACGCCTTACCTCAACGCAAGGGAAGCGAAGGAATCAGGAAGGTGCTTTTAGCTCTTTGATTTGTTCCCAATAAGTTCCACGTCGAAGATCAGCTTCTCGCCCGCGAGCGGGTGGTTGCCGTCAATGGTGACCTGCTCGTCGGTGACTTCGGTGACGACGACTTCGATCTGGTTGCCGTCCTGGAGCGGCAATCCGAAGCGCATGCCGATCTGCGGCTCGACGGGGAACTGCGCCATCTCGCGCGAGACCGAGGTGACGAGGCCGTCGCGTCGCGGCCCGTAGGCGTCCTCCGGCTCGATCTCGATTGTCTTCGACTCGCCGACCTGCATGCCGCGCACGCCTTCATCGAAGCCTGGGATGACTTCGCCCGCGCCGACCGTGAACTCCAGCGGCTCGCCCTCGCGCGAGGAGTCGAAGACCTGACCGTCTTCGAGACGGCCCGTGTAGTGCACGCGCACGCGGTCGCCGTCTTTCGCCGGCTCTGTCATAAATGTCCTCCGCCCGCCCGATTTTTCGGGAAGCATGGCACATCCGTTTGGCAAAAGCCAGCCACGACCACGGGAGCGTCCGCGCCCGAACGCGCGCCGCTTCTGCGGTGGATTAACGCCGAAGTTTTAGAATAGACTGTGTCGCGCGCACGCCCGCCGGAGCGCGGCAACGCGCACGCGAACTTACGGGGAGCCGAAGATGAAAAGACAGCCCTCTTTAGTCGCGCCGCTTCTCGTCCTTTCGCTGCTCGCGCCGGCCTTCAGCCAGACGCCGCAGAGGACGCCCGCGCTGCAAACTCCACAGCCGAGCGCCGCGGCGCAGCAGCCCGTTCCGGCGGCCACGCCCACGCCGACGCCGCAGGAGGAGTCGGACGAGGACGTTGTGCGCATCACGACGAACCTCGTGCAGTTCGACGCCGTCGTCACGGACAAGCAGGGCCGTCCGGTGACCGACCTCCGGCCCGAAGACTTCGAAGTCTATGCCAACGGCAGGAAGTAGGAGGTCACGAACTTCTCTTACATCTCGACCGAGGCGGGCGCGCCCGCCGCCGCCCAGCCCGCCGCGCCGTCGCGACGCGCCGACAAGACGGCCCCGCCCGTCCCGCCCGCGCGCCTCCGGCCCGGACTTCCTCGCCGCGCAGACGGGCGGCTTCCTCGTCCACGACAACAACGACCTCAGCGGCGCAGTCCGCCGCGTGCTCGAAGACCAGAGGGGCTACTACCTCATCGGCTTCCGCCCCGACCGGAGCGTCTTCGACACGATCAGGGGACGCAGGCAATACAACAGCCTCCAGGTGAAGCTGAAGCGACCGGGCCTGCGTGTGCGCACGCGCTCCGGCTTCATCGGCGTCACGGACGCCGAGGCCAGGCCCGTGCGCCGCACGCGCGGCGAGCAGCTCGTCGGCGCGCTCGCGTCGCCCATCGCTTCGGGCGACTTGGCGCTGCGCCTGACCTCGCTCTTCGGCGGCGACACGGCGGGCGGCTCGTTCGTCAGCTCGCTCACGCACATAGACATGAGCAAGGTCAACTTCACGGACGAACCCGACGGCTGGCACAAGGCCGTCTTCGACGTGATCGCGCTCACCTTCGGCGAGGAAGGGCAGGTCGTTGACCAGATAGACCGCACCGAGACCGTGCGCGTGCGCAAAGAGGCGTTCGACAACGTCCGCCGCGACGGCCTCGTCTATACGATGCAGGTTCCCATCAAGAAGCCGGGCGCGTACCAACTGCGCGTCGCCGTGCGCGACGCCGCGACCGAGAAGCTCGGCTCGGCCAGCCAGTTCATCGAAGTCCCGAACCTCAAGAAAGACCGCCTCGCGCTCTCAGGCGTCCTC
>Ga0209577_10002159_pt1 | contig 19113 bp, 16 predicted proteins | sample GraSoiAngelo_109_FD_185874 | JGI IMG/M metagenome (GOLD analysis project Ga0209577, IMG submission 185874) | Grasslands soil microbial communities from the Angelo Coastal Reserve, California, USA - 14_0903_12_20cm (SPAdes) (version 2) | ecosystem: Environmental > Terrestrial > Soil > Grasslands...
TACGAGGGCCCGGCCCGCGCGCTGGTAAGGGCGCTCAAGTTCCGCGGCGCCACGCTCGCGGCGGAGGCGATGGCGGCCGCGATCGCGGCCGGCGCGCCCAGCGGCATGCTCGAAGGCGAACGCCTGGTGCCGGTGCCGCTGCACCCCCGGCGCCTGCGCCGCCGCGGCTTCAACCAGGCCGAGCGGCTCGCGGCCGCCCTGTCGCGCCGGACGGGGCTCGAAATGGCCGCCTGTCTCCGGCGCACCGGCCCGGCGCGCACGCAGGTCGGACGCCACCGCGACGAGCGCCTCGCCGGCACCCGTGGGACGGTCGCCGTCCGCCCCGGCGCCGCCGTGCCAGAGCGGGCAATCCTGGTCGACGACGTCGTCACGACCGGCGCCACGGTCGCCGCTTGCGCCGCCGCGCTGCGCACGGCCGGCGCGCTCGCGGTGAGCGCCATCGCATACGCGAGGACGCCGGCCAGATAACTGGCCCTTGGCAGCCGTCGCGCGCGCCCGTACCATCCATTTCGCACACGCCAAAACGGACAGGAGGCGGGATGCGGATCGACGTGAAGGGCCGCAACTTCGCAGTTGACGACGAGCTCCGGGAGCGTGTCGAGAAGCGATTCACCAGGGTCGCGCGTCAGGTCTCCGAGATGGCAAGGCTCGAGCTCGAGCTGTCCGAGGAGCGGAACCCCTCGATCCGGGACTCGAGCATCGCGGAGGCCACGCTCTACCTGAAGGGTGTGACGCTGCGGGCGCGCGACGCCTCGGACAGCATGGCTCACGCGATCCACCTCGTGGCCGACGAGCTAACCCGTCAGGTCAAGCGCCACCGGGACAAGCGCCGCGGGCGCAGGGAAGCCGCGAAGCCCGAGCCACGCCCGGCCACGTCCCCCTAGGTCCTCGCCCCCCCTGGTCCTGCGCGCGCAGTACAGCCGGGCGCGGTAGCTGATCACCACGTCGCCCGGGCTCGGGTGCTCTCGCTCGAGCACCGACAGGAGCTCGCGCCGCAGTTCGTCCCGCTTCGCGTCGTCGAGGACGCGCAGGTGGCTCCAGGTGAGGATGTGCTCCACGAGCCCGGGCACGTCGGTGCGCTGCTCGTGCGGAACGGAGAACTCCTCGAACGAGTCGAACGGCGCGCCCTCGAACGCTTGGCCCCATCTCTCCAGCTCGTGCCTCCCGAGCTGGCCCGGCGCGGGCGCCCCGATCTCGCCCAGCGTCGCGAAGGCCTCGGCCTGCCACGGGTCGCCGCCGAGCTGGTGCATGTTCCACAGCAGCGCGACGCCGCCGCCCGGCCGCACCACGCGCGCGATCTCGGCCACGGCCTCGCGCGTGGCGAACCAGTGGAACGCCTCCGCGGCGAACAGGCCGTCGACCGAGGAGTCCGGCAGCGGGATTGTCTCGGCGGTCCCATCGAGCGTCTCCGCAGCGGGGACGGCTGCCGCAAGGGCCCTGCGCATGTCGGCCGAGGGCTCCACGGCGATCACCCGCCGGACGAGCGGAATCAGCTCGCGGGTGAGCTTGCCAGTGCCGGCCGCGAGGTCCACGACTTCCGACTCCGGGCCCAGTCCGAGGCACCTCAGGGCCCGGGTGACGGCCTCCGCGGGCCACCCCGGCCGGTGCCGCTCGTACGCCTCGGCCTCAGAGCCGAAGGCCTGTTCAGCACGGGGATCGATGGCCATCCAGAGAGCCTATTCCCGCTGCTACTCTCGCCTGGATGTCGATTGTCGAGCGCGCCCTTCGCATCGGGGAGGGCAAGAAGTTCAAGGAATTCGAGCGGCGCGTCAGCCGGATCAACGACTTCGAACCCGAGCTCGAGCTGGATAGCGACGCCGAGCTCCGGGGGCGTGTCGACCACCTCCGTGAGCGAGCCCGCAGCGGCGAGCCGCTCGAGGACCTCCTGCCCGAGTCGTTCGCGCTCACTCGCGAGGCTGCGAAGCGGACCCTGGGCCAGCGCCACTTCGACGTCCAGCTGATCGGCGGGATGGTCCTACACGACGGGTCGATCGCGGAGATGAAGACCGGCGAGGGCAAGACGCTCACCGCCACCCTCCCGGTGGTCCTCAACTCGCTGATCGGGAAGGGCGTGCACCTGGTCACGGTGAACGACTACCTCGCCCGCCGCGACGCCGAGTGGATGCGTCCGATCTATGAGCTGCTCGGCGTGTCGGTCGGGGTCATCCAGGCCGAGGAGCGCGACGACCTGAAGCACGCCGCCTACGCCGCGGACGTCACCTACGGCACCAACTCCGAGTTCGGCTTCGACTACCTCCGCGACAACCTCGCGATCGCGGCGGAGGACAAGTACCAGCGCGGTCACCACTACGGGATCGTCGACGAGGTGGACAACATCCTCATCGACGAGGCGCGCACGCCACTGATCATCTCAGGCGCCCCCGAGCAGGCGGCCGACCTCTACTACAAGTTCGCGCAACTCGCCCCGCGTATGAAGCCCGGCAAGAAGCCGGAGGGCGTCGAGACGAAGTCCAAGGAATGGATGGCCGACTTCGACTACGAGCCCGACGAGAAGCACAAGACCGTCGCCGTCGCCGAGCAGGGCGTCGAGAAGGCCGAGAAGTTCCTCGGGATCGAGAACCTGTACCTCGCCGAGCACGGCAACCTCGTCAACCACCTGATCCAGGCGCTGAAGGCCGAGTCGCTCTACAAGCGCGACGTGGACTACGCGGTGATCGACGGCGAGGTGAAGATCATCGACGAGTTCACCGGCCGCATCCTGGAGGGCCGCCGCTGGTCCGAGGGCCTCCACCAAGCCGTCGAGGCAAAGGAGGGGGTGCCGATCCAGGAGGAGAACCAGACGGTCGCCACGATCACCTACCAGAACTACTTCCGGCGCTACGACAAGCTCGCCGGGATGACCGGTACGGCGCTCACCGAAGCCACCGAGTTCATGAAGATCTACAAGCTCCAGGTGGTGGACATTCCCACCAACATGCCGATGATCCGGTCCGACCGCAACGACCAGATCTACAAGACCAAGGAGGGGAAGTGGAAGGCGGTCGTCCAGGAGATCGAGGACCGCCACCACCAGGGTCAGCCGGTGCTGGTCGGGACGATCTCGGTGGAGGTCTCCGAGCTCCTGTCCGAGCGGCTGAAGCGCGCGGGCATCCCGCACACCGTGCTGAACGCGAAGCCCGAGCACGCGCAGCGCGAGGGCGAGACCATCGCCGAGGCCGGGCGCCCGGGCGCGGTCACGATCGCCACCAACATGGCGGGCCGTGGCGTGGACATCCAGCTCGGCGGCAACGCCGAGCACCAGACCCACCAGGAGCTCGTCGGCCGGGGCCTCCAGCCCGACACGCCCCAGTGGGAGGAGGCGTGGGACACGCTGTACCGCCGTGTCGAGAAGGAGGTGCAGGCCGACCGCGAGCGCGTGGTCGAGCAAGGCGGCCTCTACATCCTCGGCACCGAGCGCCACGAGTCACGCCGGATCGACAACCAGCTGCGCGGCCGCTCCGGCCGGCAGGGCGACCCCGGCGAGTCGCGCTTCTACCTGTCAGCCGAGGACGACCTGGTGCGCCTGTTCGCCGGCGAGCGGATCTACAAGATCCTCGACCGCCTCGGCCCGATCGACAAGGAGGGCAACGAGCAGCCCATCGAGGCGGGGATGCTCTCCAAGCAGATCGAGAACGCCCAGAAGAAGGTCGAGGAGCAGAACTTCCTGATCCGCAAGCGCGTCCTCGAGTACGACGACGTGATGAACCAGCAGCGCGAGATCATCTACGAGATCCGCGACCGCATCCTCGAGGGTGAGGACATGTCGGAGACGGCGCGCACGCAGATCGCGGACGCCGTCGAGCGACTGGGTGAGGACTACCTGGCGGGCGACTACGTGGAGGACTGGGACGTCGACGGCCTGCTCACGCAGCTCGAGCAGATGTACCCGGTGGCGGTCCACCCGGACGAGTTCGACACCGACAAGGCCGACCGCGCCTCGATCATCCAGGAGCTTCGCGGCGACGTGATCCAGCACTACGAGGAGCGCGAGGAGGAGCTGGGCACCGAGCTCATGCGCGCGCTCGAGCGCTACATCCTGCTTCAGATCATCGACGAGCGCTGGCGCGAGCACCTGCACGACATGGACTACCTGCGCGAGGGCATCCACCTCCGCGGCTTCGCGCAGATCGACCCGCTCGTCGCCTACAAGAACGAGGGCTTCGAGATGTTCACCTCCCTGATCAACTCGATCTGGGAGGAGTTCGCGCGCTACATCTTCCGCGTGGAGGTCGAGATCGAGGGCGAGAACGGCCAGGCCCCGCCGCAGGTGTTCCAGCCGAGCGCCGCTTCGAGCTCCACCGGCGGGCTCCACTACCAGGGGGGCACCGCCGAGGACCAGCCGAGCGCGCTGGCAGCCGCGGCGGCCGGGGGCGCCCCGGCGGGCATTGCCGGGGCGGCGGAGATGGCCGCACAGGAGGTGTCGATGCCGGCCCCGGTCGAGACCCGCAGGGTCGACGAACGCGAGCAGATCGGGCGCAACGACCCCTGCTGGTGCGGGTCCGGCAAGAAATTCAAGAAGTGCCACGGGGCGTAGGCGCATGACGCCCGCTGACGCCTCCCTCCGCGACCAGCTGAAGCTGCTCGCGGACTACCTTTGACCCAGCCGGGCTGAGCGAGCGCGTCGGCGCGCTCGAGCGCCAGATGCAGGAGCCCGGCTTCTGGGACGACCAGGAGCGGGCCGCGAGCGTGTCGGCCGAGCACGCCCGCACCCAGCGCAAGCTGGACGCGTACCGCTCGCTCGAGTCCGATCTCGACGACCTGGAGGCGCTCGAGGAGCTGGCCGCCGAGGACGGCTCGATCGCCGGCGAGGTCGATGAGCAGCGGGTCGGGATCGAGGCCCGGCTCGCCGAGCTGGAGGAGCAGCGGCTCTTCTCCGGCCGCTACGACGCGGGCGACGCCGTCGTCTCCGTCCACGCGGGCACGGGGGGCACCGACTCGCAGGACTGGGCCGAGATGCTGCTGCGCATGGAGATGCGCTGGGCCGAGAAGCGGGGCTTCGACGTCGAGCTGGCGGAGGTGAGTCCGGGCGAGGAGGCCGGGATCAAGTCCGCCACGTTCTTCGCGCGCGGCGAGAACGCCTACGGGCTCTTCTCGGCTGAGAAGGGCGTCCACCGGCTCGTGCGGATCTCGCCCTTCGACGCCGCAGCGCGCCGGCACACGAGCTTCGCGCTCGTTGAGGTCTCGCCGCTGGTGGACGCGGTGGGCGCCGTGGAGGTCGACGAGGGCGACCTGCAGATCGACACGTACCGGGCTTCCGGGGCCGGGGGCCAGCACGTCAACAAGACCGACTCCGCCGTGCGCATCACGCACCGCCCGACGGGGATCGTGGTGCAGTGCCAGAACGAGCGCTCGCAGTCGTCGAACAAGGCCACCGCCATGGCCATGCTCCGATCCAAGCTGCTCGAGCGCGAGGAGCAGGAGCGGCGGGAGGAGCTGGCGCGCGAGAAGGGCGAGGCCCAGGACGTGGGCTGGGGCTCCCAGATCCGCTCCTACGTCCTACACCCGTACACGATGGTCAAGGACCACCGCACGGGCTACGAGATGGGCGATGTGCAGCGCGTGCTCGACGGCGACCTCGATGGCTTCGTCCGGGCCGAGCTCCTGCGGCGGGCCGCGGCCGGCATCGGGACCGGTTCCGGCGACGGGACGGGGTAGTGCAGGAGCTGATCGACAGCGCACTGGCCGAGGACCTCGGCGCAGGCGACGTGACCACCGACGCGCTGGTTTCGCCCGAGGCGCGGGCCCGGGCGCGGATCGTGCAGAAGGAGCCCGGCGTGGTGGCGGGACTGCGCGTGGCCGAGGCGGTGTTCCGGCGCGTCGACCCGGCGCTGCGCTGGCACGCGCACGTGCGCGAGGGCGAGTGGCGGGAGGGCGGCCTCGTGGCGGAGATCGCGGGCAGCGCGGGCTCGATCCTGCGCGGTGAGCGGGTGGCGCTGAACTTCCTCGGACGGCTCTCGGGGATCGCCACGCTCACGGCGCGATTTGTCGGCGCCGTCGAGGGGACAGGGGCGCGGATCCTCGATACGAGGAAGACCACGCCCGGGCTGCGGGCGCTGGAGAAGGGGGCAGTAAGCGCAGGGGGAGGAGAGAACCATCGCTTCGGGCTCTTCGACGGCGTGCTCGTCAAGGAGAACCACATCGCCGCGGCGGGCGGAATTCGGACGGCGGTCGAGCGGGCCCGGGCCGCAGCGCGCGACGGGATGCTCGTGGAGGTGGAGTGCGCCTCGCTCGGGGAGGTCGACGAGGCGCTCGCGGCAGGCGCGACGCGTCTGCTCCTCGACAACATGGGCACCGAGGAGATGGCCGAAGCGGTGCGCCGGGCCGCCGGCCGCGCCGAGCTCGAGGCGTCCGGCGGCGTGACGCTGGAAACGGTTCGCGCGATCGCCGAGACCGGCGTGGACTACATCTCGGTCGGCGCCCTCACCCACTCGGCGCCGGCGCTCGACCTGAGCCTCGAGCTGGACCCCCTCTGAGCACGTGGTCGACCTAACGCACGTAATAGATGCCTGAGGTCGACCACGTCTGGAGGAAGGTCGCAATTTGCGCGATCGCGGCGGCTGGTGCGGCGGCCGCACCCGGGCCGGCCGCGGCTGCCCGGCCCGACCCCCTACGTGCCCTCAAGTCGTCCTGCCACCCGAGCACGAGCCCCGACCACGCCCATTACCGCATCTGCAGCGGCATGGTGAAGAGCTTCGACGGCACGCCGCTCGACGTGACGGTCACCCTGCCCGCGAAGAAGACCAAGCGGAAGCTCCCCCTGATCGCGTTCCTCCACGGCTTCCTCGCCGACAAGACGGAGTACCTCAGCGAGACGAAGAACGGGACCGGCCCGGACCGCGGCGCGAACGCCTACAAGACCGTCCATTGGAACAACGTGTGGTTTGCGTCGCGCGGCTACGCGGTCCTGAACTACAGCCATCGCGGCCACGGCAACTCCGGCGGGCAGATCGAGCTCGCGAGCAAGTACTACGAGGTGCGCGACGCGCAGTACCTGACCGGCGTGCTCGCCGACGCCGGGCCGTCGCTGGCGCGGATCGATCCGCGGCGCATCGGCGTGATCGGCAGCTCGTACGGCGGCGGCATGGCGTGGATGCTGCTCGCCACGCGACCCACCCCGAAGCTCCAGTACGGCACCTGGCGGAGCCCGCGCGGCAAGCTCCTGAAGCTGGCGGCGGTCGTCCCCACCTACACGTGGACCGACCTCCTCTACTCGCTCGCGCCCAACGGGCGCCACCTATCCACCGGCTTCCCGAGAGCCAACCTCCGCGATCCGACGGGCATCGCCAAGCAGACTCTGATCGACGGCTTCCTGGCCACGGCCGGGAGCCGCCTCCCGCAGCAGACCTACACCTGGCTTGCACGAGTGAACGCCGGTGAGCCATACGACAACCCACCCGATCCGGTCATCGAGCAGGCCAAGCGCGCGCTCACCATCGACCGCTCGGCGTACTACCAGGACGGCTACTTCGCGGCGCTGCGCGCCCACCGCGTCCGCCGCGTGCCCGTGCTGGCCGGACAGGGTTGGACGGACCCGATCTTCCCGCCCATCGAGGCCCTCCGGATGTACCGCCGCCTGCGCCAGATCAGCCCGGGCTACCCGATCCAGCTCTACCTGGGCGACTTCGAGCACCTCACGGCGCTCGCCAAGGTGCCGGACCTGGCGCGCCTGCACGCGCTCGGCAACCGGCTGCTCGACCACTACCTGAAGCGCAGGGGCAAGCGGCCGCGCTTCGACGTCCGGGCCGCGGTCACGAACTGCGATCCGAAGGCGTTCGGGCCGGTCGTGCGGGCCGCGCGCTGGTCGAAGCTGTCGACGGGACACCTGACCTACGACCTGGCCGGCCGCAGGACCACGACCTCACGCGTGACCGGCGGGCCGGGCGCGATGGCCGATCCGGTGGTGGTCTCGCAGCAACGCGGGAGGGGCTGCATCACCTCGTCAGGCCAGACGCCGGCTGGCGCTGCGACCTACGCCCTCGGCCTGCCCGCGAGGATCACGCTTATGGGCCTACCGCGGCTCACCCTCACCTACAGCGCCACGGCGTCGGACTTCGAGCTGAACAGTCGCCTCTGGGACGTCGCCGGCGACGGCACGAAGACCCTGGTCACGCGCGGCGCGTACCGCGGCTCCGCGACCAGCGGCCGGATCGTCACCGAGCTGTTCGGAAACGCGTGGCGCGTCCGCGCCGGTCACCGCCTGGAGCTGGAGGTGCTCCAGGACGACTCGACCTTCCTGCGCCCCGACAACGTTCCCTCGACCGTGACCATCCAGAACGCCAAGTTGGAGCTGCCCGTGCGCTGAGGCTATGCTTGACGGTGGCCGATCAGTCCGGCCTCATTTCGATCCCTCGGTGGAGGTTCGAAACATGCAGTTTCCAAGCGGCCCCGGTGGGGCGACCCTAGACGCACCTCTGATCCTGGAGGACATCCCGGCGCTCAAGCGGGAGGTGCGCGCCCTCGCGGAGGAGCGCAATGCCGTGATCCTCGCGCACAACTACCAGGTGCCCGAGGTCCAGGACGTGGCCGACTACGTGGGCGACTCTCTCGGGCTCTCACGCCGCGCGGCCGCCGCCGGCGCCGACGTGATCGCCTTCTGCGGCGTCCACTTCATGGCCGAGACCGCTTCGATCCTCTCGCCGGACAAGACCGTCCTCCTGCCCGACCTCGAGGCCGGCTGCTCGCTCGCCGACTCCATCACCGCGGACCAGCTGCGGTCCTGGAAGGCCGAGCACCCGGGCGCCGTCGTCGTCATGTACGTGAACACCACGGCAGAGGTCAAGGCCGAGACCGACTACTGCTGCACGTCGTCGAACGCCGTGGAGGTCGTGGAGCACATCTGGCGCGAGCACGGCGACGACACCGAGATCCTGTTCGGGCCGGACATGTTCCTCGGCGCGTACGTGGAGCGGATGACCGGCCGCCGCCTGAACGTGTGGATCGGCGAGTGCCACGTGCACGCCGGCATCCGCCCCGCCGACATCGCGCGGGTGCGGGAGGACCACCCGGGCGCAGAGTTCCTCATCCATCCCGAGTGCGGCTGTTCGACCTCGGTCATGGAGTACGTGGCCGCCGGTGATGTCGACCCCGAGCGCACCCACATGCTGTCGACGAGCGGGATGCTCAAGTTCGCTGCCGAGTCCGACGCCGAGACCTTCATCGTCGCCACCGAGACCGGGATGCTGCATCCGCTGGAGCACGAGAACCCGGGCAAGGAGTTCGTGCCGGCCAACCGCGCCGCCGTCTGCCAGTACATGAAGATGATCACGCTGCCGAAGCTGCGCGACGCACTCCGCGACGGCGGACCCGCCTACACCGTGAAGGTCGATCCGGAGATCGCCGCGCGGGCGCGGGTGCCGATCGAGCGGATGGTGGCGATCTAGTCCCCGCCCGTCCGGGTCGCGGAGTCACCAGAGCCGTCGTGCGAAAGCGAGTCGCCCGAGCCGCTGGTGGAATCGCCGCTCGACCCCGCTCCGCTGATGCCCGCGACGCCGGAGTCGCCGCCGTCCGAGCCCGACCCGCTCGAGCCCGATCCGCTAGAGCCCGAGACGCCGCTGGTGCCGCCGCCGTCGCTCGACCCGCTGCTGCCGGAGCTTCCGTCGCCCGACACGCTCCCGCTGGTGCCGCTGCCGGAATGGCCGTCGCCCGATCCGTCGGTCCCGCCGCCGTGGTCGGAGCCGCCCCCGCCATGGCCCGAATCGCCGCCGCCACCGCTCCCGGAACCCTCGTGATGTCCGCCGCCGTCCGAGGAGCCGGATCCGGATCCGCCGCCCGACTGGCCGCCTGAGCCGGAGACCTGCCCCGATCCACCACCACCGCCGCCTCCGGCGAGCGCGAGCGCCTGGCCCAGCCCGCTGTCGCTCGAGCCGCCGCCGCGCTCGCTCAGCGAGCCGCCGGCCACCACGGTCCCGCCGGCCGCCGAACCGGCTCTCGCTCCCTGCCCACCCGTCACGGCGAGCTCTGCCGCCTGGGCGGCCTCGCCGAGGCTCCTGCCCTTCCGCGGCTTGTGGAGCGGCGCGACAGCCACACCGCCCGCCACCGCCCCGGTCACGAGCACGGCGGCGGCCACCTTGGCCAGGGTCGCCGCGCCGCCGGCGCCGGTGCAGATCTCGGCGATCCTGCCGAGGGTCGGGGCATCGGTGGAGGCTCGCTCCGCAAGCCGCACGAGCAGCTGCTGCGGCGTGATCGCCGTGGCGGCGCCGCGCAGGGTGTTGCGCGCCCGGTTGAGCAGCTGGCGCACCGCGCCGTCGGTCACGCCGAGCGCCGCCGAGATCTCCTCGTACGAGCGGCCCTCGAGCTCGCGCAGGATCACGGCGTCCCGCTGCCGCTCGGGCAGGTCCTTCACCGCGCGGACCAGCTCGCGGATCCGTTCGCTCTGCTCCACCGCCTGGGGCGGCTGGATGACCCCGTCGAAGTCCGCGGGGATCTCGTCGTAGTCCCACCCGTTCTGCCGGAGCAGATTCAGCGACGCGTTGTGCGCGATCCGGTATAGCCACGGCCGGAGGCGCAGCTCGTTCTCGCCGGCCACGATGGCCCGGTAGGCGTTCAGGAACGCCTGCTGGACCGCGTCCTCGGCGCGACCCGGGGGCAGCAGCCGGGCGCAGTGGCGCAGGAGCGGCCTCCGGTAGCGGGTGACGATCGCCTCGAACGCCCGCCCGTTGCCCGCACGGGTCAGGTCCACCAGCCGCTCGTCGCTCTGGCCGTGCAGCAGGGCGGTGCCCGCAAGGCGAGCCGGCTCGATCAGACGGCGCGGCGTCATGGCTCTCTCCCAGTCATCGTCAGCGCGGGCCCCGCCCTGGAGGCACCGTGGCCGGCCCCGCGTCCCTACTCGTCTAACGCGCTATACGGAGAAAAGTCACGAATGGCCGGGCGATCTCGCGAACCTGCGCGCAATACGCTGCCTTCGCCGTGGAGCTGACGCGAATCCACCCCGACCACGCCCGGATCCAGGTGGCCGACGCGGCGGCCGTGCTCCGCCAGGAGGCCGAGCCGCGCGCCGATCGCCCCCACCTCGCGCTCAACTTCGCGGCCACGCTCGACGGGCGCATCACGATCGGGGGCCGGTCCGGCCCGATTGGCAACGAGGTCGACCGGGAGCTCTTCCACGAGCTCCGGGCGCAGGTGGACGCGGTGATGGTCGGCGCCGGCACGGCCGGCACCGAGCGCTACGGCCGGATCGTGCGCGACCCCGATCGCAGCGAACGACGCCGCGCGGCGGGGCTCGAGCCCGATCCCCTGGCCGTGATCGTGAGCGCGCGGCTCTCGCTCGGGCCCGACCTTCCCCTGCTCCAGGACGAGAGCTCCCGCGTCGTGATCATCACCGCATCCGATCAAGCGCTCGAGGGCGTGCGCGCCCAGGTCGAGTACCTGCGCCCGAGCGACGCGCCGGCCACGCCCGAGGACCTCACCGGCCGCGCGGCGATGCTCCCGATGGCCCCGTTCGCGCGCGCGCTTCGCGAGCGCTACGGGATCGGCCGGGTGATGTGCGAGGGCGGATCGGTCCTGGCGGGCGCGCTCCTGCGTGAGGGCCTCGTCGATGAGCTCTTCCTGTCGGTCGCCCCGAAGCTCGCGGCCGGGACGGGCCCGACGGTGGTCACCAGCCCGCCGCTCGAGCCGCCCGAGGACGCCGAGCTCGTGACCGCGCACGAGGCCGGGGGACACCTGTTCCTCCGGTATCGCATCGGCGCCTGACGACGAAGCCGCCTGGCTACCCTTGCGGGGCGCCGTCAGCGGCGCGTTCCTGTTCATGGACCGGGTACGCACAGCAATCATCGCGCTCGCCTGCGCGCTCGTGGCGCTGGCGGGCGGCCTCTACCTGGGTGGCCATCCGGGCGGCCTTCCCAACTGGGTTCGCAAGGCATTCGTCGAGAACGACCGCGCCGTGCGCGACCAGCTCATCCACGCAATCGAGGACAGCTACTACAAGAAGGTGAGCCACGGCGAGCTCGAGCAGGCGTCGCTCAAGGGGATCGTCAGCTCGCTGCACGACCCCTTCTCCCACTACCTCACGCCCACCGAGGCGAAGCTCTTCCGCCAGTCGCTCAACCCCGCCTTCGAGGGCGTGGGCATGTCGGTCCGCGACGACAAGCGCGGGCTGCGAGTGGCGGGCGTCTTCAACCGCTCGCCTGCCGACCGCGCCGGAATCCGCCCCGACGACGTGATCATCGCCGTGAACGGCCACTCGATCGCCGGGCTCCCGAGCACGGTCTCGACCGGCCGCATCAAGGGGCCGGCGGGCACCTTCGTGACCCTCGGCGTCCTCACTCCGGGCCAGGCGAGGCCGCGCGTCCTGCGACTGAAGCGGGAGCGGATCGAGGTGCCGATAGCGGCGGGCCGGATGATCCGTCACCAGGGCAAGCTGCTCGCGTACGTGCGACTCGCGGCCTTCGACGCCGGTGCCCACGGCGCCGTCCAGCGGGAGCTCCAACCGCTCCTGAAGAAGGGCGCGCAGGGCATCGTGCTCGACCTGCGCGGCAACCCCGGCGGGCTGCTGACCGAGGCGGTCCTGACCGCGAGCCTCTTCATCGAGAAGGGGCCGATCGTGTCGACCAGCGGGCGCACCCAGCCCAAGCACGTGTTCGACGCCCAGGGCGGGACGATCGCGCCCACCCAGCCGATGGTCGTGCTGGTGGACCGCGGGTCGGCCAGCTCGTCCGAGATCGTCACCGGCGCGCTGCGGGACCGCGGCCGGGCGACCGTGGTGGGGGAGAAGACGTACGGAAAGGGCGTCTTCCAGAACGTGGAGCCCCTCCAGAACGGCGGCGTCCTGGACCTCACCGTGGGGAGCTACTTCCTGCCCAAGGGCGCGAACCTCGCCCATAGGGGCATCGTCCCCACCGTGCCCGCGCGCGATGTTCCGAAGACCCGGCGCGACGAGGCCCTCCCGATCGCGCTCGACGTAGTCGCCGCGAAGATCCGATGAGCACGCCGGCGCGGACCGCGCCGGGAAGCGGGCGCGTGGAAGGGCCGCTCGTCGCGGTCCTCTCGAAGCGCGGCCGCTTCCTGGTGGCCGAGCCGCTGTTCGAGCGCGGGCGGAGGGTGACCCTCGACGGCTCGATCCGCCGCGCCGGCGCCGCGGCCGGGGACATCGTGCTCCTGGGCTGGGGAAAGCGCGGCGCGCGCGTCGTGCGCTCCCTCGGCCACCCGGATGTGGCCAGGGACGTGCTGGGCGCGCTGATGCTCGACCGGGGCCTCCGGCTCTCGTTCCCGCGCGCCGTGGAGTCCGAGGCCGTCGATGTGGCCCAGTCGCCTCCCGGCGAGGGCGAGCGGGCCGAGCGGCGCGACCTCACCGGGCTGGCGACCTTCACCATCGACCCGGTCACCGCGCGCGACTACGACGACGCGGTGTCGGCGGAGCGCGCGGACGGCGGCCGGATCCGCATATGGATCCACATCGCCGACGTGAGCGCGTACGTGCGGCCTGGCACCGCGCTCGAGCGGGAGACCGCCCGCCGGGCCACCAGCGTGTACGTGCCGGGGGCGGTCGAGCCGATGCTTCCGGAGGCGCTGTCGAGCGGTGCCTGCAGCCTGGTGACCGGGCAGGAGCGGCTGGCGGTGACCGTCGAGCTCCTGATGGACGGGCCCGAGACCCGGTCGGTGGCGTTCCATCGCTCGCGGATCCGGAGCGACGCCAGGCTCACCTACGACCAGGTGGACCGCATCTTCGCCGGACACGAGCCGCCCGCCGCGCCCTGGGGCGAGGCGCTGGCGGCCGCCCGCGAGGTGGCCGCGGCGCTGCGGGAGCGGCGCGGCCGGCGCGGCTCGCTCGAGGTGGAGTCGGCCGAGCCGTCATTCCGGTTCGACGAGAGCGGCGACGTGGTCGGGGTCGGGTACGAGGCGCAGACCGAGTCGCACCGCGTGATCGAGGAGTTGATGATCCTCGCGAACGAGCGGGTGGCGGACCACCTCGCCGGGCGCCGGCTCCCGACCCTCTACCGCGTCCACGACCGGCCGGACCCGGCCGCCGTCGAGCGCCTGCTGGACCAGCTCGCCAGCCTCGACGTGCCCACGCCGCCCGCGCCCCGGAACATGAGCCCGCAGCAGGCGGGCGACGTGGCGCGCGAGGCCAGCAGGCTGGTGGCCGACCACGTGCGCCGCACCGGCCACGGCCGGTGGGCGCTCGGCGCGCTCGTGCTCCGCTCCCAGAAGCAGGCGTACTACTCGCCCCGCAACATCGGGCACGCAGGGCTCGCCAGCGCGCGCTACTGCCACTTCACCTCGCCCATCCGCCGCTATCCGGACGTCGTCGCGCACCGCGCGCTCTTGAGCTCGCTCGGGCTCGACGAGGTGGCCCCGCGCGCCGACGCGCTGCCGGACGCCGGCGAGTACTGCTCTGCCGCGGAGCGCGACGCCATGAAGATCGAGCGCGACGCGGACGACGTCTGCCTGTGCTTCCTACTCGAGCGGCGGCTCCACGAGGAGGGCTGGGAGACCGCGTTCGACGGCGAGATCGTCGGGATCATCGCGAGCGGCGCGTTCGTCCGCTTCGGGGAGGAGGCGTTCGAGGGCTTCATCCCGGTGAGGAGGATGCGCGGCGACTGGTATCAGCTGAACGAAGAGGAGACCGCGCTGATCGGCGAGGACTCGGGGCGGGCGTTCCGGCTCGGTGACCCCGTACGAGTCACGGTGGGACGGATCGACCCGCCCCGCGGTCGCGCCGACCTCGAGCTCGCGCCAGACTGATCCGGGACATGGCGAAGCGCAAGGGCGGAAAGCGGAAGGCCGCGGCGGGTGACGTCGCCACGAACAGGCGCGCCGCGTACCGCTACCACCTGCTCGAGAGGTGGGAGGCGGGGATCCAGCTCCAGGGATCGGAGGTCAAGTCGCTCCGCGAGGGCGCTGTCCAGCTCAAGGACTCCTACGCCGCGCTCCGCGACGGCGAGGTCTGGGTGCACAACATGCACATCGCGCCGTACGAGCCGGCGTCGCGCGAGAACCACGAACCGGAGCGGCCGCGCAAGCTCCTGCTGCACCGCCGCGAGATCGAACGCCTGATCGGCAAGACCGCGGAGAAGGGCCTGACCCTGGTCCCCACGCGGGTCTACTTCAAGGGGCCCCACGCCAAGCTCGAGATCGCGCTCGCGCGCGGCAAGGACTTCGCCGACAAGCGGCGCGCGCTGCGCGAGCGCGACCAGCGGCGCGAGATCGAGCGCGCGCTGCGCGAGCACGGGCGCTAGCGCGGCGCTCGCGCGTGCGGCCTAAAGCGTGCGGTGCAGGTGCGAGAAGTGCATTCCCACCCCGAGCGCGGCGGCCAGCCCGATGTAGGTCAGCGCGATCGCCGCACGGGTGATCGGCTTGACCTGGTAGTAGCGCTGGCTCTCGGGCGACTTCCGCGCCTTCCAGCGGCGGTAGGTCTCCATGCCGCCGAACAGCAGCACGAGGATGGCGATCGGCGTCGGGAAGACGAGCATGATCCCGAGCAGCAGCGCGAACCCGATCGCCCACATCCACGGCGACAGTGCCGCCATCGCACGCCCGCCGTCGAGCGGCAGCACGGGCAGCAGGTTGATCAGGTTGAGGAAGAACCCAACGAAGGCGAGCGCGCGGAAGAGGTTGTTGCCGGTCGCCTCGTAGAGGCCGAGCGGGACCAGGCAGCCGATCGAGCCGAGGATCGGGCCGGCCAGCCCGACCCGGGCCTCCGTTGCGGCGTCCTTCGGAGCCTGCTTCATGCCGACCACCGCGCCCAGGAACGGTATGAACAGCGGCGCGCTCGCGGGAACGCCCTCCCGGCGCAGCTGGATCACATGGCCCATCTCGTGCACCAGCAGCAGCAGCACGAAGCCGGCCGCGAACTGCCAGCCCCAGATCAGCGAGTAGGCGGCCACCGAGACCAGCATCGACGCTGACGTCGTGAGGAGCTTGAGCTTGGGCAGCAGGATGAGGAGCCCCTTGACCTTGGCGGCGAACTTCACGATGAGCGCGATCGCGGCGGCGATGACGCCCCCGACGCGCTTGAGCATCGAGGGACGCTCGGTGGGCTCAGGGGTGAAGCCGTCCGGGTAGTAGTCGCGCCGCTCGCCCTGCTGCGTGCCGACGTCGTTGAACGTCAGCGGCCCAGGCGGCGTCTCGGCTGACTGGCTCGGGTCGTAGGTCATCTCGGCATCAATTCTGGCAGGCGCCCTTAAGGCCTCCCACAAGCTTTTCGGCTAATTTCCAGCTGACCCCTACCGCAGGAGGAGAGCATGGGACGCATGATGGCGGACTGCCGCCGCTGGCCGAGCGACATCAACTGCTCGCTCACGATCATCGGCGAGGAGGACGAGGTCGTGGAGGCCGCGTCGCAGCACGCGGTAAGCGCGCACGGGCACGAGGACACGCCCGAGCTGCGCGAGCAGACACGTGGATTCCTCGAGCCGGCCGAGCAGTACCGGCCCGAGGGGCGCGAGAAGGAGCCGATGCCCGGCTAGCAGCGTGGCCGGGGCGCGCACGCGCGGCTACCCTTAGAACAACGACATAACTCACGGGGACGACAGGCTTCGACGTGGACGTTCCGTGAGGTCGGTTGCGAGTCGAGGTTCCCGGTAGGCCTCGTAAAACAACCGGGACAACCATAAGTGCGGACAATCACACGTTCGCTCTCGCCGCCTAGCGAAACCTAGGTAGACGAGATGTCGGCCTCCCCTCGGCCCGTGGGGGAGATCGCCGGCATCAGCTAACGGGCTAAGCCCGCGCCGAGCGCCCTCGGCGGCGCGGGGACATCAAGAGGGCTGGTCTCCCGCAACCCCGCCGGCGAGGCGAGCGGGAGGCGAGACACAGAGAGCCGGCTACGCTCGTAGAAGCCGTCCTGCACGCGCCCGCGGACCCGGGTTCAATTCCCGGCGTCTCCATCCCGGTCCTAAGAAACCGCTCACCAGAGCGGTTTCTTGCTTTCAGGTGGACCCGCGCGCCGCTCGTTTGCATGCGGGACAGCCGCGTGAGCTTGATATCGGGCTCTCCTACCTTCCACCACGATGAGCGCGATCGGTTCTCGCTGTCTTTCCGCCGCCCGCGCCGCAATGGCCGTACGATCGCTTGGACCGCCCATGGTGAGCGTCATCGCGATCATCGTCCGTCGCTCGGTGCACCGAGCTTGAAGCCATGCTGATCTACTCGATGGGCGTCTCGGTGGACGGCTTCATCGCCGACCGCGAGGGCGCGTTCGGGTGGACGGTCCCTAGCGAGGAGCAGTTTCGTTTCCACACAGCGCAGGTACGCGAGCTCGGCGGCTATCTGTGCGGCCGCAGCCTTTACGAGACGATGCTGCCGTGGGAGACGGATCCCTCGATGCGCGACAACGAGCTTAGGGCCGCGTTCGCCGACGCCTGGTGCGCTACCCCGAAGGTCGTCTTCAGCCGCACGCTCGACAGCGTTCAGGGCAACGCCCGGCTCGCCGAGGCGTCGGTCGCCGAGGAGGCCGCTGCGGCGCTCGACGCGACCGACAAGGACGTCTCGATCGGCGGCGCCGGCCTGGCCGCGGCGGCGATCGAGCTCGGCCTCGTCGACGAGCTGCGCATTTTCCGCAATCCGGTCGTCGTCGGTGGGGGCACGCCGTTCCTGCCGCCGGTCACCGAAAACGTTCCGCTGGACCTGATCGAGACCAGGACGTTCAGCTCGCGCGTGATCTACGAGCGCTACGGGCGCGCCCGCGACGAGTCGGACTGACACCGCGGGTCGGCGGTACCGCGAAGACGCCTCAGCCATTCGACGAAGCTGGGGTTCAATAAGCGTCCCGCAATCTCCATTTCGCCAGAGGTTTCGCTCGAAGAGCGAACCCCCGGCTGCTGCTTCAGGTCGGAAGGAACACCGTGCCGGCGGTCATGCTGGCGTCTCATCGCCCGAACCACATTCCCTACGGCCAGCCAACGGCCGGTGCCGGCGCCTCGACGCTCAGCACCTGGCCCGTGCGCGGCCCCTGGAACATGTTCTCTGGACCACTCCACTCCGTCGCCATCATGAACAGCGTGCTGCGGTCCGCGCCGCCGAGCGCACAGGCGAAGCACCCGCGGTCAAGCTCGATCCTCTGCAGCACGTCGCCACCCTCGCCAACGCGCACGCAGCGCTGGTTGGGGACGTCGCCGTACCAGACGGCGCCCTCGGCGTCGAGGCAGATGCCGTCGGGCACGCCATCGACGAGGTCGGCCCACAGCCGCCGGTTCGCCAGGCTGCCGTCGGCCGCTATGTCGAAGGCCGTGAGGCACTTCCCGTACGAGTCGGCGACGATCAGGGTCGAGTTGTCTGGGGTGACAAGCATGCCGTTGGGAAAGGCGATGCCATCGGCCACCTGGCGAGCCGAGCCGTCGGGGGTCACCAGAGCGACACCCCCGGGCGCGAAGTCCGCACCCGCCATCATGTCGAAGCCGGGGCCGTTGACGTAGGCGTTGCCACGACCGTCCACGACGAGCTCGTTCCCCGGCGGGGGATCGGAGACGCCGGTCAGGTCGCCATGCGTAACCAGCGAGCCGTCGGGCTCACGGCGCAGAAGCACCCCATCGCGCGCCGAGACGAGCAGCAGACGCCCGTCTGGCAGCCAGTCGACACAGCACGGAAAGGACGGAGCCTCGAGGATGACTTCGCTGTTGCCCTCGAGATCGACCGCAATGACCTCCGGCGGACCCCAGTCGGAGAACCAAAGTCGGTCCTCGTGCCAACGTGGCTGCTCGCCGAACACGATCCCGGTCATCAGGGTTTGCGGTTCAGTCATTGAAGCCACCTCCTCTTCGTCGGCCTGTGCAGATTGCGAATGCTGGTTCCGGTGTCGTTCGCGACATCCTGTTTTCCCGTTCGCCGACTAAGACCGCCGTGAGCGCCGGGACTCATCGGTCGCCGACAAACCCACGCAATGTCGACAAGGTGGGAAAGCGCAAGCAAGGTGGCTCGCTTCCCCTTCCGCGTGAAACCAGGAGCCCGCGCGCACAGGCGGGCTTATGGCTCCACCGTCCGGGTGTACATGCCCGCGAAGCTCGCTAGTGCCGGAGCGCGGCAAGCAGAGCATCGACGCGGCGTCGAGGGTTCACTCTTCGTCCCCTTAAGTCCACTAGCCGCGCCTGCGCGGCCCACAGCGGGGCCGGCTTGACAGGCCGGCTGTACTGCTGACGGTTCCGATGCCGTGAGCGGCAGTCTGTGAGGAGCTCGGGGCTC
>Ga0209577_10002160_pt1 | contig 19112 bp, 31 predicted proteins | sample GraSoiAngelo_109_FD_185874 | JGI IMG/M metagenome (GOLD analysis project Ga0209577, IMG submission 185874) | Grasslands soil microbial communities from the Angelo Coastal Reserve, California, USA - 14_0903_12_20cm (SPAdes) (version 2) | ecosystem: Environmental > Terrestrial > Soil > Grasslands...
TGTTCCGCGTCGCCGACCGCGCGACCAAGCCGCAGATCAAGGCGGCCATCGAGCTCATGTTCAAGACCAAGGTCGACGACGTGACGGTGCTCAACGTGCGCGCCAAGGAGCGCCACTTCGGGCGCATCGCCGGGCGCAAGCGCAGCTGGAAAAAGGCCTACGTGCGGCTTGCCGCCGGCCAGGAAATCAACTTTGCGGCAACGGAATAAGCCATGCCACTGGTCAAGGTAAAGCCCACTTCTCCCGGCCGTCGCGCGCTCGTCAAGGTCGTGACGCCCGAGCTCTACAAGGGCGATGCGCACTTCGCGCTGGTGCAGCCGCAGCGTCGCGGCAGCGGCCGCAACAACCACGGCCGCGTCACCATGCGCCACCAGGGCGGCGGCCACAAGCATCACCTGCGTCTCATCGATTTCCGCCGCAACAAGGACGGCATCGCGGCGAAGGTGGAGCGGCTCGAATACGACCCCAACCGCAGCGCGCACATCGCGCTGCTGCTCTACGCCGACGGCGAGCGCCGCTACGTGCTCGCGGCGAAGGGCGTGCAGGTCGGCGCGCAGCTCATGTCAGGCGCCGAGGCGCCAATCAAGGCGGGCAATACGCTGCCGCTGCGCAATATCCCGATCGGCACGGAGGTGCATTGCGTGGAGATGCAGCCGGGCAAGGGCGCGCAGCTCGCGCGCTCCGCGGGCGCGCACGTACAGGTGCTGGCGCGCGAGGGCTCCTATGCCCAGTTGCGCCTGCGCTCGGGCGAGATCCGCAAGGTGCATATCGACTGCCGCGCGACCATCGGCGAAGTCGGCAACTCCGAGCACAACCTCGAATCGATCGGCAAGGCGGGCCGCAAGCGCTGGCGCGGCGTGCGGCCGACGGTGCGCGGCGTGGCGATGAACCCGATCGACCATCCGCACGGCGGCGGCGAGGGCCGTACCGCGGCCGCGCAGCCCCCCGTATCGCCGTGGGGCGTGCAGAGCAAGGGATTCAAGACGCGCCGCAACAAGCGCACGCAGGTCATGATCGTGCGCGACCGGCGAGTGAAATAAGGATAGCCGAATGGCACGTTCAATCAAGAAGGGCCCGTTCGTCGACCATCACCTGATGGCGAAGGTCGACAAGGCGCGCGGCGCGAACGACAAGCGGCCGATCAGGACCTGGTCGCGCCGCTCGACCATCGTGCCGGACTTCGTCGGTCTGACGATCGCCGTGCACAACGGCAGACAGCATGTGCCGGTGTACGTCACCGAGAACATGGTCGGGCACAAGCTCGGCGAATTCGCGCTGACGCGCATCTTCAAGAGCCACTCCGCGGTCGGCAAGCGCACCGAGGAAGCGGTCGGTCACGAGCGCCGCGCGGCGCCGGGCACTCAAGGCCCTGCGGCAGCGCCCGCGCCGGCCGCGCCGGGCGCTGCGCCCGCGCCGGCACCGGCAGCGCCAGGGAAGAAATGATGGAGACCAAAGCGAGCCTGCGCGGCGCGCGGCTCTCGGCGCAGAAAGGCCGCCTGGTCGCGGACCTGATTCGCGGCAAACCGGTCGACCAGGCGATGAGCATCCTCGCCTACACGCCGAAGAAGGGCGGTCTCATCATGCGCAAAGTGCTCGAATCGGCGATCGCCAATGCCGAGCACAACGACGGCGCCGACATCGACACGCTGAAGGTGAAGCAGGTGTTCGTCGAGCGCGGCATGTTCCTCAAGCGTTTCCAGGCGCGTGCCAAGGGCCGCGGCAACCGCGTGCTCAAGCACACGTGCCACATCTTTATTACGGTGGGTGACTGATGGGCCAGAAGATCAACCCCGTGGGCTTTCGCCTCGCGGTGAACAAGAACTGGAGTTCGCGCTGGTACGCGAACACCAAGAACTTCGCGCCGATGCTCGCCGAGGACATCAAGGTGCGCGACTTCCTCAAGCGCAAGCTCGCGCATGCGTCGGTGGGCAGGGTGCTGATCGAGCGGCCGGCGAAGGACGCGCGCATCACCATCTTCTCGGCCCGGCCGGGCGTGGTGATCGGCAAGAAGGGCGAGGAGATCGAGGCGCTGAAGGCGGAGCTGCGCCGCATCATGGGCGTGCAGCAGGTGCACGTGAACATCGAGGAAATCCGCAAGCCCGAGATCGACGCGCAGCTCATCGCCGACTCGATCGCGCAGCAGCTCGAGAAGCGCATCATGTTCCGCCGGGCGATGAAGCGCGCCATGCAGAACGCCATGCGACTGGGCGCGCAAGGCATCAAGATCATGAGCGCCGGGCGCCTGAACGGCATCGAGATCGCACGCACCGAGTGGTACCGCGAGGGTCGCGTGCCGCTGCACACGCTGCGCGCCGACATCGACTACGGCCTGGGCGAAGCGAAGACCACCTACGGCGTGATTGGCATCAAGGTGTGGGTCTACAAGGGCGAAATGGCGCCGAAAGGCGATGCGCAAGCGGCGGCCGCCGCGGCCGCCGCAGGTGCGCCGGCGCCGGCGCAGCCCGAGGCGCCCGCGGAGCCCAGGCGCGCGAAGAAACCGGCGCCGCGCGCCGGACAGAAGCGCGGGCCGGCAAGGCCGCGCCCCGAGGCCCGCGTCGCCCGCAAAGAGGGCGCGCCTGCGCCCAAGACCACCGTCAAGCGGCCGAAGAAGGTGGTGAAGGAAGAGCCGCCTAAGCCCGACGGCGGCGAGCAGAAGGGATAAGCGATGCTGCAGCCAGCACGAACCAAATACCGCAAGCAGCAGAAGGGCCGTAACACCGGCCTCGCCACGCGCGGCACCCGGGTGTCCTTCGGCGAGTTCGGCCTGAAGGCGACCACGCGCGGCCGCTTGACCGCGCGGCAGCTCGAGGCGGGCCGCCGCGCCATGTCGCGCCACATCAAGCGTGGCGGCCGGATCTGGATCCGCGTCTTTCCGGACAAGCCCGTGTCGCAGAAGCCGGCCGAAGTGCGCATGGGCAACGGCAAGGGCAACCCGGAGTACTTCGTGAGCGAGATCCAGCCCGGCAAGATCATCTTCGAGATGGATGGCATCACCGAGGCGGTGGCCAAGGAAGCGTTTGCGCTCGCCGCGGCGAAGCTGCCGTTCCGCACCATCGTCGTGCAACGCATGCTCGGAGGCGCAGGATGAAAGCGAGCGACTTGCGCGGCAAGGAGCCCGCGGAGCTGCAGAAGGAGCTCGAAGCGCTGCTGCGCGCCCAGTTCGGCCTGCGCATGCAGCTCGCCACCCAGCAGCTCACCAACACCAGCCAGCTCAAGAAGGTGCGCCGCGACATCGCGCGCGTGCGCACCATGATGAAGGAGAAGTCCGCCAAATGAACCAAGAGGCAGCCGCCGCGCCCGCCAAGAACCAGAGGAAGCTGCTTGGCCGCGTGACGAGCAACAAGATGCAGAAGACTGTGGTGGTGCGCGTCGAGCGCCGCGTGCGCGATCCGCTCATGGGCAAGACCATCACGCGGACGAGGAAGTACCACGCGCACGTCGAGGCCGGGGAGTTCGGCGAGGGCGACCTCGTCGAAATCGCCGAATGCCGGCCGATGTCGCGCACGAAATCCTGGCGCGTGACGCGCCTGGTGGAAAAATCGAAGGCGGTTTAGCGTACGAGTTGTAGTAGAATCGCCGCCTTCCCAGCCCCGGACGGGGTCCAAAACTGCGCTGCTGAAGTAGGGGGCGCAAGTTGGAGTGGAGAGAGCAATGATTCAAATGGAGTCGGTGCTGGACGTCGCCGACAACACCGGTGCACGCGCCGTGATGTGCATCAAGGTGCTCGGCGGCTCGAAGCGCCGCTATGCGTCGATCGGCGACGTGATCAAGGTGAGCGTCAAGGACGCGGCGCCGCGCGGCCGCGTGAAGAAGGGCGAGATCTACCACGCGGTGGTGGTGCGCACCGCGAAGGGCGTGCGCCGCGCCGACGGCTCGCTGATCCGCTTCGACCGCAACGCCGCGGTACTGCTCACGCCGAAGATGGAGCCGATCGGCACGCGCATCTTTGGACCGGTGACGCGCGAGCTGCGCACCGAGCAGTTCATGAAGATCGTTTCGCTCGCTCCCGAGGTGCTCTGATGCAACGGATCAAGAAGGGCGACGAGGTCATCGTCATCTCCGGCCGCGACCGCGGCAAGCGCGGCACGGTGCTGCGCCGAGTGGACGCCGAGCACGTGGTGGTGGAGGGCGTGAACCGCGTGAAGAAGCACCAGCGCCCGAACCCGATGCGCGGTCAGACCGGCGGCATCGTCGACAAGGACCTGCCGATCCATGTCTCGAACATCGCGCTCTTCAATCCGGCGACCAAGAAGGCTGACCGCAGCGGCGTGAAGCAGCTCGAGGACGGTCGCAAGGTGCGCATCTTCAAGGCGAACGGCGAGCAGGTGGAAGCGTAAGCATGGCCAAGGACAAGGAACAGAAGCAGAGCGCGAAGCCCAAGCAGGCGGGCGGCGACAAGGCCGCGCAGAAGGCTGCGCAACAGCAGCAGCAGGCGAAGGCGCAACCGAAGAAGGACGCGCCCAAGCCCGCGCCGCCGCCGAAGGCGCAAGCGCCGCAGGTGCCAGCGCCGCCGGCGCGGCTCGCGATCTACTACCGCGAGAAAGTGGTGCCCGAGCTCACCCAGAAGTTCGGCTACAAGAGCGTGATGCAGGTGCCGCGCATCAAGAAGATCACGCTCAACATGGGCGTCGGCGAAACCACCACCGACAAGAAAGTGCTCGACAACGCGGTGGCCGACATGACGAAGATCGCCGGCCAGAAGCCGGTGGTCACGAAGTCGAGGAAGTCGATCGCCAACTTCAAGATACGCGCCAACTTCCCGGTCGGCTGCATGGTGACGCTGCGCGGCGCGCGCATGTACGAGTTCTTCGACCGCCTGGTGAACATCGCCATGCCGCGCATCCGCGACTTCCGCGGCATCTCGAACCGCGCCTTCGACGGCCGCGGCAACTACTCGCTCGGCATCAGGGAGCAGATCATTTTCCCGGAGATCGAGTACGACAAGATCGACGTGCTCCGGGGCATGAACATCGCGATCACCACAACGGCAAAAACCGACGACGAGGCGCGCGCGCTGCTCAGCGCGTTCCGCTTCCCGTTCAAGCACTGAGGCACATCGATATGGCCAAGCTCGCAGTCAAACTCCGCGACCAGAAGCGCCGCCGGACCGTCCAGAAGTTCAAGGCGAGGCGCTCGGCGCTGCTCGAGATCATCCAGGACGCACGCGCATCCGACGAGGCGCGCGAAGAGGCGCGCGCCAAGCTGCAGCAGCTGCCGCGCGACGCCTCGCCCGTGCGCCTGCGCAACCGCTGCGCGCTCACCGGGCGCCCGCGCGGCGTGTACCGCAAGTTCGGCCTGGGCAGGAACAAGCTGCGCGAGCTCGCGCTGCGGGGCGAAGTGCCCGGCATCATCAAAGCGAGCTGGTAAGGAGAACGTATGAGCATGCACGACCCGATCGCCGACATGCTGACGCGCATCAGGAATGCGCAGCTCGTCGGCCACGCCGAGGTCACGATGCCGGCGTCGCGGCTGAAGGGCGCGATCGCCAAGGTGCTGAAGGACGAGGGCTACATCGAGGACTTCGCCATCCGTGACAAAGGCGGCGCTAATGGCAAAGACGGCGGCGCCAAGCAGGAGCTCGCCATTGCGCTCAAGTACTACGCCGGCCGGCCGGTGATCGAGCGCCTGGAGCGCGTCTCGAAGCCGGGGCTTCGCGTCTACAAGGGGCGCGACGACATCCCGCGCGTGATGAACGGCCTGGGCGTCGCCATCGTCTCGACCTCGCGCGGCGTAATGACCGATCGCAAGGCGCGCGCCGACGGCCTGGGCGGCGAAGTGCTCTGCATCGTGGCGTAGAGGCTCGCTACCCATGTCCCGCATCGCTAAATATCCCGTAGCCCTGCCGCAAGGCGTCGAGGTCACGCTTGCCGCCGGCAGCATCGCGGTGAAAGGACCGCTCGGCAGCATCGCGCGCGCCGCCGATCCGAACGTCGAAGTGAAGAAGGACGGCGAGCAGGTGCTGTTCAAGGCGCTGGGCAATTCGAACCACGCGAACGCCATGTCCGGAACCATGCGCGCGCTGGTCGCGAACATGGTGCTCGGCGTCACCAAGGGCTTCGAGAAGCGCCTCGCGCTGGTGGGCGTCGGCTTCCGCGCGCAGGCGCAGGGTGACAAGCTGAATCTCTCGCTCGGCTTCTCGCATCCGGTGGTGCACCAAATGCCCAAGGGCGTGAAGGTGACGACGCCGACGCAAACCGAGATCGTCATCAGCGGCATCGACAAGCAGCTCGTCGGCCAGGTGGCGGCCGAGGTGCGTGCGCACCGCTCGCCCGAGCCCTACAAGGGCAAGGGCGTGCGCTACGCGAACGAAGTCATCGTATTGAAAGAGACGAAGAAGAAGTAACCATGAGCGAGAAAAACGAAGCGCGCCTGCGCCGCGCGCGGCAGACCCGGCACAAGATTCGCGAGGTCGGCGCCGTGCGCCTCACCGTGCATCGCACGAACACGCATATCTACGCGCAGATCACCACGCCGGCGGGCGACCAGGTGCTCGCCGCCGCCTCGAGCGCCGAGAAGGAATTGCGCAGCCAGCTCAAGCATGGCGCGAACCGCAAGGCGGCAGAGCTCGTGGGAAGCCGCATCGCGGCAAGAGCGAAGGAAAAGGGCATCGAGCGGGTGGCGTTCGACCGCGCCGGCTACCGCTATCACGGTCGGGTCAAGGCGCTCGCCGACGCGGCGCGCGCCGGCGGCTTGAAGTTCTAAAGGACAGCTATGGCGAAGATCCAGCCTCGGATGCAGCACGAAGAGCGCGGCGACGGCCTGCGCGAAAAAATGGTTGCCGTGAACCGCGTCACCAAGGTGGTGAAGGGCGGCCGCGTGCTCGGCTTCGCCGCGCTCACCGTGGTCGGCGACGGCGACGGCGGCATCGGCATGGGCAAGGGCAAGGCGCGCGAAGTGCCGGTCGCGGTGCAAAAGGCAATGGAAGAGGCGCGCCGCAAGCTCTTCAAGGTGAAGCTGAAGAACGGCACGCTGCAGCACGCGGTCGTCGGCAGGCACGGCTCGGCCAAGGTGCTGATGCAGCCGGCGATGGAGGGCACCGGCATCATCGCCGGCGGCCCGATGCGCGCGGTGTTCGAGGTGATGGGCGTCACCAACGTGCTCGCCAAGTGCTTCGGCTCGACCAATCCGTACAACGTGGTGCGCGCGACGCTCGATGGCCTGAAGGCGATGAGCACGCCGGCCGAGATCGCCGCGCGCCGCGGCAAGACGGTCGAGGAAATCACCCAGTGAACAAGATCAAGGTGCGGCTGCTGAAAAGCACCAACAGCGTCAAGCGCGGCCATCGCGATACGGTGCGCGGCCTGGGACTCAAGCGCATCGACCAGATCGTCGAGCTCGTCGACACGCCCGCGGTGCGCGGCATGATCAACCGCGTCGCCCATCTCGTGCGCATCGAGGCCTGACGATGAAACTGAACACGCTGAAGCCCGCCCCGGGCGCCAAGGCGCCCCGCCACCGCGTCGGCCGCGGCGTCGGCTCGGGCTGGGGCAAGACCGCCGGGCGCGGCCACAAGGGCCAGAAGGCGCGCTCGGGCGGCTTTCACAAGGTCGGCTTCGAGGGCGGGCAGATGCCGCTGCATCGCCGGTTGCCCAAGCGCGGCTTCAAGTCGCCCACCCGCAACGATATCGCCGAAGTGCGCACGAGCGAGCTGCAAAACATGCAGGCCGCCGACATCGACCTCGCGGCGCTCAAGGCCGAGGGCGTGGTGCCGCGCGCGGCGCTCGCCGCGAAGGTGATTCTCTCGGGTAAGCTCGAGCGCAAGCTCTCGCTGAAGGAAATCCAGGTGAGCAAAGGCGCGCGCTCGATGATCGAAGGCGCGGGCGGCTCGATCCAGCTCACGCCCAAGCCGCAGCCCGAGCCGAAGAAAGAAAAGCCGAAAGCAAAGCCGGCCAAGCCGGCACCTGAAGAGGCGCCGAAGGCCTGATGGCGAGCGGTCTGCCGAATCTCGGCAAGGAGATGCGCTACGGCGACTTGAAGCGCCGGCTGCTCTTTTTGCTCGGCGCGCTGGTCGTGTTCCGCATTGGCGCGCATATCCCGGTGCCGGGCATCGACCCGAACGTGCTGGCCGGCTTCTTCCAGAACAACCAGGGCGGCATGCTCGGGATGTTCAACATGTTCTCGGGCGGGGCGCTGCGGCGCTTCACCATCTTCGCCCTGGGCATCATGCCGTACATCTCGGCGTCGATCATCATGCAGCTCATGACGGCGGTGAGCCCGCAGCTCGACGCGCTGCGCAAGGAAGGCGAATCGGGCCGCCGCAAGATCACCCAGTACACGCGCTACGGCACGGTGTTCCTGGCGCTGTTCCAGTCGACCGGCATCTCCGTCATGCTGGAATCGCAGCCGGGGCTCGTGCTCGAGCCCGGGCTGATGTTCCGCCTCACCACGGTCACCACGCTCGTCACGGGCACCATGTTCCTGATGTGGCTCGGCGAGCAGATCACCGAGCGGGGGCTCGGTAACGGCATCTCGATCATCATCTTCGCCGGCATCGCCGCCGGGCTGCCGAACGCCATTGCGGGCACCTTGGAGCTCGTCCGCACGGGCTCGATGCACCCTCTCACCGCCTTGGGCATCGCCGCGGCGGTGATCTTCGTCACCGGTTTCGTTTGCTTCGTCGAGCGCGGCCAGCGCAAGATCCTGGTGAATTACGCGAAGCGCCAGGTGGGCAACCGCGTCTACGGCGGACAGAGCTCGCACCTGCCCTTCAAGCTCAACATGTCGGGCGTGATCCCGCCGATCTTCGCCTCGTCGCTGATCCTCTTCCCGGCGACGGTGCTCGGCTGGTTCGGCAGCCACGAGGGGCTCATCTGGCTGCGCGACATCGCCGGCACCCTGGTGCCGGGCCAGCCGATCTACGTGGTGCTCTACGCCGGCCTCATCATCTTCTTCTGCTTCTTCTACACGGCGCTGCAGTACAACCCGAAGGAGACGGCGGATAACCTCAAGAAGTCCGGGGCCTTTGTGCCGGGCATCCGCCCGGGCGACCAGACCGCGCGCTACTTGGAAAAGATCCTCACGCGCCTCACATTGGCAGGCGCGGCCTACGTGACGCTCGTCTGCCTGCTGCCCGAGTTCCTGATCCTGCGCTGGAACGTGCCGTTCTACTTTGGCGGCACCTCGCTCCTCATCATCGTCGTGGTGACGATGGACTTCATGTCCCAGGTGCAGGCGTACATCATGACCCACCAGTACGAGAGCCTGCTGAGGAAGGCGAGCTTCAAGGGCGGGCTGCCCGTGCGCTGATGGCGAAAGAGGACCTCATCGAGCTGCAGGGCGAGGTGGTGGAGAACCTGCCGAACGCCACCTTCCGCGTGAAGCTCGAGAACGGTCACACGATCCACGCCTTCATCTCCGGGAAGATGCGCATGAACTACATCCGCATCCTGCCGGGCGACAAGGTGACGGTGCAGATGACACCGTACGATTTGACGAAGGGCCGCATCACCTTTAGAGCGAAGTGAGGACCAGATGAAAGTCATGGCATCGGTGAAGAAGATCTGCCGCAAGTGCAAGATCGTGCGGCGTAAGGGCGTCGTGCGCGTCATTTGCTCCAACCCGCGCCACAAGCAGCGGCAAGGTTGATAACGCATTGTTCGAACAGCTATAATCGAAGGTTCCGCCTATGGCACGCATCGCAGGGATCAACGTCCCCAACCACCAGCACGCCGAGATCGCACTCACCGCGATCTATGGCATCGGCCGCGCGCGCGCGCAGGCGATTCTCGCTGCCGCCGGCGTGCAGGGCTCGCGCAAGATCAAGGATCTGAACGACAGCGAGCTCGAGAAGATCCGCGAGAACATCGCCAAGTTCACCGTCGAAGGTGACCTGCGCCGCGAGGTGCAGATGTCGATCAAGCGGCTGATCGATCTCAACTCTTACCGCGGCTCGCGCCATCGCAAGGGATTGCCGGTGCGCGGCCAGCGCACGCGCACCAACGCCCGCACGCGCAAGGGGCCGCGCAAGGCGGCGATCAAACTCAACGTACCCGCAGGGAAGGCCGTATAAAGCATGGCTAGCAGAAACGCACCGACGCGCCAGGAGCTGCAGCAGACTGCGGCGGCCCGCGCGCGCAAGAAGGTCAAGAAGAACGTGGCGGAGGGTATCGCGCACATCCACGCTTCCTTCAACAACACGATCGTCACCATCACCGACCGGCAGGGCAACACCCTCGCCTGGGCGACCTCCGGCAACGCCGGCTTCAAGGGCTCGCGCAAATCGACGCCGTTCGCCGCGCAGGTCGCGGCCGAGCGCGCCGGCCGCGCAGCGCAGGAGTGCGGCGTGAAAAACGTGGAAGTGCGCATCAAGGGCCCCGGGCCCGGCCGCGAGTCGGCGGTGCGCGCATTGAACGCGATCGGCTTGAAGATCGGCAGCATCGCCGATGTCACGCCGATTCCGCATAACGGCTGCCGTCCGCCCAAGCGGCGCAGGGTATAGACATGGCGAAGAACCTCGACAAGTGCAGACACTGCCGCCGCGAAGGCGAGAAGCTCTTTCTCAAGGGCGAGAAGTGCTTTACCGACAAGTGCCCGGTTGAGCGGCGCGCCTACGCGCCCGGCCAGCACGGGCAGAAGAGCGGCGCGCGGCTTTCCGACTACGGCAAGCAGCTGCGCGAAAAGCAGAAGATGCGCCGTACCTACGGCGTGCTCGAGCGCCAGTTCCGCAACACCTACGAGGACGCGGCGCGCGCCAAGGGCATCACGGGCGAGCGGCTGCTGCAGCTCCTCGAATCGCGGCTCGACAACATCGCCTACCGCATGGGCTTCGGCGCCTCGCGCAGCGAGGCGCGCCAGGTGGTGCGGCACAACGCCATTCTGGTGAACGGCAAGCGCGTCAACATTCCGTCGTACCGCCTGCGCCCCGGCGACACCATCGAAGTGGCGCCGAAGGCGAAGGAGCAGCTTCGCATCAAGGCGGCGGCGGAAGCCGCCGATTCGCGCGGCTTCCCCGAATGGCTGGAAGTGGACGCGAAAGCCCTCAAGGGCACGTTCAAGTCGATGCCGGCGCGCTCGGATCTGTCGTCGACGATCAACGAGCACCTCGTCATCGAGCTGTACTCGAAGTAAACCTCAGGACCCGAACACATGCCGCAATCCGGATTTCTCAAGCCTCGTATTGTCGACGTCCAGAACCTCTCGCCGAACCACGCGCGGGTGACGATGGAGCCGTTCGAGCGCGGCTATGGCCACACCCTTGGCAATGCGCTGCGCCGCGTGCTGCTCTCGTCGATGCCGGGCTACGCGCCCACCGAGGTGCAGATCGCGGGCGTGGTGCACGAATACTCGACGCTCGACGGCGTGCGCGAGGATGTCGTCGACATCCTGCTCAACCTGAAGGGCGTGGTCTTCCGCCTGCATAACCGCGCGGAAGCGATCCTCTCGCTCAAGAAGAAGGGCGACGGTCCCGTGACTGCGGCCGACATCGAGCCGGCGCACGACGTCGAGATCGTCAACCCCGATCACGTCGTCGCGCACCTCGCCTCCGGCGGCAAGCTCGAGATGCAGATCAAGGTGGAGTCGGGCCGCGGCTACCTGCCGGGCAACATGCGCTACCTGCCGGAAGACACCAAGGGCATCGGCCGCATCATCCTGGATGCGTCCTTCAGCCCGGTGCGCCGCGTCTCCTACGCCGTCGAATCGGCGCGTGTCGAGCAGCGCACCGACCTCGACAAGCTGATCATGGACATCGAGACGAACGGCGCGATCGAGCCCGAAGAGGCGATCCGCTACGCCGCGCGCGTGCTCGTCGATCAGCTTTCGGTCTTCGCCCAGCTCGAGGGCACGGCGCTGCCGGCCGAGCAGCCGAAGTCGCCGGCGGTCGACCCGATCCTGCTGCGCCCGGTCGACGACCTCGAGCTCACCGTGCGCTCGGCGAACTGCCTGAAGGCCGAGAACATCTACTACATCGGCGACCTCATCCAGCGCACCGAGACCGAGCTCCTCAAGACGCCCAACCTCGGCCGCAAATCGCTGAACGAGATCAAGGAAGTGCTTGCCTCGCGCGGCCTCACCTTGGGGATGAAGCTCGAGAACTGGCCGCCCGCGGGCCTCGAGCACCGGACCTAGCCATGCGCCACGGCCACGGCCTTCGCAAGCTCAACCGCACCTCCGCGCACCGCCTGGCGATGCTGCGCAACATGACGGTATCGCTGCTGCGCCACGAGGAGATCCGCACCACGCTGCCCAAGGCGAAGGAGCTGCGCCGCGTCGCTGAGCCGATGATCACCCTTGGCAAGCGACCCTCGCTCGCCAATCGCCGCCTCGCCTTCGATCGGCTGCGCGACCGCGGCATCGTCGCGAAGCTCTTCGAGGACCTCGGGCCCCGCTACGCCAAGCGCAACGGCGGGTACCTGCGCATCCTCAAGACCGGCTTCCGCAAGGGCGACAACGCGCCGCTCGCGCTCGTCATGCTCATGGACCGGCCCGGGGCTGAAGCGAGCGCCGCCGGCGACGAGAAGAAAGCCGAGAAGAAGAGCGAGAAAAAAGCCGTCGCCTGACGCGCGCCCGGCCCCTCGTTCTCTTCACCGACTTCGGCGCGGCCGACCTCTACGTCGGCCAGGTAAAGGCAGTTCTCACGGCGCGTGCGGCGCGCTCGCCGCTCATCGACGCACTGCACGATGCGCCGGCTTTCGGCATCGAGCCGGCGGCGCATCTCCTCGCCGCGCTCGCTGCCCAATATCCGCCTGACGCGGTATTCCTCGCCGTCGTCGACCCGGGCGTCGGCGGCGGGCGCGACGCCATCGTGGCCGGCGTCGATGGCCGCCACTTCGTCGGCCCGGACAATGGCCTCCTTTCCATCCTCTGGCAGCGCGCGCGTCGCCGCGAGTGCCGGCGCATCGCCTGGCGGCCGGTGCCTCTTAGCTCCTCCTTCCACGGGCGCGACGTTTTCGCTCCCGTCGCCGCCGCGCTCGCGCTGCGCCGCGTGCCGCGTGGCTGGCTCGTGCCGAAGGCGCGGCCCGACGTGCTGCTTCCCTCGCGCGACCTTGCGCGCGTGATCTACATCGATCATTACGGCAACGCCGTCACCGGCCTGCGCTTGACCAACGCCAACGCGACGCTGCGCGTCGGCCGGCGCGTCCTGCGCCACGCGCGCACGTTCGAAGAGGCGCGCGGCCCGTTCTGGTACGAGAACAGCATGGGCCTAGTCGAGATCGCCGCGCCGCGCGCGAACGCGGCGCGAGCGCTGCGGCTCAGGCTCGGCACTCGCGTAGCCCTGCGCTAGGTGACGACGATCGCGCGGTAGTCGTTGACATTGGTGCGCGTCGGCCCCGTCATCACGAGGTCGCCGATCGCGCTGAAGAAGCCATAGCTGTCGTGCCGCGCGAGCATCGCTTTGGCATCGCGGCCGCGCTGCATGCTGTCGGGCGTGAGGATGGCTCCGGCGTTGTCCTCCGTGCCGTCGATGCCGTCGGTGTCGCAGGCGATCGCCCAGACGCCGCCGGTCTCGATGCCGAGCGAGAGCAGGAACTCGGCACAGCGGCCGCCGCGGCCGCCCTCGTCATGAACCGTCACCGTGCATTCGCCGCCCGAGATGAGCGCGACAGGCGGTGCCCATGGCCTTGCATGGCGCCTCACCTCGTGCACCATCGCGGCCATCACCTTCGCCACCTCGGCGGCCTCGCCGGTCACCGTGTCGCCGAGGATCACCGGCTGCACGCCGGCGCGCTCGAACACCACCGCCGCTGCCTCGAGTGAACGATGCGCGCTGGCGATCACCCGGTTCTCGACCCTTGCGAATGCCGGGTCGCCGGGCTTCGGCGTCTCGTCGGCCGCTTTTTCCAGCCGCGCCTTCACCGTCGCCGGCGGCTCGACGCGATAGCGCGCGAGGATCTCGCGCGCGTCGGCATAGGTCGTCGGATCGGGCGCGCAGGGACCCGAGGCGATATGCGTCGGATCGTCGCCCGTCACGTCGGAGATGATCAGCGCCACGACGCTCGCGCGCGAGGCGGCGGCGAGGCGCCCGCCGTGGATCGCGGAGAGGTGCTTGCGCACCGTGTTCATCTCCTGGATCGCCGCGCCGCTCTTCAGCAGCTGCGAGGTCACCCGCTTGAGGTCAGCCATTGGCACATCGCGCGCCGGCAGGGACAGCAGGCTCGAGCCGCCGCCGGAGAGCAAGGCGAACAGCAGGTCCTCTTCGCCGAGCGCGCGCACGGCGGCGAGGATCTCCGCGGCGGCGCGCTCGCCTGCTTCATCGGGCACCGGATGCCCGGCCTCCACCACGCGGATACGGCTCGTCGGCACCCCGTGCCCATAGCGCGTGATGGCGATACCGGAGAGCTCACCCTGCCAATGGCGCTCGACCGCGGCGGCCATGGCGGCCGCCGCCTTGCCGGCCGCGGCGACGAACGTGCGCCCGCGCGGCGGCGGCGGCAGGTGCGCGGCAAGGATTTTTAGCGGATCTGCGGCCGCGACGGCTGCGCGGAAGCTCTCCTCCAGGAGCGCGCGCAACTCAGGCAAATTGACGCTGCGCGGCGGCGGGGCCGAGATTGAAGAGCTCGGGATAGGTCTCGCGGAACACGCGCTTGATGTCCTCCGCAGGCACGTCGGCGTACTCGCCGCGCCAGCGCACGTACTCCATATGGCGCCGGTCGTCCTCGTCGTACGGATGGAAAATCGAGTCGGCCCGGCCATCGAACTCGAGCGGCTTCACGCGAAAGCGCTTGCACAGGCTCAGATTGAACGCCGGCGTGGCCTTGACCCACTTGCCCTCCAGGTAGAGCTCGGTGTAGCCGTGATAGACGAAGAGGTCGGTGCCCATCTTCTCGGTGAGCTCCGGCGTCGTCAGGTGGTTCTTCACGTCGGCGAAGCCGACACGCGCCGCAATGCCGGCGGCGCGCGCGGCGGCAGCGAGCAGCGCCGCCTTGGACACGCACCAGCCGAGGTTCTGCTCGAGGCACGCCGAGGCGCGGTAGGTGTCCTCCGCCAGGAAGTTCTGGAACGGGTTGTAGCGGATGCTGTCGCGCACCGCGTAGTAAAGCGCGACCGCCTTGTCGCACCCATTGGCGCCCTTCGCATGCTGGCCGGCGAACGCCATGACCTTCGGATGGGCGCTGTCGACGAAGCGTCCCGGCTGCAGGTATTCGTTCATTTATCCAGTTTCATTAGCTTGCGCACGCCCTGGAAGAGCGCGCTTTGCTCTTCGGCAAGGCCGTCGACCACCGAGAAGTGGTGCCGGCCCGGCATGGGGACGTCGCCGGCGAAGCCGCTCTTCCAGCGCTCGCCGAGGAGCGCATTCTGCCGCAGGAATTCGCTCGACTCGTCGCCGCCGACGCAGGTCATCACCGGCGCGCGCGTCGAGCGCGGCAGGAACGCCGGCGAGAGCTTGAGCGCCGTCGCCGGGTCGAGCCGCAGGTCGACGTTCAGCCAGTCGATGTCGACCAGCGGCCGCAGGTCGTACAGGCCGCTGATGGCGAGGCCGCCCTTCCACAGGTCCTTCGGCAGCGCGCGATCGAACGCCGGCCACTGAGCGCACATCAGCATCGCCGTGAGATGGCCGCCGGCCGAATGGCCGCTGACATACAGGCGGTCCTGGTCCATGCCGTACTCCTCGGCATGCAGCCAGAGCCAGCGGCTCGCGCGCAGCATCTGGCGCACGATTTCCTGCATGGAAGCTTTCGGGCAGAGATCGTAGTTCACCACCGCGAGCGAGATGCCGCCCGCGACGAAGGTCGGCGCGAGAAACGAGAAGTCGCGCTTGTCGAGCGAGCGCCAGTAGCCGCCGTGGATGAACATCATGCAGCTGCCGTCGCCCTTCCTCGCGGGAAAGAGATCGAGCGTCTCGCCGGGCGCCTCGCCGTAGCGCAGGTCAAGATGCGAGGTCATGGTGCCGCGCGTGCGCTGCGAGTCCTCGGCCCAGCGGGCGAAGTACTGCGCGTGGTCGGGCACCAGCTCCCGGTTGTTATAAAGCGCGGAGAGCACGCTCTTCTCCGGAGCATTCATCCCCGCATTACCCCCTGAGATCGCGCCACAGGCCCATGGCCTCCTGCCCCGGCCGGTCGGAGAAGGAAAAGAGCACCGTCTCGGGCGTCGTCTCGAACTTGACTGGCGTCCACGACGGCACCACGAATACATCGCGCGGCTCGAACTCGTAGGTCACGCTGCCGATGGTGACGCGGCCGCCGCCTTCGACCACCGAATAGATCGCGCCGTCGGTGCTGCGATACGCCTGCGACTGGAAGCGCGGCGGCAAAAGCTGGATGAACGCCGCGATCGTCGGCATGGCGTGGCCGCCGGTGAGCGGGTTGACGAACTGCATCTTCCAGCCGTGGCACGGGTCAGGATCCTGGTCGCGCGACAGGAGCTCGAGCGATTCGCGGCTCCTCGCATACGGATAGTTGAAGATCGGCGAGGTCTTGCCGAACGGCGCCGCCGTGCCGAGCGGCGCCAAGCCGTTGCCGAAGCGCGCGGTGGCGGCGCCTTCGGCGCGCACGACAGGCTGCACTTCCTCGGGGTAGACCTCGTGGAACTGCGCGGCGAAGAGCTCCACGATGCGGATGTCGAGGCCGTCCATCCACACCACCGGCTCGGCTCCCGGGTTGCCATGGTCGTGGAAGGTCCACGAGGGCGTAATGATGAAGTCGCCCGGATACATCGTGGTGCGTTCGCCATCGACCGCGGTGTAGGCGCCCGCGCCCTCGACAATGAAGCGCAGCGCCGACTGGGTGTGGCGGTGGCTCGGCGCGATCTCGCCGGGCAGGATGAGCTGCAGGCCGGCATAGAGGCTCTGCGTGATGCAGGACTCGCCGCGCATGCCGGGGTTCTCGAGCACCAGCACGCGGCGGATCGCTTCCTTGGCGGTGATGAGCTTGCCCGCCTCGGTGATGAAGGGTCGCACCTCCTTGTACTTCCAGAGGTAAGGCTTGCAGCGCGTCGCCGGCGTGTCGGGAATCAGCGCGTGCAACACCTCCCAGAGCGGCGCGGTGTTGAACTTATCCATGCGCCTGTAGAGATCCTGGCGCGCATTGCTGGTCGTCTGCGGAACGCTGGCCATGAAGAGTTCCTTTACGAAGATTTTACGGGCTTCATCCAGACGACGGGCTTGCCGAGCGTCGTGCCGAGCGCTTTGCCCTCGGGATCGGCAAGCGCCGCTTCGCGCGCTTTGCGGATCGCGCTCGCCTGCTCGCCCGCCTCCGCGGTCGGCGGGTTCTCGATGAGCGCGTCGGCGATGGCGAGGAAGTTGCCCTTGCCGCGTCGATGGGTCTCGCCGTAGCCCTTGATGAGCCGCGCGCATTCGGCGATCTCGTAGGCGAGACCGGCGTCGCGCTTGGCCGCCTCGGCGACGTAGCCGAGCCAGCGCTCGATCAGGCCCTGCTCCTCCGCGTAGCGGTAGCTCGAGGGCCGCAAGGGCCGCAGCCAGGCGAGCGAGCGCACCAGCGCGTAGCCAAAGAGACCTGACGTCTTGATATGCATGCCGATGTTGTAGGCGTCGAGCTTGCCGCGGCGCTCGGCCCAAGCCACGAGCCGCCGGCCGAGCGGCGCCGGCATTACCGATGCGAACTCCTCGATGCCGGGCTTCAGATAGTCGATGACCACCACGGGCTCATCGCCCTTCGCGCCCACCTCGCGTCGCACGCGCTCGAAGCGGCTCGCCCGGGTCTTCAGGTCCGCCACGCGGATGATGTCCTCGTAGCTCATCCACGTGGCGAGATGCCGCGCGACCGTGGCAGCGACTCTGGCGTCGCCGCGCACGAAAGGCTCCATGCGCCGCCGATAGAGCTCGGCGTAGCGCTTGCCCTGATAGTCGCGGAGCCTTTCGTCGGCGAGCCGCATGATGTCGCCGAGCTCCGTGGCGCGCTTCGGCGGCGCGGGCTGCTCGGGCGGGTTGCGGCTGCCGCGCGCAATGTCGTAGCCGGCGGCGAAACCGCGCAGGCTCGCCTCGGCGCCGCGGCCGCCCTTGCGGATCGCGTCCTCGCAGCGCTCGCGCGCGAGCGGCAGCGCGCCGCTGCCGGCCATCGCGCCGAAGAGCACCGCGTTGATGATCGTGCCGCTCTCCTCCGCGAGCTTGCGCATGTCGAAGAGCACGGTGAGCTTGGCGAGCTCGCGCGCCGCGGCAACCACCTTGTCCGCCTCGTAGCGCCCATCGGCCATCTGCATTTTTTCGACGGTCGCATAGATCCGATGGGTCGAGGCGATCAGCGTGGTGCGCTCGGGACTGACATAGCCGTTCGCCATCGCGCGGCCCGCTTCGACGAGCTCGGAGGCCACCATGATGTCGACGTTTCCGGGGCTTGGCGTAAGCGACAGCACGGGCTCACGGCCGCCGAGCTCGCTTTTGCGCACCGGATAAATCTCCAGGTAGTACGTCGTTGCCCCCGTGCGCTGCGCCACGCCCGGGATGGAGGTCGCCTGGGCGGGCAGGTCGACGGCGGTCGCCGCCTCCATCAGCCAATCGGCCATGACGCCGCCGCCTTCGCCGCCGAGCGCGGCGATGAGAATGGTGATCGGGCGCTCGGGCAGGCTCATAGCTTGGCCCACAGCCGGTCCCAGAGATTGGCGTTGTTGATGACTTCGGCGCGATAGAACGAGGGACATAGCACCGCGGCGTGCGCGTTCTCGCCGCACAGGCCGCAGCCGACACAGCCGTCGATCACCGTCGCCACCGGATCAGTGCGCAGCGGATCGGGATTGTCCTTCACCGTCAGCGTCGGGCAGCCGGAGAGGCGGATGCACGAGTGATCGCCAGTGCAACTGTCCTCATCCACCCCGTACTTGACGCGCACGTAGCGCTCGCCGCGCTTCAACTTCTGCGCGACCCGCGGCCGCAGCCGTCGCTGGCGCTCGAGCTGGCATTCGCCTTCGGCGACGATCACCTTGAGTCCTTTCTCATCCGTGGTCATCGCCTCGCGATAAGCCTTCGCCATCTCGCTCACGCGGTAGTTGTTGACCGTGCGCAGCCACTTCACGCCGAGGCCCGCGAGCGCCCGCTCAATGCTGCGGTCGGCATGCACGGCGCTCGCGCCGACTGCTCGCTTGCGCGTTTCCTCCGGCGGCGTGGAGAGCAGCTCCTGGGTGCCAGTGGCGGAGGCGTAGCCATTTTTCATCACGATGAGCACGCCGTCGCCTTTGTTGAGCAGGTTCGACGCCACGCCCGACAGGAGCCCGTTGTGCCAGAA
>Ga0209577_10002161_pt1 | contig 19105 bp, 20 predicted proteins | sample GraSoiAngelo_109_FD_185874 | JGI IMG/M metagenome (GOLD analysis project Ga0209577, IMG submission 185874) | Grasslands soil microbial communities from the Angelo Coastal Reserve, California, USA - 14_0903_12_20cm (SPAdes) (version 2) | ecosystem: Environmental > Terrestrial > Soil > Grasslands...
GATGCCGGACGAGGGTTCTGTTTTTTTCAAGCAATTTGAAATCACGCGTCTGCCACGGCGCAAGTTGCAGCGGATTCGGCGTCACATCGGCATGGTTTATCAGTACTCGGCCTTGCTCAGTTCACGCCCTGTCCGCGATAATGTCGCACTTCCCCTGGAAGAATTGACCGACAAATCGCGCGAAGAGATTGACAAAATTGTCGATGAAAAACTCGAGTTGGTGGGAATGAAAGATTCCAAGAACCTGATGCCTTCCGAGTTAAGCGGCGGGATGAAGAAACGCGTTAGCCTGGCCCGTGCGCTCGTTCTCGAGCCGGAACTGATTCTTTTCGACGAACCTGTGGCGGGGCTCGACCCGGTGATGGCTTCGGTAATTGACGAGTTGGTTATCAGCCTGAGCGAAAAGTCAAAGGTCACTTCCGTTATTGTGACCCATGAAATGGATAGCGCCTTTCGCATCGCCACCCGCATGGCTATGTTATATCACGGCAAGATTATTGAGGAAGGCACACCTGAGGAAATGAAGAAATCGCGTAATCCGGTGGTGTCTCAATTCTTAACCGGAAGTACCGAAGGCCCCATTCTGGAAGACACAAAGGATGCAATTACAGCGTAACGAAGTTCTCACCGGTTTACTCGTCGTCGCAACTCTCGCGATTCTGACCGGGATCCTGGTGCTGTTGGGGGCGCCAGGACTTTTCCGCCCGCTAACGACTTACAAGATATACTTTGATAATGCTGCCGGCATTAAACTGGGCGCACCGGTGTTGCTGGCCGGGCGCAAGATCGGACAGGTCGCAAAACTTTATTCTCCGGTTTCGAAGGAAGAAAGTGAGCGCGCGCTGGAAGTCGCGAAATCCTTGCACGCGGCGGACCCGAACCCAACTCCCGCTCCCGAGAAACCACCACGCTATGAGGTTCGGATCGATGTCCAGGTCGATCGAAGTGCTCAACTTTATCGCGATTCCAGAGCCCGCATGATTACTCTTGGACTTCTGGGCGAAGTTGCGATTGACTTCACCGAAGGAACCGAGGCATCAGGCCGGGCTAATTCCGGCGAGATCTTCGCTGGCGAACGAGTACCGGATTTTGGCGAAGCTATCGCCCGAATGCTTGATATTATCTCTCCAGTCGCGACCGAGGCTACTGCTACCTTTAAGCAACTGGAATTGACGGCGGAAAACCTTAGCCACATCACCGATGAAAATTCGGAACTCAATCTTGCTCTTACTCAGTTCAAAACTTTCGGCGAACATCTTAACCAATTGACCGGTCCGGAGGGCGCGCTTTCCATTTCACTTACGAACTTGAAGCAACTTACCGGCGATCTGACCAAGAACGATAACATCGCGGTAACCTTGCAGAACTTCCGTACTTCTTCGGAAAAGTTGAAGTCGACCCTGACTTCGCTTGGACCGTCCCTTCAGGCGAGCGGAGAGAATGTAAAGGAAGCCACTGCCACTTTGAAATCGGAACCATGGCGCCTGATCTGGCCAAGCACTAAAAAGTATCCGGAGAATGCGCAACCGGGAACTCCGGCTGGACAAAATATTAGAGCTGCTAAAGGAGCCCGATCTCCACGGCCTAGTCCAACACCTGCTCGCCGAGCTTCGCGCTAGCCTAAAGTAAGGTTAAAAATAGTTGCGAAATTAGTTTGCACATAACTGGCGGACTGCTAGGAAAGTCGTCATGGACTTATCACTTAGGCAGTTGGAACAAGCGGTTTCCTTACGCCGCCAGATCGATGCTCTCGAGCGGCGGTTCGCAGGGTTAGTTGGCGGCGGGCGCGCTACTACCAGCGCGGGCGTGAAAACCGGAGGTGGCGGTAGGCAACGAAGACGGCGAACTATGTCCGCGGCCACGCGAGCTAAAATCGCAGCGGCTGCACGCGCCCGTTGGGCTCGAGTCAGAGGTGGACGTAAGGCCGGAGGCGGGGGCAAAAAGTCACGTCGGCGCGGTCGCATGTCTGCCGCGGCCCGGAAGAAACTTAGCGATATGATGAAGGCACGTTGGGCAGCACGCCGGCGATCGGGAAAGTGACCATCGATAATTAATTCGAAAAGACCGCGTAGCTTCCTACGCGGTCTTTTTATTTAGACCGGGTCCGGCGGCCTGATGGCGAAGGAAATTGAGGACAGTTCTTTCATTCTCATCGAAGTCGTGAGCTTCTTCAGCCAGGTCAGCTTTAGTTCGTAGTCCTTCAATTAGGTGGCCGCTGAGGTACGATTCCAAAACCACCGGATGAACATAACATTTCCGGCAGATCGTCGGTGTGTTGCCAAGTAGTTTTGCCGCCGCCGCAATTGCGTTTTTGACGCTCATCGTTGCCTCCTTCTTCGACTCGAATTCCCCCTGCGCGTTCAGTGCCATCGCGGTCAGAACCGTGCCAGCCCAGGTCCGGAAATCCTTGGCCGTGAAATCTTCGCCGGTAATTTCCCGCAGATAATCATTCACATCCTGGGAGGTGACTTCGCAAAGTTTACCGTCGTCGTCGAGATACTGAAAGAGCTGTTGTCCCGGCAGATCCTGTAACTTCCGCACAATTTTCGCGATCCTGCGATCGCTTATATCTACTTCATGTTGAATTCCGCTCTTGCCGCGGAATCGGAAGCGCAACTTCATTCCCCGCACTTGCACGTGGTGATCTTTCATCGTCGTCAGACCGACCGACTTGTTTTGCCTGGCATACTCTTCGTTGCCGACGCGAATGAAGGTGCTTTGCAGCAACTGAACTACCGTCGCCAAGACCTTCTCCCGTTTGAGCGTCGGTAACTTTAGGTCAGCCTCGAGCCGCCGCCGAATTTTTGGCAGGGCCGCAGCAAAGACTAAAATGCGATCGTATTTGTTCTCATCGCGAATGGAACGCCAACGTTCATGATATCGATATTGTTTTCGTCCGCGGTCGTCGCGTCCGGTTGCTTGAATATGACCAGTGGAAAGAGGACAAATCCAAACCTGGCGATAAGCAGGTGGTATGGCGAGGCGCCGGATTCGAAGCAAGCGCGTTTCATCGCGAATCAACTTCCCCGCCGTATCGAAGTACTGAAATGATTTGCCCTTGCCTTTTCGAGTGTAACCAGGTTGCTCGTCGCTGACATAACGAAGCCCGGCTTCCTCCGCGACTTCCACCGGATCAATGGTTATCTGCGCCAGCTTACCGTTACCTTGTTTGGTCTTCTGAGCCTGGACCGCCACGCATGTAATACGAATGCCGCCGGGGAAAAGGGCGCACCCATAAATCCTGAAACGGCTTTCTTGAGTGTGCGCTTTAACTTCCACCCGCCCCCGGCCTAAGGGCATAAGTGAACGCGAATGTAAAACTCAGTCAGCCCACACACACGAGGAGCTGCGGTTCAGTCCCGCCAATTAACTGACCGAAATGTCCGTGCTCCGGAAACTAACCCGCGCCGTAACTCTTAGTAAACTTTTTGCGCGACTCCCCTTCCGGACCGGCCGTGGGAGATTCTGGCGTAACCGGTTCCTCAGGGGGCGCGCTCTCGGGAGCTTTTTTTTCAGCGGGAGCAGCCGAAGAGGCTCCGCGCGAAACTTCAACATACGCGAGCTGCAAATTCGAAAGCGTGTTCCGCAGCACCGCGGATTCTTCGTTGCTTAAGTTACCGCGCGTTTTTTCCTGAATCATCGCCAATTGATCGATAAACATTTTCGCAACCTCGAGGTTTACTTCGCCCTTTCCGGTCTGCGGATTTGGAATTTGGCCAAGAAAAAGAGCAGCGTTTTGCGCCTGCATCATGACAAACTCGATGAATCGCTGCGCCAATTCCCCGGTATTCGTGCTGGTTTGAACCTCGGCCATGCTACTTGGATTTCGATTCTGCGGGCTTTTCTGGCGGTCGGACAATTGCCAGCACGTAGGCTTGCTTCCCAAAATACTTCGCCGCTACCCGCTTGATGTCGTCGAGTGTCACAGCATTCACTTTGGCTTCCAGTTCCCGATAGTGATTAAAGCCGAGTCCATAAAGTTCGTCGAGCCCAGTCATATAAGCAAACACGTCGTTACTCTGGTTTTGGATTTGTTGCTGACCGATTAGCTTTTTCCTCGCCCGCGCCAGCTCGGCCGCAGTCAAACCCTCGCTGGAGAGTTTGTGAATCTCATCCAAAAAAGCCTGCTTAACAGGCTCTATTTTCTCCGGATCAGTGCCGAGATAAAACGCGAAAAAGCCCGGGACCAGGGCCTGGACTTGGGCGGCACCGACATAATAGGCGAGACCCATTTGCTCGCGTATACGAATGAACAGACGCGAGCCCAGATCGCTGCTCGCTTCATCGATTAGTTCGAGCGCATAACGATCGGGGTTAAAGAGATCGGCGCCACGGAAACCGGCGATCAAAACCGCTTGCGCCTTTTCGTGTTCTGTCTCCACAATTTTCGTTTTCGTTAGTTGCGGCGAGGGTGGCGGATTACGTAAAGCGAGCTCACCCGAAGGTAACGCGCCCAGCTTTTGCTCAAATAAATCTCTTACTTCGGTTGCTTTTACGTCTCCAAATACGGCGATAACACCGTTCTGCGCCACGACGTAACGGTCGCGAAAAGCGAGGAGATCTTTTGAATTCAGACCCGAAACCGATTTCGGCGTTCCCTCTGGCCGCAGTCCCAGCGGATGTCCCGGAAAAAGAGCGCGCTTAACAAGATTCCGCGCCACCGAAGTCGGCTTTTCGTCCTCATCTTTGATCTTGGCCAATTGGATCTCTTTTTCGCGCTCGACCGCTTTCGCGGGCATGGTCGCATTTAGTAATACATCGGCCAAAATGTCGGTGCCGAGCGCGAGATCCGGTTGAGTAACATCGAGGTTGACGGCGAAACTGTTGTTGCCTGCCTGGGACGTGATTTCGCCTCCGACTGCTTCCAGTTGATCGGCGATCTGCTCGGCCGATCGCGTCTTCGTTCCCTTCAACAGCGTCTTGGCCGCTAGCCGGGTGATTCCATTGTTCGCTTCCGTCTCACACAATAATCCGCATCGAAATATCGCCGACATCGCAATCAACGGCAGGCGCGCATCCTCCCGCACCAGAATGCGCAGTCCGTTAGACAACTCGAACTTTTGTATCTCACCGGTCGCGGCAGCCGCAGCGACGTCACTCGTCGAGGTTAACGACCCTTTCGGATTCAGAGAAACGATGGTCAGATTTTCTTCGCTCAGGCATTGAATCGCGACTCGCTTGATGTCATCGAGCGTGATCTTTTGAACCTTTTCGAGGTATTCACGGCCAAAGTTTAGATTGCGAGTGAGAAACCAATTTGTTCCGAGATCGGTCGCCTGGCCGCGCATGGTCCGGAGAGAAGCCAGCTCCTGAGATAGCGCGATTTTTTTACCCTTGGCCAGTTCTTCAGCCGTCACGCCGTTGTGCCGGATATCTTCAATGATCTGCAGGATCAGGCTCTGGGCCGCGCTCCGATTTTTTGGATCCAGGACCGCATCAACACCGAGAAGTCCGGGGTCACCTGGAGTATAGGAAAATGCGGAAATGGCAAAGGCCAGCCCCAATTCCTCGCGCACCTTGCGATAAAGTCGCGAGCTGTGGCCTTCACCGAGAATTACCGACAAAAGATCGAGCGCTGGAACATCGGGGTGGCTGATTTCTGGAACGTGCCAGGCCATCGCGAAATGAGTCAATTCAGTGGCAAATTCCTGGTGCACTTCGCGTAGTCCAAGTTGGGGCGGCTCGGGTGGGATATAGATTGGGGCCAGAGATTTTGCCGGCTGATCCTTGAACGAATTTTCCAGCTTTTCCCGCACTTCCGCGGCCACAACGTCGCCCACCACGATAAAAGTGAGATTGTTCGGGACGTAGCGCGTCTTGTAATATTCCATCACCTGCTCCTGGGTGAGGTTATTGTAGATATCGATTAACCCGATTACCGGCAGTCGATAGGGATGTCGCTGATACGCGGTTGCGAAAAGCAGGTGCGTTATCGTGCGATCGGGATCGTCCATCCCCATCGCGAACTCGCGCCGGATGACCTCCTGTTCCTTGGCGTACTCCTGTGCGGGCAAAGTCGAGTTCATCATCGCGTCCGCCAAAATATCGAGCGCAGTCAGCGCGCCATCCTTCGGCACATCGATCCAGAAAACAGTGCGATCGAATGAAGTATAGGCGTTGATGTAACCGCCGACGTCCTGGATTTTTTGCGCGATCTCATTAGTCGATCGGGTCTTGGTTCCTTTGAAGAGCATGTGCTCGAGGATATGAGAAAGGCCCGCCCCAAGATGTTTATCCTCGGTCGTGCTGCCGGTCGCGCACCACGCCTGCACACTGGCCACTGGCGCGCTGCGATCTTCCTGCACGATTAGGGTCAGGCCATTCGCGAGCGTCCACCTTTGCGCGGTGTTTGGCGGAAAACTGATTGCCGGCGACGCCATCGTCGCGGCACCTTTGAGGTTTGCGCGGTTAAGCATGAAAGAAAACTCCGCCTCGCAGCAATGGCCGCTCAACTGGCCTTTGGGGCGGGCAGACCTAGTGACAATTTCTTGCCGGTAACGGCAGGCTCGGGCTGAAACGGTTTCACAAACGCATCGCGGAAATCATAAACCGCTTTGAAATCATCCATCGAATCTTCATCGGTCTTTCCGAAAATGCCTGCCCCGATGAGATTAAAGACCATGTGCCCAATATCCTCGCAGCAAGCGACGCCCCAGTGAGAAAGAACACTCAATGCCATCGGGCCAAATTCCTTGAGCGCGTACTGGCGGACACCTTCGAGTAGTTCCGGCCCGGCGACATGCCGAATCGCCGCACCTTTGAGCTTCTTCTGTTGTTTGGTCGTAAAATCGAGCGCGTCTCGCAGAAAAATATACGCCTCCCGCTGGTAACGTGGGTCGCTCGCCACAATCGAATCGAGCGCTTCGGTAAATCCAATCTTTTGCATATGTGATATTGCGCCAAAGCGCTTAGCAGGATAACGGCCAAGCCTCAGTCGAGCAAATCACGCGCCGGACCTAATCACTGCAGCTGCGTCTCAAGAGCGTCCAAATAAACCGAAAGAGCATCGCGCCGACGCGGAACCTGTTCGCTACTGTCAACCGCGTGCAGGTAATCGCGAAAAGCTCCACTCGCCGTCTTTGCCTGCGTCGCCTCATACCAATTCATAAAATCATCCACCTCGCTCATACGAGCTGCGATCTTTTCGCGCAATGCTGCGCTACCGGCGAGTCGCTTGGCCAGACCGTGCCTCTTCTTGCGAGCGAGCAATTCCGCCGCCAGTTGATAATCAACCACCACTGCGCGCAGCAAAGGATGCGCGCGCGCACCCAAAAGAGTCAAACGCTGCCCTAATTCGGTCGCGGCCCTGGTATCGATGTTCGGCCGGCTGACGCGGACGGCCTCCTCCAGATTGAGCGAATTCTTTTTCCCCCGGTCCTGTGCGATTTTCGTCCGCAAACATTCGTCGAGCTGCTCTGAAGTGGCCGCAAACGTAATAAGCGCAAACCGCCGTTCGTTGGCCACCCGGACAACGTTTTCGCGCCAATTCTTTTCCGTCGAATCCGGGTCCTTTCCGAGCCATGGAAAATGCGCCCCCAAGTCCGAAAGCGCGTCGACCGAAGCACGCGGCAAGTCGGCGATGTAACGGTTGAGTTGCAGGCGCCCATTTTCATGCTCGAGCAAAATTCTCACCAGGGCACTGGCGCAAGCGCGGTAAAGAGCGCGCGATTGGGAATCCAGCAACCTGGGGTTCTGAGCCAGAAAAATTTTCAGTACCGGCGGACTCGCAGCAACGCTGTCGAGCCCCTCAAATACTTCCGGGCTCTCGTTGTCCAAAGTGAGAATTCCATCAAGCAGCCAATCTGGGGGCGCGACGTACGGGGTGCCTGCCGGTAAGGATGGCAAGGCGCGATAGCTCAGTTCCAGTAGAAGGGCGCGCAAGACTTCCCGCCGCAAAACTGGGGGCTGAAAATCTCGGTCGACCAAAAGGTCGAGTTGAATTTTCAGTCCAGCACCGGTTTGGCTAAAGTTGAGCAGAACCGCCGGGACCTCAGGTGCGTTGGCCTGTGGTCGTTGCAGGTTCAGCAAAATAGGAACCGACCATTGGTCGCGCGATTGCAGGAGCGCGAGCAATTTTGATTTCACTCGCTCGGCGGCATCGGAGACGGCACTACGCAGAATCCTGTTGCCGCCGAAAATGATGAATTGCCGGGAGGGGCTAATGCTTCGCTCGAGTGGCGCAGCCGGGAGGGCGCTACAAATCAGGATAAAACCGAAGACTCCTGCTGCTTTGCCTAATTTAGACACGACCGATCGATGTTATCGTTTAACACGGTTGATAACCAGCATAGACAAAGCTTTGTAGCCACTTCGTTGGACGAAGGATTTTGTGTAATGGGCGACGGAAATGAAGCGGGTCTCGGCGCTCCAGTTTGGTGTGGGACGAACTCTTGGAGCGCTGGTTCCAGGGCCAAATTGAACACCATGGCTACGCTGACCATAACTGACGCGCACAAAAGTAGTTCCGAAGTTTACGGAAAAATTGAAGGATTTACGTCCCCGGCCGTCTAATTTTTATAAGAATATGAAGGCAAAATTACTAATTCTCAGTGCCATTGTCGCACTTTCGCTGACGACGCCCGCGTTCGCCAAGACGCGCGTTGTCCAAACGCGAAACGGCCAGGCGCTTGTAACGAACACTAGCAATCACAGAAATCATTGGCGTGGTGATCGCTTTCGGAGCGGTAGCAGCGTAATTTGGAATGTCGGAATAGGCGTTCCGTTTTATGGAGGATACTACGGCGGCTCTCCCTATTACGGCGGCTACTCTTATTACGGCGGGTACCCCTACTACGGCAGCTCCTATTATGGCGGTTATCCGTACGGTTCGTACGGCTATACCTACCCTTACGGATACGGGGCCAACTATTATGGCTCGAGTTATCCGTCCTACTATAACCGGAGCGTCTATCGCGGTTCCAGCGGATCAACTGTTGCGCGCGTGCAAGAACGGCTCGCCCGTTCTGGATATTATCGCGGCCCAGTCGATGGCGTAATGGGTCCGCGGACTCGGTATGCGATTCGGGTCTATGAGCGGAGACATGGTTTGCCAGCGGATGGAATAATTGATCGCCGTCTCCTGGCGACAATGGGCATCGCTTAAGAAAACTAACTCACACCAGCCGGCGGCATTGTGCAAACAAGCCGCCGGCTTTTGATGTACATGTTCAGTAGTTGTTTTGGCACGAACGCGCACTGAAACGGCCTCTTCTCGCGCTCTTGGAGCAGGGGAGCAAAAGTCAGAAACTGAAATTCCCATTTTTGAATGAGGCAACTTTGGACCAAGAAATCCCTCACTTTCATCTTTCCCTTTGCCAAGGGAGAGGCAAAAAGATTGCGTAAACGCTAAAGAGATACTTTTTATTGCGCCGAGGTAACCGCGATCTCTTTCTCGTGCAGCTGGATCGAACCGACCTTATTAAGCAGCTTATGTTCGCGATCCATTGCTGCCACAACATCGCTGAATAGAAAACCAGCGTATGGCATAACGTTAGGATCAACTGGCATCCTTCCAATGGCTCCGCTTCTTGGCGATGTCTTGACCTTTCCACCTTCGATCTGAACGGCATAATCGCCGGAAGTGAAGATCGAATAACCAAAAATGGAACGCTCGATGGTGACCCGGCAATTCCCTTCGCTGAAAGCAACCAGTGCCCGCTCAAAATTAATTAGTGGATGATTCAGTTTTTCCTTTTTGCGCTTCAGCGCGCTGGCCAGGTAAGCGTTGACACCTTCCTCGGAGAATTGCATCGTCTGCGGCTGGCGCGATTCCGTCAGTGTTTCCAAGTTCAGGTTGATTTGCGGTGGGAACTCTTCGGATTTCACTGCTGGAGGAACCTCCGGCGCAATTAACATCACCAAGAGCGCCGCGGCGGCGATCGCAATGAGGATCAACTTGACGCTCTTGAAAAAAAACAATTGCGCTTTGATCCGGCGCTGACTGAACATCCCTCGCATCCGCTTGTGCAATTCCTCCGAGGTTTCGATCTTCCCCGTCCTGCGTCCCGCCAGCGCGGAACGGTCAAGGCGGGCCCCGCAGTCGTGGCAATAGATGCGCTCGGGTTCATTATCGCGCCGGCATTCCGGACACGTTAGTTGAATGGCGGTTGCTGTTTTCATTCGCTCTTTTTCTCTGGCTGACTGGCTGCGGGTTTTTCCGCCTTTGTCTCGGTTTTCGGTTTTTCCGAAGCCGGCGTTTCCTTTTTCGCCGACTCTTTATAGGAGTCGCTGCGATAGTCGGTGGTATAGAACCCCGAACCTTTAAAGATAATTCCGGCGCCCTTGCCCAGCAGCCGTTTCACCTTGCCGTGGCCCCATTTTTCCAGCCGGCAAAGATGCTTGGGACATTCCCGAAAGGGTTCGTCCCGCATCGATTGAAAAGCATCGAAATGTTGCCCGCATTTGAGGCAGGCATACTCGTAGGTTGGCATGGGAAGATCGCGGAGCTGCAAAGTAGAAGCATTCAAAAGCAAAATTCAAGCCCACTAGCGTGCCGAGCTTCGGCATTTTGCCGGCGGTCCGAACCGGCCATTCCTTGACTTTAAACGCCCGCTACGGAACGTCCTCTGCGATTGATGAAACGAGGGGACAGAGCGGTAATTGCAGGGCTGGTTGCGACGGTTTGCACGCTCTTGATGGTCGGCTGCGGAGAGGACCCCCGTTTTTCTAGCCAAACCCAGTATCTAGGAGGGGTTTATGGCCCGGGCCCGGTTTCGTCCAGTGCACCCCAGGACAACGTTTCCTACTGGGACGGTGATGATATGGACGGAAAACCAAGCGTGAAAATCAGCCTCGGTGAGCAACGCGCCTATTTTTATAAGGGCGGAAAACTGGTAGGTATCTCCCAGTTATCCACCGGGCGCGAAGGGTTAAATACCCCAATCGGGCATTTCGCGATTCAGCAAAAGGACGTCAATCACGTCTCATCCAAATACGGTGATTACGTTGACGCCGCTGATAATGTGGTAAAACCAAATGTCGAGTTGGGAGTCGATCCGAAGCCGCCCGGCACTCACTTCAAGGGCGCACCGATGCCCTATTTTATGCGCATTCATGGAGGAGTTGGAATGCATGCCGGATATCTCCCTGGCTATCCCGCTTCCCACGGCTGCATCCGGATGCCGGAATTCATGGCGGAAAATTTCTTCAAGTCGGTCAGCGTCGGCACGCCAATCGCAATCACTAATTAGCTGTTTGTTCAGAAATGCCGTCACGGGTGAGCCAGTAGACAGGCATCTTGGCGGTTGATCTTAGCTGTAAGGAACCAGGCAAGATGCCCGGCCTATCCACCGCCAGGATGGCTGTGCTACAACGCCGGGGCTCGTCGGAGCTCGCCCCTCCGTCGGCCGGCTCATTGAAGTTCAGGCACTTTTCGGCGACAACTTCTAGTGGAAAAAAACAACGCAGAATTCCTGCGGCTGGCCGCGTTAGCTGAACCGATCGAACATAAACTTCGCCAGATCGGCGCGGGCAATTTTCCAGTTTCCTTCTCTCATGTGATCGAGAGCGCACAACCGTTTCTCGTCGCAACCATTGCCGAACATGATCGCCGCAGTATTTGGGTCATCTGCCCGACGGTACGCGCACAGGAGCTTTTTTTCGAAAGCTTATCGAATTGGAATTCGAATGCCTCGTTTTTGCCAGAAGCGGAATTCGCAGCGGTCGAAAACATTTTGCCGGATCCCGAGATTGCAGCGGAGCGGCTGGCGCTTCTGTCTCAAATTGAAAAGGAGAACGCCTCCAAACTAGTCGTCACGACCCGAGCGGCGCTGGATCAGCCCGCTCCCAGCCGCGAGATGTTGCGCTCGGCTTCGCTTGAAATTCAACGCGGGTCGAACATGGCCATGCCTGCGTTGTTGAGCGCATTGTCCGGTGCAGGCTATGAACGCGTCGCCCAGGTCACGACCCGGGGCCAGTCCGCAGTCCGCGGCGGCATTGTCGATATTTTTTCGTGGCAAACCTCCCTGCCGCTGCGAATTGAATTCTACGGCGACGAGATTGAATCGCTGCGTGAGTTCGACCTCGATACTCAGACATCCGTCCGCACTCGCGAACAGGCGAGCGTGCTGCTGGGCGCGGCTGACAATACCGGTGGCCGCGTCCGGGATTACATCACCCAGGATGCCCTCCTGATTGAACTCGAGCCCGCATTGGAGGGCGGAGCTGCCGCGACGTCGGGCTCGCCGCGGCCAGCCCCTCCAAGCCACATTCAAATTAGCGAAAGCTGGATCGAAAACGATGATGCGGCGCCGGAAGATTTTTCCAGTGCGTTTGTCGAATGCGACATCGGTGAATTCGCCATCGGCGATTTCATGCTCGCAGAAACGAAGCGGGCGCAATTCATCGCTCGGCTGAGGCAATGGCGCAACGAACACGCGACCGTCGCGATCTATTTTCAAACCGAGGGCGAGATCGAGCGTTTTCGCGAGATCATTTCGACCGACGCACTGGCTGGCATCGACCTGCTTGAGGGAACATTGAGCCGCGGCTTTTGTTTTCCCGCCGCCAATCTCGTCATTCTCTCGGCCAACGAACTACTCGGGCGTTTTCCCATCCACGGCAGACGACGTTTGCGTCGCGGGGAACGACGCAATCGCGCGCAAATTGATTTCAGCGAGCTCAACGAAAACGATCTTGTCGTCCATCTCGAGCACGGCATCGGAAGGTTTCTCGGGCTAATCGAAATGCCGGCCGTGGAGGAGCGAATTCCCGCGAGCCCGGCGGGGCTGGAGCTCCACCCTCCAAAACAAGCGTCGGGGGCGAGACAAGAGGTCCTCGTTCTGGAGTTCGCCGACGACGCGAAACTCTACGTTCCGCTGGAGCAAGCTTATTTGGTCTCGCGTTACGTTGGCGTCGGGAAAAAGTCGCCGCCGCTGAGCTCGCTCGCAGATGCGAAATGGGCACGCGCGAAGAAGAACGCGACCGCCTCCATTTTTGATTACGCCGGAAAAATGCTCGCGCTTCAGGCCGAGCGCCAGACCAACCCAGGCCATGCCTTTGGCGCAGACACCAAATGGCAGGCGGAGTTTGAACATTCGTTTCCGTACCGCGAAACCCCCGATCAACTAACCGCGATCATCGATACCAAGACCGATATGGAACAGTCGCAGCCCATGGATCGCCTAATTTGCGGCGACGTCGGCTTCGGCAAAACCGAGGTCGCGATCCGAGCCGCCTTCAAAGCCGTAATGGAAGGCAAACAAGTCGCGGTCCTCGCGCCCACCACTGTGCTCGCGCAGCAGCATTTCGAAACGTTTCGGCAACGAATGTTAGATTATCCGATCCGGATCGAGATGCTGAGCCGGTTCCGGTCGCCGGCCGAGCAAAAGAAAGTGTTACAGCTATTGCTCGAAGGCGGGGTCGACATTGTTATCGGGACGCACCGCCTCATTTCCGGCGATGTTCGTTTTAAGGACCTCGGCCTGGTTGTGATCGACGAAGAACAACGCTTCGGCGTTCTGCATAAGGAAAAATTCAAAGAGCTGTTCAAACTCGTCGATGTCCTGACTCTCTCGGCCACGCCGATTCCGCGCACTCTCTATCTCTCGTTAGTCGGGGTCAAAGACATGTCGACTATCGAGACGCCACCGCAAAACCGGCTTCCGGTCGAAACCGTCGTCTGTGGTTATGATGAGAGGATTATTCGCGATGCCATCAATCGCGAGCTGGAGCGGCAGGGGCAGGTCTTTTTTCTGCACAATCGCGTCCACTCGATCGAGAAAGTGCGCGATCGGATCGCTGAACTTTGCCCGAATGCAAGGGTGGAGTTTGGCCACGGTCAAATGGATTCCGACGAATTGGAAGCGGTGATGCATCGATTTGTCATGGGAAAAATCGATGTCCTGGTCTGCACCACTATCATCGAGAGCGGGTTGGATATTCCAAACGCTAATACCATTATCATTGATCGCGCCGATCGCTTCGGCCTGGCTGATTTATATCAACTCCGCGGGCGGGTCGGGCGGGCCGAGCACAAAGCCTACGCTTACCTTTTACTGCCGCGCGAGCTCATGATGATCAGCGCCGCGCGCAAACGAATCAATGCTATCAAACAATACAGTTCCCTCGGCGCCGGTTTTCGCATTGCCATGCGTGATCTCGAGATTCGCGGCGCCGGCAGTATTCTCGGCACCGCTCAAAGTGGCCACATCGTGGCGGTGGGTTTCGATCTGTATTGTCAGTTGCTCAAGCAAGCGGTCGGTCAGATTAAAGGACAAAAACCGCGCCGGCGCCTCGAGGTAGAGTTGCGGCTCGATTTCGTTGCTACTAATGAAGCCGAATTTGTTCACGGTGACGCCCGCGTTTCCGCTTTTCTCCCGCGCAGTTACATTAACGACACCCCCCTGCGCATTCAGGCATATCGGCGGATCGCGGAAATTACCACTGCGGAACAATTGGACCGCTTGATCAAAGAATGGCGAGATCGTTTTGGCGCGTTCCCCAAGGCTGTAGAAAACCTGATTACCCTCGCCCAAATTAAACTCGCCGCCGCCATACCGGAAATCAGCAGGGTCGAAACCCGAGAGGATAAATTGATGTTGACGCGGCGGGGGGATTTTATACTTGTCGGGGGCAAATTCCCTCGTTTATTTGCCCCGGAAATCGAAAAGCGGCTGCAGGAAATTCTCGGGCTGCTTCGCAAACTCTGAAATATGGTTCGTCCCCTCCTAGTTATCTTGTTCACCGCAGCTCTGCTGTCGCTGTCATCGCTCTGTCGCGGAGCATTGGCGGCTGACCCCGAAGTGATTAATGGCATCGCTGCCGTCGTCAAAAGCAATGACACCACCGATGTCATTACCTATTCGGAAGTGCGCGATGTGTCCGCTCCCAAAGAAAAGTTGCTCCGCGAGCAATTCCGGGGTGAGGAGTTGCTCACAAAAATCAAAGAAGCCCGCGCCGCCGCTCTCAAGGATTTGATCGATCGGCAACTGATCATTCAGGCGTTCAAAAAAGAAGGCTTCCAGATTCCTGATCACTTCCTCGATCAACGCATTCAGGACATGATCCGGGAGAATTTCAACGGCGATCGCAACACCTTCATCAAGACTCTCCAGGCACAAAACTACTCGCTCGGAGAATTCAAAAAAATGGAGGGCGAAAGGATGATTGTGCAGGCGATGCGGCACAAGAATGTGGAAATAAATACCATCGTCTCGCCTAACCGAATTCAGGATTACTATCGCAAGCATGCCTCCGAGTTCACCAGTAAAGAGCAAATTAAATTGCGCATGATCATGATCCCGGTCGGCACGTCCGATCCGGCGGGACAGAAGGCAATGGCGGAGGAGATTCTGGGCAAGCTGGTGAATGGCGCCGAATTCGAGCGCATGGCGCAAATTTATTCCGAAGACAGTACCCGCGATCTTGGCGGCGACTGGGGCTGGGTCGATCGAGGTACCTTGGCCGCGCCGCTCGAGAAGGTCGCGTTTAACCTGCGAACTGGAAAAGTCAGCAACATCATCCAGCTCGCCGGCAACTATTACATTCTTAAAGTCGAAGATAAACGCGGCGGCGTCACCCGCCCCTTCGCCGAAGTCCGCGACGAGATCGAGAAAAAATTGGTCGCGGAAGAAGCGCAGGCCAAGCAGGAACGCTGGCTGGCTAGTCTGCGTCAGAAAGCCTACATAAAGATGTATTGAAGACTTGAGAGTTGAGTAGCCTTTTTACGATTCTCGGATCACTTTTATGTTCCCGTGACCAGGGGCTCATTGCGCATCGCAGAAACTTCCGAGACAATGCGCGATGCCCCTTCGTATCGGAATCACTCTTGGCGATCCGGCAGGCATAGGGCCGGAAATCGTCCGCTCCGCCCTTGAGTCGGGCAGACTAACGAATGATATCGACTATAAAGTAATCGGTCAGGTTGGGCCGGTGGTTGTCGGTGCTCCATCGCCCGATTCCGCCCGGAAAGCCTTCGCCGCGATGGAAGAAGCGGCGTTCCTCGCCAATTCCGGGGAAATCGACGCCGTTGTTACCGGCCCGATTCACAAGGCGCGGATGGCCGACATTGGATTTGAATTCCCTGGCCAGACCGAATTCTTCGCGGCGCGCTCCGGCACGGCGAACTACGCCATGCTCCTGACCGGAGGCAGGATCACCGTCGCACTCGTCACAACTCATGTCCCATTGCGGGATGTTGCCGCCTCGCTCAAGACATCCGAAATTGTCCGGGTCGGCCACCTTCTCGACAATTTCCTCCGCCGCCGTGGAAAAACCACTCCTCGCATCGCGGTTGCCGGTTTGAATCCACACGCGGGCGAATCCGGCAAAATCGGCCGCGAAGAAATCGAAATCATCGCTCCCGCCCTGCGCGAATTACAATCGGCGATCGGTGATCAGTCATCAGCAATTTTCGAGGGACCCATCTCTCCTGATACTCTCTTCCTCCATCTCGTTAACGAGAAATGGGACGCCGCTCTCTGTCTGTATCACGATCAAGGTTTGATTCCATTGAAGCTGCACGCCTTTCATTCCGGCGTGAACGTCACTCTCGGCTTGCCTTTTCCGCGCACCAGTCCCGATCACGGCACCGCCTTCGATATCGCCGGCAAAGGCATCGCGCGCCCAGACAGTATGATCGCTGCGATCAATCTGGCCGCGGAGCTCGCGCAAAAGCAGACTTAGCCATGTTTGCCCAGGAAACACACGAACCAAGTCGTAGCACAGCCATCTTGGCTCTGGGGCCAACCCCGAAAGCTCTCGCGGTTGATCGCACCCCTTTCCGTGTCCTTTCGAGTATTTAGTGGGCCTCTTTTCCTAAGATGAACACGCGATAATGAATAAAATTTCCCCATCGCATTTCATTTTGCTCGCCGGTGTCGTTGTCGTTCTGGCGTGGTCAGCATGGCAACCGTACGACCGCTTGACCTGGTGGCTGGAGGTTCTGCCGGCGCTGGCCGCACTGGTGGTTCTATTCGCGACTTATCGTCGCTTTGAATTCACGACTTTGACCTACACCCTCATCGCCTTGCACATGTGCGTGCTATTTGTCGGCGGTCACTATACCTACGCGCGCGTGCCCCTGTTCGATTGGCTTCGACCAATTTTCGGCTGGCAGCGCAACCATTACGATCGCCTCGGCCACATCATGCAGGGTTTTGTTCCCGCCATCGTCACCCGCGAAGTGTTTCTTCGCTGGCACATCCTAAAAAGAACAAGTTGGCAGCCTTTTCTAGTTGTTTGCGTTTGCCTTGCCATTAGCGCTTTATACGAGCTCATTGAATGGTGGACCGCGCTGCTTAGCGGGGATGCCGCCATTAGCTTTCTCGGCACCCAGGGCGACCCCTGGGATACTCAGGAAGACATGTTTTGCGCCCTGCTCGGCGCTATTGCCGCCCTCGTTTTATTGTCGCGGGTTCAGGATCGCGCGATTAATCGCTTAACCGCTCCCACTTCGTCATGAATCTCGCCAAATACCTGAGCGTCTTTAACATCGGTCTCCAGAATACCTTTGTTTACCGCTGGAACTACTTCCTGCGCGCGCTTTTCGGCTTGATCCCACTTGCCGGCACGGTCTTTCTCTGGCGCGCCATCTTTGAAGAGCCGGGCGGTAGAGGTTTTGGCGGCTACGATTACGGCTCCATGATCTACTATTATTTACTAACGATCCTTGTCTCCAACCTCGTCACCCCAACGGAGGACGACTGGCAGATCGCCGCCGACATCCGAGAGGGACAGATTAATTCCTTCCTGACCAAACCTCTAAACTATCTCGGATATCGCACCGGCATTTTTCTGGCCGGCCGACTGGTTTATACGGCGGTGACTATTATTCCTATTGCCCTGATTTTTTTCTACTTCCGAGACTACATTCAACTGCCATCAAGCGTAGTTACCTACGTTCTGTCGATTACTTCGCTCGTCATGGCCGCGTTCATTCAGTTTTTCATTACCTACTCGCTGGCGATGATGGCGTTTTGGATACTGGAAATTTCCACTATCGTTTTCATCGTCTACTCATTCGAATACTTCCTCGGCGGCCAGATGTTTCCGATAGATATCATGCCAATCGCCGTGCAAGCGGTGATGAAATGGCTGCCATTTTATTACGAACTATTTTGTCCGATCGCGATCTTCTTGGGCCGCCTGCAGGGTGCCGAATTGATTCAGGCGCTCGCCATCCAGTCATGCTGGCTCATTGTTACTTGGGCGGTCGCACAATTCATGTGGAAACGCGGACTCGGCCATTATCAGGCCGTCGGCGGATAACTTGGATTCAGAAGCCTTTGCCGGCTTTTTCCCCCGCCCAAGACGCTCCGGTTATTTTGTCGTCGGCAATCCGGCCGCTTTCCAGGCTTTGAAGCCGCCGGCCATGGATTTTACGTTAGTATAGCCCATACGCTGCAAACTTTCGGCAGCGAGAGCGGAACGGCCACCGCCGCCGCAATGAGTAATGATCGGCGTTGAAAGATCGGTCGCGGCTTCTTCGATCTCCAGTTCGACAGTACCGCGACTGAAATTTTTCGCGCCGGGGATGTGACGTTCCTGCCATTCATCGGGATCGCGCACGTCGATAAGCAACGTGTCGCCACGCTGCAATGCTGCGGCGGTTTCTTGCGGGGAAATTTCCTGAATATTTCTCTTCGCATCGGCGACCAGTTTTTCGAATCGAGCGTGTTTCATTTTTTTGGTAGGGACGGATTTCCGAGGCGTCCCCAATTTATTTTAATCTCTCAAATTGAATTAGAGGGACGCCTCGGAGATGCGTCCCTAACCATTTATTCGTAACGCAATGCCTCGATCGGATCGAGCGCGGCGGCCTTCCGCGCGGGATAAAAGCCAAAGAAAATTCCAACCGCTGCACTGAAAAGAAATGCCAGCACGATCGACCCGGGCGAAATCAGCGAAGGCCAATGTTTGATCGCCGAAAGAATTTTGGAGGCCACAATGCCGAGAATAATGCCGAGCAATCCGCCGACGGAACTGAGCGAAACCGCTTCGATCAGGAACTGGGTGAGAATATCGCGACCATGCGCGCCCACCGCCATCCGCGTCCCGATCTCACGGGTTCGTTCGGTTACGCTCACCAGCATGATGTTCATAATACCGATGCCTCCAACCACCAGCGATACGCCCGCAATCGCACCCAGCAATCCAGCCATGACGT
>Ga0209577_10002162_pt1 | contig 19104 bp, 20 predicted proteins | sample GraSoiAngelo_109_FD_185874 | JGI IMG/M metagenome (GOLD analysis project Ga0209577, IMG submission 185874) | Grasslands soil microbial communities from the Angelo Coastal Reserve, California, USA - 14_0903_12_20cm (SPAdes) (version 2) | ecosystem: Environmental > Terrestrial > Soil > Grasslands...
GTCAGAAACGCATAAAGTCAAGCACTCCAAAAGATTTGCAAGAATGCCGTCAAACTGAAACCGGAGTGGAAACCCCTGCAAACAAACGGACTGGCGCTGACGCCACCCCTACCTTAAGGAATCACTGCTGAGGGGCCAATCCGCCGGTCAGTTCCTATTTCGCAAGCAGCACCGTCGCCAGATTTTCCGACCATTCTCTGTTCATCGTATCGAACATCCGCTTGTATTCACCCTCGGTGTCTTGGGACCCGAGGCGACTCTGCGTCCTGGCCAGGGCCAAGAGGACTGACTGGAGCCCAACAAGGATGGCGGAAGAGGTTTGAGCGATGTCTGTTGGCACTTCGACCGATCCATCTGCTTCCGCCTCTTGGGCGGCTGCCGCCGTCCTTGCCAGTTGACTCAGCGGCTGCCATACAGTCTGAAAGAATGGATGTGCAGTGTTGAGGGTTAGGATGACCTTCCCGTAGCGGAAATCAAAGTGGAAGAACGGCCAAAACTCGTCATGCTTAAGAACAGTCAAAAACCGCGAGTCCTTGATACGTTGATATGCTTGCTCCTCCGTTTCATCGTCTCGTTTCAGGGTTAGGGCGAGAGCCCTCAAGTTTTGCTCCAATGCCGCCTGCTCGTCTTCAGAGAGTCCGGGCAGCGGCTTTCCTTGAAGTCCTTCGACATCGGTCGCCCGTCTCTCGGCTTCGCTGATACTCGACCCTGACTTTAGGGCTGCTCGGTCCGCCTGAAGCTTCTTGATATGTTCCCGCACATTCGCCAGGTCCGAGGTGATCTCGTCCACGATCCGCTCGGCAACATATTCCTTCAGCCGGACGCCTTGCTTGTTCGCTGCGATGCCAAAGCCCTCGTCGGCATCGGCCGTAAAGTCAACCTCTAGCCGAAGCCAGTTAAAGTCGCCGTGTTTTCTGATCTTAAGCGGACGATACGACGATCCAATTTCGACTTCCCGGTCATTGCGCACGAATGAGACCGTGTGGTCATCGAAAATATGCAAGTCATTCTTGAGGACTTTTCGAGGAAGTGATCCCCAGTGTTCATAAGGCAATTCGTAAAGCTTGACGTTGACCAGTGTCGTTCCCTTGGAGCCTTCCGCCACGGGAACCTCTATTCGCCAGCTTCTCACGAGGCGGCTTTGGGTCGGGCTCAACCCGTCAATCTTTGCGTGCCGCGCTGCTGTCATCCAGTAGGTAGGATCGAACGCTGTGATGAGTCGATTGTTCACGTAAAGCCTAAAACCCTTGGAAATCCAACGACGGTAAATCCGCCCCATTTCCTTGGTCGCGTGGTCGACAAGCGTGGACGCCTTTCGGTAAGTTAGGCGGTCGCACTCCGGCATGTAAACGATGGTGCCTGAGCGTCCCAACCGCTGCGCTACTTCATCTGCGTCCTTTGCCAATAATGTCTGTGATTCGCTGGGATTCTTGGGAAACGTCATCGGGCGGGTGAGAATGCCCACGATTTCCGAGGGTAGATTCTCATTCAGCGTCGGGTCGGGCAGTTCGATGAGATTGCTACGGCTGTTCCCGATTTCGTCAACGTCGAGAATCATGCTGTAGTAGGAGCGCGGCTCCTGCCAGGAGTAAACCTCAAAAGCCGGACTCATGCTCAGGGCGGCCGCCTTCATACCCATTCCGTACCTTCCGATGCCGCCCCTGTTCTCGAAGACCAGCGACCCACCGAACGCAGTTGCTACTTTCAGGACATTCGGTGCCATCCCGCGCGCGTTGTCGTAGACTAGGGCCGAGATTTTCCGATCATCTTGTCTCCCGCTTTCGTGAAAATAGACCCGAATCTCAGTCGCTCCCCATTGGATCGCGTTGTCAACATGCTCGCAAAGGGCCGAGGTCGTGCTGTTGTAGCCCATGTCGCGCAGTGAATTGACGAGGGTTTGACCAAGAAAGAGGGGAACCTTTGCTCCGTCCTTGAGTATCCGTCCGAGAACCGCTTTTCCCCCTTTAGGAGCAGAGTCTCCCCATGAAACCGCTGATTCGGCTTCTGGCAAGAGAGTGAGTTCTTCCGCGTTGGTTGATTCGACGTTCAAATCGGATGACATACTTGGTTTCTCCTTTTGGCTGTGGCCCCTATGTCGGTGCCGGAGTGATTTTCGGGAGGTAAGTCCCTATATAGCATAAGGTCGTTCAAAAGCGGAAAAGTTGCAGAAGGGGCCGAAATATTGGGGACCGCGATCCGGGTGCGGATTCCGGGGGATGGAGAACTCCGATCACGAGGAGGCTCCAGCGCTGATGGTGCGCCCATAGCCGGGCGGCACTTCCTATATTCTTTTGCACAAAACCACCCTTGAAGAGGGGTTTCGTGCATCTAAATATCGACAGGTAGGGCCAAATCTGCTATTTTGTTCATCAGAACCCCCTTATCCGGGTGGTTTTGTGCAAAGGAATATCATGGATCACACCGTCCGGACCTTATCACCGCAGGAAAGCCGGGTCGTGCTTGCCCTTGCCGAACAGAAAAGGCGGGAAGTGGACCGTGCGGAGATTATCGAACTGCTGGGCGTGAAAGCAAAAGCGGCGGACAAGGTGATTGCATCCCTGCGCCGGAAAGGCTGGCTTGAACGAGCAAGCTGGGGAGAGTACCTCGTCATTCCGCCCGACGCGGGCCCCGATGCGCTGGGCGAAAGCAACCTGTTCGCGCTCGCGAGCCGTATCGCCGATCTCTACTATATCGGGTACGGAAGCGCGGCTGCGCACTACGGCCTGACGACTCAGCATCGCAGAACAGTCATTCTTGTGACACCCGCGCACCTGCGGGCCAGGCGGGTGGGGGAGGGACGAGTGACGATCGTCAATCCCCACCCGCACAAGTTCTTCGGCTTTGGTCCGGTGGACGTATTGGATTTCAAGGTCATGATGTCAGATCGCGAGAAGACGGCCATCGACTGCATCGACCGCCCGGTGCTCGCCGGCGGCGTGGGAGAATCCGCCTTGATTCTGACAGCGGCGAGCCGCCGTTTCGATTGGCCGAAGGCAGTGGAGTATCTGGAAAAGATTAATTCGACAGCACTGGTCCGCAGGTTCGGCTGGGTGATGGATCACGCGAAGGCGGACATCCGCGAACGGCTGCTCCGGCTCGCGGCCCGCGGTCCGCAGACGTGGATGGGGCCCAACCCGACGACCAAGGTGCGCGGGGCCATCGGCTATGACAAGACGTGGCGCCTGTTCGTCAACGTGCCGCGCGAAGAGCTGCGCGAGAGCGGCGGGATCGGCCGGCGAAAAGCGCTGAAGAAGGACGCGTAGGGATGCTCACGCAAACGCAGGTGCGGCGCTATTCCGCTCAGTCCGGCCTTCGCGACATGATGATTGCCGAGAAGGAGGTCGTGCTGACTTTCTTGCTTCAGCTTCTCTCTGAGCGCGGCATTTCTGGACCGGCTGGCCTTCAAGGCGGCACCTGCCTGCGGAAAATGTTCATCGGAAGCCAGGGGCGGTTTTCAACTGATTTGGATTTCACGGGCCTTGGGGAACACGATCACGAGGATGTCATCCTCACAATGATGGGAGCGTTCGAGGAGGAATTCCACGGGATCAGGTTCCGCATTCCTGGCAACTACTACGAGACCGTGGACGGACTGTCCTGGGGCGTGAATCCTACCTACGCGCATGAATGGAATGGTGCGGGCGAGAGCGAAATCAAACTGCAGATCAGCCGCCGCGAGACGCCGACACTGGCGGCGGTGCGGCTGCCGCAATGCGAACAGAGTTATTTCGGGCTCGTGCCTTTCGCTCCCGCTGAAATCAATTGTCTCGCCTGCCAGAGATCCTTGCTGAAAAGATTCGCGCCTGTTATCAGCGCAATAAGGCGCGCGACATTTATGATCTCGGAATATACGCGAACCGGCCACTCGATCAGCCGCTGATTCGCCGGCTAGTGGTGCTGAAGCTCTGGCAGGCGCGCGATACTTTCGATCCCGCACGCCTGATGAGGAAATTCGAGCACGGCGCGGAATTCGACTGGGATGACCTGAGCGACCTTGTACGGCGCGACGCGAGGATCGACCGCGAGAGAATCTGCGCCGATTGCGTCAGAGGCTTCCGGTTTCTCGCCGACTTGACTCCGGACGAACAGGCGTTGGCCAATGACCCGCATCAGCGGGAACAGGCGCTGTGGGAGAGATTATGTCCTGGTCTGGCGAGGGGTTGAAGGGCGGTGGTACTCATGGACCGGATGGCGTGTTACTGATCTTCTTTGTCACTATGTTGTGAACCTTGGCAGACTATGTTAGAGAGTAAGTCGTGCGCATAATATCCACTGGCGACGTGCATCTGGAAGATCCCAGACTTCATGGCCGAATCCCCGTGTCTATCACTTCCCATCTCTTCGAAGCGTACCTCAAGTGTCAAACCAAATGCTTTCTTCGGTCGCTCGGCGAAACGGTAACCGGAAATGGCTATTCGGACTGGGTTCAGGCTCAACAAGCTTCTTATTGCAGTGAGGAGATCAAACGCATTACACAAGGAGCTGCAGGGAATCAGTGTGTCATCGGGCCAATCGATAGGGAAGATGTACAGTCCGCGAAATGGTCCTTCGCGGTAGAGACCACTGCGCGGGCACAGAATCTAGAATCGACCATTCATGCTGTGGAGCGCGTGGCGTCGGAGGGGCGAGACAAGCTCGAGCTATTCATCCCCATTCGATTCATCTTCACGAACAAACTACACAAAGACGCCGAGCTGCTACTAGCATTCGATGCGTTCGTGTTATCCGAAATTCTGGGCTGCGAGGTCGGCCTGGGCAAGATTATCCACGGAGACGACCGCGCCACACTCAAAGTCAACACCGGCGCTCTGGTTAACGAGGTGCGGAGTTTGACTGAGAAGATCGGCGCTCTCCTCTCCAGCAATTCGCCTCCGGAACTGATTCTCAACCGACATTGTCCCGAGTGCGAGTTTCAAAACCAATGCAAACAGAAGGCCGTTGAGAAAGACGAACTCAGCCTGCTCTCAGGCATCACCGAGACCGAACGCCAGAGCCATCGCAGCAAGGGGATATTTACCGTCACGCAGCTTTCCTACACTTTCAGGCCCCGCAGGGCGCCCAAGAGAGTAAAGAACCCTGCGACGCCGCACCACTTTGCGTTGCAGGCGCTCGCTATTCGGGAGAACACTGTTTATATCCACGGAACTCCTCATTTTCCTAAATCAGAGACTCAAATATACCTGGATATTGAGGGATTGCCTGACAACCAGTCTTATTACCTCATTGGCGCTTTGGTTGTCTCCGAGGGAAAAGAGATCTTCCACTCGTTTTGGGCAGATCACGAATCACAAGAGCCGGACATATTCTCCCAGTTTGTCGAAGCGGTCTGCCAGTGGGGTGATTTTCGAATCCTGCATTATGGGAGGTATGAAACACTCGCCTTGAAGCGTATGAAGACGAGGTTGCCAGAGTCCCTCCACTCGAAGATCGATGCGATTCTCGAGCGAGCAACAAATGTGCTATCGGTCATACATCCTCACGTCTATTTTCCGGTCTACTCCAATGGCCTTAAAGATATTGGCCGCTTTCTTGGGTTTGAGCGGGCCCATGAAAACGCCACAGGGCTGCAGGCCATAGTTTGGCGAAAGAATTGGAACAAGACTAAGGCCCCCGATATCAAAGCTCAATTGCTTCAATACAACCAGGAGGATTGCCGTGCATTGAAGCACGTCGTTGAGTCTATCGGCAGGTTGGTCTCGTCGGACGCGCCGACGCTGCCTGACCATGCGCGAGGTTCAGCAATCAATACAGCGGATTTGAAACCGGCGAGTTGCAGGTCTCACAGATTTCGGAAAATCGAGTTCGCCCTGCCAGGCTTTGAAGTTGTCAACCGATTCGCATACTTCGACTATCAGCGTCAAAAAATCTTCGTTCGAGCCAGCACATCACTCAAGCGGCTACTTACGGAAGCCACGCCGAGGCGCTCGCGTCTAAAGCCTAATAAAGTTCTTCAAATCGAGGCCAGGAAGTGCGCTTCATGCGGGAGCAGGAAGATTTCTCAGTTGCGTCCCATCAAGAGAACGGTCGTCGATCTGAAGTTTTTCAGGGGAGGTGTAAAGAAGTGGATCACAGATTTCTTGTCGTGGAACTACAAATGCACTAAGTGCAGCACTCTCTTTGTTCCAGAGGGTGTTCCCGCCGGAAGGGCACCAAAGTACGGACGGGGACTTGCGACCTGGTGCGTATATAACAACTTGGTTTGTGGACAGAACATGCTTAGGATCCGGCAGGCATTAAACGATATCTTTGATCTTGACGTCCCACAGCCCACGATTTTCCGTTTTAAATCATCGTTGCGTGAAACGCTTCAACCGATCTACGGCAGAATCCTTGCCCACCTGTTAAAGGGATCGCTCCTTCATATTGACGAGACTGAGGTGAAGTTGAGAGGTTGCAAGGGTTATGTTTGGGTGTTTGCAAGTATGGACGCAGTCTATTTTGAGTATCGGGATTCCCGAAAGGCTCAATTCCTTGGACCGCTTCTCGAGGAATTTCAGGGCGTTCTTATTTCTGACTTCTTTACCGGGTACGACTCCCTAAAGTGTCCCCAACAGAAATGTCTAATACATCTGATACGAGATATGAATGAGGATCTGCTCGGCAATGGCTTTGACAACGAATATAAAGATATGGCGCAGAAATTCGCCCAGCTATTGCAGCAGATTGTCGAGACGGTTGACAAGTACGGCCTGAAGCGGCGACATTTTCGGAAACACAGAAATGATGCAGTCCGGTTCCTCAAGTCAGTTGAAAGGGCGCACTATTCGTCGCCAATCGCGACGAGGTACCAAGAGCGAATGGGCAAGTATGGCTCGAGGCTTTTCACTTTCTTGGACTACGATGGAGTGCCGTGGAATAACAATAATGCTGAACATGCGATTAAGGGCTTTGCGAGGGTCCGCAGATTTGCTGACGGCAGGTTCACCGAGGACTCAATCCAAGAGTACCTGGTCATGTTGAGCGTTGCTGAAACGTGCGCGTATCAGAATATCGAAGTGCTTGAATTCTTGCTTGCACAGGCAAACAATTCTTCCGCTTGCCAACTGTCGCTGCAATAATAAGAAGGCAGAGTGTCGCTCTGGAGAGAGCGCAGTGAAATGGTTTTGGCGTTGCAGGTCAGCACCTCGGGCTTTGCTCGTCGCGCTGCCCGATTCAGTCCGTTGAGATTACTCCTGCTAAAAACGGCTATTCCTGCCACCGCCCCCTGTGTCCACGAGATGGATACGTTAATTTGCAAATTGGCAGGGGCGGTGAGGATCGAAAACAATGCCGATCGGAATTTCAAGGACTTAGAAGAAATGCTGGGGAGCGCTAAGGCATTGAAAAGGAACAATATAGGGAATGCAAAGGAATCCTTATTGGCCCCTTAACCCTTAAAGGCCCCCCGTTTCTTTCTCGGTGCTGAGATTCCGTCGTTGTGTTTTTTCTCACTGCTCGAAAAGCGACGTCGGCTTTGGGCCAGAGCGCGGCGTTACCGAATAGGTCTGGCCAAAGGATTCAAATCGTAGCCGTAAGATTCGCGCTTACCGTTGAGCAACGCTGCCATGTACTCCCATGCTTCTTTCCTAGAGACGCTTTGGTAGAGTTCCCTGTCGAGGCTCCCGTCGACGAGACTGTCGTCGACTTCGGCGGCCGCAACCTTGCCCCTCACATGCGGGTATCCAGGTGCGTCCGTGTAGATATTCTTGAACCTTTCATAGATGCGAACAATCGTGGCAGCTTCGTCCAATCTGTAGAGAAGCCCTTTCCGGCCTTCGTCTTCGGTGTAATAGCCCCAGGTGTTGAACGAGAGCCCGAGGTTTTCTGTGAACCGCAATGGCTCGCCCTGCGTGATGCCAGCGATGGACGTGCATCTGGCAATGTGAACTACGATCCTATAATTGTTTTCGGCAATCTCCTGATACAACTGCTTGCGGATCCGCCGCTTGCGAAAGAAAAAGTCGATGCTGCTAAGGATCGGCGGTAACACCTTGGACAATGCGTCTGAGTAGAAGGACATTGCGACCCCCTGCTGGTATTTTACCGCACCGACTGGCGTCGTAAACGGGCAGCCCCGTTTCTTACCGGAGCTAGTCTGATAATTGGCCTTCGATTTGGTCGAGATGCGCGCCAAAGTGTCTGAACTCGCGCAGCGATTACAAGTGCTGGCAGGATTTAAAGCTCGTCCGCGAAGAATGGTGCTCAAGGTATCCTACGCGGCGCCGATGAGCGCGGGACCTTCTCATTCAGCCCTTTTCACGCGTCGTAGTGCTATGTGTCCGTACCGGCGATCTGTAGCGAATAGTTCTCGAAGTTGCTGCTCAACGGTGCTCTCGGGACGCAGCAGGACCTCAAGCACGCACGCGGGGTCGAATCGTGAAACAAGAACGGCGTGGCCATCATGTTCTCCCCTGTTTTCAAGGCGATGAATGGCGCGAATGATTCGCCATTCGCGCTCGAATGCGTACTTGGCACGCTTCCTAAAGAATGCTTCGGGGCCGTAGGAGCCGATAAATGTCCCCAACGGCTCGTCGCTGTACGTAATTTTTCCCAGCTTCCCCGGATTCCTGAGCGACTCGAACGCAGCGTGCGTAGTATCGAATGCGAGAACAAATCCTGTCGTGGCTGCGTAGGCCTCCCACATTTCATTGGAGTTTGACTGCTCACAAAGACAAAAAACGGCGAATTCATCCGATGCGGTGAAGCTGGAGTGTGCGATGCGTGTAATCCGCTCTTGCCAACCTGGAACGGTTAATATCTTTAGCAAGACTGCTTCCTTTAACCACGTCGGCAGGCTGCGGCCCCAGGGGTTGAACCCCAGGTAGGCACGTATCTCTTCGTCGGTCCCGAACGCCGAGACCTCGGGACGAAGCTCTCGCTCGTCCTCGAAGACTGTGCGCTGGCTGAAGCGAACGGAGCAGTCTCGTAGTACATGGACGCGCTCGGGCCGACAGTATTTGTACAGGATCCGCGGGATCGGCTGATCGAATGTCCAGCCGCCACTCCTGTCGTAAAGCCACTGGCCAAAGGTCTTGACCCATTCCTGGACAGCTTCAGGCATTACTCGTCCTGTTCAGCCTGCGGTGTGCTCTTCAATCCTCAATGTCATTGTGCGATGGTCAAGCCATTTGGCACAGGTTGATTCGGCCCCTCAGATCCCACGAACAGCGGTGCCGTGTCCGAATCCGGGCGGGTGCAAAGTCAGCCGGCCAGCACCTCATTCAGCTTTGAAAGAATTCGTGCGCGGCCAGCCGGAGACTTCAGGGAGTGCTCCCAAACCCGTAAGACGCGCCAATGCAGACGACGCAGCTCACGCACTCGACGGTGGTCACGGCGACGATTTGAGAGGACTTTTGCTTTCCAGTAGGGCCTATTGTCCTGGGGCATGCGGTAGCACCGCGGGCAGCCGTGCCAAAAGCAGCCGTCAACGAAGACAGCCAAGCGTTGCAAGCGAAAAACGAAATCTGGTTTTCCAGGGAGCTTCGCATGCCTTCGCCAGCCAGAGATTTGAGCCTCGCGGAGAAGTCGCAAGAATGCCCGTTCAGTTGTGGCGTTCCCCTTCGAGCGAATGCTCGCCATGTTGCGCGAGCGTTGTTCCCGAGAAAGCCAATCCGCCATCGCTTCCCCTATTTCTTCTCGGGCGGCCTAATCTTCCCGTACTTTTTCTCCAGCCAATCGAGAAGGTGCATTTGGTCGTCGATTGTTGCGCGGCGAACCTGTTTCAGGAGCTCGATCCGGTCGGGTTTAGGCGGCGCGGTGTTCTGGAGCCCCTCGTTGCAGTTCGTGCAAACAGCGCGAAGATTTTCCGGCCTGTCTAAGCCCCCTTTGGATTTGTCGATGATGTGGCCCATTGTTAAGCGCACTTTTTGCCCGAGATGAAACGGCTCTGGGTCCCCAGCCGCAAGGCCGCACATCTGGCAAGTGTATCCATTGCGCTCGAGGACGAAGGCGCGGGTTTCTTTGGAAATAGTACGTGGAAGAACAGGAATTCTCACATCGGTTTCTAACAGATATTGGCCCGGCTTCAGTTCCCGCCTGTCCTTGTGTGACAAGATGGGATAGCCAAACTCGTCGCGGAGTTCTCTGAGGCGTCTTGCCCATTCCGAGCTTCGAGCCGCTTTTCGAATCTGATCGCTGTTAATGACTCTTCCAACATTCCCGAGGAGAAATCGAAGAACACGCGCGCGTGAGCCCTTGCCGACTTCACCAGGAATCTTAGGCATCAGCGGGCCATCTCGAAAAGCGGCATCTGTACTCGCTGGGGTCTGGTAGGTTTGCCGAGGAAGACGGCGCGAATAGCATCACCTACGGCCTGAGCAACAGGCGGGGGGAAGGCATTTCCTACCTGACGATACGCCGCTGTCTTTCCACCTGAGAAAATCCAAGAATCCGAAAAGCCTTGAATTCGCGCGGCCATTCGCACAGTGAGACGCGGTGTAAAATGGACGGGCAGCTCAGGGCCGGGCGGCTCATCTGCAATGCCCAGGCCGTCGACTCCAATCGTCGCCCATTGTTTTCGCGCTCGTGTCGGTCCGAGGTCTGGTCCTCCGTGTTTCTTCGAGCCACCGACTAGCGTTGGAGCGATCCCGCAAGCCCTGCGTCGCCATTTTTCTGCACCCCTCCAATCGCGTGATGACATCAGGTCTATAAGCGCGTCTCCCACAGTCATGGGCGTAGAGCCGTTAGGCTCCGGCCACGCAAATGAATCTGGAAATGACTTCCGAAAAGCTACAAGCACAAACCGTGGCCGAAGCTGCGGAACTCCGAACCAATAAGCGTTCAGGACTCGCCACTGTGCTTCGTAGCCGAAGTGGGCAAACTTTCGGAGAAGGTCCCGCCTGTATTCAGAGAATCGGTCGGATGCAAACCCCGGCACATTTTCGAGAAGCACTGCCGCGGGCCTTGCCTCCTGAACCAGGCGAAGGGCCTCGGGAAAAAGGTCGCGCTCGTCTTCGTGGCCGAGTTGTTTTCCAGCAATGGAGAATGGCGGGCAGGGAACGCCACCAGCGAGAAGGTCCGCACCGCGAAAATCAGCGCCATCGACTTCGTTGACGGATCCTTCGATTATCTTCCACTGTGGGCGATTCTTGCGGAGGGTGTTGCAAGCATGATGGTCAATCTCTACGGCGGCGGCGAGGTCAAAGCCAGCGGCTTCGAGACCCGTCGCTTGTCCTCCTCCTCCAGCACAAATTTCCAGAACTGTTAGCGGCATAACCCTCCGAAATTCACAGGTGCGAGCAAGAGTCTAATCGACTTACGAAACGGTTTCCACGGGGCCGTAAATTCCATCGTCTGCCTAGCCCGATTCCCTCGTATGCTCTCCCTGGCTGATTTTATACTCTTCGCTTTTCATTCGCCACAAGAAAATCTGATCTTTTCCGCCCGCCTGGGTCTCGACACGGGCAGGCCCGCTTCAAGATTCTGAACGCGTGAAGTGGACGCGAGACTCAGCACCCACTTGAGGAAACCGAGGCGCTGCATTGAGCGGCGAGCGTATTCCATCCATCGGAGGCTCCCGCCACGCTGTGCTGTTAGGTCCATGTCAGTTTTGACTCGAAGATTCCAAAGTTCCTGTTTGTCTGAGCGACTTCAAGGTAGGAGGCTCACACGAGATGTCGAGTGAGTACCGATGCAAAGTGTCGACCCGCAGACTTGGCCAAGGGGCTTTATCTGCTAATGTTGTGGCCATCTGCCTGCGTGTGCTCATGTACGCGGCTTCGTGCGGACGACGGCTCGATCTTGTGAGCTGAGAATGGGGAATCACGGCTCGGTTCAATCGCGGATCGGTGGGACACATCGCGCGCGAGCTGCTCGGCAAGATGGCCCTTGTCGTTCGTGTAGACCTTCGCATCGTAGCGGCCACGCGACACCGCGACGTACGCTAACCGGCGGTTCACCAGTTTTTCTCCCGCCCGTTCAGTGTCTATGTGAACGAGAACGCGGTCGGCGGTTTGCCCTTGGCTGCTGTGGCTCGTCACCGCATAGCCGTAGTCGAGATGCGGATTCTCTTTGATATTGAAGGCGACTGCACGGCCTGAGTCGAGGCGCAGTTGCAGGTTGCCGCCATTGTCGATCTTTTCGATGGTGCCTAGCTCTCGGTTGGCGATGTGTCGCTCCCGATTCGGAGCTGTAAATTGCACACGGTCGCCTTTGGAGAAGGCCCGCTCCGTTTCACGATAGAGCGTCACGCCCTGCAAGCGGCGCGGATCGTAGCTGATCTTCTCACCACTTTCGCGCCGGACCGTGAGCAGGTTTTCTTTTGCATTGACGCTTTCCACGCGCGAATATTCTCCGGCTTCGATGCCATGCGTCTTGCTGCCTTTCGTGTAGCGTACGATGTTGCCCGGTTCATATTGCTCGGCCCACTGACGGTCTGCGCCGGTGATCTCCTGCCGGGCGACGAGCACTCTCACGTTTCTCTCCCTGTGGTCCACTTGGCCGGCCTTTTGCATTTCCGTGTGGATCATCCGGTTGATTTCCATGCGCGACTGGTTGTCGGGCGAAACAACGAAGGTTCCTTCCGACTGCTTCGCGTATTCCTGGGCGATTGCTTTGAGCCGTTCGTTAGGATCTGCAATTTCATGGACGCGGCTCTGCGCATCGAGCTTCTCGATGGCCTCCTTTACCTCTCCGCGTGAGAGATGCTCGACAACTTCCTTGAGGGCTGGGTCTTTCTGCCGAATGATTTCGTCGAGTCGAGCAGTTTGGATTCCGGCTTCTTGCAGCTGCTGATACGGTGTTCCGGCTTCCACGGCCTGGTGCTGGCGTGTATCACCAACCAGCAAAACGCGGTCGCTATCTTTGAGCCTGTGCAGAAACTCGTTCATCCGCTTTGTGCTTGCGAGGCTCGATTCGTCCAGAACGTACAGGTGTTTTTGTACGCCAGTCTGGTCATTGCCTTGCGCAAGATGCCTTTGAAGCGTGCTCGATTCGATTCCGGCCTCTGCGAGTTTTTGTGCTGCTCGTGAGGTTGGGGCGAATCCTTCAACTTTGTAACCCTCTCGCTCGGCAGCTTCACGAACCACAGCTAAAGAAGTCGTTTTCCCCGCGCCGGCGATGCCCTCCAGCGCCATGACTTGATCCCGGCTTGCAAGGATTTGCTCGACCGCTACGCGTTGGCTCGGGCTTAAATGAGAATGATGATTGTCGATTTCTCGCCGCGTTTCGAAGCTCGCTAACGCCGGGTATTCGTTCTGTCCCTCCCGCATCATCTGGATGGTTTCTCGCTCGTATCCGATCATCTCTTCGGTCGTAAACGCGCGGCTTGGCCGGCCTGACTGTTTCTCGACTTCGATGAACTCGCCGGCGCCAACGCGGTTTTCAAACTCCGTGCGAACCTCTGTGAATGTCGCGTCTCCCATCGAACGTCTCAACGCATCTCGCAATAGCTCACGTTCATCCACAACGGCCTCGCGTTCCAGATTCCGTTCCTTCGAGAATGTCATTGCCGATTGAACGATTCGGTGAGGCGCTTCCTGCTCGATGTCGCGCGCCGTTTCTTTGCTAGCCCGAACTACACGGTCCGGCTGATTGCCGAAAGCCTCCGCTATCTCTCGATGGCGCTGCTGCACTTCGTCGTGCGACAGATTGAGCTTGCTCTCACGTGTTTTGTGCGCCGCAATTTGCGCAGCGTCTGCTCCTCGCTGATTCTCTTTCTCAAGGTGCTCCTCGATCTGCCGGCGACGCGGGCTCGATGCCGCAAGGTATTCTTCGCTGTAGCCTTTGATTTCCGGCTGCCCACTCTTCCCACGTTCGATCTCGTAGCCGAGTGTCTTGAGCCGCGCGGCTAGTTCAGAGCGGTACACCGCCGTCGCATGTTGCTGCGTTTTGTAGAGTTCACGCGGCTGCAGGGCATAGGCTTCGCCGTCTTCGGTCTCCGTAAGATTGAAGAAAACGACATGCGTATGCAGCTGCGGTGCGGCATAACCATCGACCGGCCTGGCGCTGTCGTGTTCGAATTTTGCGGCCACCCATTTGCCGGTTGTTTCGGCGGGAAGATTCCCGCCGATGCGCGCCTGGACATACCGCTCCAATTCATCGAGTGCAATGCCGACGCTTTCTCGATGAGCTTCTCGGACTCGTTCATCTGCGCCCACTAGGGCAGTCAGCGACACGCTCTTCGGTGCCGAAAACGTTGCATCCCATCCCGCGCGGTGCTCCATCGGACTTACCTTCTCACCGTGCCTGTTTACGTATTCCCGCGCTGTTTGATGGCGCACCAGCTGCTCGCCACTCATCGGGTGTTGGCCTTCAGAGAGCCTCTGGAAATGTTCCTCGCGCACTTCTCCCCGCAATCCCCATTGCCCGGCGAGCCTGCCGTGCCACTCACCGCGTATCTGGTCGCCTTGCGTGTAGTAGTTCTCCCGGGCGTTCCGAAACTCCTCCGCGTGATACGCCTGGGCCTGGTTCGCACTCAGTGGATTGGAGATGGTTAGCATCGTGCCGTTGGCCTATCGGAAGAAGTGTCCTGGTTCTGCTCGGTTGAGCCGTAATTCTTGCTCAGGGGACTGCTTCCCATCCTGCGACGCGAGTTTCTGTTCTAAAGTGCTGTTTGCTCCCGCCGCTGCTGTCGCAGTCTTGCGCTCTTCTTTCCGTGGCATCTCCATCGGCCGTTGGATGAATGACGGATGGCTGTCTGGCAGTTCGACGATGGAGAAGCTCATTCCCACAACGAGATTCCTGTGTTTCAGATACCCATGCAGTGGCTGGAGCCCGGTGATCTCGCTCGGTATCACCAGCGGTTCACGTTGCCGTTGGAGATTCTGGGTCTCCGAGTTCCGGCTTCGCCCCCATCGCCCGCTCGACCGGCTCTCGGTCAACCGCTCCGTCTCAATCTCACCAATAGCGTCCGAAATCCATCTCGCCGCGTTCGGCTCACTCGTAGCAAGAAAGATTTTCGTTGCTGGCTGCGAGAGCATGGCCTCGGCTTCGTGGCCGTAGCGCGTCTCTAGCTGGCTGCGTCCTTGGAAGCCAAGTACAACAGGATTATTCGATTTGCGGTTTTCCGTAACCGCTGTGTGCAGTTGTGGGAGTCTTTGTAAGCTCGCCAGTTCATCCAGGACGAACCACACGGGACGAGGACCTGTCTGGCCATAATTCATCAGCCGCAACACCAGCGTGTCCAGCCACAAGCTCGTGAGGGGAATGAGCCGTTCCCGCGTCGCCGGCGTGCTGGTAAGGAAGAGCCACCCCTTGCGCTCGTTCGCCCACGCCGCCGCGCTCCAACGCTTCGTTGTATCCGCCTCTTTCGGAAGCAGCTTCAGACTTTCCGCCACCATGTTTAGCGACGCCAGCACGCCGCTCCGCTGTGCGGGGGCGTGCCGATCGATCATGGCCGCGTACTCCGTGCCTTTCACCCGGTAGTCGATCTCCGCTTCGTGGCACATCCACCAAGCCAACTCCTCGGGTGTTGGCCTAAAAGTCAGCAGGTGCGCGAAGATTTTCCTCGGGCCTTCAGTGAAGAAAGCATTCTCGTTGGGCCGATGGGGGAACAAGGAAGCGGCCAGCGTGGAAGACTCCGTAACGTGTGTCAGTTCGTCGGAGGGACTCCAGTAGGGCATGCGCTTGTCAATGGGATTCAGGATGATGTCACTCCGCTCTGGCTTGTAGAACTTCGGCGTGTATTCGAGCGCCGGATCGTAGACGATGGCGGTGTCGCCACGCGCTTCCACTTGCAGAAGGATTTGCCGTATCAGGGTGCTCTTGCCCATCCCTGTATCGCCCATAATAAGGATGTGGCTCGATTCGACGGCGCGGGGCAGAACCAGCCGTTGCACCTTGCCGAATGCTTTCTGGATTAAAGTTCGCTCTACCAGCTCAAAGCCGATGCCGTCGGAACGATTCCTGCGGTTAAATTTCCGGGCGGTCACGAGCTCTGGTCCCTTGAGCCTTCGTCCTTCTTTGCGCTCCCGGGCTCGCTGGGAATTCTTCGGGATTGCCAACGCAAGGGCCACAAGGAAAACAACCAGGCCTCCCATGAGCCCTGGCTTTATGAAGTCCAGGAAGGTTTCGTCTCGATAGATCCACTGGCCCAAGAAGTCATACAACCTTGCGCTGTCCCACCGCACCTTTTGTATGACAAGCCGCACGTCGCCGATCGCCACAGCTTCAGGCGTGAGTGCAAGCGCGGTCTCGCCGGTCCCGGTCTTTACTTCGATGACCTCCTCGTCGAGCGCCCAATGGCTTCCTTTCCTGCCCACGGCGCTCACCGTCCAATAGCTGTCGGTCCTTGAGAACTTCACCAGGCTTCGGAGGCCGCTGCGGATGTAGGTCGTCACATAGAAGCGTTCTAAGGGTGTCCACACTTCGGCATAGCGGTACACGCAAATTCCCACCATGCTGGCCAGCGCCAAAAACGCCGCTGTCCACGTCCACACCGACCTGCGATTCTGCCACTCCCCCGCGTATGAGTTCCGGCCCCATTGTTGCTTCACGACCTGCCTCCGGTTGGTACTTCCGCGAATCGTTCCTGCGCTCTCTCGAATCGCTCTCCATCGGCCCGCTCGATCAAGCGGTCCAGTTCCTCGGTTGTCAGCACTGCCCCCTGAGCGAGCTTAAACAATGCATTCAACAAAATCGTTCGCAGCGCCATCACTTCTGCTAGTAGGGTCTGTTCGGTGGCAATGGGCCTTGTCCCTTCAATGGTGCTTGCTTGCGCCAAGAGCACCTCACGGCACCATTCGCCCAGCGTCAAACCGTCACGCTCGGCTACAGCGACAAGCTGTTCGTACTCGTTCTCCGTCATCTTCGAACCAACGGTTCGATTCCGCAGTTGATCGGCAGACATGACGAGGACCTCCTAGGAACTGACTTTGAAGAAAAGCATTCGTTCAAACCTCGGCGAACAAATTAAAGAAGTTAACGCAGAGCGCTGGAAGCTAACGCGGTAGCAGCCACAATTCGCTAACTCGCGCCGCGTGAGCACGTTAACCAAGAGCGCCGCGCGGCGCTCTGCAGCACCCAACCTGGGGTGGCGTGTCCGTCGCCACACCCGGTGCCGAAGGCACCGCTCTTCTCTTGGTCGGGCAAAAGCCGGCGACGCGGCCCTCGTCGGGGCCGCATCCGGCTTCATGGCGAGGCTGAAGAGCATCACAGCTCACCGTACTCCAGCGTCAGCGCGTCCCAGGCCATGCGGATTTCTGGCAGCTCCCACGCCTCGCGAAACAGCGCTTGGACCGACTTCCACTCCTTCTCGGAGAGGCCGAACGTGATGCCATTCTGGTGGGCGCGAAACCAGTAGTCCTTCCCCTTGCCCTCTTCGGACGCCGCGACATACCCGAGGAAGTGCCCGCCCTCCCACCGGCGAGCCGGGCTGTCCGGGGCAAGTGCGGCCAGCATGGCGCGAAATTCTGTAATCTTCGGATAGCCACTGACTGGGTACATCGGCCCGCGTGGACCAGGGAAACTTAAGAGCAAATAAAGATCGTTGCTCTCTCCCCGATTGAACGAAAGCGTGAAGTCGCCTTCTTTGATGGATGGAATCGGCGGCTGATAGAAGGAATCCTGGCTCGTGGACTTGGCTCGGAGCGACTTTTGCGTGAGGCAGTAGTGGCCGCGCGCGGCCAGCCGCCACAGAGCCGGGAAGAAGGGGCGCAGTGCACGGTTCACGGCGTCAGCCGCGGGGAGCTTCTCGTCCTCCAGCAGGATCAGCAGATTGCGTCCCGCCAGAAACGTGTCCCACTTTACTGCCGGATCGCTGAGCCGCTTGCGGGTCTCGGCCACGGTCCGGCGAACCGTCTCTGAAGTGGCACGCTCCGAATCGTCTGCTCCTTTCGCCTTCGCAGGACGGCAGTCGGACGGCAGATTGCTCATGTAATACGGGTCCCGCAAGGAAGCACGTTCCGTCCGCAGTTCATAAACGGCCAGGAATGCGTCTAGCACAGCGATGAGTGATTCGTTAGAGACAGGATTGGGTGTCCTTTCGGCATAAGCTTCGAGTCCCTTCTGCACGAAGTGCGAGAGCAGGATCCACTCGGCTCGCGACAGAATATGCTGCGCTTCTCCCTTCCTGCGAATCTCGAGAAGTGTTTCTGTCGGCTTGGCCATCATGTCCGCAACTTCAAAGCGGTCCTCGCGGGCAGACTCAAGGAGCTGTTTGGCAACCTCCGAAGTCGAAACACTGTCGCCCTTTTTCGAGGACATGAGTTGCTTGGCCCGCTCCAGGCGAGCAAAGAGAGCGTCGCTGATTCGAAGGGAGAGAGTTTGCCCCTGTGATGGCTTCTCGGGCTTTTGCGGTTTTTCGGGCATCTGGTACGCCTCCTCGTTTCGTCCGTAAGATGCAACCCTTTCGGAGAAAGATGCATCTTGACATTATGTTTGCAAACATACTACGATGTTGTGGACAGAATGTCAAGCGGAAAATAATAACCGGGGGAACCAAGGAAAAGAGGCAATGAAACACCGCAACACCCAATTCGGCGTGCGCAAGAACCCAGACTCGCCAAGAGTGCATGGCTTGCGCCTCACAGTAGATTCGTCGTCGTTAAGATTTGGAAGTCAGACTGGAAATTCCTCCCAGAGCAAACAATCGCCGCAAGTCGAGAGATTTTGGTTTGCCCTCCGCTGGAGGCTATGACCTATGAGCGACGCGAGAGACCTCACCGAAAAAATCCACCATGGTGATCCGGTCCTGGTTGCATATGTGGTGTTTCAAACGCACGCACCTGAACACCTCATTCAGAAGATCCATGAGGCAATCACTGCAATTGCTGCTCCGACTTCGGTCTGCCCAGTTATTCCGGAGATCACTTCGCTCCGATCGGTCTCAGAGGACCCATGGCTGCGGCAAACGGAGGCTGCCAATTATCTTGGAATCTCTAAGAGCACACTCTACCAATACGCATGTCAGCGCAAGATCGAGTGCCGCAAGCTAGGCGGCCGTCTCGAATACCGTCGTTCCACCCTCGACCGATTCAAGGACCTGCAAGTTCGTCGCACCCACGAATGGTTTCCCAGGAAGAGTATAATCGCCACGGCGCTCGGCTCCGGCAAGTGAGAGGAGCGCCAGTGGGACTATATAACCTGAATAATGCACTGGGGTGGGCTTCGGTAGGGCTCAAATTTGAAGGAACCATTTGGGGACCCCAAAAACATGGGGTAAAAATGAGTTCGCGAAACTTCCCGGTT
>Ga0209577_10002164_pt1 | contig 19095 bp, 21 predicted proteins | sample GraSoiAngelo_109_FD_185874 | JGI IMG/M metagenome (GOLD analysis project Ga0209577, IMG submission 185874) | Grasslands soil microbial communities from the Angelo Coastal Reserve, California, USA - 14_0903_12_20cm (SPAdes) (version 2) | ecosystem: Environmental > Terrestrial > Soil > Grasslands...
GGCTACATCGGGACCAACGGCGCCTGCCTGAACGGCAACTCGCTCCCGTAAACGCACCACTACAACACGGCTGAGGGAACGATCCAGAGGGCGGTCTTCGGACCGCCCTCTGTCGCGTCCTTCACTCGATTACTCGATCGGTACGAGCGGCCGATCGTCATCGTCGAGCTGGTGCAGGTACTCGGCGATGCCGTAGCCGGTGCGGTCCTCGTATGTCCAGCGGGCCAGGCCTTCGTTGACGATCGTCCGGCGCTCACCGTGGCGCTGGGGCAGACCGGCCACACGCAGCAGGTCGGCGCGCAACTCGTGGACACGATCGCGCTTGTCGGTGGCGCGCACGTGTGACACACGGTGGGTCAAGCCGTCGTCCGCGAGCTCAGTTCGTACGTCCCACTCTCTGATGCTGGTCGCCTCACCGTCCCGCCACACCCACCCGCGATGGAGATCACCGGCATCGGTGCCGATGCGGATGCCGCCGAAGTGGACGTCGTCGCCGACGTTGATGGAGAACCACCGCCACATCTTGGGGCCGCCCCAACGGCGCGGTCCCCACGACTTGTCTCTGTTGCCGCGCGCCTCGGAGCCGAGCTGGAAACGCTGGCCGTCGGCTTCGATCCACCCGGACCATCGACCGGCCTGCTCCAGGTGACCGCGGCCAACGCTGTTCGACGTCTCCGCACTCACACCCTCGCTGCGCTTTCCCTGGCCATCGGTACCGACGGCGGGGATCAACGCCGAGAACGTGACGTCCATGGCGAGCGTGCCCGGGTGCATGCCACCCGCCTTTCCCAGCTCGAGCACGATGGCCTCGGCGTCGCACGTGATGCGCCACTCCTTGAGCGGCGCCAGACGCTCGTAGGGCACGCCGGCGACGTCGAGACCGGTGTCGACCATCACGCCCTGGTCGCGCACGCCGCGCACGACCGAGAGCTCCGAGCCGGGGAGCCACGTCGACAGTCCCACGTCCATCGTTCCCTCGTTGGGACGGATCCCGATGCGCGTGAAGAAGCCTGCGTCGATGTCGGGGTCGTAGCAGTTGAAGTAGTAGGACTCGCTCCACGCCGAGTCCGACTCGACGGGATGGGCGAAGTCGTGACGTTCGTCCAGGATCGGCATCGTCCCGGACCTTACGGCGTCGAGGCCGTCACCGTCGTGTGGATGCCGCCACGCACGTTCCAATCGGTCTGCACGGTCATGTGCCGGGGGCCGATGCAGGCCACGAGGTCGTCGAGAATGCGATTGGTGACGTCCTCGTGGAACGCTCCCTCGTCGCGGTAGCTCCACAGGTAGAGCTTCAGCGACTTCAACTCGACGATCGACTCGCCCGGTATGTACGTGATCGTCACATGTGCGAAGTCGGGCTGGCCCGTCATCGGACAGACGCACGTGAATTCCGGCGTCTCGCACCGCACCTCGTAGTCGCGCCCCGGATGCGGATTGGGGACCGCGACCAACTCCTTGGAAGGGCGCGTGGGCACGGAAGCCCACGCTACTTGGAGCCCTCTTATTTCTTTCCGAGCATGCGATTCATCTTCGTGCCACACACCGGGCAGGTGCCCTGGGCGGCGCGACGACCGTTCGCAAGCTCGACTTCCTGCCCTTCGAACTGCCGCTTCTCACGGCATTTCACGCAGTAACCCTCGTAGGACGCCATTGACGGTTGCTCCTCCCATCGGGACGTGCCATCAGTCTTATCCGCTACGTAGCGCTAACTGGCGGATCCTCGGCCGCGGCCGTTACCAGCGAGCGCGATCAAGGGTCCAAAGAGACGGGTGGATTCACCACCCAAGGAGGCAAGAGAGCATGTATACGTTCGCCGCCGTCGCCCTTCTCGGGCTGGCGGTGCTCAAGATCGCCGACCTGCTGGAGGACTACGTACCCGGTCTCGCCCGCTTCAATGCGCTGCTCACGTACGCGCTGGCGGTCGGGGCCACCGTGGGCCTCGACTACTCGATGTTCAAGGCTTGGCACATCGGCGTGCCCGACGCCTGGATGGGGCCGTGGTTCACCGGCTTCGTCATCGCCTCGTTCGCCACGGTGTGGCGGGTCGCCTTCGGGTACCTGGGATCGTCCGAAGGCAAGTCGGCCGAGGAGCGCCATCCGCAGCGTCCGCGGGTCGCCGCCTAGCTGATCCCCCCAAAGCGCGACAACGACGTCCCGCTGCCCCAACCCGGCGGCGCCCTGCTCTTAGGGGCGCCGCCGGCCCGCGTCTACAACGGGGTCGTCGGGATCGTGAGCTGCGGGTGCTCGATGCCGCCGTCGACCTCGAACACCTTGCCGGTGATCCACGACGCCGCCGGTGACGCCAGATAGAGCACGCAGGCAGCGATGTCGTCGACCTCGCCCAAGCGGGCCATGGGCGTGTTGGTGATCATGTGGTCGCGGATCTCTTCGTTGTCGGCCACGTAGTCGAGGGCCGACGTGGCCACGCTGCCCACTTCGATGGCGTTGACCCGCACCTTGGGCGCGAACTCGCTGGCCAGGTTGCGGGTGAGAAAGGACAGCGCGGCCTTGGCCGTGCCGTAGGCGGCGAAGCCGGGCTGCACCATGCTTCCCGCTCTCGACGAGATGTTGACGATGGCGCCGGCGCCGGACTCGGCGAGCAGCGGCGCGCAGAAGCGAGTCAGCAGGAAGGCGGTGGTCACGTTGAAGTGGAAGGCCTCTTCGAAGCTGCGCTCCGACGTGCGCATCGCCTCGCGGGGCAGCCAGCCTCCGGCGTTGTTGACGAGGATGTCGATGTGGCCGAACTCGTCAGCAGCGGCGCGGACGAGGTTCTCGAGCTGATCCCGCTCGTTGACGTCGGTGGGCACGGCGATGGCTCGCCGGCCCAGCCGGTGCGCCTTGTCGGCGGTCGACTCGATGTCCTCCTTGGTGCGGGCCGCGCACACCACGTCGGCGCCCGCCTCGGCCAGGGCCAGCGCCGAGCCGGCCCCGATGCCCTTGCCGGCACCGGTGACGATGGCGACTTTGCCGTCAACGCGGAAACGGTCGAGGATCATGTTTCAGGACCGTACTCGGAGGGACGGATGGCGTATCGGGTGATCCAATGGGCCACGGGCAACGTCGGGCGCCTGGCGATCGAAGGCGTGCTTGCCCACCCCGAGCTGGAGCTGGTGGGCGTGTGGGTGCACAGCGCTGACAAGGCCGGACGTGAGTTCGGCGGAGTGGCGGCGACCAACGATGTCGACGACGTCCTGGCCCTCGACGCCGACTGCGTGATCTACACGCCGCTGCTGGGCCAGACCGAGGAGGTGGCGCGCATCCTCCGGTCGCAGAAGAACGTGGTGACGCCTGTCGGGTGGTTCTATCCGAAGGACACGGCTGGCATTGCCGAACTGGAAGGCGCGTGCCGGGAAGGCGGCGTCACCCTGCACGGCACCGGCATCCACCCCGGCGGCATCACCGAGCGCTTCCCGCTCACGCTCTCGGCGCTGTGCACGAACATCCGCCACGTCAAGGCCGAGGAGTTCAGCGACATCCGCAACTACCAGGCCGAGATGGTTGTCCGTGAGGTGATGCTCTTCGGCAAGCCGTTTGAGGAGGCGGCCAAGAGCCCGATGCTCGAGCTCCTCGGCAGCGGCTTCTCACAGTCGGTGCGCATGGTCGGTGACGCGCTCGGGTTGTCGCTCGACGACAAGCTTCAGACGGGACACGAGATGGCGGTCGCGACCAACGACCTGGACACGCCGGTGGGGCTCATTCCAAAGGGCACGGTCGCCGCCCAGCGGTTCACGTGGATCGGGACCGTTGACGGGGAGCCGCGGGTCACAGCGCGGGTGAACTGGCTGATGGGTGAGGACCTCGACCCGCCGTGGAAGCTCGGGGGCGAGCGCTTCGAGGTCTCCTTCGACGCCGATCCGCCGCTGCACGTCGTTTTCCATGGCCTGCATCCCGAGGAGGTCGGCGACGACCTCGACCGGAACCGCGGACTCCTGGCCACCGCCAACCACTGCGTGAACTCCGTCCCCTATGTCTGCGAGGCCGAGCCTGTGGTCAAGACGTATCTTGACCTGCCACTGATCGCCGGGCGAGCGACCTGACCGGCTACTCGGGCGCCGGCGTCCGCTGCTCGGTGTCGGCGGCGCTGGTGTCGAGGCCGGCGGCCGCCACCTGCCGCATCATCCCGTCCCAGTCGAAGTAGTCGCGCCAGGCCGTGAACTTGCCGGCGCCGTCGCACTCGAACACGCCGACGACGGGGACCTTGATGGTGTTGCCGTTCATCTCGAAGCTGTCGAGGCGCTCGACGAGGACAGCGTCGCCTGTCGATGCGATGTTGAGGACTGCCAGGTCGAAGTTGGTGGCCCACGCCGCCTGGTTGGCCAGCTCCTCGGCGATGGCGTGCCGGCCGTGGACGGGGTCTCTCGCCATCATCTGGAACACGGCATCCTCGGCGAAGAAGTCGCCGAGCTTCTTCGGCTCGTTCCACGCGTTAAGGAAGTCCCGGACCGCCTGCTCGTTTTCTCTTGCACCCATGCGGCTTTGTTTAGCCGCCGGCACGGGCCTTTGCTTCGTCCAGCTCTTCGGGCGTCATGAGTACGGCCCGGGGCTTCGATCCTTCGGACGGGCCGACGATGCCCCGACGTTCCAGGAGGTCCATCAGGCGGCCGGCTCGGGCGAAGCCGACTCGGAGCTTGCGCTGGAGCATCGAGGTCGAGCCCAGCTGGGAACGCACGACGAGCTCCATAGCCTGCTCGAGCAGGTCGTCATCGTCGTCGTCGTAGATGCCGCGGTTGTTGGAGCCACGAGCGTCGTCGTCGCCCTCGACCCCTTCGACGTACTGGGGCTTGGCCTGGCGCCGCCAGTGGGCCACGACCTTCCGCACCTCGTCCTCGCTGACCCACGCTCCCTGGATGCGCCGCGGCACGTTTGACGATGCCAGCGCGAGGAGCATGTCGCCCTGGCCGATGAGCCGCTCGGCACCTTGCTGGTCGAGGATGACCCGGCTGTCGGCGAGCGACGACACGGCGAAGGCCAGGCGCGACGGGATGTTGGCCTTGATGACGCCAGTGATGACGTCGACGGACGGCCGCTGGGTGGCGATCACCAGGTGGATGCCGACGGCGCGCGCCATCTGAGCGATGCGGCAGATCGAGTCCTCGACGTCGCGCGCCGCGACCATCATCAGGTCGTTGAGCTCGTCGACGACGACGAGGATGAACGGCAGGCGGTGGAACTCGGCGTCGCTGCCAGGCTCGGGTTGGAGCTCGCCTCGGTCCCAAGCGGCGTTGTAGCCCGTGATGTCGCGAGCGCCGACCTCGGCGAGGAGGTCGTAGCGGCGCTCCATCTCGTGCACGGCCCAGTTCAGGGCGTTGGCCGCTCGCTTGGGGTTGACGACGACCTGGGTGAGAAGGTGGGGCAGGCCGTTGTACTGGCCCAGCTCCACCCGCTTGGGGTCGACGAGGATCATCCGCACCTGGTCGGGCGTCGAGCGCACGAGGATCGACGTCACCAGCGAGTTGATGCACGAGGACTTGCCGGCGCCCGTCGCCCCGGCGATGAGCACGTGCGGCATCTCGGCCAGGTTGCTCATCACCGGACGCCCGGCGATGTCGCGGCCGAGGGCGACCTCGAGAGGATGGCGCGCTCGCTGCGCCTCCTCCGTCGCCATGATGTCGCCCAGCCAGACGAGTTCGCGCTGCTTGTTGGGCACCTCCACGCCGATGGCCGAACGCCCGGGGATGGGCGCGAGTATGCGGACGTCGGGCGACGCCATGGCGTAGGCGATGTCCTTGTGGAGGTTTGTGACCCGGCTCACCTTGACGCCCGGCGCCAGCTCCAGCTCGTAGCGGGTCACCGTCGGGCCCACGGTCATGCCGACCAGCTGCGTCTCGACGCCGTGGGTCGCCAGGGCGTCGACGAGGGCTCGGCCCGTCGCGTTGACCAGGCGCTCGTCGATCTTCTGGGCCTTGCCCCGCTTCAAGAGGTTGAGGGCCGGCAGCTTCCAGCTTCCAGGTTCCGCCGCCGGACCGAGCTCGATGGCCAGCTGCTCACCCTTGGGGTGATCGTCGACAGGGACGTGGATCTCCACCGGCTCCGGCTCGGGTTCAGGCTCCGCGAACGGCTCCTCATCTTCTTCGGCGACGGGCTCCTCGTCTGCTTGCAGGGCTGGATCTGGCCCGAACCAGTTCCAGGCGCCGACGATCAAGCCTGGGACGGCGCGCAGCGGCGTGCGCGTGACCAGGAGGAGACCGAACGCCGTTGCTGCAACGAGAACGAGGGCCGCGCCGGGCGTTGCCAAAGCGCTCTGAAGAGGGCCGGCGATGGCGTCTCCTACCAACCCTCCAGTGCCCACCAGTCCAAGGAGACCGCACGCGGCCGCGATGATCAGGGCGAACCCGATTGTGACGGCCGTCGGTACCTCTGGCGCCTTGCCCCAGATCATCAGTACACCGATGACGCAGAGGGCAACGGGAACGATGTACCGCCCGTCTCCCAGCGCCTGTCGATAGGCGTCGTGCAGGGCCTGACCCACGGGTCCCGCCGCGCCCGCGTAGACACCCATCGCCGACAGCACACCGATCACGATCAGCGTCAAGCCCGCGAGGTCGCCCACGTGGGTGCGAAGGGCGCTCGCCAGGACATCAACCGATCTCGCCGTCAGCCCCGGCTGCTTGGCCTTCTTGCGCCCTTTCGCCGGAGGCCGGCGCTTGGTCCGCGTACGCGTTCGTGTTGCCACAGTGGCCACAACCGTAACAGCAGCAACATCAGCACCGCAGCAACCGTCGGTTGGCGGTCCTGTGTGTTGCTATACGGGCCAGAGGACCGCCAACACCGTGGTGTCAGACCTCCATGACGACCGGGACGATCATCGGGCGGCGCTTGGTGCGCTCGTTGACGAAGCGCCCGGCGGCTTGGCGAACGTGGCGGCGGAGGGTCTCGAAGTCGGTGGCGCCCTCGGCGGCCGCCTCCTTGAGGCTCTGGTGGACAGCCTGGCGGGCCTCCTCCAGCAGGTCGTCGGCCTCGGGGGCGTATACCCAGCCCCGGGTGAGGATCTCGGGACCGCTGACCACCTCGCCGGTGCGGGCGTCGACGGTGACGACGACCACCACCACGCCCTCCTCGCCGAGCACCCGGCGATCACGGAGCACCCCGTGGCCGACATCGCCGACGATGCCGTCGACATACAGGAACCCGGCCGGCACCTCCTCCATGAAGTCGATGCCGTCGTCGGTGAGCTCGACGACGTCGCCGTCCTCCGCCAGCAGCACGTTGCCCCGCGGAACCCCCATCTGCATGGCTAGACGGGCGTGGTGGGTGAGGTGCCGGAACTCGCCGTGCACGGGGATGAAGTACTCAGGGCGCACGATCGATAGCAGCGTCTTCAGCTCCTCCTGCATGGCGTGGCCCGTGACATGGACGTCGGCGATACCCGAGTGCACGACCTCGGCGCCCAACCGGTACAGGCCGTCGATGACCTTGTTGACGTCGTACTCGTTCCCGGGGATGGCGTGGGAGCTGAGGATGACAACGTCGCCCTCGCCGATCTTCAGCCACTTGTTCTCGCCCGCCGCCATCAGCGCGAGGGCCGACATGGGCTCGCCCTGCGACCCGGTGGAGATCACGCAGACCTCCGCCGGGTCGAGGTCGTCGATCTTCTCGATGTCGACGAGCCGATCGTCGGGGATGCGCAAGAGCCCCATCTCCCGCGCCAAGGCCACGTTCTTCCCCATCGACCGCCCGAGGGTGGCGACCGTGCGTCCACTCGCGACGGCGGCGTCGGCGATCTGCTGGATGCGGTGGAGATGGCTGGCGAAGCAGGCGGTGACGATGCGCCGAGCCGGGTACTCGGCGAACAGGTCTTGCAACACGCGCCCGACTGAGCGCTCACTCTTGGCGTGACCCGCCTCCTCGGCGTTCGTGGAATCGGACAGCAGCAGACGCACGCCGTCCTCGTCGGCGATGGCACCGAGGCGGCCCAGGTCGGTGAGGCGGCCGTCGACGGGCGTGAGGTCCAACTTGAAGTCGCCCGAGTGCAGGATCACGCCCTGGGACGTGTAGAAGGCAGTGGCGAACCCGTGCGGCACCGAGTGCGTCACCGGGATGACCTCGAAGTCGAACGGACCCACCCGCCGGCGCTCGCCGTCCACCAGCGAGATCAGCTCGGTGCGGTCCAGCAGGCCCGCTTCGTCGATGCGGTTGCGCGCCAGCCCGAGCGTCAGCGCCGACCCATAGATCGGGAACGACGCCTCACGCAGGAGGAATGACAGGGCGCCGACATGGTCCTCGTGTCCGTGGGTGAGCAGACAGAGCTCGATGCGGTCGGCGTTCTCGCGCAGGAACGTGAAGTCGGGTAGCACGAGGTCGACGCCCGGCATGTCGACCTCGGGAAACATGAGGCCGCAGTCGAGAAGCAGCAGGCGTCCGTCCTGTTCGAGCACGGCACAGTTGCGGCCGATCTCCCCCAGCCCGCCGAGGAAGCTCAGACGGACGGCGTCAGGCACGCTGCAGGTCTGCCAGGACCCTCCGCGCCTCATCCTCCAGGCCGGCGGGGGCAGGCCCCATCGGAAGCCGGCACTGGCCGACGGAATGACCCATTACTCGCATCATCGCCTTCGTCGGGATGGGATTGGGAGCGGTCTCACTCGTCTCGAAGTCGTAGGACGACAACAACCGACGATTGACTTCACGCGCATGCCCAAGGTCGCCCTTCTCGGCGGCGGCGACCATCTCGGCCATGTGCACGCCGGCCCAGTGCGCCGCCACGCTGATCACGCCGACCGCGCCGGCCGCGGCAACCAGAGCCAACGTCTGATCATCGTTGCCGCTGTAGATCTCGAACGACTCGGGCATGGCCGCCCGCAGCGCCGCCGAACCGGCCACGTCGAGGGCGGCGTCCTTGACGCCGACGATGTTGGCGACGTCGCTGAGGCGCACGAAGGTGTCGAGGGCGACGCGCCGACCGGCGCGGATGGGGATGTCGTAGATGAGGATCGGCAGCTTGGTCGACTCGGCCACCGCCCGGAAGTGGGCTTCGATCCCGGCCTGCGGCGGCCGGTTGTAGTACGGCGTCACGACGAGGGCACCGACGGCGCCGCAGTCGGCGGCTCGCTTGGTCAGCTCGATCGTGTGGCGCGTGTCGTTGGTGCCCGTGCCGGCGACGACGGGCACGGTCACGGCCTCAACGACCGCCCGCCACAGCTCGACGTCCTCGTCGTCGGTGAGCACCGGGCCTTCACCGGTTGTACCAGTGAGGACGAGCCCGTCACTGCCATTCTCGGTGAGCCACTTGGCCAGCTTGACGGCGGCGTCGACCTTCAGAGCGCCGTCGTCGTCGAACGGCGTCACCATCGCGGTCATCACTGCCCCGAATCTGGCCATCACGCGAGCTCCTTGCTCTCTTCGGACGCCCGCTCCTTGCCGAGCGTGCTGAGGAGGTCTTCATGCAACTCGAACCACACCGTGTGGTACGAATCGATCAGTGGCTTGGTGAACCAGTCGCGGTCGCCGGCCTCAACCCGTTCGACCGCGGTCGACAGGCGCGGCTCGTAGCGGTCGAAGCGCTCGAGCAGCGAACCCAGACGCTGCACGAGCGGCGCGGTCTCGTTGTGCAACGTTCGCAGGTCGCCGATGACCCGGGCGTCGTAGTCGGCGTCGGCGTGGTCGTTGACGACGGCTTGGCCGCCCTCCTCACGCAGCTGCCAGGCGCTGGCCGTGGCGAGGAGTCGTGGGTTGAGCCCGAGGAACTCCCGGTAGGCGGCCTCGATGTCGGGTTCGCACGCAGCGGCCCTCAGTTCGGCCGCCACCAGCTCGGCGTGGAGGGCCCGACCGGCAGGCGTCAGCGTCCACCCGGACACCCGGCCCTCGCGGTGGCGGGCCAGATCCTGGACGCCGAGGTCGGTGAGGATCTCAGAGACGGCCGCTGTGTCGAGCCCGGAGGCGTCGACGATGGGACCGACGTCAGCGAAGCCTTTCAGGCGGACGCACGTGACGACGACCAGTCGCGGATCGGCCGGGTACGCCACGCAACCGACGCTACCGAACGCCGCCTGCGCCCTGGTCAGGATGCGGCGGCGGCCGCTTCCCGGTCCTTGGTGACCTCGTCGAACTGCTCGTACTCCTCGCCGGTGTCCGCCCAGTCTTCGAAGGCGATGACGCCGAGCTCAGTGAACTTCTCGCGCAGATAGCCGTCGGCCGCGTCGAGCAGACCGAGCTTCTTGCAGTTGGGCACGATCTTGGAGAAGAGCATCTGCTGGAAGAGGGCCCGCTCCGGTGCCTGCATGGTGAGCGTGACGGCCTCCTTGACCGGGATGCCGAGGCGCTCCCACACCTCCTGCTGGAGGAAGCGGTCGCGCATCCGCACGGCTGCCTCGAAGGCGAACTCCTGGCGCTCCTGGAGCTCCGCGGCGGTCAGGCCCTCGTAGTACTCCTGCAGGCTGAGGACGCCGAAGGCCACGTGACGGGCCTCGTCGCCCATCACGTACCGCAGCAGCCGCTTGAGCAAGGGTTCGGTGGTGAGCTGGTGCAGGAAGCCGAAGGCGGCCAGCGCCAGACCCTCGACCATGATCTGCATGCCGAGGTACGTCATGTCCCACCGGCTGTCCTGCACGATGTCGTCGAGCAGCAGGCGCAGGTGGGCATTGATCGGGTAGTGCCCCGAGAGCTTCTCGTCCAAATACTTGGCGAAGACCTCGACGTGGCGGGCCTCGTCCATCACCTGCGTCGACGCGTAGTACTTGGCGTCGATCCACGGCACGGTTTCGACGATCTTGGCCGTGCACAGCAGGGCACCCTGCTCACCGTGCATGAACTGGCTGAGCGTCCAGTTCTGGGACTCGACGGCGAAGTGCAGCCACTCCTTGTCGCCCCACTTCTCCAGCGACGTGCCGCTGAGGTCGACGCCTTGACCGAAGCCCCCCGCCTGGATGGCGTTGTTGATGGCGACCTCCTCCTGGTCGACCGGCGTCTCCCAGGGCAGGTCGGTCTGGGCGTTCCACTGGGCCCGCTTGGCCTTCTCGTACAGCTTCCCGAGCGCGGGACGCGAGCGCTCGTAATCCCACGTGAAGAGGGCGTCGGCGTTGTCCTTGACCGCGTGGGTCACCTCGTCGACATCGGTGTTGGTAATGGAGAGGATCGCCTCGAGATCGTTGATGTCGGTGCGGCCGATCAGCTGTTCGTTGCTTGCCATGGAACGGCTCCTTTTCAGGGAACTCTGTTGACTGCGACGAGCCCGGGGAGGACGAACGTCCTGACCAGGCGGCGGACTGACTCTTCGTCGCCCACGTCGACGCCGTCGGCGGGGGCGAGGGTGTAGGTGATGGCCAGGCGCGCCACCCATTCGGCGACGCGCGGCGCCTCTTCGGCGCCGACGTGGGGCACCAGATACGGGGCCGCGAAGCTGGAGACCGCGGTGAGCACCCGGTCGGCCTGGCGGAATGCGACCTTCGGAAGCACGACCTCGGGCTCGTAGGCGAGCACGAACTGGAGGGCCTCGTGGCCGGCGAGGGCGCGGGAGGCGTAGACCATGCCGCCGACGAGGAGTTCCTCGAGATCGCCGGCCTGCTCGAAGGTCTGGGCCAGGCCGGTGAAGAAGCGGGTGAGCTCGAGATGGGTGGTGGCCTCGAGCAGGGCGTCCTTGCCACCGGGGAACAGGCGATAGATCGTCGCCCGGCTACAGGACGCCTCCCGGGCCACGTCGTCGAGCGTCGTCTTGCCGATGCCCCACCGAGCGATGCACCGGAGGGCGGCGTCGATCACGCGCTGCTCCTGGGTGCCCAGGCGCTCGTGGCCGACCATGGTCATCATGAGACAAATATACCCGATGTGTCTCGGCGTCAATCCATCTCACTGTGTCATCGGTCACCTCGCCGCGTGGCAACTCACGTCGACCGCAGGCGGCTTATTCGCTCTGAAGGGCGTGGCTCACGGTTTGGCCGCAGGTTTTGGCCGTGATTTCGGGAAGTTCGTCCGATTCTCACGGCCATTTTGTGCGGCCAAACCGTGAAGGGCGCCACGCAGGTCTCGTGCAGACGCATCGCCCCTTGTGTGCGCAGTTACTCCGGCGACGTTGCCAGCACCCCGGCGAGCAGCTCGGTCCGCACCAGCTGTGCCACCTGGTCAGGGTCGGTGAGGTCCCACCGGCCCTGATTGCCGATGAAGCTCAGCAACATCCGGGCCACGTAGTCGGCGGCCTCTTCCGGCTCGACACCGTCACGGAGGTCCTCCCGCTCGAGGTACGGCACGAGGAAGCGGCGGATGAAGACCAGGATGCGCTCGCTCTCGACCGTGAGCTGCGGTAGGAGACGCTCGGGCTCGGTCTGCAACACCTTCTGGAGGACCTCGTGCTCCTCGATGGCCCGGTGGGCGAAGATCAGGGCCTCCTCGAGCAGGCTCGGGAAGTCAGGGGCTCCGGCCACAGCCTCGGCCAGCCGGCCGAAGAAGCGGCCCGTCTCCCAGGCGATGACGTCGCGGAGCAGCTGATCGCGCCCGCCGGGGAAGTAGCGGTAGAGCGTGGCCCGTGACAGCCCCGACGCCCGGGCCACGTCCTCGACGGTGGTCTTGGCCAGCCCGTAGCGGGCGACGCACGCGAAGCCGGCCTCGAGGATGCGTTCCCGAACAGTGAGGTCGACCGGCATTTGCGAGTAAGGGTACGAGCGTGCACCGGCTGCGGTCCGTGTCCCTCGTAGGTCTTCCGGTCGCGCTGGCCCGCGTGCATTGGAGGTCGGCACCCGGCGACGTCGTCGATTGGACACTGCCCAAACGCCGGCCGGGGGCGGTCGACGACATCGTGATCGGCGCCGGCTTCGAACCGATCACCGACACTCGGGCGCGGCGGCTCCGAACGCTGCCCGACACCGTGGGCCCGCGCATGCGGCTCTCGTCTGCGGGTTGAACCCCAGCCTGGTGGCGGCCGACGCCGGCTTCGGCTTCGCGGGCGCCACCAATCGGTTCTGGCCGGCCGCGGCCGAATCCGGACTCGTGACGCGGGTGCGCGATCCGATGCACGCCCTGGCCGCCGACGGCATTGGCATGACCGATCTGGTGAAGCGAGCGACCAAGGGCACCGCCGATCTGACCGCCGGCGAGTACCGCGCAGGGGCGGAGCGGGTCGAGCGTCTGGTGCGCTGGCTGAAGCCGCCGGTCGTCCTCTTCGTCGGCCTCGAAGGATGGCGGGCCGCCGTGGACCGGAAGGCCCAAGCCGGGCTGCAGCCATCGGCGTTCGGCGGCGCCCGCGCCTACGTGATGCCGTCGACCAGCGGGCTCAACGCCCACGCCCGCCTCGCCGACCTGGTCGCTCACATGCGCACCGCCGAGGGAAGATGATGCTCATGAGCGATGCGACGACGAGCAGCCGCTCGTCGTCGTCGCTCGCAGCTGAGCGTCGCCGAAGGCGACACGACTAGGAGACGCAGTCTCATGCCCAAGACCCTGATCGCCACGGACGGTTCGGACTTCGCTCGCGACGCCGCCGTGCGTGCCAAGCAAGTGCTCGACGCAGGCATGGAGTACACGCTGCTCACCGTCGTCCCGCCGCCGGTGATGCCCGTCGGCGCGCCGGTGACCGGCATCGAGGCGGCGCCCATCGCCACACCCGAGACGACCGAGGAGCTGACCGAGGCCTACAAGGAGGAGGCCCAGCACAGCCTCGACCGCACGGCCCAGGCGCTCGGCGGCTCGGTGGCCCGGCGCGTCGAATACGGCGACCCGGCGGCGGAGATCTGCCGGGTGGCCTCCGACGAGGGCTTCGAGGTGATCGTCGTCGGCTCCCACGGCTCGGGCTTCATGAAGCGGGTGCTGCTGGGCTCGGTCAGCCAGCACCTGCTCCACCACGCACCCTGCCCCGTGCTCGTCGTGCGCGCAGTCGACCACCGCTAGCGGCCGCTAGCCGCAGTTTGCACCCGTCCGGCAACGGGTAGAGATGAGGTACGGGAAGAGACCGCGAAGGAGAGACATCATGAGGATCGGCACCATCGAGCTCGACCACCTGCGGGGCCTGGGCGACAAGGTCGTCGGCCTCGCCAAGGAAGTCACCGGCACCGTGGTCGGCAGCGACCGGCTGCAGGAGGCCGGCGACGCCCAGCAAGCGCGCGGCAGCGAGAGCCTGAGGGCTCTCCGCAAGCAGGCCAAGGCCCAGTCCAAGGAGGCCAAGGCCGAGTCGTTCGAGCAGCAGCAGAAGGCTGCCCAGCGCGCCAAGAGCGCCTGACGGACGCAATCGCACAAGGGGAGCCCCGCTTCGGCGGGGCTCCTCCGCGTTTCAAGTGACGGCGCGTTTGGGGTTCGCCAATCCAAAAAGCTAACGTAAACGTCAACTTTGGTGACGACGACGCGTAGCCCCGTTTCCGACCGCTACAAGTGGACGGCCCTTTCGAACACGACGTTGGGCGTGTTCATGGCGATGCTCGATTCGTCGATCGTCATCATCTCTTTGCCGGCGATCTTCCGGGGCATCCACCTCGACCCCCTGCTCCCAGCCAACATCGGCTACCTGCTGTGGATGCTGATGGGCTACCTGGTCGTCACGGCCGTGCTGGTCGTGACCTTCGGACGCATCGGCGACATCTTCGGCCGGGTCCGCATGTACAACCTGGGCTTCGCCATCTTCACCGGCGCGTCGATCGCTCTCTCCCTCACGCCGTTCGGCGGACCCTCGGGCGCCATGTGGTTGATCATCTGGCGCATCGTGCAGGGCATCGGTGGCGCCCTCCTGATGGCGAACTCCATGGCGATCCTCACCGACGCCTTCCCGGTCAACGAGCGGGGCTTGGCCATGGGCATCAGCATGATCGCGGCGACGGCCGGGAGTTTCATCGGTCTCGTCGTCGGCGGACTTCTCGCCGACACCAACTGGCGCCTGGTGTTCTGGGTCAACGTGCCGTTCGGTTTGTTCGGAACCGTGTGGGCGTACCTCAAGCTGAAGGAGACGGGCGTTCGCCTGGCCGCCAAGATCGACTGGTGGGGCAACATCACCTTCGGGGTCGGCCTGGTGATGGTGCTCATGGCAATCACCTACGGCATCCAGCCCTATGGCGGTCACACCATGGGGTGGACCAGCCCTCTCGTGCTCTTGTGTCTGCTGGGCGGCGTCGGCCTGTTGGTGCTGTTCGCATGGATCGAGCGCCGCGTCTCCGATCCGATGTTCGACCTGAAGCTGTTCAGGATCCGCGCCTTCGCGGCCGGAAACCTGGCTGGTCTCCTGGCGGCCATCGGGCGCGGCGGCCTGCAGTTCATGCTGATCATCTGGCTGCAAGGCATCTGGCTGCCGCTGCACGGCTACAGCTTCGAGCGCACGCCCCTGTGGGCCGGCATCTACATGCTGCCGATCACCGGCGGCTTCCTCGTCGCCGGGCCGATCTCGGGCTGGCTGTCCGACCGCTACGGGGCGCGACCGTTCGCCACGGGCGGCATGCTGCTGAGCGCCCTGACCTTCTTCCTCCTGATGTGGCTGCCGGCCAACTTCTCCTTCGAGGTGTTCGGCCTGCTGATCTTCCTCAACGGCGTCGGGTCGGGGATGTTCGCGGCGCCCAACACGACGGCCGTCATGAACAGCGTGCCCGCCAACCAGCGAGGCGCGGCCTCCGGCATGCGGGCCACGTTCATGAACAGCGGCATGGTGCTGTCGATCGGCGTCTTCTTCTCGCTGATGATCGCCGGCCTGGCGTCGACCCTCCCCCACACGCTCGGCGGCAGCCTTGTGGCCCAAGGCGTGCCGGCGGACGCCGCCAACCGCATTGCCCACCTGCCGCCGGTCGGGAGCCTCTTCGCCGCCTTCCTGGGCTACAACCCCATCCGTACGCTCCTCGGGCCGCACGTCCTGGGCTCGCTGTCGGGCTCACACGCCGCCTACCTCACGGGCAAGACCTACTTCCCGCAGCTGATCTCTCAGCCGTTCATGCACGGCCTGCGCATCGTCTTCTCGGCCGCCACCGTGATGTCCCTGATCGCAGCGGCCGCCTCGTGGATGCGGGGCAGCAAGTACGTCCACGAGGACGAGGTCGGTGAGTTCGGCGCACCGGCCGAGGACGAGCTCACGGCTGACGCGCCGCCGCCCGAGGAATGGGTGCCCGCGTGATACCTGACGCCGAGGAAGCCCGCTACCGCATCGGCGAGATCGCCGAAGCCGCCGGTGTGTCGACGCGTACCCTTCGCTACTACGAGGAGCTCGGCCTGTTCTCCCCAGCAGGCCACAGCCCCGGAGGCGCCCGCCGTTATTCAGACGCTGACCTGGGCCGTGTCCTGCGCATCCGCGAGCTCCAACAGCTGGTCGGCTTCAACCTCGACGAGATCAAGACGATCGTCGCCGCCGAGGCGCGCTTGGACGAGCTGCGCACCGAGTACACCGTCATTTCAAATGCAAAGGCTGGCGGCCCGCCACAGCGCGGGCGCGAGTTGATCGCCGAGGCCATCGAGATCAACGACCGCCTCCGCGAGGACATGCGTACCAAGCTTGCTCGCCTCGAGACCTTCCTCGCCGACCTCGACGCCCGCGCCGCGCTGTACCGACGCCGGGCGAAGGAGCCCAAGCGCGCCAAGCGGTAACTCCCTAGGCTCGGGCCATGATCGAAGAGTCCATCGATATCGAGGCACCGCCCGAGCGGTTGTACCCCATGGTCTCCGACCTCAGCCGCATGGGCGAGTGGAGCCCCGAGAACCGAGGCGGCAAGTGGGTGGGTGGTGCAACCGGCGCGGCCGAGGGGGCGAAGTTCAAGTCGCGGAACCGCAGGGGCTGGCGGCGGTGGTCGACGGTGGCCCAGATCGTCACGGCCAACCCGCCGAAAGAGGTGGCCTGGGAGAGCCGGTCGTTCGGTCTGAAGATCGCCTTATGGCGCTACCAGTTCGAACCCAGTGGCACAGGTGGCACGACCGTGACCGAGTCGACCGAGGATGTTCGGGGATCGATCATGAACGTGCTCGGTCCGCTCGCGACGGGAGTACGCGACCGGGCGGGCGAGAACAAGAAGAACATGCGGGCGACCCTCGAGCAACTGAAGAAGGCCGCTGAGGCTTAGAGATCCAGCAGGGCGTCGAGGCCGACGGTGACGCCCGGGTGGTCGGCGACAGCCTTGACGGCCAGGGCCACGCCCGGCATGAACGACGAGCGGTCGTAGGAGTCATGGCGGATCGACAGGCTCTGCCCGGTGGTGCCGAGCAGCACCTCCTGGTGGGCGACCAAGCCGCGCAGGCGGACCGAATGCAGGCGGATGCCCGCCGGTCCCTTGCCGCCCCGTGCGCCCTTGGCGACTTCCTTCTTGGTCGGATCCTTGGCCCACTCGTCTGACGCGCCGGCCATGCGCTCGGCCGTCATCATCGCCGTACCCGACGGGGCGTCGATCTTCTGATCGTGGTGGAGCTCGATGATCTCGCCCGTCTCGAAGTACGGCGCGGCCAGCTCCGCGAAGCGCATCATCAGTACGGCGCCGATGGCGAAGTTGGGAGCAATGAAGCAGTTGCTCTTGCTGAAGCGCTTGTCGAGCTCGGCGTAGTCGTCAGCGTCGAAACCGGTGGTGCCGACGACGGCGTGGACGCCGTTCTCGGCGCACCAGCGCAGGTTCTGCTTGGCCGCCTGCAGCACGGTGAAGTCGACCATGACCTCGACGCCAGTGTCGGCCAGGCCCTCTGTGTTGGGCGAGATCATCAGGCCCGGCACGTCGAGGCCGATGGCTTGGCGCAGGTCGAGGCCGGCGTGATGGGGATCGACGGCGGCGACCAGCTCGAAGTCGGGCTCTCCGACGACCAGCTCGCACACCGTGGCGCCCATGCGCCCCGAGGCACCGAAGACGCCGACCCGGATCAAGGGCTGGCGACCGTGCTGGTCAACGCCATATCGGTGAGGGCCGCCTCCTCGAAGGGTCCGACGAGGGCGACTACGCGCTCGTTGCCGAGCACGCGCTCGGCAACGCGCTGCACGTCACTGCGCGTCACGGCATCGGTGCGCTCGACCAGTTCGCTGACGCTGAGAACCTCGCCGTGCACGAGCTCGCTGCGGCCGATGCGGTTCATGCGTGAGCCCGAATCCTCCAGGGCGAGGGCGAGCGAACCTTTGAGGTGGCCCTTGGCCAAGGCCAGCTCGTGGTCGGTGACGCCACCCTGCAGCAGTCGGTCGAGCTCGTCGCCGATCAGCTGGAGGACCTCAGCGGTACGGGTGGGGGCGGTGCCCGCGTACACGGCGAGGGCGCCGCTCTCGAGGTACGCCGAGCGATAGGAGTACACCGCATACACGAGGCCCCGCTGCTCCCGGATCTCCTGGAACAGCCGACTGGACATGCCACCGCCGAGCACCTGGTTCAGAACCGAGAGGGCGAAGCGATCCTCATCGCCGCGCGAGAGGGCGCGCATGCCGACGACGACGTTCGCCTGTTCGGTGGGGCGGGTACTGACGATCTGCGGTCGGGGCGCACCGAACTCGAAGCCGTCCCGCACGGGGCGCTGGCCGGGGGCGGGCGACATGCGCCGCTCGAGGCCGGCGGCCACCTCGTCGTGGTGGAGATTGCCGGCGGCCGCCAGCACCAGGTTCGGCGGCCGGTAGTGGGCGAGGAAGTGGCCGGCGATGGCGTCACGGCTGAGGGCCGAGATGGTCTCCGCCGTGCCCAGCACCTCGCGGCCGATCGGGTGGTCAGGGAAGAGGGCCTCGATGAACAGGTCGTGGACGAGCTCGGACGGCTCGTCCTCGTGCATGAGGATCTCCTCGAGGATGACCTGGCGCTCGGACTCGATCTCGTCGGGCCGGAAGGCGGGCGCGGTGATGATGTCGCAGAGAATGTCGAGGCCGAGGTCGAGATCGTCGTCGAGGAGGCGCGTGTAGAACGCCGTGTACTCCTTGGTGGTGAAGGCGTTCATCTCGCCGCCCACGGCCTCGACCGATTCGGCGATCTGGCGGGCGCTTCGCTCCTCGGTGCCCTTGAACAGCAGGTGCTCGAGGAAGTGCGAGACGCCCGCGAGCTCCTGCGCCTCGTCGCGCGACCCCACGTCGACCCAGAAGCCCAGGGCCACCGAGCGGACATCGGGCATCCGCTCGCTGACGAGACGGATGCCGTTGCCCAGCGAGGAAGCCCTAACAGCGTCGGGGTCGGCGGCCACTCCTTCTACCTACTACCGCCGCCCGGGGCCGCCGCGCCGCCGGTTGCGCCGAGGAGCATCGCCGCCCCGGCCACCGCCACCGCC